>ERZ869921.20-NODE-20-length-104646-cov-8.145261_pt1 | contig 104646 bp, 140 predicted proteins | sample MGYA00579310_ERZ869921 | MGnify/ENA primary metagenome ERZ869921 (study PRJEB32216, sample SAMN09231816) | wastewater metagenome | place: USA: Maryland | collected 2016-06-21 | study: EMG produced TPA metagenomics assembly of the PRJNA472060 data set (Reclaimed...
TATAACAAATTAAATAACTGCAAAAATTAGAATACTTTTTTCTGGAGAATTTAGTACTATTGATTCTGTAGTTAGAATTAAAAAACTAGATGTATTTTCTACTATAGCAGCAAAAGTTAGAATATTGTTTGCTGGAACTTTATCGGATATTTTAGCTAAAGTAAGAATCAAACAATCAGATAATACGTCAGAAATAACATCTAAAGTTAGAGTTGAGATATCTAATGAACAAAGCATTTCTTCTAAAGTAAGAATACAAATAGTTGATACAATAGCATCTGTTTCAGCAATTGTAAGAATAAAAGCTACTGATATTGTTAGTTCTATTTCTGCTAAGACACGCATTAAGATTGTAGGTATTTCGAATACAATTGAATCTATAGTAAGAATAAAATCAACAGTAGATAACACTCTTGATGCTAAAGTAAGAATAAAAGCGTTAAATGAAGCACCTATTTCAGCTAAAGTTAGAATTGGGATTTCTCGTGACAACTTACTATCTTCAATAGTAAGAATCAAAAATGAAGATATAGAATCAACAGTATCTGCAATAGTTAGAATACTTATTTCTGACATATCTTCTACATTGTCTTCTAAAGTAAGAATACAAACATTATCAGAAGAAACAGTTAACGCAAAGGCAAGAATACAAACTATAAACAGCAATGATATTTCTGCTAAAGTTAGAATTGGTTTTTATGGTGTTAATAATTCAATAGACTCTGTTGTTAGAATAAAAGTATTAGATGTTTTGAATACTGTGTCTGCAATCGTAAGAATAAAGATTACTGACATAGAAGAATCAATTTCTTCAATAGTTAGAATATTAAATTCATACGAGAATACAGTTTCTGCAAAAGTAAGAATACTAGAAGTATTATATTCAAGCATTGATGCAAAAGTTAGAATACTTGGTGGTCTTGAAAATGTTATTTCATCTGTTGTTAGAATAAAAGTAACAACAGAACAAGAAGAAGCGTCTAAAGTTAGAATACTTGTTACAAATGATAATACAATAGGTGCTAAAGTAGATATTAAAAACACATTTTCAGTTCATATTGATGCTCTTTCTAGAATTAGAGTAACCGCTGGTGGTTCTGGTAATTCATTAGATGCTAAAGTAGATATCAAAAATCTTGATGTTACTCAGATAGTTTCAGCATTGGTTAGAATAAAAATAGCAGGAAACGAATCAACAGAAACATCTGTAGTTAGAATAAAAACATTAGAAGAAAAAACAATAGAAGCTGTTGTAAGAATTAAGAATGAATATGCAGCGTCTATTTCTGCAAAAGTTAGAATTGAAGGATTACTTGAAAATGAAATATCTTCATTAGTTAGAATACTAAGAGTAGAATCAACTGACATATCTGCCAAGTTGAGAGTTTTGATTGTATCTCTGTCTGAAATAACTTCTAGAGTATGGATAGAAAGAGAACTTGAAACTGGCATTAACGCAAAAGTTAGAATTAAAAATACATATCAAAACGATACAGATGCGAAAGTAAGAATAAAAGAATTATTTAGCAACTTAATAACTGCTAAAGTAAGAGTAAAGAAAACTGAAAATGTTGGTGTTTCAGCAAAAGTAAATATAGAAACTCTAGAAGAAAATATTATATCTGCAAAAGTAAGAATTAAAAAAACCTTGTCTAGAACAGTAACTGCTAAGGTTTTAATAGAAAGACTGATAACAAATACATTATCTTCTAAAGTAAGAATTGAAAAATCATCAACAGAACAAGTTTCCGTATTAGTTGATATCAAAAATACACAATTTGAAGCAACTTATGCAAAAGTTAGAGTATTAATACATACTTCAAATTATGTAATAGCTAAATTAAGAATAAAAGTATTAAATACAGAACTTGTTTCTTCTAAAGTTAGAATTAATACTATTCGTGTAGTAGAAATTGTAGACAAACAAGTAGTTAAAGTAGTAAGTGATGTTGTTAATAAGCCATTAAGAGTGGTATACGCAAGAGACATTAATAAGGTCTTTGAGGTTAAAGTTGTCAAGGTTAGAGTTCAGTCTCCTAGAAATATTGCACAAGTAAAAGAAGTAAGGTATAATAAAATAGAAAAGAGACGTTGGCTAGAGACTAAAGTTTTAATTCGTATTCCGTAATAATAAATTTATGATTGACCAAATACTAAAAGACCATTCAGACTATCTTGAGATTGATATTTTTTATAACGGTGCGTTATCTGCAGCAACTAGCGTCACAATACTTGAAATGAAAGACCCAAGTGGGGATGTTATAGGTACTAATTTAGCAACGGTTGCTGGTGATACGGTTGGTAGATATAGATATCTTGTTCCTGCTGGTTATGTAGATGAAAATGGTGTATACACCGCAATTTGGCAATTTACGGTAGATAGTACAGTATTTAATCATACGCAATACTTTGAGGTAGTTTCAGCCCTTACTAGTGGGTATATTTCGCCAATAGAGGTCAGAAATTCATCTACTTACAGTAAGATAACATCTACAACACCTGATGACGCAACATTGCAAAAATATATAGATAAAAGCACTCAAATAATTGATACCTATCTTGGTGGTTCTTTACTCTACTCACAATATGTAGATAAGGTTAGATGTGTCTTAGATAAGCCAAATAATGGCTATATGATTCCTTTAAAACACAGACCAATATTGTCGTTAACGTCTTTATCGTTAGAAACATACCCATCTCATACATATGTTGTAGATACAGATTTGATTCGTATACGCGAAGATGCTGGATATTTAGATTACTATGGTAGTTACAGTGAAGATTTAACTACTTCGTACCCGCTGCAGGCATGTGCTCGAGGATACAGCGAAACAGGCATAATTCCCGTCGCTACGGTTGTTTATACCGCTGGGTATACATCTATCCCCGAAGACGTTAAATTAGCTGCTGTGATGATTGTAGAGAGCCTATTTAAGGAAACTGGTGGTGATGATAGGTTCATGACTAGAATGACAATTGGAGACTATACAGAACAATATTCAGTAAGGTCTAGTTCTGAACAATCAAGAAGTTCGTTAGGAGATGGAGGTTGGATTGCAGCTCAAAAAATACTTAATAAATACAAACAACCCTCACAATCTGCAGGATTCGTTGGTATTTTAGGATAATATGTCAAACACAGAACTAAGTGCTCAGATGCTTAACAGCACCATAGATATATATCGCAAAGAATATTCCACATCTGATGTTGGAGACGCTACATCGGTTGATGTTATTGTTTATTCTGGTGTAACAGCTATGATACAGCCAAAAGTATCTGATTTAACCTATGAAATAGAGGGAAATACCTTTGTTCAGACACATATTTGTTATCTAAATAAGGGTATAATGATTATAGAACCGAATGACCAAGTACGAGATGTTGATACTGGAATAGTTTATACTGTTTTATCAATAGATGAATTTAAGACTGCTTCTGACCCTTCAACGGTGCATCATATAAGATTATCGTTAGAAGCATTGGGAGAAGATGGTGTCGCATTAGACACTGGAGCTAACACTTCGTCCAAAATTCATATACACAAATGATAAAAGTTGAAATAAGAGTAGATAAAAAGGATTTAGAACAACTGAAATCTCGCATGAGAAAAAGAGTTACATCCGTAAAAAAGACTCTTAAGAGAGAATTACCTACTTATTTAGCCAAAATACAGAAAGATGCTAGAGATATAATAGCTAAAGAAGCATTCGAAACTGGAAGATTATATAGTTCTATACTGGTATACTGGAATGAAAAGACTATGGTTGGAAGTGTAACATCAGACCAAAGAATCGCTAAAAATGCAAAAGGACAGGGTTATAGTGAATTTGTAGAGTTTGGTCACTTTGTGTTTCCATATGGTAATATTAAAGCAAAACCAAAGTGGATACCTGGTGTATACTATATGACTAGGGCATTGCTTAAAAATAAACCCTATAGAAACACCATAATTGCTAAATTAAAAGATTCATTTAAACATTACGATACTGGCGGAGAATGGGCAAACTATAATGCTAAAAATTCAGCTGGATTACCTGGTGCAAGATTACAACAACTATTTACTCCTAGAAGTATAGCTGGGAAAGCATTGAGTAGAATGAGAAGATACTCTACAAGAACTCGTAAAAAAAATAAAAGAGCAGTAAGAAGATATAAAAGATAAAATATTATGGCTACAAAAAACCTACATCTGGTAAAAAAATCTATATATGATAAACTTAGTAAGGATTCAACTTTAATAACACTACTCGGTGGAACACATATTTATCTTGAACGGAATCCTGATAAACCAATTTACCCTTCCATCGTATATGGCATAATTGCAGAATTAGACAATATATATAATGAAGATATAAATGAAGACGGAAACATAACGGAAACTACATTTAATGTAATAATTTTTAGTGATAGTCCGACATCTGAACCTAGTGACAATATCGAGTCTAGAGTTAAAGTACTTTTGAATGGAGCAAGAAAACTGAGTAGTGACAGTATTTCATGCTTCGGATGTTTTAAACAGTACAGTGACCAAAGATATGATGTTGATGCAGGAATTTGGATAACAACAAGTATTTATAAACTTGTAACAGCGCCAAAATAATTAAGTAAATTAAAAGTAAAGATTATGAAAGAGAAAGTAAAGACAGAGGTGAAAAAGCAAAAACCAAGTTATCTAGTCGCAATGGAAGAAAAATGGGTCAAATGGACTGGCTTAGAAGATGCAGATGCATTTGAAGCTATTAATGATTTCAGCGGAGACTTGTTTCTTGAGATGAGGAAGTTAACTTCTAAAATTTGCACAGAGTGCGAAACAAAAGGAGTTTCTGACGAAACAAAAGAACAGTTCAAAGAAATGATTGACGAAACATGGAGAAACATTATCGACCATCAAAAAATAGGATTGGATAAATTGTGCATCGTTGTAAAACGTAACATCAAATAGTTGCAAATTACGACATAAAGTTGTATGATGATATTAGAAAATAAATGAAAATGTATTAAAAAAGTTATTTGGAAAGATTTATAGAATAAAAACAAGATACTTTTTATAGTTCGATTGAATTGAGTCTTGTTTGAAAGTAAAGAGTTGCCAGTAATAGCCTTAAATTATAATACTATAGAAAAAACTATGGCAACGATTACAACAGCAAACATCAACACTGGTGGAGCAACAATCTACATTGGTGGTACAGTAAGTACAGCAGATGGAGATGGATACTACATTGGAACAACTGGTGGAACAGAAGTCGGAGCTACAACTGGTGGTTGCACAGTCAACTACACTTTTGAAACTTCAGATATTTTCTGCGACCAAGTTATGTCCCCTATTGATGTAGCTATCACATCAGAAACAGCAAGTATTGAATTCGAAATGCTTGAAACTTCTGCTGCAAACCTACAATTGGCTTTAAGTCAAACTGTATCTACTGCAGATTCTAGTAACTCAAAAATTGGTGTTGGAGGTGTTAGAAATGTCGTTTATTCCCCAATAAAATTGACAATTCCTGATACACAAAGTGGTCTGTTAACAACGTGGACATTCTTCCGCTGCAAAGCTGGAGCATTCTCTACTGCATTCAACAGAGATACACCTACAACCGTTAAGTGTACGTTTACAGCTTATGCTGACACTTCACACGTATCTGGTCATCAACTGTTCTCAGTTAACCAGGCGCTTGTTTAAACAAAATTAATTAGTTAAAGAATAAAGCATATGTCTTCAATTCCAACAGAAACTGAAGCTAAGGTAACAATCGGTGGAGAGGAGTACACAGTACATAAACTCAAAGCTGGTAAATTCTACGAAGTTCAAAAGATATTCGCAGAAATAATTTCATCCTTATCTTCAGGAACAGTAAAAACCTCGGATAGTGGAGAAGGCGAAAGTAATGAGGGAGACCAAGCAATGTCGGTCCTGTCAAAGTTTCCTGAAAAAATTTCTAAGTTCGTTGCAGCATGCATGGATTTAGAAGAAAAAGATTTACTTGAAAAAGCCTATCCACAAGAAATAACAGAGGCATTTGAGGTTTGTATTCGACTAAACAACGTAATAGAAAACTTAAAAAACTCCGTCGCCCCTATGGAGAAGCTGATGGGGGTAAAGGAAACTACAATCAAGAAATAAGTCGACTTCCGAGAGTCGACTTACTCTCTTGGATAATTGACGCATTAGCTTCCCGCTATGGATGGACCAAAGATTATATAGAGAATAGTTTGTACTGGGAAGAATTATGGGAATTTATGATTATAGCATCTAATTTTTCAGCCGAAGAAAGAAATGCTGAATTTAAATTTCAATTCATGCTTCATGCGGATAGTAAATCAGCTTCTAAGTGGACAGATTTGCCAATACCATTTCCTGAAATGCAACCTAAAACATTGAAAGAAGTTTTGAAAGATGGAACTGGGGTAAAACAATTAAACTTATTAGCTCCGCATATACCGATTGGTCATATATCTCAAGAGAGAGTGCTTGAATCTCTCGGTAAAAAACAAACTGATTCTCCTAATGAAAATTAACGGAGAATATAATGGACAATGAAAAATTAGTATTTATGATAGGTGGCGATGCTTCCGAACTGGATAAGACATTCAATGAAATAGGAAAATCGTTTGATAAAATAAAAGCAAGAGCCATCAAAGTAAACGCCGAAATAAGTGCTTCCACAAGAAGTACTGGTTTAGGCTGGTCAAAAGGTGTAACGAACCAGATGTTATCTGGAATGGGGATAGATACAAATAACTTTTTGGGTGATATAGGTAAAAGAAACAAAGTTCTAAATGCAATGAAACCAGAAATCATGGCATTTAAACAATCTATAGCATCGTTACAGGACACTACTGTTTTTCAAAAAATGACTAGTGGGTTAAATTTACAGGGGAAAGCATTAGATAATGTTGCGTTAAAAGCTGCAACATATAATAGAACATGGACAGCTAGTATCGACCATATGAACAAACTTTCATCTAGTTTGTGGGTAACAAGTATGGGTATGAAACAGTTGGGTACTGGTTTAACGATGGGACTAACATTGCCACTTGGTGTTGCTGGTTATGCTGTAGCAAAGTTTTCATCAGATTTTGATGCTGCCATGTCTCAAATTCAGGCATCTGCTGGTGCTGGTCTAACATTTAAGAGTTCATTGGGAGAAGATTTGAAAGTTATTTCAATGAACATGCCAGAAACAATTAAAAATCTTCAGGATTATGCTTATGCAGCTACGCAGGCTGGTGTAGCAGACCAAGCAATTGGAGATGAAAATAAATCTAAGGCTATTGCAAAATATACTATAACAATGGCTGAATTGGCTGGTATAGAAAAAGACTATAAAGGAACCGCTAAAGATTTAGCTGATATGATGGGTAAGGTCAGTTATGCTTATGGACTAACAGCAAATGATGCTGAAAAAGTTGGTAGTGCATTAAGATTTGCATCTAAAAATATAGTTGGAGGTTTATCAGATATATCATCAGCATTGGCACGTTCAGCTGGTCCAGCTGGTATATTCGGAATAACACTCGAACAAACATTGGGAGTATTGATGACTATATTGCCAGCATTGCCACAAGCGTCTAGAGCTGGTACTCAGTTAGGAAACATTTTTCAATATATGGCTGTTAATGTAGAGAAATACGCTAAAACAATGGGCGTATCATCAGAACAGGCCAAAAAAGCAATAAATGAAAACATGATTGGTGCTTTGCAAGATTATGCAGAAGCATTATCTCAAGTTAATGATGCTCAAAAAAGTGATGTAATAAAAAACGTCACAGATATGTTTGGCATTGATACTGCAAAAGTTTTTGAAGCACTTATATTACATATAGGAGATTTACCTGATGCCATAGCTGGAGTAAGTGACGCTTACGCAAAAGGTATTTTATTACAACAAGACTATGCTACAGCAACAGATAATGTAGCATCAAAATTTCAAATACTTAAAAATACTGCTCAGGTTTTAATGATAGATATCGGTCAAGATTTGGCTGGGGCTTTTCAGGCAATGATAGACGTTGCAACAAAAGCTTCTATTATTATGATGGCTCTTTGGGATAAATTGCCAGACGCTGTAAAGAAGGTTGGAGCTGCTATTGCTCTTGTCTTAGCATTAATGGGACCACTTGTTTTAGTATCTAAATTAATGTTTGTAGATATTATAGCTGGTCTTGTTACTGTTATCGCGAAAACTGGTCAACTTGCAATAACAAGAGGCATAGTCGCTGCTAAATCAATAGCTGCTGCAGTTGCAGAAACAGCTAATGCTGCAGCAATAACAGCAGAAGCAACAGCTGCTAGCGTAGCTACACCAGCGTTAACAAGTGCAGCAGCAGCCACAACAACACTATCTGTAGCTAGTGTTGGTCTTTTACCATACTTAGGATATTTAGCAATTGGTATTGGTGTTCTTGTTGCAGCTCTTGGTCTTTTATATGCTGCATATAAAAATAACATTGGAGGACTTAAGGATTTTGCTAGTGGTGTAACCAATAAATTTAATGAATTAAAATCAAGTGTAGATATAAAAGGAATAATGGATAAAGCTTCAGAAGAAGCATCTGCATCTCTTGATAATGTTGGTGGTGGCTCCGCTGCTAAAATGGTTAAGATTGCTGGCGGATGGGGGAGCAAGATTATTGAAGCTTATACCAGAAGATTCAGTGAGATAGATATGGATGTATTCAAAAAGGGTACTGACATATTACAACAAGTTTTTGATGAACAAGAGAAATTGGGTCAAATAAGTGGTGAACAAATGTATTCTCTTGGAAAGATTGGTAGAGAATTGCTTGCTAAAGCAATTATGGATGCAAAAAAACTAGGCAACGTATCTAGCGAAACAAAATCAAAACTTATAGAACTCGTGGGAAGTTCTAGAGTTGGAAGTATTATAGAATCTATAAAAGCTGCTATTAAAGTAGATAAACTTCAGGATGCTTTAGATAAATATAAAGAAAAACTAGAACAACTACAGGAGAAATCTGAATCTGTTATAAAAGCTCTTGATAAAAAAATAAATGCACAAGAAAAATTAGATAAAGCAGAGGAAAAATTATACTCTGATAGAATAAAAGCATTAAATAAACAGATAAAACTTAGTGAAAAACAACAAGAAGAAGAGGTTGATGTATATGAAGATAAACTTAAGATAGATAAAGCAACGCTTGATACTGCTAAAGCAACTCTGAAATTAAAAGAGAACACTGACAAGGCTATTATAGACACAATGAAAGATGAAAAAGATGCGGAACAACGCAATCTTGATTCAGCTAAGAAACAATTGACTGCTTTAGAAAAATTAAGAGATAAATATTTAACTATCGCTGAAGGCTTAGTTACGTATAATAAAAATAATTTATCAGCTGCAGAAAGAGAAGTTGAATTACAAAGAGCTTATGGTAAGGATGAATTTGATGCATCTTATAGACTTGCTAAACAAAAAGCTAAAACTGCTAATGAACAAGTAACGCTAGCAGAACAACAACAAGCTATAGTTGAGAGAGCTGGTTCAGCTTCGAATGATTCAATTGAAAATGCAAGCATGGCATTGAAAGATTATGTTGAAAATCAAGCTGTTAATATAAATCAGCAAATAGCATTATATACCAAAGAAATTGATAATCTTGAAACAGCTATTGATGCGTTACAAGATAATATTGATATTAAACAGTCATTGTATGATAAGGAAGAAGCCATATTGCAAACAATGGTTGATAATGCTCAAACAGTTGTAGATGCTGATAATACTGCTATTGATTCAATTAATGAAAAATGGCTTGCTATAATAGAACCACTTGAAGAACTTGTAGATACTGAACAAGATAATTTAAGTGATATTCAAGATGCTCATCAAGCATATTTAGATACTTTAAACGAAGAAAAAGATGCTTTACAAGAAAAATATGACGCTGAAATAGATATCGAACAAGCCAAGGTTGATAATGCTCAAAAATCTTTAAATGCTGCAAAAGATTCATTAGACACTATAAATAAAATCAATGCAGAATTACTTGCAGCTGAAGCTGAAAGAATTGGCAAAGAATCATATAGTCCAGCAACTGGTGGTGGAGGAACAATAAGTGGTGCCTCCTCTGATGGCAAATATGTAAAAATAACTCCAGAACAACAGGCTCAAATTGATGCTGAAAACGCTAGCGGTTCTGCAGAAGATAGAATGGCTAATGTGCCAGAAGATATGAGAACTCTTATTGAATCTTATAATAAGCAAATGGATGACCTAAAGGCTAAATATGCTAGTTTTAAACCATTCTTTATAGCTTCTTGGAATGATACCTGGGAACAAATTACACAGGGTTATAGTAGTTGGAGAATAGGATTTGAAACAATGTATAGAGGGCAACTTGAGGTTATGGATGGTAGTACAAAAGCATGGAATGGGTTGTTTAGCGGAGAATGGGGATTAATGTGGGAAGGCATAAAAGAAATGTTTAAAGGATATTGGGACGAAATAGTTGGTATTTTAGACATAGTATTCGGTTGGTTAGTTGATTTATTTGTATTTTTCTGTAAAAAATTCTACAACACAACTATTAATTTATGGGAAGATGTAAAAATAGCTACTACAAATGCTTGGAATAGACTAAGAGAGTATATTTCTGGTAAATGTTCAGAAATTTATGATGATGTTTCTTCAATATGGAATAATATAAAAACAACAGTAGCTAATGTAGCTTCTAACTTGTGGAATTCTGCTAAGGGTGGTTTTGATACAATGAAAACAAATGTTAAAAAATGGGTTTCTGATATGTTAGACGTTTGGAAAGATGCTAAAGACTGGGGTTCTCATTTAATGGAAAATTTTGCAGAAGGTGTAAAAAACTCTATAAATAAAGTAAAAGAAGAAATAGATAATGTTAAGGAATGGATTAAAGATAAACTTGGATTCTCTTATAACAAATACATGCCTACAGAAACATGGGGAAAACACATGATTGAAAACTATGCAAAGGGTATAGAATCAACATTACCATTACTAACAGAAGCATTTGAATCTTTACAGGATATAACAAGAAATGGTTTAAATGTACCAATAGTTAATACTGGAGCATTAGCATCTAGTTCTTTAGCAGCGTCAGAACTTGGTAACAGTAAGAAAAATTCATCAAACACAGTAACACAGAACTCTGGAAATACTTATAACATACAACCAGGGACAATGATTGCATCGCAAGGTGAAATTAGAGAATTCGTTAGATTACTTAATAAATATCAAGCTACAGAAGCTGCTAGAAACTTATAAAAATATGTCACAAATTAATAAACCAACAATCGGAGGAGTAACACTGCCATTTCCAAGTGGGGCTTCTATAGAACCAATACTTTTATCTGCTGAACAAACAACTCTTGGAGGAAAAACAAGAGTGGATGTTATGGCTAGAAAATATAAGTATGTTATGAAGTGGGATTTTTTAGACAACGTATATTATGATGCTATGGAAGCAATAGTAAATTCTTTGGCTGCAGTTACTTTTGTATATGAAAAATGGCCTCAGAGTTCGTCTGGTATAACGGTCATACCTAAATTATCAGCCAGAGAATTAAAATTAGGGGTAGGAAGTGAATACTTCTACTCTACAGTTACATTAGAATGTACTGAAGTTGATAGTAGAATATAATTTGAAAATGAATGGCAACTATAACAACAACACTAACAGCGAAATTAAGGATTAAAAAAACCGTAAGTTTATTAGGGTCTGATGTTTTATGTGATTATTATGATGCACCTGGTGGTATAGCTGGTATAACTGGCAATAGTGATTTAGCAGTTCCTCATTATCATGGAGATGGAGAATCTTTTAGATGTTATAAACCTGGGATATTAAAATCAGCAAAATTTTATATTAAAAAACATGGTACTCCTAATAGCACAGCTGTTGCAAAATTATACACATCAGACGCAACACCTGGTTATTCTGGTCATCCAACTGGCGACGCACTAGCAACATCCGAAACATTTGATGTTACAACATTAACTGAAGCATATCAGTTAATATCTTTTAGTTTTACTGATAGATATCAATTATCATATAATAGCATTTATTGTATTGTTGTTGAATATACTAGTGGTGATTCAGATAATTATATAGAAATAGGAGAGGTAGACCCACCAGATAATACATTTTATGGTAATTCTTGTTTTTTAGGTTCAACAGATGAATGGTCTGGAAATACTTCTGACGATGTTCCATTTTTTATTTATTGCGAATCTGGAAATTTATCTGCAAAAGTAGATATAAAAAATACAGTAACACCTATAGAAGAAACACTTATAAGAAGCTATTCTTTCTCCAATTATAGTACATCGGCATACCTATCCTCAGAAGAATCTGTTAATGTTGCTCAATCTTTTAATTATGATGAAAATGTTTATCTTTCAAGTGTATCTTTCTATCTTAGAAAATATGGTTTACCAACTGGAAATGCGATAGCAAAACTTTATGAGCACACTGGAACATTTGGAACAAGTTCTAAGCCAAATGGTACGCTTCTTTCTACATCCAATCCGTTTGATGTTTCTTTGTTATCAACATCAATGAACTTGGTTAATTTTACATTTTCTGAATCAGAACGATATCAATTATTAGACGGAACAAATTATTGTATATCAATAGAATATTCAGGTGGAGATTATTGGAATGATATAGCTATTGCTCTTGATAATAGTTCGCCAACATCTATCGGAAACTCTGCTCGTGCAAACTATGCAACTCCAACAACTTGGACAACATCTAGCAGTGATTTAATTTATTATATTTATGGTACTTCTTCTGGTTCTCTTAGGGCTAAAGTAAATATAGTTAATGAAATTTCAAAAACACTTACTGCAAAAATAAACATAAAAGACTGGAGAACACAAGATAAATATATATCAGCAAAACTTAGAATAGGTTCTGTTATAACATTACCAAACTACATAAACTTAACAGATAGTTTTACTGACACTGGTTATCATAATGCAGACAGAACTTTCTATAATGGAGGTGTAACAAAATGTGCTCAAACATTTAGAGCAATAGGAGGATTGATAGATAGTATTAAATTTCTTTTGAAAAGAGAGGGTAATCCAACTGGTACATTAACCGCACAAATATTTGCAACAACTGGAACATTTGGTGATACTACTGCGATTACTGGAAATAAACCAACTGGAAGTGCTTTAGCAACGTCTCCTACTCTGGATGTTTCAACATTATCATCATCTGCATATGAGTGGAAAACATTTACTTTTTCTGGGGCAAATAGAATAAATCTAACGAATGGTGCTATTTATGCAGCGGTAATTACATTTACCAATATTAGTAGCGATTCATCTAATCGTATAAGAAACAGTATAAGTACTACATTAATTACTACTGCTGCTGGAGTTGGTTCTTATTATTACGCTGGTGCATGGCTTTTACCAGCGACACCAGAAGATGATTACTTTTATGTTTATCAAGAAATGCCTGGTAATTTAATAGTTAAATTACATATAAAGAAAATAGTAAATAAAACAGTAACTGCAAAAACATACATTCTTTATGCTAGGTCTGTTGTTACAGTAACTGCTAAAACAAGAATAAAAAATACAGTTAGCAATGGTATTCTTTATCAAAATTATCATTCTACATACAGTAGTTACACATGGATGTCATCTGCTGAAAAAATAAAAATTGCTCAGTCTTTTAAAATAGGCAGTGGTGGCATATTATTATCTTGTAAATTTTACATACAAACACATGGTTCACCAACTGGATACGCTTACGCAAAATTATATGCTCATGATGGAGAATATGGTGTAGATAGTTTGCCAACTGGAGAACCTTTAGCTGTTTCATTGCCAGCTGATGCTTCAAAATTCTCACCAACTGCAACACTTGAGACTTTTAGCTTTTTATTTAATAATCATTATCCTCTTGAAATAGCTACAGACTATGTAATAGTTTTAGAATATTCTGGTGGTGATTATGACAATGATATTAAGGTTTATCATGGAGCTAACGATGTGTCATCTTCTGTTGGTAACTCAGCATACATGGAACATGGAACATCAATATGGACTGTAGATAACTCTAGAGATTATGTTTATTATATACAATACTACAAAGGTTTATCTGCAAAAGTAAACATATTTAATGCTGTAACACAAACAGACACATCCAAAGTAAGAGTTAAACATGTAAATATTACAAATACAGTTGCTGCAAAATTAAAGATAGTCTATTTATACAACAATACAATAACAGCGAAAGTATGGTTAAGAAATGTGATATCAAGAACTTTAACAAGCAAGATAAGACTTAAAGTATTAAATAATACCGAAACCGTAACTGTTAAGGTAAAAGTAGTATATCCAAAAATAACAACAATTTCAGCTAAAGCACATATTAAAGGCACCATACAAGCTGGTCTTTTGTTTGCAAAACTTTCTGTTATAAATGTAGTTGAAAGAACCGTTGATGCTAAAGTTAAAATTGTATACTTAATCACAAAGACAGTAAGTGCTAAAGCATATTTAGTACATTTACATAACACAAGTGTATCAGCAAAATTAGCAGTTAAGAATACAAAAGAAGCGACTGTTACAACAAAAGTTAGAGCAAAAAAGACAGATGTTACAAAAACAGTATCAGCCAAAACAAGAATTTATAAAAAATTTAAACTTATAAAATATTCACATTTTATAGGTAGTCATGATAATGGTTCTATACTAACTAATAGTGCAACTTATTATCCAGCAACTGCAGCAGATGCTAATCCTTGGTATTACAATGCTGAACACTTTAATACGCAAACAATTTATTTTGAATTTGATATAACAAAACTTACTGGTGTCACAAGTGCAACAGTTAGACTTTATGATATTACAGATGGTGCTGAAGTAATTGATTCTGCATTACCAGTAACAACTTCTGGAAGCTATAGAACACACGCATTATCATTGACATCATTACATGAATATATTGCTCAGGTTAAAATTACTGCTGGTAGTGGTTATGTTAGAGTTTGCAGACCAAGAATATTTATATTTCAGGAAGATAATCAGATAACAAAAACTGAATCATACTTCCCACTATCTTGTGCATATACAGGTTTTTCAACAACTGGTTATAAATCATTTTATCCAGGGGCTTCTCCAGTTCTACCAGTATCTGTTATCGCTGGACCAACAAAAACAATTGGAGCAAAAGTATTTATTAAACCTTATTCAGCAACTGGTCACCCAGCTAAATATGCAAGTGCAAAAGTAAGAATTACAAAATCTGTTGCTACAAGAACAGAAGAAAGTGCAGTAAGCATTTATCAAGGTAGTGGAGGACTTTTCGTTTATCATGCATCAGACTGGAATGGTGTTGTTGACTTCTATCTTGAAGCACATTTTGGCTCTACAGAAGGAAGAACTAACTACATACAATTATTTGATATAACAAGTAATACTGTCGTAATAGGAAGCGAAATAACAAGCACTGGTACCGCTACAAGACAGCGTTCTGAGTCTTTTAATCTTGAAGATGGTAAATATTATTCAATACAAACAAAATCAAGTGTAGCTGGCGAAAGAACAAGTTGTGGTGAGGTTAGACTTATAGCATATCAAAATACTTTAGCTGAACCTGAAAAAACAGTTACTAAAACATTAACATTTTATGACCTAAGACTTTCTACCGAAGAAATAACCGTAAGTGATACTTCTTATGCAGCTTTAAGTAAATTAGATAGTGGTTCTACTACTGACCATGGATTTGGATTTGATTATACTCTTGACTATGAATCATTTTCTTTCTATCCGAGACTATTTGTAACTGGAAGAATGGCTAGTGATACAACTGGAACTTATAGTTTTAGAATTTACGACACAGAAAACGCGAGATATGTTACAGATGAATTATCTACATCATTTCCACATCAAGCAAAAGGCTTCGCTAAAGATGCAGTAGATGGTGAAGTATTAAAAGATACTCATCAAAAATTTGTATTATATGGACATAAAGAAGTTGGTGATGCAAATGCTGTAATATCATTGTATGGTATGTATCTTGGTGTTCAATTAAAAACAAGAAATTATAGTGCTGACTCAAAGGTTAGAATTGTTTTAGACGAAGATGATTTTAAAACAGCACTCGAATCTACAATAAGAACTATTACTGGTAGATTATTTATAAAGTGGAATGGCACTACTTGGGTTGACGAATCTGTTTATCTTATTTCAGCCAAAGGTAATTCTCAGTTCTCTGGCAGAAAGGGTGAAATAGTTGCAGACCAATGCGATTTTGAATTAGATAATATAAATCAAAGATTTTTAAGAGACAATAGCGGAAGTGATATTTCAAACTACATTAAACCAAATGTAGAGATTAAATTTGAAATAGGCATAAATGGTTATTACACAAGAGTATTTACTGGCAAAATACAGACAGTAGACCCAAATAGACAGTCTGGAGTAGTGAATATTGCATGCACAGATAATACTTCTGTTTTAATTGATGTTTTAGCACCGACAACTCTTTATACTAATAAAAGATTTAGTGAAATAGTAGAAATATTGGCTTTAAATTGCGATATTGAACCACAAGATTATTCATTAGAGGAATCATATAATATCGCAGAAACAGTTTGGTTTGAAAACAAAACAACTAATAAAGTGTTGTCTGAATTGATGCAAGCAGAAAGGGGAAGATTATTCTTTGACACATCTGGTAATTTAGTTTTCTGGAATTCAAGGCATTTCACTAGCCAACAACCAACAGTTTCATTGAGCATGAATGAATGGGTAAAAAACTTTCATTCAAAAGTTGATGAAAATGATATAGTAAATAAAATAACAGTTACTTCTGAACCAAGAAAACCTAATGGTGTTCAAGTTGTTTGGGCAGCTGAAAGTACATTAACTGCCGATAAATACAGTGATGTATTGGTTTGGGTTCCAGCAAATTCATATCAAAATGCTCTAATTGAGCTTGATGACCCAGCAGTAGAATGGCAAACTCCAATTTCTGGTTATGACTTTATAGCTAATAGTGAATCAGATGGGAGTGGAACAGATTTAACAGCAAATATATCCGTAGATGAATTTACGACTTATGAAAAACAGGTATTTTTAACCGTAACCAATAATGGAGGTGTTGATGCTTATCTAACAACATTTAATATCAGAGCTAACCCGTTACTTGTTTACAAATATATCAGAACAATATATACTGATAGTGCAAGTATTAAAAAATATGGCACCAAAGATACAACCATAGAAAACAATTGGATTGCTACTGATGAAATGGCTAATGAGATAAAAGAAGCTGAGGTAAACGAAAATAAGGAGGCTGTAAATTACTATGATTTGGAAACAATTGGTAGACCAGACATTACAACTGGAGAATTAATCGCTGTAGAAACAAAAGAGGATAATTATACCATATTTCAGGTAAATCAGATAGATTGGACAGTCGATTCTAATGGATATTCACAAAGTTTGGAATTATCAGAAAAAGAAGCAGTTACAACAACCTACGAAGAGTCTTACGGTATTGGTTCTGGAATTATTGGAGGTGGAGTAATTGGTTTCTCATCTAGAAGCAGAGCTAAGAGCAACACAGTCACAGCCAAGGTATCTGTTAAGAGAAGTCTTTCTCTAACAGCCACAGCTCAAGTTAGAATAACTTAACCTTGATAAAATTATGTCTGATAGATTACTAGAACAACAAGATTTTTTTGAAACAACCTTGTCTCAAAATATAGATAATGATGATACCAAAATATATCTGAACACATTGCCAGCTAAAACAGAGGGCTATTTAGTCATATCTCAAGACGATGCCAGCAAGCGTGAAATAGTTTATTACACATCATTAGGAACTAGTTATATAAATTGCCCAGCTACGGGTGGTAGAGGAATAGGTGGAACAAGTGCTCAATCTCACGATTCTGGGGAATCTGCAACGCTTGATGGTGTAGCAGAATATCATAATCCTATTATCAAAGCCTTAGCTAATTATAGAAATAGAGCAGAAATATCATTTTCTGGAAGTACTGATAATATTACGGTAGCCATAGGGACAGTAATTGTTAATGGTTCAGTATGTGTAAATGCTACATCAACAACATTAGCTGATATTGGTGTAACTGGCGTTAATAAATCTGGTAATGTTTCATCTGGCGGTATAAGATATATATATGCACAGGACAATGGAGATAATACATTTTCATTATATATTTCTAACAATACATCTGAAGTTGGTAAAAGAAGATTAGGATTTGCTAAGTTTAATGAGGGCTCTACAGCAGTAATAAGATACGTGTATAATGATGATGAAAATTCACCATTTGCTCGTGGCATGGTAGTAGAATGGACTGGTCCAACAACTGACGTTCCACAGGGATGGGAATATGATGTTGTTTCGGCTGGAAGATTTACAATTTGTGCTAATTTAACATACACAATAGGTCTTACTGGTGGTCAAGCAACATATGATTTTTCTCATGTTCATACAATATCAACAGTAAGCACAGCACATACACACACAATTGCTCATACGCATACACATTCTCACAATCACTCATATTCAGGAACAACTGGGGCAACAAGTGCTGATAGAGAAATTGATGATGGAAACGACCACCATGTTTGTACTAATGACCATACACACAGTTATTCTGGTTGGACATCTGATGCAGCTAACGGACCTAGTGGAATTACTACCAGTGGAGCTAGTGTCACAAGTTCTGGAAGTATGAGTGCAAATACTACACACACGCACACACCAGGTTCATCATTATCAAATGCACAGAGCATTATGCCACCGTTTATAGCGAGAACTAAAATAGTTAAATTATAAGATTTAAAGATTAAAGAAATGAAAAAAACAAGAGCTGAATTAGAAGAAGAACTAAGATTACGTGAGTTTGCAGACATAGAAAGATGCAAGTCTGATGAACTATATGCAATCAAAAAGATTGAAACGATAGTTTTTGGCTTAGTAGCTATAGTTTTGACAGGATTTCTTTATTCCTTATTACGAATTATATGGAAATAAGAAGAATATTATTTTGTCTAGCATGGGTTTGTATGTCAATAATTGCAATTGGAATGTTTTTTTTATTCTATTTGTCGTTTATTGATGGAACGTATGTTAATGTGCCACTTAAATTTAGTACTCCAACAGTTGTTACTGATAAACAAGTCTATTCTAGAGAAGACCCAATAGCTATAAGGTGGAATTATTGTAAGGGAGTTGATACTGTTTCAGATATTTCAATAACCTTAACTGATGGTATTATTTATTTTCTTCCACCAATTAAATCTAATAGACCTATGGGTTGTTATAATGACTTTACCGTAGTGGCTGAAATACCTGCTGTTATACCAGCAGGAGAGTATAAATTAAAGGGTGTTGTCCATTTTAGAGTAAATATAATTAAAGATATAGATTATACAGTAGAAAGTAATGTTTTTTATATAGGTGGGAATAATGATTTACAAAATCAAATTGATAAAAATTCTGAAAGTATTCAGGATTTGGAAGATGTTAATACACTAGAAGGTAGGTGATATCTATGTTGAGTTTAATAATTGGTTTAATAGTAGCTGGTTTAATATTTTACCTCGTTGTTTGGGGTATTAATTATATTGGCGTCCCAGAACCGTTTAGTAAAATAATTAAAGTTATATTGGTTGTAATAGTTGTTATTTATCTAATAAACATTTTACTGGGTTTTTCTGGTGCAGGACTACTTAAATAGTATACTACCCAAGACTCTTCAAAAAACAGGAGTTTTGGATTAGTACATTAAAAATATATGGAGGTGTGTCATGGTTGAACAAATGATAAGAGAGTATCTCGAGACATTGTCGAAAGAAGAGTTGTTAGAAATGTGTCTTAAAATAATTATGGAACAGATGAAACTAGCAACTACATTATGTACTGAACTTTCAAAGAAAAGGGGGTGATGAGATGTGTGGCGTAATTGGAGATGGCAGCAATAATAAAATGAATAGTTGTCGTTTCTGTGAGACAAGAAGTAAAGAATTATTTAGTTTTGTCTTACAAGTCGGAACAAAGGTAATATCTACTTATGTGTGTGCTAACTGTATGAATCTTGTGAAAGATTTAGAGGTTACACTTCATATTTGTATGTATTGCGGAAACATTTTCTATATAAATGAAATTAGTAATGGAGACATATTATTGATTCCAAATTGCACGGTGTGCGAAAAAGGAGGACAGATATGCAAATCTTAATAATTTGTAGTGATTGCGGAGAAGTTATAGTTGCTGGACAGATATGCCAAAACTGCGGAGGTGTAAACTATGGCACGCCATAATCATAAAAAGAAAAGACATGACACTGCTAATGGGAAACCCATTAAGAAAGACCTTGAATATTATCAGCAAAATTTTTTGCAGTACTGTGACTTCTGTGGGTTGCCCTTGGAAGTTGTGAAGCATAAAGCGAAAAGCCCCACTAAGCATACGGGTGAAGTAGTTACTGCAGTTTGTCAGAACGAAAACTTCAAGGGCCTTGGTGTCAAATGTGAACGCTGGTGTATCGAAATTAAATTTCGTTCTACACCATGGTGTTAACGCAGCTTTGGGAGTCTGCGATAATAAAACTCCCAATCAAATTTATTAGTACGCATTTGCTCTGCTATTGCGTGTACATCCCCTAATGCACACAATACAGGGCAATTGCATATTAATAATTAATAAAAAAATAATATGGAGTTAATAACAACAAAGATTGCAAATGCAAATCTTTACAAGGTTTATACAGCAGAAGAAAACACAGCTGAAAGAAGGTTTGTGGCTATGTTTGATGCTGCAAATGAAGATGAATTGATAGCGTTAATACCAACATTGACTACTCAAGAAAATGACCCTCTTAGAGAAAGATATTTTCTAAATCCAGCAGGAGTTAAGGTCGGAAAGATGAATTACGTTGACGGAACATCAATTGAAGCTGTTTATGCTTCTGCATTATCTTATGCACAAGCAAGAAAATTAGCTATTGATTAATTAGACAGAATTTGCTATACTGTAATAGGTACGCTCATACCCAGCAACAGTGGCTGGTAGAAGGAAAACAACTATATGAGTGATGAAAAATTGAAAACAGCTATACTAAAAGAAGCTGAGGAAAAGGCCAAGGAAGAGTTTAAAAGAAAAAGAGTTATAGAGGTTCAAAATCTCCTTTTAGCACTTCTTGAAAAACAAGAAGCATTAAAAAAGGAAAAAGCACTGATAGCTGAAAAAGAGCGTATCTTAAAGCTCGATTTCGAAGATATCCGTCAAGGAGAGTTCGAAAAAGTGCAGGAAAGACACAAAAAGTCTAAAATTGCGGGTAATTCTAGTGTTACGATACCAGAATCACTTCTCGATTTTACAAAAGTCATCAGACCTAACGGTACATCAATTCCTTATAATAGTGGATGGTATGAAGTAACCAGTGGTACTGGTTCCACTACTTATCCATATGCAATTACTACCACAAATCCCGCTTATTACGGGTCAGATGTGACAGTAGGTGCAACAGGGCTTGGTGGGTCGACCGCTTCGTATAATGCGTCGTACACGCTCACAGCGACGTCTGGTGGTTGGTTAGAGCTTTCCAGTGGTACTTACAGTGTTGGAGACAAGAATTTCTACTTCTCTAACAGTAAAATACTTTAAAAATTAGATAAAATTTCCGTATGAGCGTACTCCCAAAAAGGAGTATAAATAGAGTAAAAAACACCGTTTTTAGTGCAATTTTAGCTTATTTAAAGCAAAAAATAGAGATTTTTACTCATTTTTTAAGTTTTTAACACAACGTCCTATACGTACCAAAACAAGAGACAATGTTATCGTAATAACGGTATTAGCAGTATTATTGGCGATAATTGTATCGGCAACGATATATATACCGATAGCGATAGCAAACATAGACTATAGAATCCCAGAGAATCTAAAGTCACGCGGTATTGATACTCAAGAAAAATATAAAGAGTATCGTGAATTTAATAGACAATTCAGATAAAAAATTATGAAAGAAAAATTCGAGTTCATTTATTCAACAAGATTTTGGTCACTGGTTATTGGAGCAGTTTCTATATATCTTAAAACAAAAGGATACATAGGAGAACCAGAAATGCTCTTAATTGCAACAATTACTGGAGGTTTCATTGGAATCAAAACAATTGATAGAGTTTCAGAAAAAATTGGAAGTTCGACAACAACGACAACAAGTATTTCTGAAGCAGAAACCACAGAAGAGCCAGCAAAGTCAGAAACAACAACAATAGTAAAATAAAATAGAAGATGGTGTCTATTCGGAAAAGACATCATCTATGCCTGATTAGCTCAGTGGAAGAGCAACACTTTTGTAAAGTGAAGGCCGTTAGTTCGAATCTAACATTAGGCTCCCATAATTAATCAACAAAATGGTTATTATGACAAGAAAAAAAGCCAAGCACAGGGGACTTCCCTCTAACCTACACGTCCAATGAGGACAGGTATAAAAGTGGGCTTTTTCTTGTACAACTTAAAAATTAACAAAAAAAGACATGAAGCAAAAGTTTGAGTTAAAAGAACTGGGGAAAGTAGTAATATCATTAATACTCACTGATGGTGAGAAAGATATAGAAGCAGATGCAACATTTGAAAATGCAAAAGATGCTCTGCAACTTCTTAATGGTTCGCACAATGTTGAATCTGTTGAACTTGACCCAGAACAAACAGAAGAAAGTGATACTGTTTTTCATTTTAAAAAAGATGATGGAGCAAAAGTAGAACTTGTAAATAAAAAAGAAGTAAAAGAAGGAATAAGAATAGTAAATCCTATTATAAAAAAAGATGCAGAATAAAAAAACTAAAGTCGAACACAAAGACGTAGAAACTGATTCTCTCTTGATAGCAGAATATAATCCAAGAACAATTTCTGCTAAAAAATTAGAAATGTTAAAAAAGTCGATTACTGAAGATTCGGAGTTTTTAAGTGTGCGACCATTAATAGTTAACATGTATCCTGGTCGTGAAAATATTGTAATTGGTGGTAATCAAAGACTTTTAGCAGCACGCGAACTTGGTCTTAAAACAGTTCCAGCAATTATAGTTTCTATTGACCCAACGAGAGAAAAAATTTGGAACATAAAAGATAATGCTGGTTATGGAGAATGGGAAGGTGGATTATTAAAAGAAGTTATAATTCAATTGCAAGAAGAAAGTGCAGATTTAGAACTTGTTGGTTTTGATGAGTCAGAAATAGGTGCAATATTAAATGAAGAGTTTGCAAAAAACCCAGATGACATTGATGTTGATGCTAAACTAAATAAAACATTTGAAGTTGTCATTGATTGCCAAAATGAGACTCAACAAAACGAAATATTCAATAGATTAAAGGCCGATGGTTACATGGTACGCGTGTTGACAATTTAGCCAAAAGAGAGTATAATAGATATAGATATGTATAAGTTTGATATAACAAAAGAGGTACAAGCAGACGATACTTTTAGAGTTTCGAGTGTTTGTAGTAAATTTGACATTCAGACGAATCACGTAGTGGAAAATTTTAAAGGTGAAATAAACCTGGATAATAAAGAATGGAATATTGGAGTAATCTATGGTAAAAGCGGAAGCGGAAAAACCACTATAGCAAAGCAATTATTCGGTGAAGATTATATAACAGAGTTTGACTATTCGGCAAAAAGTATAGTGGATGATATGCCAAAGGAAGCAAGTGTGGATGATATTACGAGGATGTTTAGTTCAGTAGGATTCTCATCACCCCCAAGTTGGCTAAAGCCGTATAGTGTTCTCAGTAACGGGGAAAAAATGAGAGTTAATTTAGCCAGAGCATTAATGGAGAAAAAGGAAATGATTGTTTTTGACGAGTTTACTTCTGTGGTCGATAGAAACGTAGCTAAAATAGGAAGCTACGCAATACAGAAAGTTATTCGCAGAAACAATAAAAAGTTTGTAGCAGTAAGTTGTCATGATGATATTCTGGAATGGTTAGAACCAGATTGGGTATTTAACACCGATACAATGTCTTTTTTTTTTGATAGACAAAAGTATAAAAGACCCCCAATCAATATCGAAATACATGAGTGCAAAAGAGAATATTGGGAAATGTTTAGGAAATATCATTATCTAGATTCAGCCCTTAACAATTCGTCTAAATGTTTTTTAGCCACAATAGACAGTAAGCCAGTCAGTTTCATAGCCGTTCTGCACTTCCCTCATCCGTCAGCTAAAAACATAAAGAGAGTCCATCGACTTGTAACATTGCCAGACTATCAAGGTATTGGCATAGGCATAAGATTGCTTGAGTTTGTCGCAAAATATTTTATAGACAAAGGCTTTCGTTATACCATAACAACATCTACTCCGTCTTTAATATACAGCTTAAAAGATAGAGAGGGTTGGCACTGCAAGAAGATAGGCAGAAATCCAGCATCTGTTGGATTAAAGGGATTTAATAATACGATAGCTTTAAATCGCATAATAAGTTCGTGGGAATATGACTTATCAAATAAACGTACAAGAACCGTACAGAAGCATGTTAATTCGTGGGGAAAAATTAATAGAAGGTCGTTTAAATAATGGGATATTTAAACTAATGAGGAAGAACGATATATTAGAATTAAAGGATACTAATTATAAGTTCAGACTAATAGACAAAAGAAAATATAAAGATTTTTATTCAATGTTAGAGGGGGAAGGTATCAGTAAAGTATTGCCAGACAAAACAGTATTAGGAGACGGTGTAGATGTGTATTATAGATTTTATAATATATACATGGAAAGAAAATGCGGTGTGCTAGCTCTAGAATTAAAAATAATATAATCATATGACAAAAAAGTGTTGTGCAGAAAATTGGGATATAATTCCGTACGCATCCAAGCATGCTTGGAGAAGTGGTTTACACGGAGAACCAATTGGTGGATGTTTACACTGTGGGAAATTATATGAAGAATATTCTCGCAAGATGATTGATAAAATATTAGAAGCTCATGATGAAGAAATGAAAGAGTTAAAAGCTCAAGCAGAAGCAGCTAAAGAAGAGTAAATAGCCATTGCGTTTTGGTGGGGGACTTAATTAATTTTAAAAAGGCACCATAATGAAAAGGCAAACTGTTGAAAAACAAAATTCTATTTCGGAACTATTTTTTTGATGGTTCTTTTTTTATGTCTAAAAATCTGTAATGAAAACATTAGTCTGTGAAATACCAGAGGAAGTAGGTTATGTAATACCAATCTCAGACCTACATCTAGGAGATAAAGCTTTCACAAAAAAATCGCTTAGTGTTTTAAAGGGAAACTTAGATTGGGTAAAGGCACACCCAAATACAAGAATTGTTCTAGTCGGAGATATTTTTAATTGTGCTACTAGAGAAAGTAAAACTGAACCTTTTAATCAAGAGGCTGGAGAGTTTGAAAAAGCCATTGAAATATTCAAACCATATGCCAGCCAAATAGTTACCGCCATTGATGGCAACCACGAACACCGAATAGAAGATTTTGCTAATCACTCAGTCATGAATGCATTTTGTATCGCACTCGGTATTACTTATTCACATGTGTCATGTGTCGTTCAGTTTAGAGTAAATAAACGACCAGACGATAAAAGATTTGTACATAATTACGTAGGATATTTTCATCACTCTACGGGTGGTGGAAAGACAATGGGTTCTAAACTAAATAGAGTTGAGGTAATGACAACACTTCTAGCAAATGCAGATTTCTATGTTGGAGCTCATCATCATGGTCTTATAGCAGCACCTTTAATTTCAAGAGAATACAATGTTCGTACTAATAAAGTTGAAGACCATAGACAATATTTAATTGGAGCAGGGGGTTATCTAGAATGGGACGAATCTTACGCAGAACGAGGAATGCTTAGACCATTAAAATTGGGTAGCCCAAGAATTCGTTTAGATGGTACTAAAGAACATAAAGATGTACACGTTAATTTATAATGTTCATGGTTCGCTATGAACTGTGAAATATGAACTATGAGAAAATTAAAGTTAACAGAAGCAGAATATCTCGAAAGAATGGACGAGATAATCGCAGCACACGGGGGTTGTATCCCCGAAGCAATAGTCGACATGATTGTTTTTTCAACAACAGTTACAATAATTAATAATAAAAAATATGTCAAAGAAACAGCCAAAAATAAGAGTGTTCAAAACAGGAGCAAATCGAAATCCGTCAGACGATAAATTAGACTTTGAAGGGTTTTTATCACCATTTGTGATTCAAAGATTCGCAGAATACATGCACTTGCACAGAAAGCTATCAGACGGTACACTTAGAACATCAGATAATTGGAAGAAGGGTATGCCCAAAAGAGAATACATGAAGTCTGGTTTTCGTCACTTTCACGACTGGTGGATTGAGGAACTTGGGGGTAAGAGCAGAGATGGAGTAGAAGACGCAATCTGCGGGCTCATGTTTAACTGTATGGGTTATTTAGAAGAAGTGCTTAAAGAAAAGTCAAAAAAGAGATAGTTTCAGCAAAAGACTAATACATCAATGTATCTGTAAACACTCTCATTTCTATGAAAATACCCATTAACAGAACAATTCAGGTTTTTTGGCACGACCACACCTCAAATGACGGCTGGGCTACTTTAGACGAAATTAAAACCACAGCCGAAAGCTGGTACGACAGTCTTTGCAATACAACGGGGACTTGTATCGTCAGAACGAATAAATACATCGTCATAGCGGGGGAGTATGATGGAGAAGACAATTATTCGAATTACACACTAATCTTAAGAAACGACATAGACCATATAAAAATTTTTAAGTAACTTATGCGAAAACGATTTAAACAAAAGAAAGAGTCTTGTGCCCTATGTAAACCATTTAAGATGGGTTGGTCAAACAGATGGAAGGACAAAGAACTCACAAAACTCAAAGAAGCAGAAAAACAAATAATAGAAGCTAAAATAAAGCACAATTAACAGTATGTCTTTTACACACAAGCACTAGAACACTCTGAATAGGTAACTTATATTTAACGAAACTCCCTGTGTTCGCGAATCACACTCCGCGTATGTAGATGAGTGACAGATTAGAGCTTAAATAAGCTCTTTTTTGTTTTCAGTAAAATTCTCAAAACGTGTATTTAGAGACGTGTGCGCGAATAGATTATTAATTAAGGTGTCTTATACGTCATGAGGAAATAGTGGCGTGTATAAGCGAAAGACATGCGTGTTACACACTTATATTTTCTAAACATAAGCACCCCACATCACACCAGAGCCACCAAATTGCGACCTCCCGCTTGTTTGATTGCTTTGCTTTGTGCTTTGTTAAAATCTTTTTTTTGCTTTGTTATAGCCGTAAAGCATACTTTTTATATATTGTCAAGCATATTCTTTTTATTCTTATGCTTGTTTATCATTGACTTTATACTTTAGATATGATATACTTAGTGTAGAACTATAAACAAAAGACTTATGCAAAAAGTATATACATACAAACAACTACAAGCAAAAGACGAGCCAGCAAAAAACTACTTATATCTGGCCATCGCCTTAGCTTGTGTCCTTGTTAGTTGCTTACAATAGCCTATTGTAGGCAATCACAAGAACGAAATCAAAGCACCTTTACAAAAAAATAGCAATATATAAAGTCCGCTTCTGCTGTTATGTTAGCCAAAAAACAATGGAAAACACTTTCAGCATTGACGAAATAATCGCAAAAAACCCAAAAGTTAAAAATGGGCAGGAAATCAATAACACCCAAAAAAGAAAATTGGGAATTGAAAAATTGGCTGTAATTGAATACAGCACGGAATACAACGAGAACCAAAAAAACGCTATCCTCCGCCTAAAAAAGGCTCTTGCTAATAACAGCATGAAGAGTTATCAGCAAATCAAGCTCTTTACTAACGAGGTGGAAGATGTAAAAAGCGACCTTGTAGAACTAGCCGAGGCAATCGAGAACGCCAAGGACAACGAGGTGATGGATACTGTTTTAAAACTTTATCTATCAGCGTAATCTAAAAAACCCGTCTTTTTAATTAAAAAAAATCTTATAATATGCGACCATAACAGCGGAATTGGGCTTTATATAAAGCAAAAAATACATAAAACTATTATGGATGGTTTCTTTTAGCATGGCTTCCTAGCACCTGTATATGGGTATGATAGTGGATATTACTTGATACTATTAGCCTTTTAATCGTGCATTACCAATTACCCTTATCCATATTACTTGTATTGGACATATTATTACCATATAGTATTACCATTATATAGTATGAGGATAGAGGAGTATTACTGAAAAAAGCCAATGCGAAAAATTAACATAAACAAAATAGTGGAATGTATTTATCCTTTACTGTTTACTGGCGTGATTAGTGAGAAACAAAAAAATGGAAAACATAAAAAAATCTATCCAAGCAAACAATCCAGAAATAAAAATGAAAAAGTACGAATTCCTGGAATTAGATTATGAATTACTATTTGGGGACTTAGTCCCGCACTATATCACGCAATTAAGAGGGATAAGAATATGGAAGGAGAATAACCTATATTCTATCCAAGAGAATACGATTTTCAAAGTAGGATTATCTGAGGAAGATGTAATCCAACTGATAACTGATAAATACGAGGAATTGAAGAGGATGGCAAAGATAGAAGCAAAAACCAGAGAGGAAAAAGAAAAACAGTTGAAAATCCTTTTATTAAAGAGGCAAAAAGAGCAAATACAAGCCAAACAAGAGTTACCTCAGGAAACAGTGGACTTTTTATTGAGTATTTTAAAAGACTAACTGGCTAATCAAGCCAGTAATACAGTGAAGGATAAAAAAAATAGTGAACGAAAAAAGTGGAAATCGGGTGATTTAATTTTTAACCATAAAGTTATGAAGAAAATCCTTGCATTAACACTGCTTTTAGGTTCTGGATACCTTTGTTACGCATTAACCCATACCAGAGTAATTACAATTAACCTGGAGGATAATAACGAACAGATATCCAAGTCCCAGATTAAGCCTTTAAATGAAGGAAAAACTGATGACGGCTCCAACCACATCGACCTGAAGGCTATCAAGAGTTTTGAAGAGGAACCATTAACTTCTCAAGTTGATAATTATCCTGTGGATGATTATTCACAAGTAGCTGTCCTTAATACATACAGCGAAAGTATGGTTGTCAAACAATATACAGGAAATTTTTCTATGTATACCTCTTCCGTGAAAGAAACCGACGATAGCCCATTTATTACAGCTGACGGCACTGACCTCCATAAAGTCTCTGAGTGTATAATAGCCAATAATAAGTTAAAATTTGGCGCTAAGATTTACATTTTGGAGCTTGGAACAGTTTGCACAGTTCACGATAGAATGAACCGCAAAAATGGCGAAGACCACTTCGACATCTACACTCATAACGATAGGCAATACGCCCTTAATTTCGGGCGAAGGATGTTGACCTACACAATCTTAGAGTAAAGAGCAGGCAATTAGCCAGTAAGACCAAAAATCTTATTGGCTTTTTGTATACAAAACAATTAAATATAATTGGTTCTATGGGCGTATCCCATATCTATCGTGTCCGAAATCTGAGACTTTGGGATACCTGTTTATTAACAGGTTAATAATTAACAAATTACTATGGAATCATTTGGCTATGTTGGAACCGTGGCTGGTTTAAAACAATTCTTAGAGGAAAAGCTAAAAGAGGAAGGTAATGTTGAAGATTAACGCAAGGGCTTATGCCTTTGCACTAATCCTTAAAAACAATTATATGTGTAACTGTGAACATGCCTGCGGTAACTGTGAAAAGTTATCAGCGGAAGATGAAGCCATTAAGAAACAATATGAAGAAATGAATGGTATTGGCTCTCTTGATATTGGGTCTAGGAAAATGCTCCTAAAACAAGTATTAAAGATGGCTAAAGCAAAAGGTTATAAAGTATCCGCATTTTATGATTGCAAAGAGTTTCCAATGGAAAGGCTAAGAGCTGTGTTCCATACTCTTCAATCAATGTAATAATCTAACAACAAAACAATGGAATACGAAATTGGAAAGAACCTCTCTGATGTATTACAAGGCTTTGCAGTTGCAATCGTGTTGGTTGCAATGTTTATGGCTTGGGGAGGATTGTTCAGGAGACATTGATACCTGATTAAAGGGCAATTAAGCCTTTTAATTAGTTATTAAAAAAATGGAATGCTAATTAAGTGGCAAAATTGCTTTATATTACGCATTTTTTCATTTGAAATAACTGGATTAAAAACTAAAATCTAGAAGGAGGTGTATAACATGGATAAAGTAAAAGCATTGATTGAGGCATTAAATGATGCCAGTGCGAACATCACTCTGCACGAGGATGGAGTTAAATATATTGAACAAGATGCAAGTGGTAAAATCACATCTCATCTGTTCATCAAACTCCGCCCAGTAGCGGATGAAGATGGAGTAGAACGAATGAAATATGTAGCAAGAGCCCAATAGTTGTTTTGAGTAGCCATGAAAAATCGTGGCTACAATTAAGCAATTAAGTACCATTTAAAAATTTTAATACAAAAAAATGGAAAACACATTAGAAGGAGGTGACCACAAATGACAAAGAAAAAGGTTACCAAAAAAGCTGTTGCTAAAAAAACAGCAAAAAAGGCTGTTAAAAAGGCTATTAAGAAATCCTCAAAGAAATAAGGATTTACTCTACTGGTAATTAAGTTGCCAGTAGGAATAAGTTCTTAAACAGGGTCTCCGTTAACACTTGCGTAGACGGACTAAGTGAAACATTATTTAAACGCCAACGACTATTAACATTTGCGTGGATAGTTTCAATGGATGTCAAAATTAAACCTAAGCCCAATCTTATTACAAATTATCCTATAGAGGGTATGTCCGCCGTTCAACTCGGCAGGCAGGGTGTGAGTTCACCTTGATAAAAGGTTGTCAGGAACTCTGGCACACACCTCCTTGGGATAGTTTGTAATAAATTGTTTATTAGTGGGGAAGTATAAGGTAATATATTGGGTCGTACGGCTTATATATTATCGAAGTGGCGATTTACCCGTACGGGTTTATCTGGGTACTTCACCATTAGTAAATAATTAACAAGTTGATATGTATCTCGGCTGGCTTTCAACGATGCCAAAAATCATCCATAACCATAAAAGGGAAATACATTGCCCTAAAATGGAGTGGCGGTAGAACCGCGATATGAAAACACTACGCCAGTAATTGACCGATACTACATAAATAGTTGGTTGGTGCACCAACCTTGGGTTTGGTCGTCCCAGCCGATATATATGTCAATTTATTAAATAGAAAGGAGTGTGAAGTATGAATACAATAGATGGAAATGATGTTAAATTTGTGGACGAGTTACCTAAGGGTACACGCGTCCTTTTATCGTATGGAGAACAAAAAGGAGATTTAGTTAGTTGTGATAGTTTTGAAAAATGGCTTAAACTAGACTTTAATAACTCCAGTTATAAAGCATGGGAAGCAGAACTCATGGACAACAAGAAAGGTAATATCCGTTTTATGAATGTATTTGGGTGGGAAACTGAACTAGGAGATACATATTCTCATAAGGTTATAGCTTACATGGGTAAAGATGGTTTCTGGCATCCAACAAAATTAAGTAATAAACAAGAGGAATGTAAGTTAATGGAAGAATCAATGATGGGCTAATTGAGTCTTGATGCTGGGGACTAGCCCTCAGCACTAATACTTAAATAGAAAGGAGGTGTTATATGGGGTTGGATATGTATTTAACCAAGAAAACTGATGTAAAAAACTGGGGCTTTCGAGAAGAAGAAAAAGAAGGCCTGTTCAAGGTGGTTGTAAAGAGAGGAAATAAGAAAGTTGAAGGAGTAAAAGAAGAAAGAATAGCTGAAATAATAGAGGATATTATGTATTGGAGAAAAGCAAACGCAATTCATATTTGGTTTGTGAAGAATGTTCAAGAAGGAGAGGATGATTGCAAGGAGTATTATGTTTCCCATGAAAAATTAAAGGAACTAAGAGATATAATACGCAAGGTATTGAAAAATCGTTCATTAGCACCAGAATTATTACCGACTGGTTCGGGATTTTTCTTTGGTGACACAAGTTATAATGAATACTATTTTGAGGATTTAAAGAAAACGGATAAAGTATTCACTGAATTGTTAAGGGACGAAAGACATAATAAATATCGAGGAGAGTTTTATTATCAGTCAAGTTGGTAAACAATTAAAAACTAGAAAGTGAGGTGAAAATTATGAACATAGATTTAACTGGGTGTGAAACATCAGCCCAAGCCGTAACTAAAATCTGTTATAACGAACCTACTCGCAATTTGGATTTCAGGATTAAGTGTGAAAACCTTGATGACCTGAAGAAATGTGTGGATATCATTAGTGAATATAATGATTTCAGGGCAGAAAGAGTTAACAGAGCATTGGAAGACCATACAAATACTCTTGTCCATTCGCCATTCAATGATGAAATAACCAATCCAGCGTTTGAATATGAAATAGCCAGAGAAGGTTCAGTTGCTATATACATAAAGGAAACATGGAGTCAGGTTAAAGACATGGAAGAAAGAATGAGATTGATTAAAGATGAAACAAAAGCGGATGAAATGAGTATTGAAACAACTGGAAGTGGTAGAGCAGAAGCAAGATTTTGGTGGGATTAAAGGTTTATAGAGCCAGTAAGCAATTACTGGTTCGATTTAATCTTTAAGAAGATTAACTAGAGTGGAGGTGAAAAATATGCACGAAGATGAAATAATAGAAATAATAAAAAGTGAAACAACAAAAACGGACGAACAACCCGAAACTTTTACATGTGAGGATTGTGGTGGTCAACATTTTACTGAGGACGAAGTAACAGAAATTGATGGAAAAGTATATTGTGATGAGTGTAGAGATGCATCATTCAACATGTGTGATGACTGTGGCAAATGGGCTCCAGAAGAAGATACAATACATGTAGATGGAGGTGGAACGGTTTGTCAGGCATGCCTTGACGCTGATTATGGTTATTGTGAAGATTGTGAGGAATATTATCCTGTTGATGTTATACATAGCGTTGAGGATGGAAATAGAAGTGTTTGTGAAAGTTGCTATGATGATAACTACAGGACGTGCGATAGTTGTGGATATGTTGGACATAGTGATGATATGAGATATTGTGAAGGATGTGAATGTGATTATTGTGAAAATTGTTCCTGCAGTTGTGATGATGAAGATGGATGTGAGCCAAATTATAGTGAGCAGAGAGCATCCAATGACCACATGGTAGGTATAGTATCTGACAAAATAAAGTTCAGTCGTCTTGTTGGTGTTGAGTTAGAAGTAGAAAAAGGTAATAGAACTTATCTTAATGATGTATTGGACAGAAGAGTTGGTATAACTCACGATGGTTCATTAGATAACGGTGTTGAGATACAAACTCCACCAGCTTCTTGTGAGAAACTTGCTAAAATCTTAACCGATACCACTAAAACATTGAAAGAAAATGACTTTATAGTCAATAAGAGATGTGGATTACATATTCACTTGGACGCTTCCGACTTTAGACTCAAATATACTAAGATTGCAAAGATAGCTAAGACTTATTATGCAATCGAGGATGTGTTTTACAAAATACTTCCGAAGTCAAGAAGGACAAGCAGATATTGTATGCAATTAAGTTCTCGTTTTTCAATGGATGATTTCAACCCAAAGAGTTTGGGAATCCTTGAAAAAGTGTGGTATGGAAAAGGTAGCGGTGTTTTGAGCAAAAACCCTGATGAAGACCAGATTGCTTATTGGGATAAACACTGGAGAAGTGATGTTAGAAGTTATAAGAAGGAGAAATATCAGAACAGTCGTTATCTGGGAATAAACATTCATAGTATTTTCTATCGAGGAACACTTGAAATAAGACATCATAGTGGAACATTGAGTAGTAAAAAGATTTTCCATTGGATTAACTTTAATTCAGCCGTTGTTGAGTATGCTTTAAAAAGATACAACGAGGAAGAAATACAGAAAATGCTCCACAAGAAGTCAAACAAGAAAAAACTGAGTGAAGTAGCAAAAATGTTAAGACTGGACAGACCTTTAAAAGAGTATTTGTTGGGAAGATTTGATAAGTTTTCCACAACCGATGCAGAAGAAGAACCAGTATTGTAATAAATAAATTAACTAGAAAGGAAGGTGAAATAAAATGTGTGGATTATTTGGTTGTAAAACAAACCAATCGTTCAATTCTCAACTTACCAATACACAAAAGACACAAAAGAAGCGAGTAATAGAAGCATTGGCTCTTGCCATGCAAAGTAGAGGTAAAGATAGCACTGGCATAGCATTTGTTGATGATGGAAAATTCAATTTAGTAAAAGATATCCATGCCGCTAATCTTTTTATAGACTTCAAAAAGGTTCAAAAAAGACTAGAAGAAAACTCACCACTTATAATTGGGCATACTAGATGGGCATCAGTCGGAGAAGTTAGTAAAGAAAATGCTCATCCTTTTAGAAAAGGACAAATCATAGGTGCTCATAACGGTGGTGTTAGTAACTACTTGCAGATAGATAAAGAAGTTAGCGTGGACAGTGAAGTTATCTTCAAACTGTTAAAGGATTCAAACAATGACTTTAGAGAGTCATTTAAGAAACTATCTGGAAACTTCGCTATAACGTGGTCTTATCTTGATGAAAAAAATGTATTCTATTGTGTTAAGGATGGTAACCCATTATATATGGCTTACGTCCCTTCAATAAAAACGATATTCTGGTGTTCAGAAGAAAGACCATTGGAATCAGTATTGACTTCCGCTTTTGGTCGTAAGAGTTTTGATTGGAGAGAATTGGAAGATGAAATGGTTTATAAGTTTGACGATAAATTGAAACGGAGACAATACAAAGTTTCCTTCAAGGAAGATACATACGTAGGAAACTATGGGTCAAACTATTACTATGACGATGGATATAAGTTAAGCACTTATAGTTCCGAGATTGATGATGATGAAGTAGAAGCATATAAAACTGCTTATGGTAAAAAGAATTGGAGAACCAATAGAGAACTGATGTTAGCTGGTGAAAAAGAAGAGGAGGAAGATGAGGAAGATGACGCGTTGATTGAATATGATAAAGATGGAGACCTTGTAATGACAAGAGAAGCGGTACACGAAATGAGAAGAAGGTTATTTGAAGATGGTTGTTCTATGTGCGGTACAGCTCCTACTGATGACTATGTCTACTATGACATGGAAAACGATTGTCTGTATTGCGAAAACTGTGTGAAAGAATTGAAAGATGACTTTCCAGAGTATGCTCAACTTGAAAAGGTTAAGATATTCTAATTGTAGGTCAGTAGCTTGCGGATAATATCTGCAAGTTATCGGACTTGTAATTTTATAACGTGGGAAAGTGGAAGGAGTAATCGCCACTGGGAATATGTATCTAGGTTTTTCATTGTGCCTAAGGATAAGTCCGTCTGCAACTCCCTGATACAGGGTCTGGCTGCTTCCCACAAACTTAACAGTATCGTCTAATTGGAAAGACTATTTATCTATGGTGGATAAATAAGTGCGGGTTCGAATCCTGCTACTGTTTCAGGTAATTAAATAGAAAGGAGGCAAGATATGATTACAACTTATAATAAGAAAATAATGGGATATGACTTCCAAGTCATAAAACTAGATAGTGGCTTGGTGAGCTTCAGAGCACCAATGGGAGAGGGAAAGGATAAAGATATGTTTGACGAATTAGTATATTACAACCAAAAAATATATAACGGTAAAGATATTAAGGAGATAGCAAAGAACATACGAAAGTTCATAAAGAATTGGAAAGGAGGTGTAAAATGAAAAAAAGAGAATTATTAGGTTACGTTGGTGTTGATAGTGGTCAGTTACTTATAACAGACCCATGTTATATATCTGATTGGAAAAATAATGAATATGGTTCACCGCATAACACAACTCAGGGTAAAACAGAATATTCATATGCTGGTGCTTGTCATGAAACACTTGGTGAAAAACAAGGCGGTTCATTATTCAATGACATAGGAGCAGAGCTGGGAGTAGCATTTAGTTCTGGTTACGGTGATGGTGTGTATCCTGTATATGTTGAATACAATAATGACCCAAAAGACAAAAGAGTTAAAAGAATAATAATTGAGCTAATACAATAAAATTATGAAGGTAAAAGAACTGATAAAAATGCTAAAAACATTAGACCAGAACGCTGTTATTGACATAGCCTCAGATGAAGAGGGTAATTCGTTCGGAGATATTGGAGAAGGTGTAGCTGAAGGAAAACTAACTGCTACTGGAGAAAAGGTTTATAGTCTTTATCCAGAAAACTCAGAGATGCCAGAAGAAAGGTATGCTGATTGATAGCTAACTCAATCCATTTACGTGGATTGAGATTAACTATTAACTAGAAAGGTTGGTGAATATGAAAATAATAAAATGTAAGAAAACAATAATTAAAAGTTGGTGCATGAATCCAGAAGAAGGTGCATTAGAGCAAGCCAAACATCTTGCTGATTTGCCATTTAGATGGAAGCATGTTGCCTTAATGCCAGATACACATCAGGGATATGGTATGCCTATTGGTGGAGTGTTGGCAACTTTAGATGTAGTAATCCCAAACGCCGTTGGCGTTGATATTGGCTGTGGAATGTGTGCAGTATGTACCTCATTAAAAAACATTGACACCGAAACATTAAAGAAAATATTGGGAGATATACGCAAAGAAATCCCTGTAGGTTTCAATCATCATAAAGAAGCACAACCAGAAATATATATGCCAGATAGATTTAGACATATGCCAATTGTGAATAGTGAATATAAAAATGCCTTAAAACAATTAGGTACTCTTGGTGGTGGAAATCATTTCATTGAGATACAAAAAGGTGATGATGATAATATTTGGGTTATGATACACTCTGGCTCAAGAAATCTTGGTAAAAAAGTAGCTGACCATTATAACAAAGTAGCAAAAGAATTGGTTAAAGAAAATCAACCAGTTATACCAGAAGAATGGGACTTAGCATACTTACCAGTAAATAGTCCAGAAGGTCAAGACTACTTAGCTGAAATGCGTTATTGCGTTAGTTTTGCGTTTGCCAATAGACAGTTAATGATGACAAATGTATTAAATATCATTGAAAAACATACTGGTATGGCATGGCATGATAGTGTTATAAACATAGCTCACAACTATGCAAATGAAGAATATCATTTTGGGAGAAAGGTTTGGGTGCATAGAAAAGGAGCAACTTTTGCAACAAGAGAGACTACTGGCATTATCCCTGGTTCTCAAGGAACTGCAAGTTATATAGTAAGAGGAAAGGGTAATGAGCAAAGTTTTAACTCTTGTTCTCACGGTGCTGGTAGAAGAATGGGAAGAAAACAAGCTGAAAGAACTCTTAACCTGCAAGATGAAATAAAAAAATTGGATGACCAAGGAATACTTCACGCTATTCGTGGAATACACGATTTAGATGAGGCTTCTGGTGCATATAAACCAATAGACGAAGTTATGGAAGAGCAAAAAGATTTAGTAGATATAATTGTTAAACTAACACCTTTGGCAGTAGTCAAGGGCTAAAAAGGCAGGTGAATTATGACAAAAGAAATACCAAAAGAAATACTATCACATTTAAGCATTTACAAACCACAAATATACGACGGAACTTCTGGTGAGCCAATAGGTTGGGGATACGAAATTATAAACAGACTGGGCGACGAACAGTTTAATGGATTGCGTCAATATGGCTCACCAGAATGTGTATACCCATCATGGTTTCTAATCACGAAACATCTGACCAGAGAAGAAGCTATTAAACAGTATGGGCCAATAACAGATGAAGAATTTGGACCAAGAGGTGGATGGAAAAGCGTAACCTTTGGGGAAACGAAGTTTTCGAGTAGACAGATGATGGAGTAATAAATTAAAACTAGAAAGGAGACATATATGAACGAAGATACATGTCCAAATTGTGGTAGTGAATTAGTTTGGAGAAATAGTAGCGGTCAATTACAGTGCGATAACTGTGGTTACGAAGAAATATAATTAAATTAAAATAGAAAGGAGGTGTATGTATTATGCCAAACTGGTGTGATAATATGTTGACCATAGAAGGCAACAGAAAACAATTAAAAGAGTTTAAAAATGCAGTTAAAGACGTTAATAGTGATGGAGATGTTTTACCGTTATCATTAGAAAAACTTCATCCAATACCAAAAGAATTAGACGGAACACAATCTCCACCTGACAAGAAAAATAAAGAACTTATTGAGAAATACGGTTCAGATAATTGGTACGATTGGTGTATAAATAATTGGGGAACAAAATGGGATGTTAGCAATTCTTCTTCGATAGTTAGTCAAAGTGCTGACCAAATTAAATATCATTTTGATTCCGCTTGGTCTCCACCTATTGAGTGGTTAAGATTTGTAAGTGTGTTATATCCAAAGTTGAAATTCATACTTGATTACGAAGAAGGAGGAATGGCTTTCGCTGGAACTGCTACAGTTGAAGATGGAGAAGTTAATAATGAAGACAGAGAATATGTACCGCCAGAAGACGAAGAATATGATGATAGTATACCGTTTTAGTCTATTGACTTTATAATTTAGGTATGCTATACTTAGTATATATAGTTTTTACATGCTAGGGCTTATAAGCCCTAGTTGTAAGGATTTTATGCAGTTGACAAGATTGATTTTATATGATAAACTTAATGTATGTTTAATATATTCAGACAAAAACCACCAATAGCAATAAGTAAGACAAACCTTGACACTTATTATAAACAAAGAAGTTTAATGGAGGCTCTTAGTAATGCTGAACAAGAGACCAAACAAAGACAAAACACAACATATAAGGAATCTCGAAGACCATCACGCAGTTGTGATGAGGTTCTGTTTTATAGGAATTATACCATTGAAAGATATGGAAGTGAGTATGGAGATACTTTTAGAATACTTCAATCATTAAGTACCAGTGGTGGTAGATTTGGTAATAATACCACTACAAGAGATGTTGGATTAGAGTTTGAAAGGATTGGAGATGCTTATAATTATATAGATGACATAAACTAAAATAATTAAATAAATAAAAAAATATGGACAAATGTAAAAAATGCGGGGGAACTTCTTTCAATGTTTTTGCTACCACTTCCATTGACTTTGAGTTGGAAGATGGAGTATTAACACCAGTCGAGGAAGAAAACTTGGGGTATAATGATGTTTATACCTGCAATAATTGTGATGCAGAGTATCAGGCTAAAGATTTTAAAGAGATACTATAAACATATGACAATGCTAGAATTTGCCAGCCTAAAAAAATGGCTATTGGATAATGAAAAATATACAACAGAGGAAATGGAATTGATATTAGAGGCATTATGGAAATTTATGAATAAAACCATAATTTTATAATAAAAAATAAAAAACATATGAAAAAGATAGTAAAGAGGAACGGTAAAAAAAGTGCTATTATTAGTCATTATAAAAAAGCACCAGCCTATAAAAAAACTTTTAAAACAATTAAGACCTGTCGTCATTGTGGCAAGATTTATGGCTTTGAAGATTATATTAACAGTTATCCTAAGTATCATCCAGATATTATAGAAGAACAAGTAGTTAGAATGGCTAGAAGATTTATGAGAAGTAGTTCTTGTACAGTAAACCATTTTATACTTAAGAAAGAAAATACTAGGAAAAATGATAATGATTTGAGAACAACTAACCATGGTTTTGGGAAAGTAAAGCATGGTTTTGCAGTGCATTTGAAAAAGGCAATACCAACGTATATTACTTGGGTTTCAATTAGACAAAACTGTTATAACAAGAATAGAAAAAATTATAATTATTATGGTGGCAAAGGAATAAAGGTTTGTAGAAGATGGAAAGACTTTGGAAAGTTTATTGCAGATATGGGGGAAAGACCTGAAGGATGTCAATTAACAAGAATAAATCTAAAGAAAAATTACAGCAAGGCTAATTGTAAGTGGGCAACAAGAAAAGAATTATGTTCCAATAGAAATTTTCAAAGAAAGTTTTTTGATATTAGTGGCAAGAAAATGTGTGCAAGAGATATAGCTAAAAAATATAATTTACCATTGACTACTGCTTTTACAAGAGGTAATACTGGCTGGACTAAAGAGTCTTTTGAAAGAGGAAGAAATATACCCATGATGGAGAATAAAAATAAACTGTTAAAGAATTTATTTGAAGAAAGAGGAGATAGACTGGATGAAAAAGAAAAAGAATTTATATCATTGAAAATAGGAACAGATGGCACTGTAAGAACATTGCAAGAAGTAGGTGATTTAAAAGGAGTGAGTAGACAAAGAGTTGAACAGATAATAAGTAAAGCTGTATTTAAGATGATGAAAGAATAACAATATGCCATACAAAGACCCACAAATATCAAAAGAATACCATAAAAAATGGTGGGCTGAACATAAGGAAGAAATGAAGATTAAAAGGCACGGTTTTTATTTAAGCAATAAAAAAGAGTTGAATAAAAAAAGAGTTGAATACGGAAGAGTTAAAACAGAAAAAATAAATAGAAGTAAAGAGTTCCTCAGAAAATTCTTAGAAGAAAAAAGGAATAAAAAAGAGGCAGAAAATGCTTTAAATAAAGCAAATATCGTGGAGAGTAAATATCAGTTTCTAAAATAGTTGACAAGTTTTTCTCCGCATGATATACTGTATAAGGTAGATTAATAAAATTAATTATATGGCAGATAGAAAGATTGATAACGATAGATACTACGCAAAACACAAAAAACAAATATACATAAAAAACAAACAATGGAGATATAATAACTCAGAAAGATATAAAGCATGGCGTAAAAATAACGCAGATAAGGTAAAAAAATATAATGTTGAATATAGAGAAAAACATCGAGACTCACATACCGAAGCAAGATTGAAAGATAAATATGGTATAACACTCGCTAATTACACTGAAATATTCAATAAACAGAATGGTAATTGTGCAATATGTGGAATAAATCAAAGTGAATTAAAGAAAAAATTAAGTGTAGACCATAATCATGATAATAAAAAAGTTAGAGGATTATTGTGCCATCAATGTAATGTCGGTATTGGCATGTTCAAAGATTCACCAGATATATTAAAAAAAGCGATAAGATATTTGAAAAAATAGTGCAAATGATGCGATTTAGGGTAGTAAAGTTAGAGGTTCATCGAATCAGGAAACTGATTTAACTAACTTCTCGCAAGAGAAATTATGTTATAGCTCACGCTATAATTAACAATTCATTGTAAAATGATTATGTCATCATGGTATTACTGGATTTTTACGCCCGTATTTATACAGTAAGACGTGATTAATGCCCTGAGCATGGCTATACACACCTCGCCGTGTGTACAAATAAAATGTTTAGACAAGGTAGTCAAAAAAACCACTCTCACTGTCCTTCTCCCTAAATCTTATCAAAAAAATAAAAAGTTTACGGAAGTAAGAATTGAATTTCATCGTCTATTTAACGAAATACGAGTGGGTAAAACCAATCGCAAAAAAATATTCAGTTCAATTTTCTCCGTTTTAAATAATTATAAAAATTTTGGGTAGTAAGCATAGAGATACTTCAACAAGCCAAAAATTGTAAAACAGGCTCTTTGCATTCTTCTCCCAAATAAAATTTTATGTCTAAATTTAATATATCAAAGTTCACTAACAGACCTGAAAATCTTGCTGGTGGCAAAGCATTCAAAGAAACGGATAAATTAGAGTTCGTTTCTATTTTGTTGACTTCATTTGTGCAGGAACAATTTTATAGAGGTGAAAATGAAACAGCAAACAGGGTTGTGGAACTAATTACAGGACTTAAAGATAAAAAGTTCGCAGCCAAATCTGCAATTTATGCTAGAACAAAGTTTGGAATGCGTTCTATATCACACTTAGTTTCTGCTGAAATAGCAAAACAAGTTAAGGGGCAAGAGTGGACTAAGAATTTTTATGAACAAGTAGTTAGCAGACCTGATGATATTACAGAAATACTTTCATGCTACTTGGGTAAATATGGGAAACCATATCCTAATTCAATGAAAAAAGGATTAGCAAAGGCATTCAATAAATTTGATGCTTATCAATTGGGTAAATATAGAGGAGAAGGCAAGGAAATTTCTCTTGTTGATGCTGTTAACTATGTTCATCCAATACCAACTGGTAAAAATAAGGAAGCATTAAAGAATTTAATTGAAGGAACATTAAGGTCAACAGAAACATGGGAAGCAAAACTAACAAAGACTGGACAAGTTGCTGATACAGAGGAGAAAAAGGCTGAGCTTAAAAAAGAGGCTTGGGCTGATTTAATTAAAGAAAAAAGAATAGGTTATTTCGCTTTGTTAAAGAACTTACGCAACATCATAGAAGACTCACCCGCAAGCGTTACTGACGCATGTGCCATGTTGACAGATGATGGATTGATTAAAAAATCATTAGTATTACCATTTAGATTTTTAACTGCTCAACAAGAAATAGAAAACATGACTGGTTCCAAAGAGGCCAGAGAAGTGATGAACGCAATAAACAAAGCTATTGAAATATCTTTACAAAACGTACCTAAGTTTGATGGAGAAACATTGGTTGCTTTAGATGTGTCTGGTTCAATGTCTGGTAGGGTCTCAGAAATAGCAGGGTTATTCGCTGCGGTTATTGCTAAGGCTAACAACGCTGATGTTATTCAATTTGAAGAAACAGCTAAATATAAAAATGTTAATCTTGCTGATTCAATTACGACTATTGCCAAAAAGATTTCCTATGATGGGGGTGGTACTAACTTTCATTCTATCTTCAAGACTGCAAATAAAAAATATGATAGAATTATAATACTATCAGACATGCAAGGATGGATGGGTTATGATAGTCCAGAAAAAACATTCAATGAATATAAGACTAAATATGGGGCTAATCCAAAAGTTTATTCATTCGATTTGCAAGGATATGGAACACTTCAGTTTCCTCAACAAGATGTATTCTGTTTAGCAGGTTTTTCTGACAAGATACTTAATGTTATGGGAATGTTAGAACAAGACAAGAACGCTTTGATAAACGAAATAGAAAAAATACAACTATAAAAAAATGTTAAAAAAACAAGAACCAACAAATAGAATTAGAATTAAAGGCGGAGCAATTGTAGATGTTAACTTTAATTTTAAAGGCAATTGCAAGAAATGTGGTAAGGAATTCTTTTGGGCAGTAACTCGCAAAAAGACTTTTATGCCAATAGTGCAAAATGAGGAAGGAGAGTACCTATCTCACTTCGTCGACTGTCCTTTCGCTAATATCTTTAGAAAATAAATATGATATTCTTTACAGCAGATGAACACTATGGTCATACTAACATAATCAAGTATTGTGATAGACCATTTGCTAGTGCAGAAGAAATGGACGCTGAAATTATTAAAAGACACAACGAAGTTGTTGGAGAGAATGATATAGTTTATCACTTGGGAGACTTTACTATGAAAGGCACAGACAAAGCAGAGGTGTATATTATGAGATTAAATGGTAAGCATGTATTTATAAATGGTTCTCACGATTATTGGAATAAAAACTTAAAAGATATTATTGAATTGAAGGTTAATGATAAGTATCTTGTATTGTGTCATTATCCCATGAGAAGTTGGCCTCGTTCATTTCATGGTTCCATACAGTTATTCGGTCACTGTCATGGAAGTATGAAGCCAGAAGGTAAGCAGATGGATGTCGGAGTTGATACAAATGACTTTTACCCATATTCGCTAGAACAAATAATTTCTATAATGAAAAATTATGAAAATAAATAATAATATATCAATGGGAGAAGTAATAATTATATTAATAGTTGGAGGTTGCATTATAGCCTTCACTTATTTGGGTTACAAAGAAGTTTACAGGCAAATGCACCCACAATCTCGATTAATAAATATTGAACCACTAAAATAATATGAAAAAAGAGCAATTTTATTGGATGTTAGCAGGGTTTGTTATGTGGCTGTTTATTGGCTTTTGCATAGGCTATTGTTTAAAGCCTGAAAAGAAACCAATGGACACAACAAGAGAGAATATCACAACCTGCCTTTTAGTCAGAGGCAGACCAGAAATAATGAAAGATGTTTTTGATGATAGCTGGGTATTCTGTCACGTTAAATAAAACTATATGCAAAAAATACTCAGATTTATATGGACAATATTGCATTGGGCTGACCTATGTCCTCATTACGAAATGAAAAAACAATCTAATGGAAGATGGGTAAGACAATGTACAACTGTATTTGATAAAACATGTGATACTAAAATGAAATGTACTATGTGCGGAAGAAATAATATTTAATAAAGTAAAACTATATGGGATATTATTTATTTAAAACATATAAAAAGGGAAATAGAAAAGCTACATTATGGTTTAGAATTAAGAGATTTTTTAATAAATAAAGTAAAACTAATATGAAACAAAATAATGACCTTGCAATAGCTTACGTTATACTATCAGCATTTGTTGGAGTTGTTTGTGTTGCTCTAGCGTATTATCTCTATAATTTATTTTTTATAATTTCATGAACGAAATAATAGAAAATGTAATGGATTTAATAATGTTGGGAATGATGTGTTTTATATGGTTAATAGCCATAGCAGTTTTTATAATTTTCTTACCAATATTTATACCTTTAATGATAATGGGTTTTATATTTAAAAGATACATATATGGAACGAGAGACATTAAGGACATTTAAACATTTTCCAGAAAAATTAAAATGTCCTGTGTGTAAAAAAAATACAAACAAGGAATGTTTTCTAATTGGAATAGTTGGAACCGAAGACGGTTGTAATATTCAAGCAGAAGCCATTCATAATGGATGTCTTGATTTGGTGTATGATAAAAAATTAAACATAATTTACCAAAAATTATGAAAAAAGTATCAAAAAAAGACATAAATGAGTCAAATATGTTTATGTGTGACTTAGCTCTTAAAACTGGTAGAAAAGCTGAAAAATTTTTAGCAATTAAAAAAATTAGTTCTAAAGAAGTCACGGTTTGCATATGTGCAAAAAATGTTAAATATAGTAAAGACTTAAAACCAGGCAAAGAGATGCCGTCAAAATTTAAACCATGTTTATAACATTATGAAAACCTTTGTTTTAGGTGACCCTCACGGTGGATTGAGAGCAATAATTCAAGTTCTACAAAGAGCTAGATTTAACTATTCAGAAGATAAACTTATTTGTCTTGGAGATGTTGCGGATGGGTGGAGTGAAACAGCAGAAGCCTTGGACTATTTGATAGACAACGTGAAAAATTTAGTATATGTGCGTGGAAATCATGACCAATGGCTAAAACAATGGCTTGATAAAGGACAAATGCCTAATATATGGACAATGCAAGGAGGAAACGCGACACTTGATTCATATGCAAAACATCCAGAACTGAAAGAAAAGCACTTAAAGTTTCTAAAAACAACGAAACATTACTATGTAGATGAAAAAAACAGATTATTCATTCACGGTGGCATAGCGATAAATAAGAAAGCAGAAGATACTGAAAAAATGTATCTAATGTGGGACAGAGAGCTTTGGTACAATCGCTTTAACCTTCAAAAATTGACACCTTACAGTGAGATATACGTAGGACATACATCTATCTATAGAGAGTCTGAAAAGCCTGCTAATTACGCGAATGTATGGTTTATGGATACTGGTGGTGGATACGAGGGTAAACTATCAGTAATGGATATAGATACTAAGGAAGTTTGGCAGTCGGATGAAGTCGCAGAACTGTATCCCGCAGAACGAGGACGTTACTAATTATTTAATTTAAATAAACGTATGCTAATAGTCACAATAGCAATCGTGCTAGGAATAATCGCAATCATGGCATATGCCATTTCGTGTATCTTTGAATGCGAATGTGAAAGTTGCAAACCAAAAAAAGTCGAACAAGTAGAAGTAAAAGTAGCAAAAGTTAAAGCAAAGAAAAAAGTAAAGAGTAAAAAAAATGAGAACATTTCTAAAAGGAGAAACAACAAAAGATAGAACAATAGAATGGTTTTGCACATTTTGTAAAGAACCAATAGAAGAAAGAACTGATACAGCAATAGAAGCTTTTTGTTGTTCAAATAAAAAATGTATAAATCATAATACTGTTTTTCTGATGCCAAAAGCTATTTTTCTAAAACAAGTTGACTGTAGAGATGTTTAATTTGGTGGTAGCGAAGACATTGGTGATTTCTGTCTTTTCGCCTAAGTGATAATCGAGCCACCATTAATAATAATCATATGAAAAAAATATCTAATGCTCAAAGAGCAAGAGAAATAGGAATTCATGTAAAAACATTAAAGTACAGAGAGAACCCAGAATATAGAGAACGCAGAAAGAAGATAGTTAAGAAATCGTATTTGAAATACAGAGAGAATAGGCTGGAAAGAATGAAAAAATATTATTACCGTAAAAAGAAAGAAGCATTAAAATCTAGAGAGGATGGTGAATTATGACAAACAAAGAAAGAGAAAACATTGAAAAAGCAGAAATACCAGAATTTCTTACAAAAAAAATAAAAGACTATAAAATTAAGTCAGAAGCAATTGAAGAAAAAGAATCACCTAGAGATGAAGATATAGAGTGGAGAGAGGGTTCTGTTAATGCAGAAATTGATAGTCTCGGTTATGACTTAAATGAAACGGGGAAATTGTTAGAAGAACTAGAGATTAAACTTAAACCAATTTTAGCTGTTGGAGTAGAACATGACTCAATTGAAGAAAAAATGAGAGAAACAAACACAACACTAGCTTCAAAAATCAGAGATGAAAGAATGAAAGTAAAAGATTTTAAGTACACAATACGTGAAATAATTGATAGAGTTGACTTGTAGTATATAGTATGATAGGGGTGGGAGTTAAAACCACCCCGATAAATCATTTGACTTTATAATTTAGGTATGCTATACTTAGTATAGTTAAGAGCAAAAGTATGAAAATATATGACACTGAAAATTTAATCAAACAAGCTGGAAAGGACAAAAGAACCTTAAAGATGATATATCTTAAAAGTTCCGAAGGTCCAACATCCAGGGAAGTAGAGCCATACGAGATACGTGGCGAGGATTTCTTCGGATATGATGTTCAGAAGAATGGTATACGTAGGTTTAAACTAGACCAGATTTCTTCTCTTGAAGAGACTGACAACAGTTTTAACCCAAGATGGGAAATCAAGGTCGAATAATAACCACATGACAAAACAGATATGCGCTGTTTGTGGTAGAGAAAATGAACTCGGGAAGAATGGAGTTTGCAAAAATGCTAAGTGTAGGCGAGAACATCAACGCATATATCTCAAAGAATACCGTAGAAAAAATATAGAGAAAGTTAGACAATGGTTAAGAGAAAGTCAGAAGAGACGTTTAGCTAAACGTGGACCAAATCATTGTGCTGATTGCGGAATTGAAGTAAATAACTATCACATTAAGTATTGCGATAGTTGCAAACATAAGAAATCACTTGAGTACCAAAAAAACTACTACGAATTGCATAAAAAACAAGAAGCAACTAGAAAAGCTATTTGGTTTCAAAACAACAAAAAGAATATATTAGAACGCAGAAAAAGTCGTTCATTATAATCACACAAAAATGACAATGGCGATATCGACACCACCTCTTCGTAATTTTAAACAGTGGGAAGACTCAGAATCAATGAAAAAATTCTTGGGTGGTTTAGTCGATGCTAAAAAAAAACGAGATTATCTTACTGATACACTTAGTCAGATAGGTGTAGAACCAATGTTTTATCAATTAAATGACGCTTATTTGATAATAACATTAACTGAAATACTACAAACTGAATGCAAAGCATGGAAATTATTCAGAAAATGGGGAATAATTGACGGTCAATCTAATCAAGCAAATCAAATTTTTTTTGATTATTCAGAAGCACGAAGATTATATGACATTATAATTAGAGACAAAAAAAGAAAAGGTTACAAAGCAATTTTTTAATTTTTAAAATAAAAACAATGTCTAATTTCAGCAATCAACATCCGATTTTCGTACAATTCGGAACTGGACCATATAGTTATATGAAAAAAGGCTATAATGATGTTCTTATATCACACTGTTTGTATGCACTAGACGAAAAGGGAGAGATGTGGAAATTCGTACCTAGCAAACAGGATTGGTATAACTTTACAGACTTGCGAATATCGTATGACGAAGAGCAAGAAATAAACTTTAACTAAAACTAAAATGACTAAAAAAGAAACTAAAATAATAAATGAGCAAGAATTATACGATGCCATCGGCATGCAGGAAAGAGAAAGAGAATTTAAACAATTTCTCTATGCCTTGCTAACAAAAGAACACCTACTTTTAAATGGTCCAGCTGGAACTGGTAAATCTTACTTCGCTAAGAATGTTTTTGCATTGATTAATGGACAATCAAAACTGTTTAGTATTCACTTGACTAAATTCATGTCGGAGGAACTGTTGTTTGGACCAATAGACATTAAGAAATTGCGTGAAGAATCAACGATTGAATACAATACTAAAAACAGTGCATTGGAAGCCAATTTTCTTTACTTAGATGAGTTTTTCGATGCTTCTGATGTGTTATTGAGGTCTATGTTGGAAGTATTAAATGAACGTGAATGGAGAAGAGGTAATCAATTCATTAAATGTCCATTACATTCAGCCGTTGTAACATCCAATTACACGCGAGAGAACGAAGTAACCGCAGCAGTTCTTGACCGTTTCATATTCAAGGCTGAAATAAAACCATTAAAAACAGACAGTGGGTTTAGTGCTATGCTTAGAAATTCAGACTTTACACCAGCACCAATGTTAACTCTTCAAGAAATAGAAAAAATTTCAAATGATGTTGTTGGCGATACAATCACAATAAGTGATAAAGTAATGGGCTTTTATCGTTTATTAAAAAAAGAGTATGAAAAGAATACAAAGAAATACATATCAGACAGAACAGCTAAAAAAGCACTTAAGCTATTAAAAGCATCAGCTATCTTGAATGGTAGAGAAGAAGTGAGTTTGGCTGACCTTGGTGAACTATTTTATGTTTTCTGTACTCTTAATAATGATGTTGAAGAAAGTATGTTTCAGGCTGCTTTTGAAAAAATAGTTGGTAAGGAACAAGCTGAAAAAGAAATAGTTGAGTCATTAAAAAAGATAAATGAAGTTGTAGATAATTTCCCAAAAAACCTTGATAAACTCTCAGAAAAAGAATTTATTAAAAACATGGGCGTATTAAATCAACATCTTGGTCTATTATCAAACATTGCTTCTCCAACAAAGAAAGTAGATAACGAAAAAACAAAACTTATAGAAAAAGTAAAGAAGTTAATCTATGAGAACAGAAAGAAGTTTATGGTTAATTCTGGAGATGCATCTAAAAATGATGTAGTAACACCAGAAGGTGTAGATGACGCAAACATTGATACGACAAAATATAATCCTTATTTTTAAAAGTATGAAAAATAATCTCACTATCGTAGAAATACTTCTGCTTATTGCAACTATTATTATTGCTGTAATTATAGTAATTGCAATAAAAAGTGATAACTCAAAAGTTCCTAGTTGTGAAACATATAGGAATTTTCCAATGAAAGATGTTCCAGCTAGATGTCTTCAACATTTTGAACAAAATCAATGAGAATAACGAAATATAAAATTGATAAAAAAACTGAAAAGGAAATAGAAAAAATGACATTGCAGGTTGGTGGCATAAATGATTCTCTTGTAGCTACAGACTTTTCAAAAGACATGTACTCTCTTTTTAAAGAGGGTCCTTTGTCGTTTCTTGATATGTGGGACATATTTTCTGCAGTTAGAGAAATGTATGTTAAGTGGAGAATAAAAGATTTAACAAAGTCTGTTGATTTCTACATGGATATTAAAAAGTTCATGAAAGAATTTAGTGGTGGAGAATTATATAGAAAACTAAAACAATTACCACCATTAGAAGCATTGGCTATATTTCTTGGTTTATTTAAACCACCACAACAACCTCAACAATCGCAAGGAGACGGAGAGGGTTCTGGAAAAGATGGTGATAAAGAAAAAGATGGTTCAGATGGAAAACCCCAAAATGGTAATGGAGAACAAGAAGAACAACATTCAAAAAATAATCTTCCAATAGACATGGATAAAGCTAGAGAAGAAATGAAGAAAATAAACAAGATTGTTGGTTCTGGTTTGTTTGAAGATAAAGACTTGCAAGAAATAGCTGCCATGACTGGGGCTGGAAATGATGTGAAAGATATAAACATATCAGACATAAATCAAAAACTAATTGATAAATTGTCAAACAGTATATCTAATCAAAATTTAGCAATATTTAAGATAGCAAGACACAAGGAACTTCTTGATGTATATAAAGCTGGGACTGAATTATCAAAGAGTGAATTCCCAGACAATGAAATGAGCATAAATAAAATGCAACATGCTGACGAATTTTTCAGAGTATTACCAGAACAATTAGCTCAAGATGACGATATATTCTTTATGAAGTTAGCCAAGAATGAATTAATGGTTAGAGAATACCAAATCAAGAAACAAAAAAAGCAGGCGTTGTATTTGCTTATTGATGTTTCTGGCTCTATGGCTGGTGCTAGGTCTGTTTATGCTTCTGCAACTGCACTATCATTAGTAAGACAAGCAATTAAAAATGAAGCTATATATTTCTTAAGGTTCTTTGATGAACAGCCAAGTCAGTTAGAAAGAGTAGCTACAAAAGAAGATGCAACAAAAATTGGTAAGATGTTATTGCAACAACCATTTTCTGGAGGAGGTACTAATTTCAACAACGCAATTGGTACTGCCATAAAAGACATTAAAAAAGATGCTGAGAAATTTGACAAGGTAGAAATAATGTTAATAACAGATGGTGACTGTAGTATTAATATAACTAAAAGCGATTTGGGAAAAATTAAATTACATTCAACAATAATTGACGGTTATAATGAGGATTTAAAAAAACTAAGTGAAACATACACGTCATTGTCTACAAGAGACATTGTTGAACAATTCGATTTAGATAATTCAGACATTAACAATAATAACTATAATTTTAGTAATTATAACCCATTTTAGAGACTATTGACATTCTCTAAAAAAGGGTGTATACTTGATACATATGAGTTTAATAACCTTTATAATAATAGTGATACTTCTATCGCATATTTACAATGACGATAGACATGATTACTAAAAAAGCTATGAGTTTTGAGCAAGAAGACATGTCCATAGAGGATATGATGAAGTTAATAAAAGAGTCAATAAAGAAGGGTAAAGGTCTGATTTCGTACAGAAAACATCTTGCCTTACTATTTAAACTGGGCAGAAAACTGGAACTTTTAGTGGATTACAGGAAAGGATTAGTTGAGGATGTTGACAAAGAAATACACAGTTTGGAAGAAAGTATTGACCTAATAAGAGAAAACATCAAAGAAGCTATGACAGAAGATGAGTCTATTGAAAAAACTGATACTGGCGGTAAAACAGTCAGTTTACCAGACCTGGGAACTATATCTTTAAGCAAGGAATTAGAAAAAATAGTTATTACTGACGCCCAAAAAGTTCTTGAAAGATTTGGAGATAAGGTTCAAAAGATAACTGTTTCTCTCGATAAAACTAAAGCAAAAGCAGTTATAATGGAAACTAAGGAACCGATAGAGGGCGTAGAAGTAGAGAAATATAGAGAATTAAGAGTTATAAAAAAATAATAATTAAAAAACATTACTATGGCAGAAAAAACAGAAGTAACTTACTACAAAAACTGTTGTCCATTTTGTAGTTCAGATGATTTGCTTATGCAAACAATCGAAGGAGAAGAGGCTATGTTGTATTGCAATAAATGCAAAAGAGAGTTCCCAGTAAACAGTGCTAACAAGAAAAAAGTAGGTGCAACAACTGAAATGAATTAAATATATTTGACGGTATGGTGGTTGCTCAACAGCATGCGTGAGATTTGCGACTGTGCTTGTCATCCCCCGATGCCTAGAGCCTGCGTAGCGGGCTCTAACGCTAGGGTCTAATATAATGAAAACAGAAAAAATATCTACATTTAAAATAAAGATAACTGAAATAAATTCGAAACATGTACGATTTAGACTTTATTCTGGTTATGGTTTATATAAAACACACGCACTATCACAATCGTTAGAAAGTGATATCGTTTTAGAGATTCAGCAATTTGAAGATTTTGTATTAAGATTAGTTGCTTTTGCATACATTGAAAGAGATTTAACAGACAAGGAAATGACGATTGTTAAAAAAATGGAACACATTGTTATTTTTAACAATTATGACCCACTAAAAGCTGAACCAATATTAATAATTAAAAAATTCATAAAGTTATGAGAATAATAATTGAATTACTGTTAGCATTTATGGTCGGTATGCTGGCATTTGTAATGTATAGATTAATTTTTAATATAATTTGTAATAAAAAAAAATATGTTCAAAAACGAGGAAGGAGAACTAGACACAGTTAAATTAACTGTTTCATTAGTCATAGGAGTATTTGCATTAATTGTTTTACTTACAATTAACCCAATGGTTATTGTAGGTGCAGGACAACGGGGAGTTGTTCTAAAATGGGGTGCTGTTCAAAATAAAATACTATCCCCTGGTATTAACTGGGTTATGCCAATTAGAGATGATGTGGAAAAAGTTGATGTTCAAACTCAAAAAATGGAAGTTGAAACACTTACTTATTCGAAAGACATTCAGACTGTAACAGTAAAATTGGCACTAAACTATCACGTTAAACCTGAATTAGTTGGGGATATGTGGGCTGGCGTTGGAAAAGATTTTCAATCACGACTTATTGACCCATCTGTTCAAGAAAGTGTAAAATCTGCTACAGCTAAATTTACTGCTCAAGAACTGATAGAACAGAGACCAATAGTTAAGGATGAAATTAAAAAAGAATTGTTTGAAAGAATGTCTAACTATTTCGTTGTGGATGAGTTTTCTATTATTGATTTTAGTTTCTCAGACGCTTATGAGAAAGCAATTGAATCAAAACAGGTTGCTCAACAGAAAGCATTGGAACAAGAAAACATCAGTAAACAAGTAGAAGAACAAGCTAAACAGAGAGTTACAACTGCGACTGCAGAAGCACAAGCAATCAAAATTCAAGCAGAAGCTGTTACTCAACAAGGTGGTGCTGATTACGTAAAATTAAAAGCGATTGAGAAGTGGAATGGAAGTGTACCGACTACGATGGTTCCTGGAAGTACTGTACCGTTTCTAGACTTGAACAAATAATATAAATTAAATCTACAAATATATGCGCATTCTCATTATTGAGGACGATTATCGTTATGTAAAAAAATTAATAGATGTCATGGCACCAGACGGAATGACTGGTGAAAATGACTTAATGTTAATCACAACAACTGGGGATGCGCAAGTAGGTTTAAAGCTGTTAGAACAAAGATGGGACTGGATTCTGATTGACCATGATTTACCAAATAGATGGTCTGGTTGGCAATTGTTAAATAACACAATGTTTTTCAGACATGAGGACAACGCTAAAATAGTAGCCATATCTTGTATACCATTTAACAATACGAGATTATTACAACATGGTGCACATTATGCTTTAGATAAGATGGACAGCGAATTTATACCGAAAATTTATAATTTAATTTTCAATAAAACAAATGAATAAAAAATTAAAAGTTTTTGCAATAATACTTATTTGGACTATTGGAATAATAGTATCAGTAGTTTTAGCAAAAAATAAAGAACAAAAGGAAATTATAAAAGAACTTGAAGTTACCCCAACAACTGAAATGCGTGAGGAATACTATCTTGCTACCGCAGATGGAACATCAATGATTCAATATGGAGTTCCAGATAAATCAGTTGTGAAGGTATATCCCAAAGAAAAATGCTTGGTTGGAGACCTTTGTTCTTTCGCTTGCAATGTTGAAAAATGTGTTGGCGAAAAACATTCAGTATTTTTAAAGAAGTTAATAAAAATCAAAGACAACTGTTATTGGTTTGAAGGAAACCCGACACCAGTACAAACAATTGAAGAAAATAAATTTGATAATGGTGGAATAGAAAAGGTAATTACTAAATTCAAATCTTTCGACTCAAGAAAATATGGATATCTGTGCGGTGAAGAATTAACAATATTAGGTAAAACAGAATTATGACAAAGAAAATAAAAGAAGATAAAGCTGAAATGTTTACATCACTTCCGTGTTTATGTGCGGACAAATGCAATAAAGGACTAACACTGATAAGATTTGCGAATGATAAAAATGCACTGGAAGTTGGTATAGACTGGAGAATAAGTTCTAAAAAACCGTTACCAGAAGATAATGGCGTAAGTGTCATAGTAAACAGAAACTACTTATTAGAAAACATACTTAAATCTGGAGAAGGTTTAATGAAGTCTGTTGAATTTGAAATAGAATTAGATAAATATCTAGCTGAATTTTTAAGTAAAGGTAAGCCGAATATAAAACTACCTACAGAAATTACAATGGATGAGTTTCAGAAGTGGCTAAAAATTAAGGTAAAAAAAGACTATGCAGAATTCGATAAATAAAGAACCATTTTCTATTCGCAACGATGCTTATGAAAGCACATACTATCTTTATGCAAATGATGTGAGACTTAGAAATGGTTGGGAAGGAAAAACATATTATTTTTCTAAAGAGAAAAATAGAAAAGCATTATTAGAATTACCAGAAGGTTATGAGGTTGTTGAGGGACCACTCAGCAAAATGTTCTTTTTAAGAAAGAAAGGTCCAAAAACTAAGAAGCACGTTAAGGTAATAAAAACTACATGATTTTAAACATAGAAATGATTCCAAAATCTAGTTGGAAAAGTAATCTAAGAAGCATACTTAAACAAAGTCAGTGGGACATAGTCAGAAATATCTGTTATGAAAAGGCAGCTTATGGTTGTGAGATATGTCATACAAGACCAAAAAAAGGACAGTTACATTGTCATGAAGTATGGGAATTTGACGATAAGATGCATATTCAAAAATTAGTAAGACTAGAAGCTGTATGTGGATTGTGTCATTCATGCAAACATATCGGGTTTACTGTCATGCAACATTTTAATGCTTCTAAAGACTTAGAACCAGTTATAGACCATTTCTTAAGAGTAAATCAAATAACATTAGATGAATTTCAAGAATACTTAGATAAAGAATTAAAGATTTGGCAAAAAAGGTCAGAACATGCTTGGGATGTAAATATATATTATTTAGAAGATTATCTTTTTAATGAAGGTATTTCAATGAATAATTTATTTAATAAAAATTAATTTAACAAAAGTATGACCAAAGAAAAAGCTGACACAATTGATGTCAACAAAGAATTGGAAGAATTACCAGCATTGATTTCTTATCAAGAACAACTGATGGAGAACATCATTCTTGAAATAGCAGAAGCTAAAAATGAAAAGAATAAAAAGGTGGCAGAGACAATTATGAAATACGAAAAATCTCCGTTTATGGTTCAGAAAGCAATGATTAAGAAAACACAAGCAGACGAAGAAACTAAAATTTTAGTATTAAAGAAAAAGATGTCTGAAATATCTGTTGAATTTAATAGACTCAGAAATAGATTTCAAAGTATCAGAAAATTGGCAAGCCTAAGAATAGAAGAAATGAAGCACGGATTAGAATACAGAAAGGAGGTGGACAATTAATATGAAAACAAGAGATGAGATACAAAAAGAACTAGATGTAGTATTGGACGCTAATGTTGTCAAAAAACATCCTTACAGCGGATTCAGTTATCTTGAAGGTTATTATGTAATCAACAATGCTAACAGAATTTTCGGTTTTGATGGTTGGTCTTTCTACACTCAATACGAATTAATGAAATCTTTCCCATTGCCAGCAAATGCAAAAGGAACGAAGAGAGGTATGGTTACATTACCAGTTTCAGTTGAAGTTTTTGAAGACGGAAGCGATAAGGTTATAACTCGTTCAAGCGTAGGAACATGCGTTTGGAATGGTGAAGACCAAATTGAAACAGCCATTAAGGGAGCAGAAACTGACGGTCTAAAAAGAGCATTAAGAATGTTTGGTAAACAGTTTGGTAATGATTTGTATGAGAAGGAAGATTCTGCACCAACAGTTGGAACTACAGCGAAAGCTCAAGTTCAAAGAACAAACATGACTAATTTCAACATGGACCCAAGTCAGAAGCCACCAGTATGTGCTAAATGCGGTTCTGTAATGTCATTTAGAACAGGTGTTCGTGGACCTTTCTGGGGATGTTCTAATTATCCAGAGTGTAAGAGTATCGTTAATATAGACGAAGTAGATTTAGACGGAAATATTATCGGTAAAGCATCTAAAAAAGCATCAGCAACACCACCATTAGCAGCACCATCAGCACCGATAGACGAAGAAATACCACCGTATGACAACATGCCAGAATCAGATGAAGTAAATTTGGAAGATGTTCCGTTTTAAGTTTTAGTTGTTCAGCACCCCTAATTTTTGGGGGTGTTACAATGACTGAAAAAAATATTGATTTGACATTTGTTAAAAAAAAGAGTATACTTATAATTCAACTGTGTTTGTAAAAAAACATAAACCTATGACACAAAAATCAACGCAAAAATTAATAAAAATATCTAATAACTTATTGGACTTAAAAACCACAGTGTGTCAATTTGCGTTGATGCTGTGGTTTTTTGGTTCCATAATTACACAATGACATGTGGAACTTAACTGGGTCTACAATTTGGGCTAGACAAACTCTTGAAAGTGATGTGTTTCACAATAAACCTGACAAGTGGTTTAAAATATGGTTTTTTATTGTTAACAGAGTAAATTATGCTGATAATAATCAATTCAAAAGAGGAGAATGTCACACTTCTTATGCTGAAATAATGTCCTACACAGGTGCTTCAAAAGACCAATTAGACCACTTTATTCGTTGGTCGAAGAGTTGTCAAATGTTGGCGACACGAAAAGCGACACGAGGATTCTTTGTTATAGTGCTTAAATACTGCACATATCAGGACTTAATCAAGAGTAAAAGCGATATAAAAAGCGACATAAAAGCGACACAGAAGCGACACAGAAGCGACACTATAAATAAGAATAATAAGAATAATAAGAATAATAAGAATAATAAGAATACATCTTACGCAAATTCTTCAAATTTGCACGAAGTGTCTGAAAACTCTATGAAGAAAAAATACGAAGAAAGTGATGATTGGGGTTTAACTCAATCTCAAATAGAAGAAAGAGATAATAAACTACAATGCGAAGATAATATTAAAAAGGGTTTAAACAAGCAAGTTACTTCTTTGATACTACTTTTCAGTGAAATTAATGTAGCGGGACCAATGTTGCTAAAAAGACCATTAGAACGAGAAGCAGCGAAAAAATTGCTAGATATAAAGAATTTTGACGCCCACGCCAAAGCAAAAGAGATTATTAAAGCCATTAAAAGTAAAGAACAGTATTGCCCCCAAATTTTCAGTCCGCTGATGATGTTAAATAAATTAAGTGCTTACGAAGCTTGGAAAAACGCAGAGAAGAGAGAAAAAAAGAATTATGATGTAGAATTTTAAATAAAACATATGGAAAAACAAAGATGGTACAAAATAATAATGTCTAACAAGGAAGAAATAACCGCTAAAGAAGAATTTATACGCGAAGCGTTAAAGTCTAAATCGCAATTAGCAGTTATAACCTTTGAAGATGGAACAAAAAAAACTTTTAACAAAGCATTTATTGTGACAATTGGTGTGGATTCAGAAAAAGAAAGACTTGAGGAATTAAAAATATTAGACGATGAACGTAAAAAAAGAGCTGCCATAGCACAAAAAGCAGCGTTAGAAGAAGTTGTTGAGACAGATATAATTGAAAAATACATAAAATAATATGGAAATAACAAAGGAAACAATTGAAAAGTTCATTCAAGACCAGTATTGGGAATACAGAGAAGTCGGTAGTGAGTTTCAAATTATCTCAGGTTGTCCCTTTTGCAAAGATACGAGCCCTAATCACTTCTACATGAATCAGAACACTGGAATGTATAACTGTCATCGTTGCGGTGTAGGTGGCTCAATTTTGACGCTCAGGAAGCAAATTGGTGGCATATCAAACGACCTAATAATGCAAAAAAAAGACAAGACGACTTTGAAGAAAGCACCAGTCATCATCAGAAAGTTTGATGTTACTGACGAAATGGTTGAACAAAACTATCAAAAAATGCTTAATACAAGCAATATTTTTGAGTGGTTGACGTTAACAAGAGGTCTCACAAAAGAAACGCTTGAACATTTTAAAGTTGGTTGGAATGGTAAATATATAACATTCCCTGTTTACCAAGAAGGAAAACTTGTAACAATGCGATATCGGAAGAATCCATTTATTGATGATGACAAACCAAAATATCTATCACACCCAGGTTCAAAAGCTGTTCTGTTTAATTCAGATATTCTGAAATTGAAAGCGATGGGAACAACAATAGTGGAAGGAGAACTGGACTTAATGAAATTTCATCAGGAAGTTCATCCAATGGTTGTTACATCCGCAGGTTGCAATACCTTCAAAGACGAATGGGTAGAATTATTTAAAGGAATAAGTAAAATTAATTTATGTTTGGATAATGACGAACCAGGTCAAAAGGCAGCACTTGAAATAGCAAAGAAATTAGGATTGGCTCGTTGTTACAATGTTGTGTTAACAAAAACAGAACACGAAAAGAAAAAAGATATTTCTGATTATTTTAATTTAGACAAAAAAACAAAAGCAGATTTTAAAAAACTTTACGAAGAAGCTAAGAAGTTTCCAGAGTTAGCAGAATCGCAAGAAAAAATATCTCACGTTTCAGATATTATTGAAATTGCAAAAGACCAATTGCTTTACGGTAAAAAATTGAAAGGAGTTTTAACGGGTTATCCAGCGTTAGATGATATTATGGAAAGTATGTTACCAGGCGACTTAGTAATTTTAGCGGGACAAACTGGTGTAGGAAAATCTCAGACAGCAATTTCATTTGCTTCAAATATGTTGAAGAGCGGAAAAAATGTTATGTTCTTCTCTCTTGAAATGATGCCGTCAGAATTGGTTCAAAGATTTATAACAATGTCTACAAACATTCCATTAACTAAATATGCAAGTATCACTCAACATTCAAAACTTTCAACAACCGATATAAGTAAACTTGACTCTACAGTTTCAGTATTAAAAAATTATCCGTTATTTTTATACACAGGAAATGATACGCTTGGTCCAAAATTACTTGAAGATGTTTCAATAAACTCAGTTAAGAAATATGGTGCAGATGTAATATTTATTGACCACTTACATTATTTTGCCAGAGGAGACGCCAAAACACGTTCAGTAGAAATTGGTGATATTGTTAGAGGAATTAAAATGTTAGCCAGAAAATTAGAAGTTCCAATAGTTTTAATTTCTCACTTAAGAAAAATTGGTAACTATTCAAATGAACCAAATATTGACGACCTCAGAGATACATCTATGACTGGTCAAGATGCTGACTTAGTTCTACTGCTTATGAGAGATAAAACAAATGCTGATAAAGATGTAAGAAACAAAATGAAAATTAGAGTAGCAAAGAATAGACACGGCAGAGAAGATGATATTGATTTTGAGTTAGACAAGTTTACTATGAAATTGAAAGAGGTTAGTTATGTTTCTACTCAACTTGAGAATATGCCAGAAGATACAAGTGATTACAAAGACCCGCAAAAAACAGAAGAGTTAAGAAATCAAATGACATTAAATAAAGACTTACAATAATTATATGACAGAACCAATATACGCAGAAGACCCGCTAAAACATAAAAAAGTATTCGTGGGTTTCATAAAAACAAATCCATACGGACTTCTATATCTTGAAAAAGATGTTAAAGAGTCTGTGCATAGATTTAAGAAGTATGACGGTTACGCTATTCAGTTTGATGAGTTTCAAAAACTGAGAGAAAAAATTTCAATAATAAAAATTAATGAAACAGATACGGGAGAAACATATCTTTCAACAATTGTAAATTGGGTCGAAAAAGGTATGTTGATTGATGAAGGTCATGGCAAACAATGGTTATTGCCACGAAACTTAATGTATAAAGTTTTAAAAGAATAAATATATGTTTGGACGTCCTGAATATGACCCGCTGTTGGATGCTTACGAGTGCGAGATATGTCATGAATATTTCTCAGCACTTGCAAGACACGTAAAGCCAGCACACGGTATTACAATAAAAGAATATAAGAAAAAATTTGGTTTAGATAGAAATGTTTCTCTGATTTCTTCAACAGAATCGCAAAAAAGACGAGAAACTGCCAAAAAATTAGGAATTTTTAAGGAATTTAACAAAAAAAATCCATTTCAGTTCAAAAAAGGTAAAAATGGAGTGCAGAAGTATCAAAGGTCGAATCAATCAATGAGGTTCCTAATCAGTAAATTATCTCCAATGGGGGTAAAAGTAAAAAAAGAAAAAACAAAAATAAAGAAGTTGACTGTTTAGTAATAATGTGATAAACTAAGTATATACGTTAAATAATAAAAATATTAATATGACACAAGAACAACAATACAGAACACAGACAATGTATCTATCAATTTGGCTTAAAATGAAGGGTCTTAAGTTTCTTTCTATCGACAGAAGCAACCCAAGATTAACATTCGTATTTGAAGATTCCGCAGAAAGAGAGGCTTTAGTAAAGGAATATTACTCTCAACCGTTAATACAGGAATTTGTTGGAGCAATAAATGATATGAAAACTGAAATGTATTCAGAGAATCCCCCAATTGTATATAACAAGAGCAAAAAAGAAGTAGCACACGTTGGTGTTTCAATTAAAAAAGATTAAAAACATGAATTTCGCACCGTTAAAACAAGCATCAAAAGAAGAACTTTTGACTAGATATGATAATGGTGTACTTTGGTTAGACAGTCATTACTGTCAAACTGGTACAAATAATACGCTTGACATAAGTGGTAATATTTATGACCCGCAAAAGTATGAAGCATGTGCTAAGACATTAGGAGAAATAGAAACAATATTAGACCAAAGATTTGCAGGATGGAGAAACGATAGAAGTGTAACTGAAAATATAGTTGAAGATAGAATACAGGGTTTCAAAAATGGATATTTTAATTTAAGTCAACTTAACCCAGCTGAACAACTTAAAATATTAATGGAAGCATTTCCAGGTTCTAAAATAATCAATAACTAAAATATATTCATGTTAGAAGTTACAGTACCAGTATATAAAAAAAATATAAAGACATTGTCTATTGGCATCCCTTGTTGGCGAGCAGATATAAAACCAAAATTTTTAGTAAGTTTACTAAAATCAGTTTTAGATAAAGACCTACCAATAATTGATACTTATCTATCTCAAAATATTTCTATAGATGATTCAAGAATAGAAATAGCAAAAGAAACCAAAGGAGATTTTGTTTTGATGGTAGACCCAGACATGACATTCACGCCAGAAGATGTAAAGAAGTTAATGAAACATGATAAAGATATTATAGCTGGATTATTTTTTCAAAGAATTAAACCATATAAGCCATTAATGTTTCAGAAAATAGAAAAAGTAAAACGATATGTAAATATACTGAAATATCCAAAAGGGTTAATGGAGGTTGATGCTGTAGGAACTGGATTCATTCTAATAAAGAGAAGTGTATTTGATAAATTGCCAATGCCGTGGTTTCTACATACTTCACCAGAAAAAGGTTTGAGCGAAGATTTGTATTTCTGTAACAAAGCAAAAGAAAATGGTTTTAAAATTTTTGTAGATACAACGGTTAAAATAGGTCACATAGGAGAACATGAGTCAACAGAAGAGGATTTCATAAAAACATATTGTCACGATAATCAATAATTTTAATAATAAATATGCCAAAAAAGAAAACAGAGGAAACACCGCCTCAATCGTTAGATGAATTAATAAAAGAAATAAATAAAAAACACGGTGATAACACAATAGGTTTTATTAATCAGATGCCAACATTAAATATTGAAAGACTATCATCTGGGTCAATATGGTTAGATTATTCATTGGGTGGAGGATGGCCATTAACGAGAGTCGTAGAATTATTTGGAGCATTCTCTTCAGGAAAAACGCTTATATCACTTAAGACGATTGTAGAAGCTCAAAAAAGAGGATATCAATGTGCTTTCATAGATTGTGAGAATACTTTCGACCCAAGATTTGCAACAAAGATAGGAATAGATTTGAATAAATTACTGATTACACAGTCATCATTAGGAGAACCAACTGTAGATATGATTTGTGCTTTAATTCAAGCGGGAGTAAAGGTGATTGTTGTAGATTCTGTGGCTGCATTAGTTCCGAGTTCAGAAGTTACAAACCCAATGGAGCAACAAACAATTGGACTTCACGCGAGACTAATGAGCAAAGCTCTAAGAAAAATGACAGCATTAAATCAAGAGTCTTTAATAATTTTTATAAATCAACAGAGAGAAAACGTAGGTGGTTTTTCTCCGTATGGCCCATCTCTAACAACTACTGGTGGAAGAGCCTTAGGGTTTTATGCTTCTGTTAGAGTAGAAGTTAAGAGAGGTGAAGATATTGAAGAGCAAAAACAAAAGATTGGTCAAGTTATAAAATTCAAAGTTCAGAAAAATAAAACATCAACTCCGTTTAAGTCTGGATACATTAGATATATGTATGAAAATTATGACTTTGATTACATAGATGAAGCAATCTCTCTTGGTTTGGTATTAAAAATTATTGGTCAAAGAGGTGCTTACTATGACTTTGATGGGCAGACATATAAGGGAAAATCTGAACTAGATGAAGCATTAAGAAAAAATACAGACATATATAAATCGTTAAAAGAAAAGATTTTAACATATGAACTCACTAAAGAAGAAACCAAAAGCGAAGACATACGAACAGTGGAAGAAGAACAGCCTGTGGAGAAAAAAGGAAAAAAGTGATGCTAAAGTTTTCGGAGGCCAAAGAACTCCACGTTCTGGAGGATTATGGAATAAACCTGGAGATGTTAAAACAACAGAATGGTTATTTGATTGTAAACAGACAGTTAAATTAAGTTATTCAATTAACACAAGAGTTTTAAAGAAGATTTACAGAGAAGCAATTCTTTCCAACAGGACACCTGCTCTGTCCGTAATATTGGGAGATGGAACTGAATTTGTAGTTCTTCAAAAAAATGATTTTCTAATATTAACTAAACAATAATATGAAAGAAGAACAAAAAAAAGAATTAAAAAAACAAAAAATTATTGCAGAAACATCATATTCAAAAATTAAAGAAATTATAGAAGAGATAGTTAAAAATTTAGAAGAAGCAGAAGAAGAAATTAAAACACAAAAATTTATTCTAGAAACAGTGAATTTAAAAATTAAAGAAATTGTGAGATTAATAAATAAAGTTTTAGAAGAAAATTAAACATATGAACATACAAGATATATTATTTTATACAACATTAGTTACGATTGCAGTTATGATAAGTTATTGGTGGGGTAAAAGAAACGCTGATGATGGAGAGTTTGTTGGTATAAAAAAGATAAAAATACCAGGTAGACTTAAAATGGATAGCAGTGATTTAAAAGATATATTCAAAGAATTAACCGAAGAACCAAAAGTTAAACAAGAAATTGATTTGGACAAAAAATTTGTAGATAGATTTCTAGAATTTAATAGAAGAAAGGAAGCAATGGCAGAAGAAATTAAAGCATTAGATAGAGAGTCAGAGGATAACTGGGATGAAATAAGAAAATTTTATAAGGTTGGAGAATACAATCTAAGATTATCAGATGATAAAACAAAGTTGAAAATAGTAGAACTATCCAAAGTGGAGAATGCACTATCGTCAATGCTTAAAAAATGAGGATTTTTTCAATAGACCCAGGAACGAATAAGATTGGAATTAGCTTATTGGAGGATGATAAGTTGCTTTGGATTAATGAAATAGAATTAGGAAATTTTGATTTATATGTAAGATATTCTATAATTTGTAGTATAATTGATGAAATTTTAGAGAAAAACACTAAAAAAATTGATTATTATGCTATAGAAACACCATTTTTTAGCAGAAACGTGTCTACAGCAATAAAATTAGGTACTGTTAGAGGTATTATAATGGGTTGTATTTTCAGAAAACATCCAGACGCAAAGATAGTAGACGTAAGCCCATTAGATGTTAGAAGACATTTTGGTGTTAAAAAAAGTTCCGATAAAGAGATAATACATAGTTATCTAAAAACATTATTTGGTGATAAGATAACAGAAAGCAAAGAGGACGCACTGGATTCAGTTGCAATAGGATTAGCATCAACTGTAAAAATTAAGGATATTATTCGAAATGGCAAATAATAATAAACCAAAACTCCTGTCTGATGATGATGAATTTATTCAGAAAAAACTGAGTGAAGTTAAAACTCCCGCAGAAGAAGTAATGGAATCAATAGAAAGTAAAATAGATGAGATAGAAAAACCAGCATTAATAATGCAAGCGGTTAGACGTAGAAAAGTTAGAGAGTTAAGAGATATGGGGTATAATAGACATGAAATTGCTAAGATTTTGTCTAAAGGAATATTGATTGATGGTGTTAAACAAGACCTTGGAGAGATTCATGTTACAACAATAGATGGAGATTTAAACTATCTATTGAGCGAAGATTTAGCAACAGATAGAGAGTTTCCAGAAAAAAAAGCAGAGTTAATGTCTAAGTATAATTATTTATATAAGAAGATTTTAGCATTAGCATTAGATGGAAAGAGTATGAATAGAGCAGCCCTTTTTAATGTGGTTAAGTCCATTTTAGATAAACAGGCAGCGCTAGAAGGATTAGAAAACCCAGAAAGACACGACATAAGACTGTATAAAGCACAAAGACCAGCAGCCGTGGCTTCTGAACTTAATGAAAAGTTATCTAAAGACGAAAAAGATGCAATTAACACAACAATTAACCAAATTCTTGCAAACAGCAACGAAGAAGGAAGTCTTGGAATTCCAGTTTTTGATGAATCACCCCGAGTACCAGCACGCACCAGTGACGATGAAGGAGTTTCTGGATAATACAGATTACACATCAAAAGAAGACAGACCAAGACCAGCAAACAGAAAATTATTAATAGAATTTTTTGATAGTTTTTCAAATATGGAAGAATTTGAAAGATTAGGTAGATATGAAGAATTGTTATACATAGCAGGAATCGGAAGTGGAAAAAGTTATTCAGGCAGTAAAGCAATTCAATATGTTTTGTACAGATTATTATGTTTAAGAAATCCGCAGGAATATTTCAGTATGGCTCCTGGTTCAAAGATAGCGTTCATTAACATTTCAAAATCATTTTCACAGGCTAAAGATGTTGTTTTCGGTGAAATTAAAAATCGTATTGATAATTCAGCGTGGTTTCAAACATATTATCCACCAGACCCAAAAATTAAATCTGTCATGAAATTTGCTAAAAGTATATTCCTTTTACCTCTTGGTTCCAATGAAGAAGCTCCTCTCGGTTATAATATATTCGGAGCAGTTATAGATGAAGCTTCGTTTCATATGGCTACAAAAGATAAAGATTATGCTGAAGAATCATACAATCAGATAAAAAAGCGTTTGAAATCTCGATTTTTTGATAAAGGAAAGATGTTTATTATTACATCACCTAAATATGTTAACGATTTTGCAGAAAGAAAATTTAATGAAGATGATAATCCAAAATTATTAAAAAAAAGGTCAGCTCTTTGGGATGTTATGCCACCAGAAAGATTTTGTGGGGATAAATTTGATATAGGAAATTATTTAGAAGAATTTAGAGGTATTATGTGCCCTACTGAATACGAACAAGATTTTAAGCAGAACCCAGAAAGAGCAATGAGAGACTACGGTGCTCAACCATCTTTGGCAATTGAAGCATTTTTCAGAGATGTTGCAGTTATAAGAAGAATGGTTAATCCAAATAGAGATAATCCATGGGACCCAGTCAAGAGAGAGTTTAGAGAGTGGTTTATGAATAGAAAAAGTTTGCCAAATTATGATGGAGACAAGTATTTTATTCATTGCGACTTAGGATTAAATAGAGGAGGAAAAGGAGACTTTGCTGGCATAGCTATGGGAAAATTTGCTGGTTGGCAAACATTTGAAAGTGCAGAGGGTAAAATAGAAAAGAGACCAAAAATATTAATATCATATGTAGAAAGAATAGAGGCTGGTCCAAAAGAAGAGATTTTATTCTCAGATATAAGAAAAAGAATATATGCAATAAAAGATTATGGTTGGAATATAGCATCAATTTCATTCGATGGTTGGCAAAGTATAGATAGTGTTCAGACATTAAATTCTGCTGGATTAAATGCAAGTTTTTTCTCAGTAGACAGAAACCCCGAAGCATATTATACTTTAAAAGCAGCACTTCTTGAAGGACGTTTGGACTACTATGGATACAAACCCTTGATAGAAGAATTATCTTCTCTTGAAGAAATAAAAGGAAGCAAAATAGACCATCCTAGATTAGGGCATAAAGATGTTAGTGACGCAGTGGCAGCAGTATGTTATCAATGTGCACAGGGTAAACCAGGTATAGGTATTTATGGGGTTAATTAATAAACAATATGAATATAACAGAAAAAATTGTAGAAAAGTTGTTATCGACAGATGCAGCTCAAAAACAAGTAAACAAAATAAAAGATGTTGCTGTTAATTCTGCCAAAAAAGAATGGGCAGAAGAAACGTCAACTGTTTTAAAGAAAATACAGACTGAAAAAATAGAAAAGAGAAAGTATGTATCAACAACTGGTTATGGAACTGGTTCTTTAGCATCCAAGTCATTTGAAGCGAAAGAATTACCGTCAGGTAAAGTATATTCAACATTGTATACTCTTTATTCAGATGCACCTGGTTCAGTACAGTGTGTTGATAGAATAAAAGACAGTGTTATAGGTGCTGGTTATGTTATAACACCAATCAAGGGTCAAAAGGGAACAAAATCAGACCTTAAAAGATTGATTGAATTTTTCGATAGACCAAACGGAGAAGGAGAAACGATTGAAGATATTGTTGGTGGTGGAATAGTTAATTTGCTTTCTTATGGAAATTGGTACATTGAAAAAGTAATGAACAAAGCTGGTACTCAATTGTCTGAGATTTATAATCTTGATACATCAAACATGACTATTTTAGTTGATGATGATTTGCATAAAGGTGGTGTAGATGCAAAAAAGGGTTATCAAAGAACAACAGAGTTCAGTAAGAAAATTGTTTATACACCAGAAGAAATTTGTCACATAAAACGCTCAGCACCAAATGGAAGTATTTATGGTCAAGCCGTATTAGAAACAAACACCGCAACATTGATGTTGGTTCTTAATGCACTTACTTATAATATAAGTATTATGAAAAACGGTGGTATCCCACCTATTCAGATAAATCTCCCAGATGACTCTACAGAAAATGATGCTGAAGCAGTAGCTAGATTCTATGAATCAAATTTTAGTGGGCCATGGAATGCTGGTAAACCGTTTGTAACATTCAAAGGTGCTAAAGCAAATAATTTAGGTATCAGTCCTCAGGACATGCGTTATATGGAATTACTTGAATATTCTGTTAGACAAGTTGCTGGTCAGTATGGTGTTCCATTAATTTTGATTGGAATTCCAGATGGTACTAATCGAGCAACAGCATCTGCAACTATTAAATCATTCTATTTAAATAAGATTTATCCTCTACGAAAATATATTGCTAGTAAAATTACTCAAGATATAATTGTAGATGGATTAAAGATAAACGGATGGCAACTTAGTTTCAGAAGTAGCGGTCTTGAAGAATCTGATTCTAATAGACGTGATGTTATGACTGGTTACGGTAAAGGTTTATACAACTTTAATGAAGCTCGTGAGAAAATGGGTCTATTGCCGATAGAAGATGCTTGGGCAGCAGAATATTATCTAGTTGGTTCAAAGAATGATACATTAATTCCAATCAAAAGAGCAATTTCAAATGGTGACAAACCAACACCAAAAGTTAAACCAGTTGGAGATAAAACACCAGCAAACCCAGACGCACCAAAGGAAGAAAAACCAAATCGTACTCAGGGCGAAGGTGCAGATGAGAGTGATAAGTAATTAATTATTTTAAATAAATAAAAAGTATGGCAGAAGAAGTAAAAGAGGAAAAGATTGAACCTCATACACCTTTCAAAGGTGAAAAAACAATCAGAGCCGTGTTAAAAGTAAAACACTTTATATGTGATGGAAGTGTTGAAAGTGATGAGGAAGTTAATAAATTCATGGAAACAATTGATAATGTTTCTAGATTTCTTAATGCAAGAAATGCTTATGAAGTAGCTGGTAAATCATGCTTAGTCGTTTGGTATCTTGAAAAACTTGCAGAAGAAGTTGAAGTAGAAGAATTTGGAACAACAGAAGAAACTGTTGAAGAAGTTGCAGAAGAAATTAAAAAATAATTAGACATTTGTATGTCTGACAGAGAAAAGAGAATAAAAGCAATAGACGAAATTGTAAAAACGCTTGATGACATTGAGCGTAAGTCTTTGCATGAAAAAGAAGATGATAAACAAGTTTATATTGATGACTCTAGTCTTTCATCTTATTATTCTGCTGGAACTTCAATACCAAGTGGTTACTACACAACAACTGCTGCGTATAACCCAAACAATCAACAAATAATAACAAATCTACAAACACATACACACGCGGTACAACCAGTTTATAGTGTAGACCCAAAAGCATTAGTTAAAATGGGTAATTATGTTGATGATAAGTATGCAAACAAGAAATCTATTACAAACTTTTTAGCAAAATTATGGAAATAAACCCAGGAGAAACAAATGTAAGAGAACAGTTTAAGGATGAAGTTTTTAAAGAAAGATTAAAACACAGAGAGATTTGGATAAATGGAAATATAGATAATATTCTGATAGAAAAACTTTACGTTAATCTGCTTAATATGAACGACCTCAGTAATGACAAAATTCTTGTCACTATAAATAGCTGGGGCGGTGATATGTATGAAGCTGTTGTGGCTACAGATATTATGAAAACTGTTTCTGCTCCAATTGTAACAATCGCATTAGCTAAAGCAGTGTCTGCAGGATTCATTATCTTCATGGGTGGTGATAATAGAATTATTCACAATAACACTTGTTTAATGATGCATCCACCAGCATTGTGGGGATTAGGTAAGGTACCGCAAATACAGAATCATCTTGATTATGTTAATAAGACTATTGATAAAATGGCTGTTTTCTTTACCAAACAAACAGATAATAAAACAACAGTTGATTATTGGAAAAAGTTAATGCATGAAGAAAAGGATATATATTTTACTGCACAAGAAGCATTGAAATTAGGTTTAGTACATAAGATTATAGGTGAAGACAAACATCGTGATACGCGTCACATGTGGAAAGTATAATCTATTAAAACTAAATCTATGAACGAATCAAAAGTCTCAAAAAAAGAATTAATTTGTCATGACTGTAAACACGAATTAAAAGCAAATGAAGAATACATGACATACCCAAATGATTTTATAAAATGCAAAAAATGTCATATCGCAGACCCAATTTTACGTAACTTTCAGGAAACCGAGGTGTATTCGCGTGTCGTTGGTTATATCCGTCCAGTAAAACAGTGGAATAAAGGAAAACAAGCTGAATGGAAGGATAGAGTAGTATTTGATATAAGTAATTAAAATAAAATGAGTACAGAACCATTGTTAGAGAAAAGCACAAAATTAGAAACATCACTAGAAAATGTTATTTCAGCACCAGTGAGAATAAAACCTGCAATAAAAATTGCAAGATGTCATGAATGTGATTCTTCTAATAAAACACTTACTAGATATTTTTTTATTACAACTAATGATGAAATATTATTATGTAGTGGATGTTCAATTAATTATGGAGATACAATAAAGAGACCAGAGAAACTTTCAAAAAAAGAAAGACGTAGGTCAAGAAAATTATGAAAATTTTAATCTACAGTGATTTGTTTTTGCAAAAGAGTGGTTACGCAAAAGAGATGCGTGATATTTTGCCTTATTTAAAGCAAAATAATGAAGTTGCGTATGTTGGTCTTTGGTATAATGGATACCCAGTTATTGATGACATAAAAGTATATCCAACAATGGGTAGTGAAATGTCTAACGGATGGGCACCAGAAGCACTCCAATATGCAATTGAGGATTTTAAACCAGATATTGTTTTAACTAATCAGGATTATTTTCCACTCGCAAGTATAGCTTTTGTGATGAGTCATCCATATAAATGTAAATGGGTGCACTGGGGTCTTTGCGATGGAGAAGGTTTAGATTTTGAAGCAAGAGAACCAGTTAAGTGGGTACATCAACATATATTTAAAACAAGATTTGCAAAGAAACAACTTCGTGATGTGTATAAAGAAATAGATGGAGAAATACTTGAACCGCCTCTAGATAATAAAGTTTTCTACGAAATGGATAAAGAAGCATTAAGAAAAGAATATAAACTTGACACCGCTAAGACCGTTCTTTGCGTAGCAAGACCTCAAATGAGAAAAAATATACCAGTATTACTTGAGGCAATGAAAAAAGTAATTAAAGAAGTTCCTGAAGCAGTATTAATATTAGCAGCAACGCATAAGCCAAAATCTTTTGATGGTAATTATGATTGTCATGATATTGAAAATTTTATAGTAAAATTCGGCCTTGAAGATAGAGTTATCATACCAAGAAATAAAGACAAAACACCGATAACTGATGAGGTTATGAACATCCAATACAATTTAGCTGATGTAAATGTTTTACCAAGCTTAGGAGAAGGTTTTGGATTAACAGTAACAGAAGCTGGTGCATGTGGAGTTCCAACAGTAGGTACAGCGTGTTCGTCTCTTAATGAAGTAATAGCAGATAGAGGAATACTAATAGAGCCAAGAGCTTATTTATATTCAGCCAATGGAGTAAAACAAGCTGTTTTACATCCAGATGACTTAGCTAAAGGAATTATTAATATGTTAAAAAATGATAAGTTAAGAGAAGTAACTGGTAAAAGAGCTAAAGAATATGCTTTAAGACTTACACCAAAGAGCAGAGCAGAAGCGTTGCTCAGAATATTTGAAGCAACAATAAAAAACGATAAGAAAAATTTAATTTTAAAATAAACATATGCCTAAATTTAGAGTCAGACTAAATATAGATGACATAATAGAAGCAGAAGATGAAGTAACAGCGTTAGAAGAGTGGGCTGAAGAAAATGTAGAATGGGACGGTGATATCTATGATTTATTCGAAGTTGAGGAATTAGACTAATATGACAAAAGAAAGAACAACAAAAAGACTAAAAATTTATGAAGTTTCAGCAAGTGTAATTTCTGAAATGATGAAGTTTGCAGTTTTTAATAGAATACCAGATGATGCAATGGTGCATAGTGTTTTTCACAATCCGCAAAAAAATTCTTTTAGTGTTGTTGTTGAAAGTAAAGAGTTCAAAGAAGTTAAAGAGGGAGAGTTAATTCCATTAGATGAAAAAGCACCAGTTTTAAGTGCTGATATGATGAAAATGCAGATAGATAGAGAAATGATTGCTATGCAAAAGAAAACATTAAAAATACTTACATGAAGCCAAAAGTAACTATTATCACGCCAGTAATGGGAAAACTTGAGTTTACTTCCCAAATGCTCAAAGAACTTGCTAAGAATACAGAAGATTGGCCTTTTGAAGTTGTTATCGTTGATAATTGTTCTACAGACGGCACGCAGGCGTGGATAAAGAACTCAAAACTACCAATAAATGGTAGAATTATAAAAAATGAGCAAAACAAAGGCTTTAGCGTAGCCAATAATCAGGGCTATGGCATATCAAGAGGAGAGTTGCTTTGTTTTCTTAATAATGATACAATACCTACGAAGGCATGGCTGAGCTCCTTATGCACTACGCTTCTCAGCGATGAGAAAATAGGCATCGTTGGAGCTCGTCTACTTCACCCAGGTAAAGGTTCTGTACAACATGCAGGAATAGATATTGTAGATTTACGCCCTAATCATACATACTTTGGACGTCAAGGGGATGATAAAGATGTTATGAAACAACGCGAATGTTTTGCAGTTACTGGTGCTTGTATGTTAATGAGAAAATCAACATTTGAAGAACTTAACGGTTTTAGTGAAGACTATTGGTTAGGTTTTGAAGATATTGATTTGTGTAATAAGGCTAAAAAAAAGGGATATAAGATAGTTTACGAACCAAAATCTTTGTTGTATCATTATGAAAGCAGAACTCCTGGTAGATATGAAAAGGACGATGAAAACTTTCAATTATACATGAAAAGATGGGTTTATGGGAATAAAGAATATGGATACTAATGATACAACCATAGAAAATAGAAAACTAATTGCATCTTTGTATCTAAAAGGAAACGGTATAGAAATTGGAGCACTTCATCAACCATTATATGTTTCAAGTGATACTAAAGTTACTTATGTAGATAGAATGTCTGCAGAAGATTTAAGAAAACAATATCCAGAATTAAACTCTCAAAAATTAGTCAATGTAGATATAATAGATAATGGTGAATTACTTGAAAAAATTTCTGATAACTCTCAAGATTTTGTAATCATTAATCATTTTATTGAACATTGTAAAAATCCATTACTTGCAATAGAGAATATATTAAGAGTTATAAAAGATACTGGCTACGTTTACATTTCAGTTCCAGACAAAAGATATACATTTGATATAGATAGACCAGTAACAACATTTGAACATATTGAAGAAGATTATTTAGATAATAGTAAATCACAAGAAGAGCACTTTACTGAATGGGCTAAGTATGTTAATAAGTATACAGGAGATGAAATAGAAAAAGCTAGCAAATTTTTAATGAGTATTGATTATAGTATTCATTATCACGTTTGGACTCAAGATGCTTTTTTAGAATTATTAATGAAAAGTAAAAAATATATGTCATTTAATATAGAAATGATGTATAGAAATAATAAAGAAATAATTTTTATTTTATCAAAGAAAATATAGCGGGTAGGGCAAACGGCAAGCCGCGTCGCTCATAACGATGAAAGAGTGAGTTCAATTCTCACACCCGCCACAAGGAATTAAATGCAGAAAGGAACGGGGTGTCCCCGCTCGCGGCTCTACTGCGGGTTAGTTGACGAACTAATACGATGAGGGTTGCCGACCTCAATTCTTCCTCATTTTTAAATATATGATAAAAAAACTCCAACAACAGAATAATCAAAATTATCCCAATTTTTATTGGTGGTACTTTAAATATTCTCGAGTGGAGTAACGGTAGCTCATAAGTCCTTGACACTTAAAATGATAGTTCGAATCTATCCTCGAGAACAAGAAAGAAAATGCGAGGGTAGTTTAATTGGCTAAAACTTTGGTCTCCAAAACCAAAAACTCTGAGTTCAAATCTCAGCCCTCGTGCGTCTATATAGCTCATTGGAATGAGCGTCTGCTTGAAGCGCAGAAGATGATAGTTCGATTCTATCTGTAGACACCAGGGTATAGTATATCAGCAGTACACGTGTTTTGGGTACACGAAGGGCTGGAGCATCACCAGCTATCCTGACAAGTTGACAGTTGACAGTAATATGTAAACTGTAAACATACTCCTATGTAGCTCAGTGGTAGAGTGGCGCCCTGTTAAGGCGACTGTCGCAAGTTCGAATCTTGCCGTAGGAGCAAAGGGTAGATAGCTAAGCGGTTACGGCAGGTGACTGTAAATCACTGACCTTCGGGTTCCTAGGTTCGAGTCCTAGTCTGCCCACATAATTTATAACAACAAAACATATGAAAGGTATTGATACATCACATTATCAAGGAGACAAAGGCTTAATTGATTGGAATAAAGTAAAATCAGATAATGTTGAATTTGCATTTTTAAAAACAACAGGAGGAACTTCTTTTATTGATAAAATGTTTAAAAGAGATAAAGAAGAAGCAACTAAAGTTGGCTTATATAAAGGTTCTTATCATTTTGCTGGTAAAGGATTTTCAGACTCTGGTGGAGGGCTATTTTTTGTAGCTCAAGACCCAATGGCTGAAGCTGATTGGTATATTAAAAACGCTGATTATAAAAAAGGTGATTTAACAATACTAGACTGGGAAATTCAATATGAAGACCCAGTAAATTGGTGTAATGTTTTTAGAAATAGAGTAATGCAAAAACTTGGTACAGAACCCATTGTTTATCTTAATGAATCTACATTCTTTAGATATAACTGGCCTCAGAATTGGAAATACTGGATTGCAAAATATCCTAAACCTGATACTGGAGAAATGAAAACACAGCCAAAAGGTAATTGGAAAATTTTTCAATATTCAAGTAAGGGAACTGTTAGTGGTATAAAGGGTAGTGTTGACATGAATTATACTCCATTAACAATGAAAGAATTGATGTCTTTAGGAAATGAGATTACTATTCCTGCTCCAACTCCTAGTAGCACCATTGGTCAGTTTATCAATCTAAAACAAGGCGATAAAGAATGGGGAGACGTTACAATTGGTAAAACAAATGTAATGTTAAAAGACCAAGGTTGCACTATAACATGTTTATCTATGCTTTCATTTTGGTATGGAAACTATAAAAAACCATCTTGGATAGCTAAAAATTTACAATATACAGATAATGGAAAAGTTTATTGGGCAACAATGAATGGTAAATTACCGATGAAATTTGTATATAGATATAAGTATAGAGATGATGTTAAAATAAAATCTACATTAGCCTCAGCAAATGATGCTTGTTTGTTAGAAGTTAATAGCGGTAGTCATTGGGTAGTTTTAGTTGGATATTCAAAACTATTTGGATATAAGATAGCTGACCCATTTTATGGAGATACTGTTTATTTAAATAAAAGATATAAGAACATTTCTGGATTTACAGTTGTAACCAGAGCATAACAAATATGAGCGATTTACCATGTGGTCGAGAATTCTGTGTGCAATGTGGGGCATGTGAACCAGAAGAAATCAGAAAATATACACAAGAAAAAGCCAAAGAACTTGGACATTGTTTATGTTCTTTGAATATTAAATGTCCATGTAATTTTTTTGAGAAGTTTGATGTTTGCAAATGTGCTAATGAAGAATGTGGAGACAACTGCGATATGAAGGACTGGATTTCTATTAATCTAGTCCGATAATATTTGGGTTGTTAGCTCAGTTGGCTAGAGCGCTCGCTTGTCAGGCGAAGGGTCGCAGGTTCGATTCCTGTACAGCCCGCTAATTAAATTAATAAACACAATTATGAAGAAAATACTGTATTTTGGAGCACCATGGTGCGGAGGATGCCAAACAATGAATCCTATAATGACATCAATAGAATCAGCAGAAGTTCAGAAAGTAAATGCAGATAGTGACGAAGGTGTAGACTTATCTCAAAAGTATGATATAATGACATTGCCAACAATAATAATCTTAGAAAATGATGTAGAAGTTCAAAGATTGGTTGGTGTGCAGTCAAAAGAAACAATAGAGCAATATTTATGATTAATTTAACACGACAAAACGAAGAACATTGTTGTTCTCATCATGATGAGCGTTTTGGCCGTGTGTCCGAGTCTGGTTAGGGAGTAGTCCGCAAAACTACGTACGTGGGTTCAAACCCCACCACGGCCTCAAAGATGGTGTTCGTAGTTCAGCGGTAGAATATTCGCCTGTGAAGCGGAGTACGTGAGTTCAAATCTCACCGAACACCCAACGTACGCCCTCATAGGCAAGTGGTTAAGCCATCAGAATTTCAATCTGGTAATCGTGAGTTCAAATCTCACTGAGGGTACTAAAATATGTATAAAACAGTAGAAAAAACAATAAAGGATATGTACGGTAAACTATCTTTATATAAAAATGTTTATATAACAGATAATATAATTGTGGTTTATAAAAATGATACTATAATTGGTGTTTTTATAAGCGAGTAAGATGTTGTTGGTTGCATGGGACTCTTCCAAAGTCTTCGACGGAGTTCAAATCTCCGTACTCGCTCAAGAAACAAAGTACACGTTTCGAAGCCCATAGTCTGGAAGCCTGACTAGCTTTAATGGCAAAAAGTAATTCAGAATATGACTATAATTATTAATAATAAACATAGTCTAGAGTTATGAACCACAAACAATTAAGAAAACCAAGAGGTGCTAAAAAATCTAAAGATAGAGAAGACGGCTCGTCATGGTCTACGCACAGAAGATGTGCATTGGATAAAGAGAATAGAAAGAATTTTAAAAAATCACTTCATTTTAATTTCAAAACAGAAAGAGAAAGATATGAAGAACAAAGGGCTTGTAGTGATAACGGCTAGCACATATCGTTTGCAACGATAAAGTCAGAGTTCGATTCTCTGCTGGTCCACAAAAAATTATGGATATGCAAATAAGGTCTAAAGTAGAAATATGGATAAATGATAAATATTTTTTTACAGCAGACTTAGCAGAAATTAAATATAATCAACAGAACAAAGAACCATTTTCTTCAAGAGATAGTTCTAGAACTGGTACTGTTATAAGTTTAACTAAGAATTCTATAACTGCAGACGAAAGAAAAAAACAAGATGAAGCCACAAAAGAAAGAGATTTTGATGTTTTCTTTAAAGACATGGTTAAAAGAGTTAGGAACAAAGAATTTCACATCCCAGTTGAATGGCGATAATTTTTTAAATATAAATAATATGACAGAGGTAAAGCAAACTATTAAAGAGAGAATAAAGTCAATAGCTGAAAAATATAAAATTGATTCACCATTATTTTTAGCTGAGGTTATGGACTTAGTTGAGAGAGGTGCATATCCTAAAAATTTCTGTCCTGCTTGTCAGGAGAGAATGACTTATGACCCTGCGAAGGGTTATTTATTGTGCATAAATTGTGGTTATGAAGATGTAGAAGAAAAAGAGATGCCAGCAGTAACAATAGCAAAACCAGCAGGTCAAACAATAACATCTACACCAGCAAATACACCTAGCATACCTAAAGGAGTTCAAGACCTTATTAATGATGTGCCGAAACCAACTACACCAAGAAATCCTGGTAGAGCAGATAAAATATCAAGATTGAAAAACGCAATGGACGGAGGACCAATAACAGCAGAAGATGACGCTATTGTGAGAGGTCAAGACCCTAATATAAAAGGTGGAATTAATTGGAGTTAAAAAACATATGGGAAAAAAATCATCAAGTGCAAGTCAAAGTGGTAAAAGAATTGCACAGAGAGCAAGAACTCAAAAAAATAAAGAGAAGAAATACAGCAAGTTAATAGCAGAACGTCCAAACGACATTCATGTTGAAACTTGGAAAAAGAAAATATCGTAATGTTTAAAGTGGTGTTAGGTTATGTCATGTAAAAGTTATGTCAGAAAAAAAACGTCCAGTATCTCAACTTAAAAGTCTCATTATACAGGCTATGTGGGATGATAAGCAGTATTTGTTAGGTAGAGTGTTAACAATTGTAGATGCCTCAATAGCAGACCAAACACAAAGAAAAGCTATGAAAGATATTATTCAAGACGCTTTCTGGGGTACTGAAGGAAGAGGTTGGATGATAAAAGAGATTTTAGCCCAGTTTGCAGATAGATTCGTAAAAGAATCTGTTATGTTTCAAACAGAAGATGAAAGAGAAGAATTTATAGGTGGTTATGACCCAAAAACACCTAAAGGAGAAAAGGTTGAAGAAAACTTTTTCCCAGAGAACTAATAATTAAATAAGACACTTGACACCACTTTAAACATTATGGAATTTCATGAAGAATGGGACGCAGTTGGGGGAACAGAATTAGATAAAAATCTAATTGCTACAAAAGAATTTGAAAAAGAACAATACTTTAATATGAGTGGCATACAATCTGCTAACACTCTTTTAAGTTTGTTATATCCTTTTTATAAACAAGACCTTCATACGAAGGTTATTTTAGAACTTGGTTGTGGAATTGGTAGAGTTACTAGATATATTGCAGATGTTTTTGATAAAGTTATAGCAGTAGATGTGTCAAAAAACATGGTAGATAAAGCAAAAAACAGAGTTAGTGGCAATATTGATTGGATTGTTTGTGATGGTAAAACTCTAGACGTAGCAGATAATTCTGTTGATATTTTTTATTCATATATAGTTTTACAACATTGTCCGCAAGAATTCGTAAGAAGTTATTTTAAAGAAGCACAGAGAGTTCTTAAGTCTGGTGGTTTGTTTGTTTTTCAGCTTCATACTGGACTAGTTCATACTGAACCAGCAACTTATTGTAGCTATTCTCACTGGACAGTTTCAGAAATAAAGGAAGAATTAAAGGATATGGAAGAAATAAAATTTGTAGATTGTGGTGAAGGAATGGATTTGAATATATTTAAAAAGAAATAACTATGAAAAAAACAATTGAATTTGTAGTGGCTTCGCACAATGAAGATATTTTAAATAAAAATTTATTACGTTCTAAGATATTTGAACGCTACAATTTAATTGTGCAGAGGGGTTATAGTAATGTAAGCAAGGCATATAATGATGCTAAAACAACTGCAGATATTGTTGTTTATCTTCATCATGATGTTTTTTTACCAGATAATTTTGAAGAAAGATTACTTAAAAGTATAGATGAAATTACTGCTATTGATGAAAACTGGGGAGTTCTTGGTCCAGCTGGTGTTATATTAGAAAAGGGTAAAAGAGTTGCTTATGGTAATTTGAAAGACAGAAATCACGAATGGGGTAAAGCAGATAATCTTCCTCATGAAATTCAAACACTTGACGAATTAATGCTTATAATTCAGGATAAAAAATTAAAGTTTGATGAAAAAATACCATCAACTCATTTTTATGGTGCAGATATTTGTCTTCAAGCAGAATTGATGGGCAAAAAGAATTATGCAATAAATGCATATTGCAATCATAATTCGGGATTGATGATGGGTGAATTACCAAAAGGATTTTCAGATGCAGAAGAATATATAAGAAATAAATATTCGCATCATTTACCTATAATAACAACTTGTTCTAATATACATAAAGTAGACAGAAAAGAACCGTTAATATCTGTTATTATACCAAGTAGAGTTGGAGAAAAAATAGACTCTTTACCATTTATTCAAAAACAAACTTATAAAAATATAGAATTAATCATTGAATATGATACGGAAAAACTTGGTGTTTCTCATACTAGAAATCAAGGATATGCTAAAAGAAAAGGTAATATAGTATTTTTCTGTGATAACGATATAGAACTTGTGCCAGATGCAATAGAAAACATGTATAAGAAAATGAAAATGACAAATTCTGCATGGGTATTTGGTAGAGTTATTATAGATAATAATGATATAACACCGTCCAGAGGTGATGTACCAAAAAATATACATAGTCCTGAATATATAGATTATTTTCAGAACATATCTACAATGTCATTAATTGATACTGTAGCATTAAATAATTTTGATGATAAAGTATTTGACGAAAATCTTAAAAGATATACAGATTGGGATTTGTGGGTAAGATTGGATAAAGAAGGATACTATGGTACTTTTCTTAATAAAGTAATATTTTCAACAGAAAGTAGACCAACTGGTATTTCAATGCAAGATGATATGGAAAAAAGAATGGATATATTATACAAGAAACATAAGATATCTAGAAAACTTGCAGACATTATTATACCTCATCACAATAGACATGATTATTTAATAAACTGTCTTAATAAATTAGATAATTCAATTTTTAATATTATAGTTGTATCTGGAGGTACTTTTGCTGAAAATTGTAATAAGGGAGCAAGTTTAGCAGAAACAGATAATATAATATTCATGAATGATGATATCGAAGTATTAAATGAAGCCTTAGTTGATTTAGCCTTGTCTGAATATGATATTTGTGGTAATACTCAGATAATAGACCAAACAAAATTTTATGGTCTCGGTTGGCAAAAAAATGGTAAAGCTACTCACGATGGTATTGTTCTTGCTAGAGTAGAAAAAGACGCACTAATACCCTCTGGTTACTGTTTTAAGGTAAAGAGAGATGTATGGGAAAAACTTGGTGGTTTTAATGAAAATTACAGAAACGGTGCTGAAGATTGTGAGTTTGGTTTTAATGCTATAAAAAGAGGCTTTTCTATAGGATATATTGATAAACCAATGATTCACTATAATAGTCAATCAAAGGGTAGATTTACTTATTCAAATGAAAACAATGACTTATTTAATTCTAGATGGACAGAACAAGATATGTTAGATATAAAAAAAATTATAGAGAATAGTCCATTGAGAAAGGGTAAATTAAGTATAGTTATTTCTGGCGTATCTATGGGACATTTAACTGGTCAACCAATGTATTGCTATGAATTAGCTAGACAATTAAGAAAAGAAGGTCACTATATAACAGTTGTTTCAGATTGGAAATCATATAATGGTAAAGAGGGTTATATTCTGAGAGAAAATCTTGAAGATATAGGAGTAACATGTCTCAGTTTTGGTCAAAAAATAGAAGGCAAACAGGATTTATGGCTTGCGAGTGAACCACAATCTGCTCAAATATCAATAGATGCACCAATGATAAATATTATTCATAGTGAATATGATTGTGAGGCCCCTATAGAAAATGGACCAGTTGCATACATATGCATAAGACAATCTATTGTTGAACACATAGTTAAAGAACATAATATACCAAGAGAAATGTGTTATGTTATTTTTAATGGTATAGATAGAGAAAGATTTAAAAAGAAGGAAAAAACAAAAAGAAACTATAAAAAAGTAGTAGTTCCATGTACATATGATAATTTAAGAATGAAAATGATACATCATTTGATTGATATGGCAAACGAATCTAAGGGTAAATTTCGTGTTGAATTCTATAGTTCAAACATGAAAAATAAAGTTAATGAAACTAAATATGTAAAGGTTTTTCCAGATACATTTCATATAGAAGATGCTATAGCTGATGCTGACGAAGTTGCTGGTATATTACTTGGCAGAGTAAATCTAGAAGCAAATTCTTGCGGTGTGCCATCTGTTATTTATGACCCAGAAACATTAGCAGCAAGAGGTTTTTTGATGAGTGATAAAGAATTTGATAATAAATATAATATTAAGAATATATCTAAACAGATATTACATTTAGCTAAAGATGTAATCAATGAAAGAAAAAAAATAGAAGAGTTTGAGGAAAGACACTCAGATGATATAGACTATTTTAAAAAACCACAAAAACCAAATCCAATTGTATCCATGTTTGTTAACTCAAATACTAGAAAAAAGAGAGTAGAAGAAGAAAGTACTATTTTTAAGATAGCACACGCAACTCATTTGCCAAACAAAAGATAATTATATATAATATAACTATATGAAGATAATAACGTATCAATGTAAATCTTGCGGTAATCAATGGCAAGAAAACGTCCAAGACATATACAAGACTGGTGTTATGAAAGAATGCCCTGTTTGTCATGGAAGAGAGACAAGAATTGAAAAAAAGAAGATTGTTATTGACGCAAAAGAAAAAGTATAATAAAATATATTTGACGGTTTAGATACAATATATTAGAATAAGCAAAGAGTAATAGTATAAAGCCAAGAGTCATAGATAAGACGCAAGTTATATCGAAGACTCTTTTTATTGTATGAAAAACAGATACATTGTATATAATTGTGGTTATAATTCTTCAACAACATTTATAGGTAAAGTCACTGGAAAAAAATATAAATTTGTTAAGAAAATGGTTACAGAAGTCGATTCAAGAGATGAAAAAGGATTCCTTGATATGACGTCTAAAGATGTCCCTTGGTGCCCAGTAAATAACAGAAATTTACTACCATTCATGAACTTAGAAGATTGGTGTGCTGGTAAAGAAGGACGATTTGATTTTAAACCATTCAAAATATATGACCCTAAAAAATATAAGAAAGTTATGTTAGTAGAATAAATAAACATATGATTAGAGAAAACCAAGAAGGTGAAGACATAACGAGACCAGAGGTAACCACTAACTACGTGAGAATACCCGTAGCAGCAAAAGAGAAAGGAGATAATATAAGAACTATCACTATTTCAGCGAAAGAGGGCATAAAGGCGCTATATGCTGTCAATCGCAAATTAATTGTTACATATTTGTTCCAAAAATCTAAAGGCTGGACAATGTCGAAAGCTAATACTTGGATTAAGGCACATAATAAGTCTGAAAAAAGTTTAATTGAAAAATCTATGAAAAATGTTTCGAGATTTAACTTCTCTATACCAGTCCTAAAAGCGAGAGCTATTTTCGTTAAGGATGAAGATGGAAATGAAGTTGAAGAAAGATTTATAGAAGGTGTAGCATCGTCTACTGATTTAGACTTGCATGGTGACAAAATGGCACCATCTGCTATAGAATCTATGGCTGATAGCATTAAACAACATGCTATTATGCTTAATGCTGAACATGATAAGTCTTGGCAATCAGAATTGGGAGAAGTATCAAAGTTTGAAATTTCCGATGATTATAAGCTTGTAATGGAAGCAAAACTTGATAAAACATCAAAAGCCAGCGATTTATGGTATGCATTAACAGAGAAAAAAAGTAAACTTGGTCTTAGTATTGGAGGTTTTGTAAAGGATTTTAAGATAGAAATTGATGAATCAACAGGAGATTATCAGAGAACATTTACAAATATTGAATTAGACCATGTTGCAGTTGTTAGTTCACCAGCAAACCCTAAAACATGGGTTTCTGCTATATCTAAATCATTAGAAAGTTTAAGTTTAGGAAAAGATACTATAACTAATAAACAAGAAGAAACCAATATGGATAAGAAAACACCACTGGAAACTGAGGTTGTAAAAGAAGAAGAAGTTGTTGAAACTCCTTCAACTGTAGAGCCTGTAGTAACCCCAGAGAATGGTAATGAATCTGCTGTTGAGGAAGAAGAATCCACAGAACTAGAAACAGAAACATTAGAAACAGAAACAGAAGGTGAAGCGGAAACAGAAACCGAAGGAGCAGTGGCTGAAGGAACCAATGAGGAAGAAACTACCGATGAAGCGGAAGAAGTTGCCACAGAAGAATCGAAAGAAACTTTAGAGGAAACTCCAGAAGATGATACGGTAGAAGAAGCTTCAGAGGAAACCGCAGTCGAAGAGAAAGAGGAAGAAGAGATTGAAACAAAATCTCTTAAAGAAAAACAAAATGTAGAAGAAGTTAATTCACAAATTAAAAACGAAGAAATTACCAAAACTTTGAGTACTCTCAGCGATTCGCTGAAGGAAGTCTTAAAGAGCAATGAAGTGCTTATCAATCAGAATTCTGAACTTGTTAAGCGAGTAGATGCTTTGGAGAGTCAACCAGCAGGCCGTAAGGTTTCGGTTGATAAAGGCATGGGAAGTAATAACGGTGACGCTATTGTAGAAAAAACTCTTGAAGAAGCTTTGAAAGAAGCAGAAGGCAAGTTTAAAGGCAGCACTGGTTTATTTGCTGAGAAGCAACGAATCAGAGCTGATTATGCCAAAATGGGCATAACTGCGTAGTCAAGGTCGGACCTTATGGGACTTCGATAAACACTCGACAAACAAAATGGAAGAATCAAAAATCGCTGAAATGCAATCTATGGTTGAAAAAAGTTTAGCAGAAGCTTCCGCAATTTTGGAAAAGGCTGCTGGTATTAGTACTGGCATAAACGAAGCTGCAAAAATGTTAGAGAAAACTGTTTCAACAACAACCTCTAGCACATTCGCACAACGTGAACACCTTGACAAACAAATTGCCGATATCACAAACAGAAAGACTCCAATGTTGGACATGATTACTATTAAGAAAGCCAATGGGCTGACTCACGAATGGGACATGATAACAGCATTAGGAAGCGGTGATACAGCAGTTGAAGAATGCGGTACTCCTGTAGACAACGAAGTAACAATCCAGAGATATTCAGCACAAATCAAAACTTTCGCAACGAAAGTACAAGTTTGCGATAGAGCCCAATGGGGTGCAGCAGATTATTTTAATCTAATGCAAACACACCTAGAGGGTGGAATGAGGAAAATAGTACAAGACATAGAAAAGAAAATTTTCTATGGCGATGTCACAAGTCATGCAAATGAATTTGACGGACTATACCAACTTATTTCTGACAATGCTCCTGCCAATATAATTGATGGGAACAATGGAACTATCACTACTGATTTAATTGATAGCGCAATTCAGGCAATCATCGACGAAGGTGGAATGCCAACACACATTTTCATGTCAGCAAAAGACCTTAAAGATTTTGCAGCATTGTATGCAGGGAAAGTTATTTATAACGACCCAACCTCAGGTATGACCTTTGGATACAATGTAGCTAGATATCTTAGCTTTGCAGGACCTCTGACAATCGTGTTAGACCATTTCATCCAAGGCACACTTTCACCAAATACCCCTAACTCAGATGTTTTCGTTCTCACAATGGACGAAATTGCATTGGCTCAATCTGAACCTATGTATAAACTACCTGTATATAGAGGATTAACTTTGGCTGAAACACAGGCGGTTGTATGGAATGTTGTTCTTGAAGTAAGAATCCCTCAGTGGCAAGCTATTGTAAAAGACCTTAACTAATAATTAAGTTCTTAAGCAAAACAAGACAGTGCTCTCAGCAATGGGACACTGTTTTTGTATTTAATAAATTAAAAAAAAGATTATGGCAAACGGAATTGTAACAGGAAATGAAGCAGTATTAGTTCAGAGCAAAGATAATGCTAACTCATCGGTATCTATAAAATTTAAAAAAGTATTTATTATGGAAGCTGGGGAAAAAGATGAAAGAATGCTTTCAAGAACATATACTTTTAAGGATTATGTAGCTAATATGCCGTTTAAAATGGCAAAAAAATTAATTGACAAGAACCCAGAGAGTTATGTTATAATAGAAGCAATTGATGAATATAATGAAGCTTTAAATAAGCAGATAAAAGAGTTTAATGAATCAGCTTCAAAACTGTCAAATAACTTCAAATGTAAGTATTGTGGACAGGTTTTTGGTTCATTTGCTAATCTGCAAAGACACAAACAAACTAAGCATAAAGACGAATTTGCTAAAGAAAAAGCAGAAAAAGCCTTTATTAAAAGGAATCAAGAGATTATAGCATAATTAGTAAAGAACTTAAGTTATGAAAATACTATACGTTTTACCAGAGGCTGGTGTAGCGGGAGGTGCTTCTCAGGTTTTTGAGCATGTAAATAGACTCATAGACAGAGGACATGATGTAAAATTGGCTATTTTAAGCAATAATGTATATAAAGTCAACTGGTATCCATTGAAAACAGACCTAATTCCGATGAATGAAATACCAGAATTAGCCAAAAAAATGGATATTGTTATTGCTACGCACTATATAACATCGTTCTTTGTTCACGAACTTGAGACTAAAGCAAAGAAATACTACTTTGTTCAACACAAAGAATCATGGTTTGTTGATGAACTATCTTTTGTTATTAACGATTTTGATGGTACAGAAGAAGCAAAAAAGCTTATGATAAAAGAAAGAGTTAAGGAGTACAGAGAATACATAGAAAAAAGTTATAAATTAATGGATTTAAACTTATTCACAACTAGCGATTGGCTTGTTGGTATTCTTGACAAAGAATTTGACAGAAAATCATTACAGGTTTACTGCTGTTTAAATGATAAGATATTCTATCCAGAACCAATGTTTCCCAGAAATGATGGTAAGATAAGGGTTTTATTAGAAACCACAACTCAAGCTACATCTTGGAAGGGTCTTGATGATGCGATAGAAGTTTTAGAAGGAGACCCAGAACTACGAAAAGAAATAGAAGTGTGGACTCTTTCTGCTGATGACCCAAAATATACTGGAGATAAACATTGGAAAAATCCAACACAAGATGAAATAAGACAGATTTATTCTTCTTCTGACATAAACTTAAAGATGTCTTGGTATGAAGGATGGGGTCTGGGACCAATGCAGGCAATGGCATGTGGTTGTGCTGTTGTATCTTCTGATAATTTCGGTATAAACACTTATGGCAAAGATGGTATTAATTGTTTGATTTCAGAAAACAAAGACATAGTTGCAGCAAGAAACAATCTTAAAAAATTAATTAAGAATGAAAAATTAAGAAAAAAGTTAATTAAGAATGGTCTTGAAATAAATAAACAATTTGTTTGGGATAAAGAAATAGACAAACTTGAAAAAGAATTTTCTTCTTATAGAAATATAGAAGCAATTAATGTTGTTGAAGAAATAATGGAGTTTAAGAAAGAACCAAAAGAGTTGGTTATAGCTAAATTAAATGAAGCACCACAACTTCTTGAAAAAGAATGGTTAGAAAAAAACCCAACAACAGAAAAAGAAGTGATGAAATTCTATCAAGAAACAGAAAATTATATTTATGATTTAACAGCAGTTAATCAAAGTGAGATGAGAATATCAGAATATAATGAAGTAAAAGAAATGATTGAATCATGCAATAGCAAAAGACATCTTGATTTCGGTGGAGGAACTGCAGATTTATTATTGAGATTACATGAATATTTCAATAATAAAATAGTTCTTTATTATTTTGATGTTGATGGAAAAACAAAAGAGTTTGCAAAGTGGAGAATAGCGTTAAGAGGTTATCCTATAATTACAGACACAGAGTGGGAAGGTATAACTTTTGATTCTATTTCAGCAATAGATGTTTTAGAACATGTTACAAACCCAGAAGAAACAGTAGCAAAATTAGCATCAATGTTAGTCAAGGGAGGTAAAATGTATATTGCAGCACCATTTGAAGCAACAGTATCTAATGGATTTCATTACCCAATGCATTTAGAATCAAATATGAAATACTCTTCATCATTTGACGAAATAGTCGCTAAATATGGGTTAACTAAAATATCTAATAGAATCTACATAAAGTCATGAAACAAATAACACCAAAAATTGAATTAAGAAATCCATTGAAAAGGCCATTGAGAATATATTTTGCACCTCGCGACAATAAAGGTTGTGGTTTCTATAGAATTTTACAACCAGCTTCTGTAATAAAAGACAAGGGATTAGCAGAAGTTCAGGTTTACCCAGGTTGGGACCCAAAACTTGTAGATTGGTGTGATATTATTCACATACAAAGACCATCAGACCCAGAACTTTATGAATCACTAGCAGAAGCTCAAGCAAAGGGAAAAATCATTATATTTGAACTAGATGACCTTATATATGGCGTACACCCTAAAAACCCAGCATATCCTTACTGGAGCCCAGATTCTTGGCGTACAGCGGTTGCCATAAGAACTATGACAATGTGCGACTACATTACTGTAACGACAAAAAGACTAGCAAATGAATATGCACAATATAATAGAAACATTTTCGTTTTGCCAAATTATATTGATAATAATTTATGGGATGTACCTTTCTCGTGGAAATCAGAACAATGGGATAATTATTACAAAAAGAAAAATGATGATACAATAAGAATAGGTTGGGCTGGTGGTGGTAGTCATACTGATGACCTTGAAATGATATCAGATGTTCTAACAAAGATTGCAAAAAAACATAAAAATGTTAGAATTGTATTAATGGGCTTTACACCTCAACATATATTTGGTAAAATACCATTAGCAGAATCAACGTGTGCTCACTGCGGTAAGCAAGGGCAATTAGAACTTGTTGAGGGGACTGATTTGATTAGATATCCTTCTAAATTAAAATCATTAGCCTTGGACATAGGAATTGCACCGTTGGTGGAAAATTCTTTTAATGAATGTAAAAGTGATATAAAATTAAAAGAGTATGCTGCACTAGGTATACCAGTTGTAGCTTCAGACATGAAGCCTTATAGCGAAAGTTTAAAGCATGGAGAAACAGGGTTTTTAGCCAAAAGCGGAAAAGAGTGGTTTGATTATCTTGAACTACTTATCCAGAATAAGAGCATGAGAGAGCAATTCGGAAAGGCTAATAATCTTTGGTATAAAGATAATACAATTGATAAAAATATATACCAGTGGATGAATGTCTATTACCAGGTTGCTGAGCGAAAGAATAAATGGTAATAAATTAATAAAAGCAATTTAAACCATAATGAGAGACTCAAGAGGTAGATTCATTAAAGGTCATACGATTACAGATTCAATGAGATTAAAGATGTCTCTTGCATCGAAAGGGTCGAAAAGACATACACAGAGACACACAGAGAACACCAAAAGAAAAATTAGTGAATCTAAGACTGGTAAATTACTCGGAAAAAACAATCCTAATTGGAAAGGTGGAACAAGCAGAGAATATAAGGAAGGTTATTATTCTAAAAAATATATAACTTGGAGAAATTCAGTTTTCGAAAGAGACAATTATACCTGTCAAGAATGTGGAGTTATGGGAAATATAAAATATCTCACTGCTCATCACATTAAATCTTGGGCTCATTATCCCGAACTTAGATTTGAAGTTAATAATGGCAAAACTCTCTGTGAGGATTGTCATGAAAAAACAGATAATTATAAGGGCAGAAATTGCAAATAATATTGTGGCAGCAACATTCAATTGGAGTGGAAACTACGGTGCATCACCTGGAACCACTGCAGACTTGGGAGTAAGTGGAAACTTATTTAACTTCAAGTCGTTTGACAGTTTGACAGGAGCAGCAGACTATACGTCTTTCCCTGTTACAGCTGGAAATGCTTCTTACGAAGTTTGGTTGCGGGGTCATTTCACTGAGACTTTTAACAAAATTGAAAACATTCAGTTTTGGAAAAGTTCAGGTGGACCTGATTCAGGAATTACACTGAAATGGGATGGAGATGGAAATACAGCTTATGTAACTCCAGTTTCATCTGCATCTTCAGTAGCTGGTACAGCAATTCCTACATCAGACCCTGGTACAGCTAACGTAACAATCGGGAACGAGTTAACTGGTTCTCTAACAGCAGCAGGATTCACAGATTACGTAGTACTTCAAGTACAAACAACAACAGCAGCAGCAGCAGGTGATAGTTCAACCTACACCTTCACTCTCCAATACGACGAGTCCTAATTCTCAATGATTGACGAGAGTTAAAATAAGTCTTAAATAAGCCAAAAATATGACAGAGTCTCAAGAACAATTTATGTTTAGTGAAAAAAATGAAGAATTTGTTAGATTGTTAACAATGTTAGGAACTGCTATTCGTGAAAACGATGACCAGAAAATTAAGTTAGCAAAACAAGAGTATTCAAAACTAAATATTATAATTGGTTTTAAAGATGAAACTCAACAAATCGTATTAATGGTGGAAGACAAGCCATATTATTTTGACCTAACAAAATATGACGGCGTTAAGGAAGCTGAGATAATAACAGAGTAATTAGTAAATTTAAGCCTTTGTAATACAATACTAAAGGAATACAATCCTATGGCGATAGATTTAACATCAAGACAAGAACTAAACTACGAATGGGTAGCAAAATATCTTGACGGAACTGAACTAAGACAATTTGATGAAGTTGCAGATGTTGAACATACATTTGTTGACATTGACCAAAGTAAATTAGTAGAACTCAGTGTAGTCAAAAAAGACGGAAGTAAAACATTATCTGTTAATATAAGAACTGGAATATTCAGTTTAAATGGGCAACCATTTACAGAAATTGAAGATAATGGTTTAGCACGTTTTATTGGAAGAGAGTTACCAGAAGGCACATCGGTGAGACCGATATATTTTCGAAGAGTTTTAAGAATGTTAAATTCTCCTACTAAAGGACTGATAAATATATTTCATTTTGTTGGGTGGCAGGGAACTGTAGAAGGTAGATACGAAAAACACGAGATAGGTGTATCTAATAATACAGACGAGATAGTACTTCCTCCAAAAGAAACATTCAGACTCTTATAGTGTTTATTACAATTAAATAAGGTTTAAATAAGGCTCAGACAAGAGACATTTTGTTTATCTGAGTTTTTTTGCGTTTAATAATAAAAAATATGTACTATAAAATAACATCGTATGGAGACCCGAATTATACTAAATTAGGCATGATAAATGTTGATGCTGCTTTATATTTGGAAGAAGGAGATGAAGGATATAACAAATACATAGAAGAGCATTATGTAACAATTCCAGTTTTCCCAAAGGAAGGTTATAAGGGAAAAATGACTACTGAAGGTATGCCAGTACCTGTTGATATGGAAGACTATAAAAAATGGCTTGAAAGTTTGCCTACAATTAAGCAGTTAAATCCTTTTTGTAATCACTCTATTCAATTTGAAGCAGACGTAACAGAAGAAGAAATTTTAGCGGCTTTTGACAGAGCATTACATATTACTCATCAAAATTATTTAATAGATGATTTGCATTGTAAAAATGGAGGGACAATTGTTAATGAAGATATTAAGTATAGAGAAAGAGTTCAACTTTATGAAAACCCTACTTCTGATTTACAAGCAAAAGTAGCAAGTGCAGAAAGTAAAATAGAATCATTAAAGACAGTAGACTTTAAACAAATTACTGGAGATTTTAAAGTTAAATAACAAATGCCAGAAATTATCTCTCAACAACCTATAAATCGTCATGTTACAGAGTTTATAAATGATGACGGTACAAAAAGTTATAAATGTAAAACACTTCAGAACCCTGATTATTATTTTGACGGTGAATTTTATAATGATATTGATGTAGTTTCAAAATTAAGTACTGAATCTACAATCGGAGATATTTCTTTAGTTGATAGAAACATAGTATCTGTTGGTATTCGTAAGGATGGTGATAAAAATAAATTATACGGATTTAGACCAGATGAAAAACAAGATGGTTCTGAACAGTTTGAAGTTTCTGTTGATAGTGTTTTATTTGACAATGAAGAGCAGACATTAGATTTTTCAAATCAGTCTACGTATAATGATGTTACGACAAAATTGGGCGACATATTTTACTTACAACGAGCTAGACAAAGATGTCGTGCTTTAGTTAAGGCAACCAATAAGATTTCAAGTTTTAAAATTTCTTTTAGATTAAATTTAACAGGATTAAAAATTGTTCAAAAAAGTGACGAATATTGGGTTTATAACGAAGCAGATGAATTTCGTTTTAAATTAGGTAAACCTTATTTAGTAGATACAGAAAAATTACAGCCTTTAATGAAAGATATTGTTATTCCGTATGACAATATGGTTAAGCATTCTTTAGTTGAAACTGAAACCAAAGGAGAATATATTTATATAAAAGAGTCAACAGATACTTTTGGTAAAATAGAACTTCCTGAAGAATATTTTATTGACGCTGATACTGTTTACACAAGTACTGCTGATGCTTTTGTTCAATTGGGTAATTCTACTTGGGCAGGTGCAAGAGGTGGTGCTACTGGTGATTATTTGACAGCAACTAGCGACCCTAACTCTACTCTTGGTTTTCTTATGTCTTCTACTTATTATGTTAGAAGAACTTTCAATTATTATAGTCTTTCAGGATTAAGTGGTATTGTTACTGATGTTACAGAAAATTTATATGGAGTTGGAAATTCAGGTTCAGAAGAAGTATGTGTTCAAAAAGGAACACAAGCAAGCCCATTGGCTGCTGCAGATTTTGATTCATTTACGGGAACTTATTATGCTAAGGTTACTTGGGGTACTGGTGCATATAAAGTTTTTACATACCCAGCACAAGGTAAATCGGATGTTGAAGCTGTATTAGGTGGAACATTTAAAACTTGTATTAGAAACTATACAAAAGATTATTTGAACTCTACTCCAACTGGTATGCCTTTTCAGGAGTTTTCATCAGCAGAACATACTGGTACAAGTCAAGACCCTTATTTATATGTAACGCTTTTTACCCCTAATGCTCCTACAGAAGTTTCTGCTACTGATAATTTAACAAATAAAGTTACAGTAACTTGGAGAGCAGGTGCTGGTGGTTGGGACGGACATAGAGTTTACCGTGATGGTTCAGATGTTTCAGGAGTAGTTGCTGCTACAAATGGTTCAGGAGAGACTATTGCTGTTACTGACCCTGGACTTGAAACTTGGACAAGTTCATCAGTTTTAACAAACTGGACATACTACCAAGATGGAACTGGTGGTTCTCTCGCCAGAGAAGCAACAATTAAAAAGAATGGTACTTATTCTGCAAAAATAACATTTGCAGGAACTGGAACTGGTTGTCTCATATACCAAAACACAGCAATAAATGTTACTAGATATAGAGGCAAGAAAATCTCTGTTGGAGTTTGGTGCAAATCTGCAAATACAGTAGCTGATAAAGTAAGACTTACTATTTATACAGATGCACTTACGGCTTTAAATTGGGACTATTATTCAAACTCAGGAGATTGGGAATACTTGGTTACTTATCTTACAGTACCAGCTGACGGAACAAATTTTTATATTCAATTAAGAGAAGAAAGCGGTGCTGATGCTCCTGCATATTATGATGATGTAAGTTGCATAGAAGGACAAGCTGAATGGGATGGAGCAAACGGTTTAAGAATACCATTATATACTTACAATGATGTTCCTTTAGTTGGTACTTATTCGTATACAGTAAAAGCAATAAATGCTGGTCAATTAAGTGCTGCAAGTTCTGCTGATATTGGTAAAATGAAATATTCAGCAATTGATATAGGATACGGAGCAGTTACTTTAGCAAGTCACGGCAATTTTCTTGATTATACATATTTTGTTACAAATAATCCTGCTAATGCAACTGGAGTTCTTAACTCTTTTGAGTTTTATACTGCTGCAGATTCTCCTAATACTAAAGCTGGAACCTTTTATGCAAGTGGTGCATTTTTTGCCAATAGGGATTACGAAAGTATTGGAACAGTAACTGGAGGAAGTAAACAAACTTTCACGGGTAAAAATTGTAATGTTGTTACTGGTGATTTTTATGGCATGCGTCATAACGGTGGTGATGCTTATTATACTACTACTGGTGGTAGCGGTACAGATAGGTGGTATAACTGTGCTGGTGACCAATTTGGAACAGGTAATCAAGCATATAAAGCTTCTCCAACTGGTTATTTAATGTCAGGATATGCAACTGGAGTAACACTACCAGACGAACCAACTTCAGTTTCTGCTACAGATAATTTATCAGATAAAGTTATTATAACATGGACAGCAGGTGCTGGTGAGACTGGTGGACACAGAGTTTATAGAGATGGTGCAGATATTTCAGGTATAGTTGCTCACGGTACATCAACATATAGTGATACTAGTGGAACTCAAGGCACTACATATTCATATACAGTAAAAGCAATAAATGACGCAGGGTTAAGTTATGTAAGTAACGCTGATAATGGATTAAGAAGATATTCTGCTATAGATATAGGTTCTGCAGCAGTTAATGGTTCTGATGATTTTGGTTGGGCAGGATATAGTGGTCTTTTTCTAACTAATCCTGCTAACGCAACTGGTGTTTTAACATCTTTTGAAGCTTATGTTTCTGCTGAATGTACGAGTGTTAAATTAGGAACAGCTTCTGGTAGTGGTACATCTTATACTGGGAGAGACTACGAAAGTGTTGGAACAATAACTGCTGGAAGTAAACAAACTTTTACAGGTAAGAATTGTACTGTAGTTACTGGTGATTATATGGCGTTTTATATTGGTGGTGGAACAGCTACTGTTGATGCAACAGCTGGAGCTATTGCTAGTTATTATTATTTAGGAGATGTTTTTAATTATACAAGAACATTTACATTAGGTCTTAATCAATCCTGGTCATTTTATGCAACTGGAGTAACAATTCCAAACCCACCAACAAATGTTTCTGCCACAGACGACCTTACAAATAAAATTACAATTACTTGGACAGCAGGTACAGAAGAAACAGATGGACATAGAGTTTATAGAGATGGTGCAGATGTATCTGGAGTTGTTGCACATGGAACAGCTACTTTTGACGATGTTCCAGACGCAGGAACTTATTCTTATACTGTTAAAGCAATAAACCCAGCTGGATTAAGTGAGGCTAGTACTGCAGATAATGGTACTAGAATTGCTGGTTCTGCTACAATAACATCAACAGTTACCGCAAAAGTTAGAATAAAATTTACTGATACAACAAAAACAATTACAGCAAAGACAAGAATAAAAATTACTGACATTACAAAAACAGTTACTTGTAAAGTAAATATTAAATTTAATATTACAGAAACAACTACTGCAAAGATAAGAATAGTTGCAACTATCAATAGACCACTTTCATCTAAAGTTAGAATTTTAGTCGGTAGTTCTTCATTTAATATTGATGCAAAAACACGCATTAAACAAATAGTTTCAGCAACACTTTCTGCAAAAACACGCATTAAAACACTTTCAGAAACAACAATAACAACAAAAGTAAGAATAAACAAAACAGATAATGAAAGTACACTTAGTAGTAAAGTTCGCATAAACTTAATACAAGAGAGCACTCTTGAGTCTAAAACAAGAATTAAAACAACTCAAAACATGAGTGTTAGTTCAATGTTGCGTATTCAAGTTGGTTCAGTTGTAGACACTATTGATTCAAGAGTTGATATTGCAAAATTTGATAATGATAAAACAGCAACATCTAAAGTTAGAATTAACAAAATAGAAGAAACAATTTTAGATACGATTGTTAGAATTAAAATAGTCGGTATAGATAATACTACGGAGTCTGTTGTAAGAATAAATAAAAATATCAATGAAAGTGTAACTGCGGTTGTTAGAATAAAAGTATTAGTAGGAAATGAATTATCTTCTGTAGTTAGAATTAAGAATGAATATGAAAGTACATTATCATCTAAAGTTAATGTAAAAAATACTAACTACAGCACTGAAACATCCAAAGTAAGAATAAATATAGCTGGAAATAATGCTAGCGTTTCATCTAAAGTAGATATCAAGCAATTAGATGTTACTTCTGATATAGAATCGAAAGTTAGAATAAAAACATTAGAAACAGAAATTATTTCTGCTTTATTGAGAATAAAAAATACTTTCTTAAGTACGATAGAAGCAAAGGTTTATATTTTAAAAATAGGTTATAACCCAGTTTCTACAAAAGTAAGGATATTAAAAACAGAAAGCACATCAATTAGTTCTAAAGTAAGAATATTTATTAACAATGTTGTTACTGTATCAGCTAAAGTAAGAATTGAGACACTTGGTTCTAATAATATTTCTGCTAAAGTTAATATACTACCAAGTCTAGTAACTATAGATAAAACAGTTACATCGTTAGTAAGAATACAGATAATCAATATAACTAACGAAGTTTCTGCAAAAACAAGAATATTATTAGTAAGTTCTTTGGATATTAATTCTAAAGTAAGAATATTTGTTAATCAGAATGAAAGCTTATCTGCAAAAGTAAGAATTATAACTAATTTTACTAGAACATTAAGTTCATTGGTGAGAGTTCAGATTATAGATACTGCTAAAACAGTATCATCTAAGATAAATATCAAAACAGTTAGTGATATAACAATATCTTCTAAAGTAAAAATAGTTTATACTGGACTTGCAATGTTAATTTCTCCAATACACTATACTGTCGTTATAGGAGGAACTACATATTTAGTTTGGAGAATCCCGCAAGATTATATTGGTAGAAATTTACATTTTAGAGTGATACTAGATGATGATAATGCAGATTTTATTAGCTTAGAAAAAGATTTATATAGTTATAGAGATAGCGGATTTGAGTACTATAATGGAGCGAGTTGGGTAGAATTCCCAGCAGAAGGCGTAGACAATATTTACGCTGGTCAAAATGCAAGGGTTTTAGTCGAAAATCTTTCAGTCAATAGTACTAAATATTGGAAAGTAAGAACTGAAATAAAATAATTATATGGCAAACACAGGAATAAAAAGCCCAAGTACAACAGTAGATAACGCAGAAGGAACATATGTCTGGGCAAATGTTAACAACGTAAAAGCAAATGATAGCACATACGCAACAAGCAATGCTGGTGTTACGTGGGCTGCTTTTTATACATTTACAACTAACGCTACTTCAACTTTAGTTTCCAACTGGATTGGTGCAGCAATTTCAACTAACGCAATAGTACCAAACATAATGAATGGTAAAAATACGGTAGTTAATACTGTTAATGTATTCAACGGAAAAACAACTCTAACAAATTGTAACATAGCATCTAATGTATCTTTTACTGGTAATAGTATGTTCGATACGTTTGACTCTTGTGTTAATTTAATTGGAGTCAACGCTATACCAAATTCTGTTACTAATCTAGAATATGCTTTTTATGGGTGTTCTAATTTGGTTAATCCTCCAACTATTGGTTCTAATGTTACAACAATGAATGCTACATTTTTTTCCTGTACTGGTTTATTAGAACCGCCAGTTATTTCTAATTCCGTTACGATTATGTCTACTGCTTTTTATTCTTGCAGTAATCTTTTAAATGTACCAGTAATTCCAAATTCAGTAACAAATCTAAAATCAGCATTCACAGGTTGTAGTAATATAACAAATGGGGCTGAAATACCAGCTTCAGTTACTGATATGTATGGCACTTATAGCGGTTGTAAAACAATTTCAAATGTTCCAAATATTGGTATTAATGTGGCTGATATGGCATATGCTTTTCAAGGTTGTGTAAATTTAGTTAATGCACCAAATATAGGAGCAAATGTTACCAACATGGTTTCTTCATTTTATGGTTGTGAAATATTGAATGCAGCAACAACTATTCCAAACAAAGTAACAGATATGTCTTTAACTTTTCAAGATTGTGCTGCGTTAACTACTGCTCCAACAATTGGTACGAATGTTACAAATATGGTTGGTACTTTTTTAAATTGTCAATTATTAACAACAGTACCAAATATTCCAAACAAAGTTACAAATATGGTTAACACTTTTTATGATTGTAGAAATATAGTAAATGCTCCTAATCTTGGGACGAATATCACAAACATGAAGAATACTTTTTATAATTGTTATAACTTAGTTAATGCAACAACTATTCCAAATAAAGTAACAGATATGTCTTTAACTTTTTTTAAGTGCTATAAATTAGTTAATGCTCCAACAATCGGAACGAATGTTACAAACATGTCTAACACTTTTTGGAATTGTAATAAGTTAAATAGCGCTGTAACTATTCCTAATTTAGTAACTAATATGACAAATACATTTAAGACATGTATAACATTGTCATATACTCCAACTATTGGAGCAAATGTGACCACAATGGTTAACACTTTTTATGATTGTAGAAATATAGTAAATGCTCCAACCCTGCCAAGCACACTAACAACAATGAACTATGCGTTTAATAATTGCGCTAAATTAGTTAATCTAACAACAATACCAGATTCAGTATTATATATGGTAGATACATTTGCAAATGGACCAAGCATTTTAACTGCACCAACAATAGGAGCGAATGTAGTAAATATGTATTATACTTTTTATAATTGTGTAAATCTAACAACCGCACCAACAATACCAAGCAATGTTACTGATTTATCTGGCTGTTTTTTATCTTGTACTAGTCTAGTTAACGCACCAACAATAGGAGCGAATGTAGTAAATATGAGTGCTACTTTTCAGTCTTGTTCTAAACTAGTAAATGCAACTACAATTCCAAATTCAGTAACAACAATGACAAATACATTCAGAAGTTGTACAAATTTAGTTACAGCACCAACAATAAGTAATAGTGCAGTAAATATGTTAGGAGCTTTTTATGGATGTATAAATTTAACAGGCAATATAACAATTGTTAACGCAAATGTTATAAATTTCGTTAACTGTTTTTATGGATGTAACGCTTCAAAAGCTAAAAATTTAAGATGCCCTTCTGGGTCAAATACAGCTACGCTAGCACAGAGTACCTGCAATGGTAAAAATGGAGTAACAGTAGTAAATTATTAATTTATAAATAAATAAAAGTATGAGCAAAGAAACAGAAAAAAGAGAATTGCCTAAAGGGTGGTTCCACGTGGGGGACATTAAACAATATCGTTCTTTAGCAGAACAGGTTCCTGACAATGGAACTATTGTTGAGTTGGGTGTGTGGAAAGGCAGAAGTTTATGTAGTATTGCAGACATAATTAAAGCAAAAAATTTAACAGTGTATGCAGTGGATACATTCAAGGGTTCCATTAACGAACCAGAAGAACACTCTGAAGCTAAGAAAATAGACCTACAAAAAGAATTTGAAGATAACATGAAAAATTTTGGTATCAATGCTAAGGTTTATGCAATGACAACAGATGAAGCATCGAAAAAAATAGATGAAAAATTTGATTTAATTTTCATTGATGCAGAACATACTTTTGAAGCTGTTAGTAAAGACATACAGAATTGGATGCCAAAATGCAAAGGTATAATTGCTGGACATGATTATGAAGTAAAGGGTATAGAATTAGCAGTCAATGAAGTTTTTCCTAATGTGAAATATATACATTCAACTATAAATGAAACAAGAGGAACAATGTGGTGGAATGACTGTAGAGATAAGAGAAGTATGAATAGAGTTAAAAAGATAGATGTTATTATCCCAGCGTATAAAGCACAAAATACAATAGAACGAACATTGGCATCAATTGTTATGCAATCAATTGTTGATAAAGTGTCAGTTATAATTGTTAATGATGCAGACGAAACTGGATATTCAAAATTTGTAGAACAGTTTTCTCCATATATGGAAATAAAAGAAATATCTTTAAAAAAGAATGGAGGCCCAGGTGTTGCAAGACAATATGGTATAGACAACTCTGATTCTGACTACTTCACGTGCATAGATGCTGACGATACTTTTGCTAACGCATTTTCATTAGAAGTTTTATTCAGAGCAGCAGAAACAAATCCAGGGTATCATACAATTGTTGGTAGTTTTATAGAACAACACGAACATTTAATGTTTTTAAATCATTCAAATGATATGGTTTGGATGTTTGGTAAAATGTATACAAGAGCATTTATTAATAAATATCATATTCGTTTTAATGAAACTCGAGCAAATGAAGATAATGGCTTTAATACTATAATTCGTTTAGTTTCTTCTGAATACGAAAAAATTATGTTTCTTTCTGATGTTGTTTATTTTTGGCATCACAAAGCAGATTCTATTACTAGAATTAATGATAATCAATATTCTTATGACCAGAGTTTTATTGGATATACTGATAATATGATTTATGCGATTAAACATGCTAGGAAAGAAAAACCATTTAATAGTTATATTGATATGTGGGCAATACAGGTTATGGCTCAACTATACAATTATTATTATCAAACAGTTAAAAGAGATAAAAGATTTATTAAGCAGAATTATGAGTATTGTGTTAAATATTATAATGAAATTTATAAAGATTTAGAAAAGAAAATACCCGAAAAAGACATATCTGATATATTCGCTCAAACACTATCAGAACAAGCACCAAATATGAATGACAATGTTCCAGATAAAACAATTTATCAATTTATTGAAGATTTAAAATAAAACAAGTATGGCATTAATTGACTTTAACGAAATAAAACTCATAAAAGCTGGTACAGTAAGTGGCGATAATAAAGCTGCTGGGTCTTTAACTGGGTCAAATGCCTACTATTCATTTGGTGGTTCTTCTGATATGTGGGGTTTATCTCTAACATATTCTGATGTAAATGCTGCAAATTTTGGTGTAGCAATAAAAACTATAGGTGGAAGTGATTGCGAAGTATCTCAAAATACATCTAATGAGATAAAAGCTACTGGTTTTGGTTTTGCAATAGGAGCAAACACAACAATAACTGGTGTTTTAGTTGAAGTAGAAGGATTATATACATCTACTGATGGTGTTGTTACTTCGAATATAGACCATATTAGAATGACTGTTTATTACGATATTACACCTGAAAATGTAACAGTAACAGCAAAAACTAGAATTAAAAAAACATTAGCAATAACTGTATCCGCAAAAGTAAATATAGAAACATACAAAAGATACTGGGTTGGTGGAACAGGTAATTGGAATGATACAGATAATTGGTCATACGAATCAGGCGGAAGTGAAGGAGCACCAGTTCCAACAGCATTAGATGATGTCTTTATAGATTCATCTTCAGGATTTGGAAGTGGAGGAACTATAACTGTAGATGTTGATGCAGTAATGAATGATTTTACTGCAAATTCAGGACATACCTATAATTTAGTTTTGACTGGTTGGTCTTTTACAACATCTGGTTCAATAGTTTTAGAAAGTAATCTAACAATTACTGATGAAAATATTACTGTTGACTCAAGTGAAGCAGAAACAATAACAACAAACAATTGTTCTATACCTGGTCTTGCAATAGTTGGAACAGGAAGTTGGACACTTCAAGACAACTTAGTTTGTTCTGGAGAATTTTACCAATTAAATGGAACTTTTGATGCTAACGACCATAATGTAACTGTATATTATTTTGCTTGTCTTGGAACTGACGAGGGTATTCCTACTATTTATATGGGCAGTGGAACTTGGGAGTTAACTGCTGGTTACTGGGCAATGGAACATATACCAGATTATGATGTTATTTTTGACGCAGAAACGTCAACAATTAAATTATCTGGTGTTTATGAAGGTATGTCTTATTTTGAAGGAGATTCAAAAACTTATCATAATGTATGGATTTCAACTGGAGATGATACAACCTGTGGATTTTCTGGAGATAATACAATTAATGACTTAACTATAGATGATAGTATACAAGTATTATTTCAAAATGATTCAACTCAAACAGTTGGAGCATTTAACGCTGTAGGAGAAGAAAACAAGTTAATAACAATGGATGTTAGTGACGCAGTTGGTCCACTTGTTTCAGCATCTATAAGTACTCCTGGAATTGGGTATAGTGTTGATGATGAATTAACTGTTGACAATGGTGATGGTGGAGAAGCTGCGACTCTTACTGTTACAGCAGTTACAACTGAAAGTTTGGATTCTGAATTAGTTACTAATGGTAGTTTTACTGGAAATGCAGATGGATGGACATTAGAATCTCCTTGGACGTACAGTAATAATTCAGTAGTTACAACTGGTAGTGCAAATAAATCTATATCTCAAGATATTGGTGAGTTAGAGGATGGAACAGGAACATATTATAAGGTTCAAATAACAGTTACGAGAACATCTGGAACTTTACAATTAGTATTGTCAGGTAATATTTTTAATATAGAAGAGTCAGGAACGAGTACGACTTATATGTATGGAAATGGAGGTTCTGTTTTAGAAATAACAGAAAGCCCAACATTCGTTGGTTCAATTGATGAAGTGTCTGTTAAAAAAGTATTTACTTATGATGGAGGTGTAAGTAGTTTCACAATAGATACTCCAGGTAATGATTTTTATCCTGAAGAAGAAATTTATCCAACTGGAGGAGGAGGAGATGGTGAAAATCCAGCACTGAGTTTATTAGTAGAGTCTGTTTTAGCAAGTAGTCAATTTAATCTTTCAAAATCTTCAGGAGTAGTAGATTGTGATTACCTTAATTTAAGTAATTCTAATGCTACTGGTGGAGCTACTTGGAAAGCAGGTAAAAATTCAGTAAACACTTACAACAACAGCGGGTGGTTATTTGAAGATATCACAAATACTATATCTGCTAAAGTTAATATTATACCAGGTACTGTTATTGTAGCTAAAACATTGTCATCTTTGTGCAGAATAAAAACTGCTGATATTCCTATAACACTAACAGCTAAAGTAAGGATACTTTCGCTTGACGTATCCGCATCAATTACTTCTAAGACAAGAATAAATAAAATAGTAACAATTTCTGAAAATTCTATAGTTGATAGTTATCCTGAAAGTAATTATGATTCATTTAATGGAACTCTGGCTGTAAATTATATTGATTATGCTGGTCAATCTTTTACTGGCGATGGGGGAACTTTGAATAAGATAGTTGTATATATACGTAAACTTGGTTCTCCAACTGGAAATATAGTTGCAAAAATTTATGCAGAAACTCATGCTACTGCTTTTGGTACAGATTCATTACCAACTGGTGATGCTTTAGCAACATCAGAAACATTTGATGCTTCAACAGCACCAGAAGTAGAATATGGATTAGTAGATTTTGTATTTACTGGTGAAAATAAAATAGAATTAGAAAATAATATTAAATATGTTGCTGTTCTTTATTTTGATGGTGGTAGTTATCCTAATCATTATATTGGTGGTGCTGGTAATAACATTTCTCCAACGCATAGTGGTAATTGTGTGTTCCGTGTAGTGCCACCTACTGTAGAAACGCCGACATGGTATGCATTAGCAAATACAGACATGTGTTTCTATATATATAGAGATGGAGGAATATCATCTAAAGTTAGAATCAAAGTATCATCTGAAAATACATTAGCATCTAATACAAGAATTTCAGTTACAGATAAATCATCTGATATTTCAGCTAAACTTCGTATAAAAATAAATAATGAAAAAACTATTTCATCTATTGTTAATATAGAAAGATTGCCATCAGTACCTAATAATTTCTGGCCAGGATTAACTCTTGGTAATTTTGCGATACAAGACTCAACAACAGTAGAAGCTTATATGTTTACTGTTGCAGAAGATATGCCAGTAAATTCAATATCTGTATATTGGAGTTCCGTAACTACACCTACTGATGGTTGGTGGTATGAAATATATGAAATAGACGGTGACCCACTTGATTATTGGACAGTAGGAGATTATATAGTTGGTAATAAAGAATCAGCTACACCCGTATCTGGATGGCAAACAATAAATAGAGCAGACTTAGATTATCAGAATGCTGGCAAACTTTTGGCTGGTCATACTTACTTTTTTACAATAGGTAATAGCGATGGAGCAGATGCATCTCATTATGCCAATGTTGGTATGTGGTACAACAGTAGAACTGAAAATAGAGACCCAAAAACATTATCACCTTCATCAAGATTTACAGTTTGGATGAGAGAAGACGATGAATCTCCATATAATAAGTATTTAAATACTCCTATATTTCTGATTAACAATTCATTCGGTCAACCACATACATCATTCGTACAGGGTAGAGTTTATGGAACACGATTAAGAGGTGAAATATTTTCACTATCTGAAGACAAAACAATAGATGCTATATGCATGTATATAAAAGCTGGCGGAACACCACCAAGCGATTTGATATACGAAATTAGAAATAGTGATAATGATATTCTCAGAACTGGAACATTAGCTACTCCATCAGTGGGAACAACTGCAGTAAGAAGAACAGCAAGACTTTCATCTTCGTTAACTCTTTCTGCCTATAACAGCTACAGAATAATCATAAAAACAACAGATGGAGATTCGTCTAACTATTATGATTGCGTAGGTCACATCACTACGTCTGCTAATGCTCTTGTTCACAATGCTACTTATGGAGGTACTAATGCATGTACATTTACAGCTAGCGATAACTCTGGAAGCACATGGTCACAAACATCACATCATGCTGATATTTTCTTTGAATTTCCAAAATCATCTACAGCGTCTGCAAAAGTATATATAAACATACTTAATACACAGACAATTGAAGCTAAAGTAAATATATTACCAGCAACGACAACAAAATCATCTACAGAAGATTCAAAGATAAGAATTAAACTCGCAGATAGGGAAAAGAATATATCTTCTGTAGTTAGAATAAAAACAGAAGGATTATCAAATACAGCAACAGCGAAGTTAAGAATAAAACTATTAGATAAAAGCAGTACTGATACCTCAAAAGTAAGAATAAAGACAAATATTTCTTCAACAATTGCAGCAAAAATACAAATAAAAAATACTTATTATTCAACAGAAACTTCAAAAATTAGAATCAAAACTAGCGACAAAGAGAAAAACATATCTTCAATCGTTAGAGTTAAAATTCTTGATTTATCTAAAACTGTTGATTTAAAGGTTAGAATAAAAATTGTTTCTATAGAAAATGTTGTTTCTTCAAAAACAAGAATAAAATTGTCTGATTTATCATACTTAATATCTGCTAAAGAAAGAATAAAAGTTTTAGATATACTTAAAACTCTAACTTCTAAGGTTTGGATATTGGTTGTTAATAGTGAAACAATAACTTCTAAACTTAGAGTAAAGTTCATTACAGATAGAACTATTGAATCAAAAGTAAGAATAAACATAGCTGGAATTGGTAACAATTTATCTTCTAAATTAGCAGTTAAACAACTAGACGTATATTACGAAGAAACTTCTGTTATTAGAATAAAGATATTATCTATAACAAATTCAGTAACAGCAAAAGTTAGAATAATGAAACCGTTGTTATTTGAAATATCTTCAAAGATAAGAATAAATGTAATAGAAGAAACAACTGTATTTGCTAAATTAAGAATAAATACATATAACAATAAAGATGTTTCTTCAAAAACAAGAATAAAACAAACTGATGTTTCGACTTCAGAATCTTCGGTTGTAAGAATAAATAAGATAAATAACTCAGCTGATACTACATCAAAAGTAAGAATAAAGACCGAAAATCAAACAGACGCATTATCTGCCAAGCTTTTAATTAAAGCAACTTTGGACAAAAATTCTTCTGCTAAGGTTAGAATAAATGTTACTAATGCTGGTGAAACATTATCTTCTAAGATAGACGTTAAACAACTAGCTGTATTTTCAGAGGAGTCATCTGTTGTAAGAATAAAACTATCAGGTAATGAGGATAACATATCTTCCAAGATTAGAATCAATGTAATTAATGAAGAAACAATTTCCAACAAATTAAGAATCAAGACGATAAATGAAACAACAGATTCATCTAAAGTTAGAATTGGTTTTTATGGTGTTAATAATTCAATAGACTCTGTTGTTAG
>ERZ869921.21-NODE-21-length-101554-cov-44.695849_pt1 | contig 101554 bp, 145 predicted proteins | sample MGYA00579310_ERZ869921 | MGnify/ENA primary metagenome ERZ869921 (study PRJEB32216, sample SAMN09231816) | wastewater metagenome | place: USA: Maryland | collected 2016-06-21 | study: EMG produced TPA metagenomics assembly of the PRJNA472060 data set (Reclaimed...
TAGAGAGTATTCTCGTCGCCAGGGGGCGGGAGCATCGCAGCCATCAGGCGAGCCCTCTGTGTGTGCGACCACGAATAACCGCCGTGATCGAGGTGTCGCTAACACCATAACGCTCACCGAGCGCTGCAGCGGAAAGCTGGGAGCCTTTCTCAACACGTATGCGTCCTGGATGGGCGGCTGCCCATCGACCGCGTTCTGCTCGGATTTCGGCCACCTGCGCAGCAGTGAGTTTCGTTGAAGCATTCGCAGCACCTCTGGCCCGAACCTCCCGCCCACGGGCAAGCATCTCCTCTGTGTTCATCTGCGCATCTCCAAGGTGTACGTGCTCAGGGTGGACACGACAACACGTAGGGTTGTCGCATCCGTGTAAAGCAAACTCGAAACGAGAAAGCCTCCGACCGAGGTGAAGCTCCAGCGCGACACGGTGGGCATGGCGCATCGTCTTTCCTATAGCGAACCAACCATAGCCTTGCGGATTCGTGCTCCCCATCCAACGCCAGCAAGATCCACGTTTGGAAATCTTAGAGTTGAAACGTCTAACATCTGGCGTGTCTCGGCACTCAGGTGAGCAGAAAGCCATGGTGCGGAGCGCCTCAAAATACCGGCCGCAATTCTTGCAAGGTTTCTGCACCTGAGTTCAGTAGCACAAGTCGTCGTGTTGTCTAGGGCAAACCTAACGTTTTGTGTTGCTGCACACTCATGCGCCATCGAGGATGCGCGAGCACCCACGCGATGCACTGCTGCACCGAGGTGTTGTAGAGGTGCGCGAGCAAAGCCGCCTGCTCTTCCTCGATCGGCTTCGAGTGGACGAGAAGCGACTCGCTCACGAAGTCCGGGGACACGATGGGGTCCTGCGGTTGCACGTAGAGCATGTCGCATTGCAGCACTTCGATCGCGACCTTCTCCAGCGCGAGGAGCGAGGTGGTCTTCCAGCCGGCCCCCGCACCGTGAGCAATGCCGGGGAGCACGACCTTCACTTCGCTTGCGCGCGCCAATGCCAGGGGCAAAGGCTCACCCGCGGCGTCGAGCTTCGGCGCGATGCAGATCCAATCCGCGTAGCGCTCGACCTGCACGTTCTCCTCGGTGCCATTGGTTTCGATGGCGACCTTCCAGCCGTCACCGTGCAGCGCTTCGAGAAGGGCCTTATCGATCTGAAGGCAAGGCTCTCCGCCAGTGAGCACGCACCAACGCTCCTCACCATCGGGGGGCCACACCTCGTTCATCTGTGCGAGAAGCTCGTCGGTCGAGTACACCTTCCCTTTGAAGAAGTCGGTGTCGCACCACTTGGCGCAAGCGCCGATGCCCCGGTCGCGGTGGAGCGGCATGCCGTCCCAGAGGTTGCACCCTGTGAAGCGCACGAACAAAGCCTTCGTCCCCGTGCGCGCGCCCTCGCCTTGCAGCGTAAGAAACACATCCCGAATTCCGTAGCGTCCCATCTTCACTTCCCCTTCCAGGCTTCGAGCACGCACACGGTCTCTCGTGTGCTTCGGTTCTTCCAGTCATTGATCGTGTAGTCGGCGAAGCAGTTCGGCGTCTCGTACGCGCGGAGCTTCGTCACGTGGATGTTCACGTCGAGCATCATCTTCAGCGCCTCGCCGAACCACACCTGTACGATGTGCTCGATCGTGGGGGCTCGATCGAGGATGACCGTCTTCTGCATCGAGCTGCGAAGGAAGGGGATGATAGGGTCGCCAACCTCAGCGATGAAGCCGTGGTCGTATACGTCATCGAGCCACTGACCGAAGATGCTTTTGATCGCACTGAAGTCGATGACGCGACCGATGCCATCGAGGGTCACCGCTCTGCAGGAGAGTTCGATGCGTGCCCGATGGCCGTGCGTGTTGTGGCACTTGCTCTCATGGTTCTGAAGCCGGTGTCCGTAGTCGATCTCGAACACGCGTGTGATCTCCGGGGTCATACTAGCTCCTCCTCGCAGACGCGGTGACAGAGTGCGGCGCGCGCCATCGCGGCGAGAGCGGTGCCCGCATTGCCGGGGCCGGTCATCCCGTACGCGGTGAGAGCTTCGCGGACCACCGCGGCATCCTCATCGTTGGGTGCGGCGATGTCGAACTTGCGCGCCTCGGCAGCGAGTTCAGCGTCGATGTCGATGTCATTCGACGGGAGCTTCGCCGCGTCGGCGGAGGTGAGGTTGATGATGTCATCGATCTCGCGGCTGTTGAAACCAGAGACGCCGAACTCCCCGTTGGCCTCGGGCTGAATCGACTGGAAGAGATCGCCTAGCTTCGCGTAGTCCCACTCCCCGTGAATGCGATTGAGCGCCACGTTGAGGAGCTTCGCCTTGTCGTCGGTGAGGCCCGCGACATACATGACCGGGATGCTCGGGTCCTTCGGTCCCTTGTCCTCCGCGACGATGCGCTTCATCGCCTCGATACGCTGGTGCCCACCGAGGATGAGGCCGTCCTCCTTGCGCACTACGATCGGCTGCACAAAGCCATACGAGCGGAGCGAGGCCATGAGATTCCGCATCTCGCTGTCCGGCATGATTCTGGGATTGTAGTCTGCACCCTTCAGCTCCGAGAGCTTCATGGTTCCGGGCTCGTGCTGCGCTACGCTCATGGCTCTTGTTCCTTTTCGATGACGAGTTCTTCGCCGCAGTCCCCGCACTTGTACGCGAGATAGTCCTCCGGCACGTATGTGTTGTCGCTCGTGTCAGGCTGAGCCGCAAGGCTTAGCGTCGTGATGTCCGCGGGGTGCATCGTGCCGATGCCTCCGCACTTCGGGCAATCGCCTGAGCGCTTCGAGACCGGGAGGAAAGACAGCTGAGTCATACACCCTCCTTCGCCGTGCCGATTCCCTTGCCGAGCGAGCGCACGTCCCCCGTCCCGGCCTTTGCATTGGGTCCCCCAGGGTTGGCGCCGCATGAGAGGTAGGCAGCCGTGGTGGCCCCTTTGCGGCGCGCGAGCCACGCTTCAGCGCGCTGCCATGAGAGCACCGCCGTCGCCACAATCTGGTCACGGTTGTACCCCGAAGCCTGCGCTTCCGAGGGTCGGAGTCCGTACTCTTCGAGGAGCTTGGCATGCTTCAGAAGTTCAGTGCGCTTCGCCATCGACACGTCGATGAACTTGCCGCGCTCGATGTCGAAAAGTTGCAGCTGAGCGAAGCGAAACCCCGCCGTCCACGACGAGGAGTCCACCGAATAGAAGGGGTGTTTGAGGAGCATCGACCACGTGGTGAGGCCGAAGCCGTGCACGCGAACCTTCGGCGGTACGATCGTAAACGCCTTCGTGATCCAAGCGTCGAGGAGCTTCAACCTGCGTGTATACGGAACCATTCCACCGAAGGCGAGGTAGTCAATCCGGGGGTCGTTGGCCCATTTTTCGAGGTAACTCCACGGTTCTCCCACGTGAAACACCGGCAAAACGGGAACTCCGCTCACTTTTGCCAGCATTCTGTCGGTTGCGAGACTCGTAGCAGACGGGTCGCCAATCACGTCCGGGGCCGAAACCGCGGTGAAACGGTGCTTCCAACGGTTGACCCAAGCGATGTAGTCGTCCTCATTGATGGGTTTTCCCACCGTGAGAGCGGAAAACGCACCCGAATCGGCGAAAACATCGATCGGAAGGTCCCCAAAACACTGGTCGAGAAGCTCGTCGATGCGCTCATCCTTGTAGTAGTGGTAGCTCAAAAGGATGCGCAGTACAGGGAGCGCGCGCGGTGCGTCGGCGATGGCACGCGAGGTGTTTCCAGGTGAGCCCATCGTGGTGCATGAGCGGTCTCCTGCGCCGGCGCGTGACAGTCCGAGATAGATGTTACTCAAGTTTCTTCCTACTTGAGACGGGGTCCCATTGCGACCGCCGTCCCCCTCTTTTGGTTGCCCGTTCATGACAAGGTGTATCTTCATCGCTTTCGAGATCGCATGCGTCCCCGCGTTGCTTCCTTCGGATGGGCCGCCCATGCAGAGGAAGATCTTCATAGCCTTGCCCATCGCTTTATTGTCCGCGTGTGTCTTGCCGGGGTTGGTCTGAGCACCGAGATAGATTTGCATGAGTGAGGTCCAAACAGCGCCCAGGTTGCACACATCGCCAGCGGTCCCCTTCGAGGGGTTGCCGCTAGCGACGAGGTAGATCTTCACGCCTGAGCTGGGTCGGTCAGCCCAGCCGACGAGAAGCCCTGCGCGCGGAGCACGCACGCAGCGCACGTGCCGCATCCGGGGCGCAGCCCGTTGTAGCAGGTCACCGAGAGCTTCAGCGCATCGAGGCAGCCTGGGAGGCGCGCTGCCATGCGCACGGTCTCCGCCTTCGTCATGTACATGAGCGGCGTCACGACGCGCATGGGGCCGGCGCTGGACGGCATGGCGAGGGTTGCAGCCTTCTCCAAGACGTCGATGAACTCGCGGCGACAGTCCGGGTAGCCGCTGTAGTCGGTCTGGCAGACGCCGGTGATGATGTCCTGCACACCGAGCTTTACCGCCACCGAGGCGGCGAGCGAGAGGAAGAGGAGGTTGCGGCCCGGCACGAAGCTCGATGGGAGGCCATTCGGTGCCGCGTGGTCTGAGCGCCCGCCTTCACCGGTGAGTTCCTGACCCGCACGGACTAGCGCGCTGTCGCCAATCTCACCGAGCGCGTCGAGGTGGAGAACCGTGTGGTCGACCTTCGCTAGCTTTACGATCTCCGCAGCCGCTTCGAGTTCGCTCGCGTGGCGTTGACCGTAGAAGATCGAGACCGCATGCACCTCGTCGTAGAGCTGCTTCGCGAGGTAGAGGCATGTCGTGGAGTCCTGTCCACCTGAAAAAAGTACAATCGCGCGACTCATAGTGTTCTCCATTGTGTGATCAAAACCCAGCCTACCCAGATGCCGACGACGCCTAGCACTCCGCCAATCGTGGCGGGGGCCGGAGGGTTCGCGCGGACGAGACCAAAGACCGCACCGACCGCGAGGCCGGTCACAAGTCCGATGATTGCTTCTTTCATGAGCGACCTCCCGCGAGGAGCGATAGCAGCTCAGCGCGAGCCTCGGGCTTCTCCATGAAGACGCCGCGCATCGCGCTCGTCACCGTGTGATGGTCCGGGCAGCGCACGCCTCGCATGCTCATGCAGAAGTGCTCCGCGCGCATGACGACACCGATGCCGATGGGGTGGAGACCCTCTTCGAGGTGCGCTGCGATCTCGTGCGTGAGGCGCTCCTGTGTCTGGAAGCGCTGCGCGAAGTGATGAATCACCCGGGCGAACTTCGAGAGACCGAGCACCTTGTCGCGCGGGATGTACCCGACCGCAGCCTCACCGAAGAACGGGAGACCGTGGTGCGCGCACATGGAGTAGAAGCGAATGCGCCCTGTCGCGACGACCTCATCCACGCGGGGGTTGTCGTTGGGGAAGGTCGTGAGCTTCGGTGGGTCGGCGCTCGCCTTCGTGTGCCACGACGTGAGAAAGCGCGCGACGCGTTTGGGGGAGTCCGCGAGATGGGGGTCATCGGACTCGTAGCCAAGCGACTCGATGATGGTCGCCCAAGCGGCGGCGACCTTCTCTTCATGTTCTTCGGAGGGGTGTTTCATGCGGTTCTATCTACACTAGCGCGCCGGACATACCGGCTGCAATGTGCCAGTGTCGCGCCCCTCGCAACTTTTCAATAAGTGTCCGTAGGTGCGTGATGACCACGACGACTCGATCCTGAGCTAGTTCAGCGAGGACATCGCACACGGCTTCGATACCGGCTTCGTCGAGGCAATCAAAGACCTCATCAAAGAAGAGGGTGCCCGGCACCTGCCCCCGCGCGGCGGAAGATACTTCGCCAAGCGCAAGCAAAAGCGCGACATCAACACGACGCCGCTCGCCAGCGCTTGAACTCTTATACGTTCCGCGACCGAAGCCCGTGACTTCAAGAGAGATCGAATCATTGGTGCCACCTGTCTTCTTCTCGCTGTAGGGTCTGAGTTGAATCTGCACGCCTTGCCGGAGCCGGGCGAGCCACGTGTTTGCGACCGCTTCGATCCCGCTCAGGCTGTCGCCCATGATGTGAGCGCGCACGCCTTTGAGACCGAGCACCTTCTCGACCTCGACCAGCTCCGCGACGTCGTTGGTGTGGAGATCGATCTGCTCTTCGACCTCGACCAGCTCCGCTTTCATCTTAGCCACCGAGCGGGTTGCCCCCTCGATCAAGCGCGCGGCGCTCGCCTTCTGCTGCTCGAAGCGCGCGGCCTCGTCCTGCGCTTGCTGCTCCAAGCGCACCTGCCCGGCCCGCTCAGCTCGCTTTTGCTGCACAGCCTCGAATTGCGTGCGCAGGGCGGCTCGTGCTTTCTCAGCCTCTCCGCGCCCCGTGGCGGCGCTTTCATTGGCTTCGGCGGCCTTTGCCCTGGCTTCCTCGACCGAGGCCTGCAAACGGGCACGGAGCGCCGGGGGGATAGCTTGGGCGCATGTGGGGCAGGTCGCGGCGCGGAGCCGGTCCGCCATGGTCTGAGCGGCGCGCACCTCGGCATCGAAGGAACCACCGGCCCGGTCCGCCTCGCGGAGCTTGGCTTCGAGGGCGGCCATCTCTTGGCGGGCTTGGGTGATGAGCTTGTCGAGTTCCGCGAGCGGTTGCCCCGCGACGATAGGGACCGGGGCGGGGGGCTGCAGCGTGGCAAGGGTGCGCTTCGCGTCGGTGATGCGGGTGCGCTCAGCATCGAGTTTGATGAGCAGGGTCTCCTGCTGACGTGAGACGGCATCGAGCGCGGAGGAGGCGGCCTTCAATTCGAGGCGGCACTTCTCCAGCGCGGGGTCGAAGCGGTCAGCACCAAGGAAGGACTCGATGAGGCGTTTGCGCTCAGCGTCGGTCGCAAGCGTGAAGTGCGCAGCGTCCGCGGAGGAGAACACGTGCGAGCGGCGCCAGAGGTCGTAGCTTCCGATGACCGAATCTTCGAGAGCATCTTGCGCCTTCGTGGTGGTCTCGAAGTCGGTGGCGTCATTGTCCGCGGTCGACCATGCGAGCGAGGTCTTCCCCCCGCTGCGCGTGCGACCGAGCGAGAGCCCGTCGTAGGTCGATAGCCCCACGTTGCAGGGTGGCTTGGCTTCCCCGCGCCACGGGGGGTCACCGCGGAGGGTCTTGCTCCAGCCACCCCAGGAGACGCACTCGACGAACGAACTCTTGCCGGCGCCATTCTCGCCCGTGATGAGGATGACCCCGGTGCGCGGGAAGCGGGCTTCGATCTTGTCGTGCCCCATGAAGTTCGCCAGAGATAGAGATTCGATGTTCATCGGATGAAGTTCCGGGTGCGAGAGAGGACCGCGTCGCGGCTTACGTATTCGGGGAGGGGCATGCGCTTCACGAAGTTCGCGACCGCGGCGTCGAGCGTCTTGGAACTCTTGGCGGCGAAGGCGGCGCTCTTCGCCTGCACGAGAGCCTCCTCACGATTCGGCATGACCTCGCCCGCGTGAATGTCGCCGCGGCTCTTCGAGGCTTCGACGAGCGCGAGCAGCTCGGGCATCTCCACCGGTGGCGCATCGAAGCTCAGGTATAGCTCGCAGGCTTTCTTGCGCGCCTCGACCATCGCGACCTGTGCTTCCTTCTTCGTCTGCACTTTCACGAAGCGGGGGCCGGAGATCTCTTCCACGCGAACAAGCTCATCGGCTTCGCTGTCCACGATCGCAAGACCACCGTAGCCTTCGAGGCCTGGGTTGTCCCAGCCGGTCGGGACGAGCGCTCCGATCTGAACGACCACCGTGTTGCAGGAGGTCTTCAGTCGCCACTGTCGGCGGTCGTGCCAGTTACCCGCGAGCACAATGTCGATCTCATGCTCCTCACAGATGGCGGTGAGGATGTCGAGGTCGATAGAGTCGGGGGAGGCGGCGAGCCATGGCGCGGTCTTCGCGTCTTTGATGCCGAGGTGAATGGCGAGGAGCCGGACGCAGTCATTCTTCTTTGCAGAGGATGTAGCGCCCGGCCCACTCGCGGCGAGCGTATCGCGAACCGCTCCGGGAAGCCACTCGCGCGCATGGCCTGGGCGGAAGGGCACCGCGATGACTTCGAGCGAACCGGGGGCGGCGGTACGTAGAAGCTCCGGCGCCTCGACGATAAACGCGCCGCTCAGCGCGAGCGGTCCTAGTGCGTGGTCGCCGGGGCTTGTTGACACTTGATCGTGGTTGCCGACGAGGAGGTAGGTAGGCGTCGAGGACTCCTTGAAGGTCGTGCCGACCAGAGAGACGAGCGGCGCCTCGGGTCGCGAGTAGTCGAAGAGGTCCCCGATGACGAGGAGCATGTCGACCTGGAGGTCCTCAGCGCGCCGCACGGCGCGGCGAAACACATCGCACGCGAACCGACACCGCTCGTTGAGCGACGCCACGATGGGGCCACCGTGCCGCTTGTGGTTGCCGAGGTGCACATCCGCAAAGGCGGCGAGGCGAAAGCGCATCATGAGGCTTCCGCCTTGCGCACGGTGACACGAGCAACCCAGACCATACCCGCCGTGGCATCCGGCTTACAGGTCTTCGCGAACTTGAAGGCCTCTTTCCGATCGGTGAATGTCCCAAGCAGGTCGCCAAAGTCCCACCGAACACGCCAAAAAATTCTGCGCACACGCTTCGCACGGTCGATGTGGTAGGCGGCATACGCCTCCAACTCCGCGATCACTTCTCTAAGCTCGCGCTTTTTTAGGCCACGGTAAGTCATAGATCTGTTCCCTTCATAGCCCGTAAACGTTTGACCGCGTCCCTTGCGAGGAGGCGGTGCTTCCCTTCTTCAAACTCTTTCGCGATCTCCTCGCGGCACGTCTCGCACTCGACCTTGAATGTGAGCGGCGAGTGGTTGCAATCCCCGAAGCGCCACCGCTTCGCGTAGTCGGCGACGAACCCCTGCGGAATGAAGTCCGGTGATTCGATCTCCTGAAAGATGCCGAGGCGAATGAGCGACTGCTGAATCGAACCAACGTGGATGCGGTCGCTCGCCTTCACGAAGAACTCGCCGTAGCTCAGCGAAGGACCGTTGACGAGATTCACCGTGAGGGTCATCGAGAGCGAGCCACCGCACTCGATTTGTATCGCGCCGTTTCCTCCACCGTACTGACCGCCGACGAGATCGTAAGGCTCACTACCAGACCAGAAGCGAATCCCATCGACCGCCTTGAAAGGCGCGATACGATCGCCATACATCAGGCAACGCCAATCCAGTTGGTCGCGTCCCACTTGATGTAGGTGCGGCGAAGGAGGACGCCGACCGCGGTGAGGCCTGCGAGAGACTCACCGCCGGGGGCCGCCACGGTGAGCGCGTGCGCCGCATCGTTCCCAACCTCGATGACCTCGACGAGATGACCGACAGGTGCGGACGCGGGGAGCGTGAGGGTCGTGGGTGCGGCTCGTGTCGGGGACACTACGATCTCCGAGGTGAGCCCAATGTCTGCGGTCGCCGCGAGGGACTCGACAATGCGAGGACCATCGCCGCGGAAGATGTTCGCGTGTGCAAGCGCCTCACGGGCCCACGCACGTTTCATCTTCACGACCATGGGAAGGATCATGCGGGACCACGCTTCGGCGCCTTGGTCCCAGTCATCATCGGGAGTGGTTGGATCGGGGAGCGGGTTGTCCGCGACCTGAATCGTCTCGATCTGATTGTACAGCGCGAGCGCATCGCCCGTGCCTGTCACTGCGCCTGCATCGTCAACCGAAACTGTGCCGCTCATTCACCCCTCCGAGAAAAAGAATCGCCTTCCCTCGGGCACCCACGCGTCTTCTTACGCGCGTGGGGCCCAGTGCTAGGACTTCAGCACTAACCCTTTCATGACAAAGGGCGAGGAAGTTCTTCAGTCGGCGACAGGTTCGCCTTCCACATCGAGCGCATCATCCTCAGCTGTGCGGCGACGCGCTGAACCAACGGGCGCCGGGCGCGCCGCGGGTGTTTGCTGCTGGCGAGATCCTGAAGCGAGCTGGCGAGGCGCGGGGCGGCGCGGTGCTGCTTGCTCTTCTGGCTCACCATCCAAGTACCCGTAGATCTCTTCATCGCCCGTAAGGCGCACGAAGTTGTTTAGGTTGTGCTGCGTATCGATCCACTCCTGCATTACCTCATCGGAAGGGCCGAGCGGTGTGGTCTCGCGGTCGGGCAAGACCGTGTACTCAGTGGTCAGCCCCTCACCCTTTCGTTTGATGATGATGTCGAAGCCGGTCACCGGGTGCGCATAGTTGCCGCCGCCCTTCGTATCCGTGCGTAGGGCCATGAGCTGCTCGTGGATCTGCTTACCGAAGCCCCAAACCTTGGGGCCATCCTCTTCCTTGTTCCGGTCGATGATGTTGGCAAAGACACGACGCTTGGCCCATAGCTTCTTCGCGACCTCTTGGTCATCCTTCGACTGCGACTGGCGAAGCTCGTCCACCCGTTGGCAAACGACGCAGGGCTTCTTCGCTTCCATCTTCGCGCAGATGACCGAGCGAAAGGAACCATCGGGGAGGTTGAACGAGTGCTGGTAGGTCACGCGCAAAGGCGACTTCATCGTGCCGGTTGCGGGGATGATGCGGACGACATTCGTCCCCTTCTCAGGCTTCCAGAATCCGGCACCACCAGAGGCCTCCGCCTCCGCGAGTTCCGCCTGAGCAACTTCCATTTCGTAATCGTTGAATTTGAGGGGCATGTTCGTTTGCTTTCTTGAATGATGATCGTGATCGTTAGTGCGTGCAATGTACAAGTGTCGAGTGAGGGCGCGCGAGTTACCCCGCGCCTGTTTCCCTGAGCTAGCATGCATCGAAGAGGATGCCGCTCAGCCCTCACCGGACTTTTACGCGTGTGCGGAGGAGCCGTTCAGCACGGCCTTCGGGGCCGGCTTCGTGTACTTAGCTTCTGCACGCGCGGTTTTCTTTGCCTCGGCTGCAGCCTTCTGTGCTGCCGAGGGCTTCTTCTTCTTTGCTTCCTTCTTCGGCTTGCCCGGGGGCTTTGCTGCGCCGGCGCCTTGAGACTTGGAGTAGCGCTTGAGCGCATTCAAACGCGACACTGCTGTCGCGATAAGTGCGTCGCTCGCCTCACCGTACTCGATGCCGCGTTGCTCAGCGTAGGCGCGGATCGCCTTATCGCTCTCCGGGCTCACTCGAATGATCTTTCTGTTCTCGTCTGCCATGATGAATTCCTTCCGTGCGGGGAAGTGTGAAGTCTTAGCCCGACTAGATCCTGTGTCAACTGGTCTCGGTGATGATGCCTGCGACAACGCGGCGCATTACGGTCTTGCGTGAGATGCCGAGCTTTTCGGCCAGTGCCTTGCACGAATAGACCGCACCTTCGTAGGTCAACTTCCGTGTGGGTGAACAGTAATTCCGAGTGCGCCATACCGCGAGAAGCTGCGGTCGTGTGGATTGCCGCATCGAGCTTTCATTCTCCGCCACGACCGGTAGGTCAATGAGTCCTCGCGCGCGTGGCCATGCTGAAGGTTTGCTCGACCAACCGCCTGCCTAGCTAGGAATGCGCGGCTAGTCTCCATTGCTCTCTCGCATGCGGCGGCGAGCGCCGGCTTGCTCACGGATGAGAGGATCGCCTCCAAGCTCGGCGCGAAGGTGAGCACCGAGGGAGATGAGCATTTCCTTCTTCGACCGGATGGCATCGAGCTTCCCGTAGAGGTCGTTCTTCTTCGTCTCGGCAGCGCTCGCGATGTACTGCTGCTCGATGTAGTCCTCGTTCGATTCGATGAGAGCCTTCATATACTCCTCGGTCGGCTTGCCACCTTTCGCGATCATGGCCTCCCGGACCGCGGTGTAGACGCGAGCGCGAGTGACCTTCACGTCGATCTCCGCGACGAGGTGCGCGTTGAGAGCCCCGGCATACTGCGCATTGAAGTAGGCCAGCTGTCCGGGGATGCGCTCGAACTCCGTCTGGATGTCCTCGGGATTGATGCGCGCGCACTCCCGCAAGTAGTCGTCTTCGATCGTGGCTAGCATCTGTTCGTGAAGGTCGTCGGTCATGAAGGGTCTCCTGTGGTCTCTTTAGGCTTGTGCAAGCGCGGTCGGTTTATCCAACGAGTTTGTATTTCTCCATCGATCCCCAAGCGGGGCCGACCTTGAAGTCGACGTCGAGAGGGACACCGAGAGACTCATGCCCCGTCATGATGTCCTTGAGCGTGTGCGTCGTCTCGACCACCATGCTCTCACGCACTTCGAGGAGGAGCGCGTCGTGCACGGGGAGCACGAGCTTCACATCATCTTCGATGCGCTCGTCCTGGATCCAAGCCACGGTGTCAACGAGCGAGGCGATGCAGAAGTCCGAAGCGGTCCCTTGGATGGGGGAGTTGACCGCGCCGTTCCGCGCGGTGCTGACCGCGCCGTCGTTGCCCTTGTCGGCGATGCGGTAGAGTGGTCGGCGGCGAGCCTTCTGTTTGTTCCACCACGTCCACACCTCGCCGGTCTTCTCAGCCTCGGAGCGGCGCGAGCGGCACCATCGGTCGAGCACTTTGAAGTTGCCCATGATGGCATCGACAATCTGCTGCGCCTTCGCTTGAGAGACACCCCACTCCTCGGCGAGTGTGCGCGCGGTCTTGCCGTACAAGATACCGAAGTTCACGCTCTTCGCTTTCGATCGGTGTGCGTCCTCGACCTGCTCAGGCTTAATGTTCCACGCAAGCTGCGAGACGAGCTGCGCGGTGCGAAGGTGGTAGTCCACGCCCGACGCAAAGATCTCTAGCATGACCGGGTCCTGCGAAAGCATCGCGGCGACGCGAAGCTCCAGCTGCGAGTAGTCGACCTCGACCAGCACGAAGCCAGGCGGGGCGACAAAGCAATCGCGCGCCATCTTCCCCTCAGGGGTTTGCGCTCGCGGGATGTTCTGGAGGTTTGGCGAAGTGCAGCTCGTGCGGCCGGAGCGCGCGCCATCAAGTTTGATGTTGGGGTGAATGCGGCCATCGGGTCGCACGTGCGGGAGCATGCCGCTTGCGTAGGTACCCTTGAGCTTCCCGATCGAGCGGTGCTCCAGGATGTCGCTCGCAACCGGGTGTCGCTTGGCGAGGTGCTGCAGCACTTCATCATCGGTGCACCGTCCACCGGTCGGAGTCTCCTTGAGCACCGGGAGTCGGAGCGTATCGTAGAGCAGCTTGCCGACTTGCATGGGGCTACCCCAGTTCACATCCGGATAGGCCGACAAGCGTTGCTGCACGACCTTCTCGCGCACCGTGAGGAACGAGTCGAAGTTCCGGATCGACCTCTCGCTTGCTGCGATGCCCCAGGTCTCGACCAGCTCCAGCGCGCGGGTGCCGGGGAGCACGAGGTTCTCCCACGTGCGTTGAAGCGAGGCCTCGACAGGGAGGCGCGCGCGGACATAGTGCTCCACGCGAGCGGTCGCCACGGCGTCGCGTGCATTGTACACGATGAGTTCATCGTGGGGGATCATGCCGTATTGGTAGGCGTCGACCACATCGTCGAGGTCTTCAGGTGCGCACGCGCGAAGCGCGGCGTCGACCTTCGGGTGAAGCTCGAAGCCGGGGATGATAGGATCGTGAGGGGCGAGCGGCTTCGGGTGGCGGAGGTCCCACTGCTTCCGAATGCGGCGCTTCACCTTCGACTTGATGTCTGCCATCCGGTCTTGGGCTTCTTCCTTGAGCCCGCCCATGCCGACGAGTTCCGCCATCGACGCGAGCGCGCCGGATGCCTCGGGGTCGAGGAGCTTACGGGACAGGCGCGTGTCACCGACAATCGGGGAGACCACCTCGCTGAAGGCAGAACGAAAAGCCAGCTGGTCATACTTGACGTTTGAACCCACTTTGCCCACGAAGCGTTTGCGCTTGGCGCTCAGCACGCGGAGGAGGGGGGCGCGGGTCTTCGGGTTGTAGAGCGCCGCCTCGTCCCAGGCCCAGGGCTCCTCGTCCCCCTCGCCATTCACCGAGCACGAGGTCATCACGAACTCGGGAGTCCAGAGTTGCCCCATGGTCTCCACGTCGAAGCTCACCCACTCATGCGTCATCAGATCTTGCTCAGCCTTGAGCGCATCCTCCTCGGTCTCGACGAGATGCACCTGCGAGGTCCACGGTCCTTCGAGAGGATCGGAAGAGGTGAGCGCGTGCTTCATGTCCTCTTCGAGCCACTGCAGCATGAAGCGGTTCCGTGCGGCCATGAGCCCGGGGAGCACCGTGAAGACCGCAACCGGGCCGTAGCCGAGGTTCTCCCCTCGAAGCCACCCGTATGCTTTGCGCGCCTGCACCGGAGAGATGCTCCGACCGAACACCGAGTAGGCGGCCCACGCACCGACCGTGATGATGCGCGTGGGTCGGGTCGCTTCGATCTCCGCGGTGAGATACCCGCGGCACTGATCGAACATCTTGTCCTTCAGCTTCACGCGAGGGATGCATCGGAGCGCGGTGTCGTATGCGACCGGCCCCTTCCAATACTTCGTCACCATCGCTTTGACGAGGCGGTTCGCTTCGCTCACGAAAGGCGCGCCGACTTTATCTTCCTCCGTCGTGGGGTGCTCGCCGATGACCATGAGCCCGCCGATGTCGCCGACCGCAGAGATGCACGGGTTGCGCACGGTCGTGTTCTCACCGAGCACGCACCGCCGACACTCGCGGCCACGCGATAGGCCTTGTCCGTCCTTGCGCCCGACGTGGGGGAGCGCCTCGCGATCGAGAGGCGCTTCGAGTTCCACTGCAGTCCACGAAGGAAGCCCGTCCTTGTAAAGCGGGAGATGCCTCACTTCAAAGCCTCCTTCACGCTGACGCGAAGACCGAGGCTCATGATCGCAGCAAACATACGCGCGGTGTCCCGTGGCATACCGTCCGCGGAAAGCTCGTCGATGACCGTCTGCAAGACCTCACCATGCACTTCGCGTTTCAGCTCAGGCGTCGGGTCTACCCCGACAGGTGCGAGGCGCACGAGGAGTGCGGCGACTTTCTCCTCGATGCGCGTCTTCGTTTTCGAGAGATCAATGCCCGACATTGAGACGAGCGAAGCATCTCCGGCAGCCTTCGAGATGATCTCGTAGCCACCATCGCGCACGCGCTGCACGATGTGCGCGTACTGTTCGTCCACCGGTAGTCTAGGAAACTCGCGAGCCACTGCCGCACCGATGGCGGCGAGTTCCTTTGCATCGATCTCCTTGCCCATCAGACCAAGTCCTCGCCCGTCTCCATGACTTCGAGCGTGCGATCGATACGCGCGTCGAGGTTGGTGATGCGCTGGAGGAGCTGCACGCTTGGCTTCAGCCGCGCGCATTCCTTCTTGAGGTCATCCGGGTCTGTGATGCCCATGTCGAGGAGTGCCTTCAACAGGTCACCGAGCTTCCGCGCGCTGGCGATAGGTGCGGGGATCTCATCTGCATCGAACTCGGAGGTGTCCTCGTGCCTCGAAGTCACGGACTCCGCCTCTGCGACCGGTACATGCTTCGCGTGACCGTTCACGCCATTCGTCTTCGCGGCGCCATTGGTCTTCGGCTTGAGCGATGCAGCGACCGCGGCCTCGTCCTCCTCGTAGAATTCGAGGGGCTCATCCAACGGCGGCGCATTGACCTTGCCGTGCTCCGCCTCGACCTTCTTCATGTGACCCTTCGGCATGAGGACGCCGTGGTCGTTCCGCTCGTATTCGCCGGAGGTCTCTTCCTCCTCGGCGGGGGGAGCTTCGGCTTTCGCCTTTGCGCTAGCCTTGGCAGGCTTGACGGCGGGCTCTTTGGGTTTGCTTGCCGCTGCGGCGCTCGCGATGGCGCTCTCATCCACGCGAGGCGGAGGAGGCCCACGACGAGGCGCAGGGGGTGGCGGTGCGGCTTCGGCTTGGGCCTGAGGTTCGGGCGCCGCCACGGGGCGCGCAGGCCGCTTTGCGGGTGCCTCGGGAGTATCGAGCACGAGGTCACTCCCGGACTCGGCGCGGCGGACAATCTCCATGCCCTCGTCCACGGTGAGGTTGGAGATCGTAAGTGTGCCTTCCTTGAAGAGCACTTCGCGGAGCTGTCCCATGATGTTTGCTTTCCCACCAACTGTATGAAGAATCATTTGTGCGGTTTTCCTTCCGACCTCTTCAGAGGCCCTTTTGTAATGCGATCCACTCGGACACGATGAGCGTGCCCTGTCCACCATCCTCGAACACTTCCGAGTCATCGCTGATCTGCGACTTCGGAATCCACAAGTCCTCTCCTTTGATCTCGCAGAGCAACGCTGCGTCGGTCTCACGTTTACAAATCACATTCGGCAAACTCACGGTCGGGTCACCGTCGCGCATCACTCGCTCCGAGATTGGTTCGAGGCATTCGAGAAGGTGCATTGCGTGCGCCCGGTCTCGCCACCCCATGTGCCGAAGATGGCAGGGAGCGGAAGCTGCTGAGCCTCCTCGGTGAGGCGAACCCCGCTAGGCGAGTCCTCAGCGGCGCGGAGTTTGAGCCTTGCAGTACGAACAGAGTCCGCGAGCAAATGCATGCCGATGCCGCGGAGTTCATCTTCCGCATCACCTAGCTGTCCTTGAAGTGTATCGTACATGTTGTTTCCTTTCCTTCAGTCTGCGAATGCCGCACGAGCACGGCGAAGAACTTCATCGGGTATCTCGTCCGGGTCCACCCCAGCATTCAGGCGGAGCGATACGACGCGCTTGCCATGGCGGCGGAGACCCATCGCGAGCGCGGCACCCTCGCGGTGTGCGTCGCCGTCGAGCACAATGGCAATGGGCCGGCGCGCATTCACCATCATCTTGATCTGGTCCTCGCTTGGCTTGCCGAGCACGGCGCAAGCGTGAGGCCAAAACGGGAAGGTATCGAAGACGCCTTCGACGATAAGCACGGGCTCGGCGGTTGTAACGTACAAAGCATCCTCGTTGTACAATGTGATCGCCCGCTCAAAGCCTGCGTTGTACATGTACTTTCGCTCCACCTTTTTTTGCCATGCGCGGCCCACGTAGCCGGCTAGCTTGCCTCCGCGGTAGATGGGGATGACGATGCGCCCGGCGAAGGGGCCTCGCACGCAGGCGCCAATGCGCGCCGCGGCGACCATCTCGGGGGAGATGCGGCGTGTTTCGAGGTATCGGAGCGCGGGTTTCGTGGTGATTGCAGCCTTTCCCTCCGCTTTCCAGAGAGGAACGAAGCCTTCTGGCATGACTACGGGCGGTTTTTCTTCCTCTTTTCGACCCTCCTGCTGCACGGTGGAGAGGTCAAAAGGCATGGCGGACACGCGTCCGGAGCTACTGCAGCGGTAACATTTCCACCAACCGCCGTTGGTATTCAGATCCAAGCACTGTTTTCGGTCCGTTTTGCCCGTGACGAGCATGCACATCGGGCAGTTGGCACGGATTCGGCCCTTAGAATTCGGTCTTCGACCTGAGATCGCGTCGAGGATGAGGGTGTCTTTGTCGTTGCTCATGCGGCTCTCCGATCGCGTGCGCGCGTCTTGCGGCACTCGCGGCAGTAGCGACGGTTGAGGCCATCGCGGTAAGTGTTTTCGGGTGAGTAGGGGTGGCCTGCGGGGCAGTGCGTGCGCCTCGCTCGATCTGCGACATGATTGTCGCCTCTCAGAATGTTCTCACGCTGCGTCACCGCTTCGAGGTGCGCGGGGTTCACGCACGCACGGTTGCGACACAAGTGGTCGAGCACGCGCTTCGGTGGCACGGGACCACGCCATAGGATGAACGCCACGATGTGCGCGCGCATTCGCTGACCATTGTGGTCGAAGCGTCCGTAGCCTGCGGCATGCCGCGAGGCTTGCCACTCCCAACACTTGGTGGGGAGCGCGCCATCGACGAGCTTCACCTTCCGCATGAAGAGATCTTTGTCGATCGTGATGATGCGCTTCATACGGGCTCCGGGATCGAGACAATGCGACCGCGCTCATACTCAGTCGGCAGCGGGCCGACCTCGACGCGCGACTTCCCGGTGCGGTGCTTCGCGACGTACAGCGTGAGCATCTGCTCTTCCATGCCTTCGTCGCTGAGGTTGAGCGTGATAACGAGGTCGGCGACGCGAATCTTGTGCATCGAGTCGGCCACGTCGCCAAGGTCGAGGCGCTTCTTCCGGTCCTTCTGTCGCGAGGCTTGCGAAGCGGTCCAGCAAAAGATCTTTCGCTCATGCGCGTAGATGCGGAGTCCCTCGAAGACCGCAAGCGCGCCGGTGTATTCGTTTTGCTGCTCGCCTTTCTTCGACTTCGCACCGAGCTTGTCGCCATAGTCGACGACGAGGAGATCGATCTTTCGACCGGCTTGCGCCTCGCAATTCTCGACCCACTCTTTGATGTCCTCGACCGTCGTTGTCTTCGGTGAGAACTCTTGCACGACGAGGCGCCCGAGGCGGTACGCGAGATCGTTGAGCCGTTGCTTCGCTTCAGCGACGTCGCCGGAGATCATGGTGTTGATGGGCACGCCGGTCATGTTCGCTTTGATACGCGCGAGCACAATCTCCTTCGGAAGCTCCAGCGTCGCATAGCATGCGAAGACGCCTTCGAGGAGGTTGATGCCGGTGATGTGCGAGAGACCCATGCTCTTCCCGTCGCCGCTGCCGCCGATGAGGATGCCGAGGCCACCGTTCTGAAGACCGCCATCGAGGAGCGAGTCGAGTTCAGTGACACCAAGCGGCATGCGCTGAAGGTCTTTGAGCTTCACGATTTCATCGAAGCTCTCGGAGCCGAGGATCGTGCCGACGCTCGTATCGACCTGACCAATGCGCGCCGCCTTCGATTCGAGTTCGACGACCTTCTGGAGGTCGCCTCGCTTGCCGAAGGATTCGATCGCGAGGTTCACCGCGTCATCGCGAATGCGCTCCTGAAGAATCGGTGCGATCTCCGAGACGACCTCGTCCTCGGTTGGGAATTGCGGGTCGTCCTCAGCGTCATCGAAGAGACCCGCGACGAGGCGGATCTTCTCCATGCTCACCTTGCCATCGGCCATCCACCGGCGGAGCCGCTGCAGGACGAGGATAGGCGACGAGGGACCATGCCCGGTGTCCGCGTTCATCTGGTGCGCAGCGCGGAGCGCGAGCTTCGACTCTTCGAGCCGCAATAGCTCAGGGTCGAGGTTCACACCGATGCGCCCGTAGAAGCGCGGCGATGAGCACGACATGAAGATCAACACGCGCTCCATGCGCGGTTGGAACCCGTAAGGCACGACACGCTTCGTTGTCGACGCCATCAGAAGCCACCCTTGATATTTACCAAACGAACACCCCTCGCTTTACTTGATCGTCCAAACGCCACTTGATCTCACTAGACTCGCGACGAGCGTCGTCGACGAGTTCCTGGTATAGCTCTCCAGGAAAAAACTTCTCGACCGCTTCCGCCTTCGAGGCGCCGCGGACGATTGCAGAGTGCATCTCCTTGTGTCGGTGCAGGAGCGCGATGTGCTTCTTGCTAAAGATCTGACGACCGCCGATCTTGCCATCACCGTACTCCGCGCGGAACTGCCAACGCTTCTCCGTGTCGAGCGCGCTCAGCGCGAAGACATAGTTCATCGTCGGTTGCTTCGGCTTTCGCTCGGAGCCCTCCTTGGACGCGGGGTTGCGCAACCACTTGTCCACGCGATGAATGCACCACGTCGCAGGAGGGATGCTGTGCTCGATGAGACCGCGAGCGAATGCAACCAGTGCCTTGAAGTTTTTCGCCTGACGGATGTCACCCTTCGCGAGCGCGTAACACCTCCCACCGTAGCGGTGCTCGACAACGCTCCTGTACGAACGAGCGAGGAGGGTTACGAGTTGCGCGTCGTCGCCATCCTCGGGGAGGAGGGGAGGGTCCGGAACCGTGGCTGGAGTGATCACGGACTGTCCGGGGTAGCGGGGGACACCCTGGAGAGGGAACCCGATGGGAGGCACCATGCGAGCCCCGCCACCTACCACGAGGCCCGTCTCTGAAATTGAATCTGAGAGGACAGGCGCCGCCGCGGCGCGAGTCTCGCTTCCGCTAGGAAGCGAGAATCCATGTGCTGTATTTCTCTTATGCTTATTCTCTATTCTCTTCGGGGGGACCACTTGATTCTTTTCGGACCCGAGATCATGGGGACCACTTGATTCTTTTTTGGGCATGAGATCATGGTACCATCTTGATTCTTTTGTGTGCCCCGCGGGGGGGTGACCACTTGATTGATCTCGGTGCCCCGTGGGCTCTTCCGAGGGGGGTGCAGGCTTCCGTCCGGAGGCCTCTCGACGACCCCCCCAGGAGCTAGCAGCGGCGAGCCAAAGGCGGGTAGCAACCGGGACCGCGCACTCGCTTGGAGCCGTCGCGGTGGTCTTCAGCAAACGCACTCCGTAGACCGTCCTCACATAGACGGGTCGCGTGATGGTGTAGGGGCCTTTCGGCACCTGACGAATCAACCACCCCTGAGGGATGACGAGCTTCGCCTGAGCGAGCTTCGCGCACGCGCGCTTCAGCACACGCTCCGAGGACACATCTTGTGCGAACCCCTTCGCGTGAAGGATGCCGCGGTTCGAGACGTGGGTCTCTCCATTGCGCTCGCGTCGGTGACACAAGACTTGCCACACGTGCCAAGCAGCACTCCCGAGCTTGCGCTGCAGCTCTTCCTCGGAGACGACTGCGCCGCCTGCCACGTGCTCGTCGACCCCGGTGATGCGGGCCGCTAGCGATTGCACTGAACCTCAGAAGCGAACGAGCGCCGGGCGCTCACCGAAACGCGGGGGAAACGAACGGAAGGGTGGAGGTCCGTCTCGCGCGCTCGGCATTCCGCCGCACGCTCGCTTCTGAGGTTGAGAACTACGTTAGCAAAAGCCACTGCACACCCTTCCGAGGTTCTTCACTTCGAGCGCCGAAGTGCCGCGGCTACTGCCACGGGGATTCCTTTCTTAGCTTGTGGTGATTTGCCACGCAAGGGCAAACCGCCTCACTGCACATAATTTAGGTGTGCATTACACTTTCGTGTTGGCCCACCTCTGGTTTAGCGCGATGCGCGACACCTGAGATGCGGAGATGCCGAAGCGGGATGCGATCTCACGGTGGGTTGGTCGTGGGTTTTCTGCGCGGAGCGCTCGTATTTGTTTCACGACGTCAGTCGTCACTTTTGCATTTGGGTGTCCGTCGCCTTTTCTAGGTGTCGCGGTCTCCCAGAGTCGGTTTCCTTTCTCAAAGAGGGAACCCGGCTTGATGCGTCCTTTACGCTTTGCGTCCTGCATGTTGTCTTTTTGAGAGCCGAGAAAAAGGTGCGCGGGGTTTACGCACGCACGCACGTCGCACGTGTGGCACACGTATAAGCCATCAGGGATCGGGCCAAAGGCTAGTACCCAAGAGACTCGATGCGCGTATGCGATCCCCTCGGATGCTCGCCCGAGCCCGATCCGCCCGTAGCCGTGCCCGAGGCACCCACGCCAAAGCCAGCAGGTATCGGTCTTCTCAACCTTTGAGAGGAAGCGGGAGAGTAGCGTTTTCACTTTCGACATATGTTTTGAATCCTTCCCCTACGTAGGCACGCTGCCGCTCACGGGCGTGCTTCTCGGTCCACTTATTTCCTCGATCATCGATATCCCAAACCTCAAAGGTCTCGCTTCCCTCGACCACCTTGCCCTGCTTGTCGCGCTCGATGCGCATGCCTCGCCCGAGGCGCTGGAGCGCCGCTATGACGCTTTTGCCCCCGGCCCCTATGATGACCGAGCGCAGCTCGGGCAAGTCGATTCCTTCCTGGAATACGGCGGAGCAAACGAGTACCTCGAAGTGCCCCTGCACGAGCCGCTTCATGAGGCTCTTCCGATAGACCAGCGAGTGCGAGCCCCAAACAAACTCCGCGGAGATGCCCGCGTTGATGAGGGACTTCGTGAGAGCCTTCCCGTGCTCGATGTTTTGCACGAAGAGAAAGCCAGGCTTTGCAGCCCTCGCCGCGATACTGAGGAGCGTGTCGTTGCGATTCCGACCGCGCACGATGCAATCGTCGTAGACCCCCGCCCACGTGGCTTTCTTGGAGAGCTGCGTGACTGTCGCGAGGCGCACTGTTGGACGTGCGAGGATGCCGCGGTCGATGAGGAGCTGAGTCTTCACGCGGTAGACCACCGGCCCGAGCGCTGCGAGTGCGAGCATACTCTTCTTATCCCCACGCGCTAGCGGTGTGCCTGAGAGCCCTACGCGGTAGTACGCGTTTGGAGTCTTCATCGCCACGGCATAGAAGGAGTCCGCAGGCAGCGTGTGCGTTTCGTCGACGAGGAGCCCTTCGGCTTTGTAGAGCACGTGCTTCGCGAGTTCGTGCATTGGGTCCTCCACCGGCTTCTTCAGCCATGACACGATGGTCTGGAACGTGGCGGCGACGAGCGTTGCGTCATCGGGGATGTCGGCATCTCCCTCCAGGATGCGACCGGCGCGGAGTCCTGGGGTGCGCTTCTCCCATCGGCGCGCGATGTCGTCTGCGAGCTGCGAACGGTGAACGAGCGCAAGCCAGAAGCACGGGATCGCACGGGTGAGCCCTACGATGACCTCGGTCTTGCCGGCTCCCGTGGGAAGCCAGAGGATGCCGTTGTGCTTTTTGACGATCGCATCCACCGCCTCGCGCTGGTAGTCGAAGAGCCATTCGAGGTCAGCGCCGCTGTCCGGTGGGGTGGCGGGCTTGCGCGTGTCGACGAGTTCGACCTTGTAGCCTTCCGCGATGCCGGCCTTCTCGACCATGCGCAGCAAGCCTGAGGGAAAGCGGTCGTTGTTGTTCTGGAAGAGCGACTGTGTCTTCGGACCGCCCTTCATGTACCGGCTCTTTTGGTCCTCGAAGCTCAGGTAGTCGATGAGCCACGCGCGCTCTTCTCGATCGGCGGCGATGAGCTTCGAGGTCAGGGTTCCGACTTGAATCAGCATTCGTCGACCTTCAGATCTTTGGGCAGCATGAGGTCGTCGAGGTCTCGCAGGATGATGATCGGCACGCCGTCGTCAGGGCTGTACTGCGCTTGAATCGAGCCAGCGGTGACGCCGATGTTTTTCAGCAAGTTGCGGAGGTAGTCGGCATAGGAGGAGAGCAAGTGCTTTTGATCTACGATGATGTAGACGTGTGCGAAGTCCTCGCCGTCCGCACCCTTTGAGATGCCATCACCAGAATCACACGTTTGGAAGCCATGTTTGCGGAGCCATCGCACGAGTGTGCGGATGCCGGGGTCGAGTGCGTCGTAGTCGAGCGTGTCTATTTTCATACGTCCTAGCGTGATACGAGGGGGAGGTTGCGCTGAGCTGCTGCCTTCACTGCATGCACGCGCTCTTCAGGGCCCATCATGCGCCGCCGCGTTCCCTCGACGAGGTAGAGCACGTGCCCTTGCCCCGCGAGTTCGTGCAGGAGCGGCATGTGCTCTTCGATCGCGCCTTTGCGGATCTCTTGCGCGACGATGAGCTGGATGCCGGTCGCGTGCGTGTCCTTCACATCGAACATGATGCCGAGCTTGTCCGGCCTCCCGAGCGCGCCTTTCAGTGAGGTCTCGTCGAGGAGTCCCACGCGCCACACGCAATTGAAGGCGCGGCACGATTCGGGGCGCGAGTTGTACTGAGTACAACCTGACCCGCCTTCGCGGCGCGCTGGGCATGGCGCCTCCTCGGGGCGCATGAACTTCTCGCGTGCGAGAGGGGCCGCGCTGCAGCACACATCGCATGCGCTGCAGGGGTGTGCGAGGAGCGCTTTCTCGGTCGCCTTCTTCATGAGTCGTCGTTGAACACTAGGATGCACGGCGCGCCTTTGCCTTCCCCTTCGGTGCCGCCTTGATAGGGAACCGCTCGACTGTCGCTTCAACCGTGATGTCCTTCGCCTCGACACCCATCGCGCGCAATCGCGCCAGGATGGGAGGCGCTTGCGCGTACACCTCCAGGAGACTCTTGACGCTGATATACCAGTGCGCTGCGATCTTGGCGCCGACCAGTTTGCCCGACTTCACCATGCGATGAATCGTGCCGATGTTGTCCGCACCGACCGCATCCGCTGCGGTGGTCGCGGTCACATATCCCGCGTCTCTCATCAGTTTCTCTTGTGTTCGCATTACATGCAGTCCTTTCAGTTTCGCTACTCTTGCGAATGTAACAGAGAGAGGAGCCCGTCGCCAAGTGCCCCTCCTTTTTCGGTCGCTCGCTTGAGCCCGCGCTTCGCGGTCATGAGGTCTTCCTTCGTGTTGAAGACGAGCGTGAGTTCAAAGGGACCCCCCGGCTCATCGGGCACCTCGGACTTCTCTCGTCCCATAGACGCACCCTCCATGACCTCATCGTCGGTCGCGACGCTTGCGGCTTTGAGGAGGTTGTCGATCTCGTCTTGCGAGAAGCCCGTCATCTCTAGGTCCGGGATCGACCAGCCCTCCTCGGCGAGGTTCGAGATGACGACCGCCACTTCCCCCAAGTTCAGCTCCCCCCGTAGCTTGTTCATTCCAATCTGCAGGACCGCGGCCACCTCGTCGTCGGTCTCGACGATGACGCATGGCACCTCGGAAAGACCCGCCTGCGCTGCCGCATCGGCGCGATGGTGACCGTCGATGATGCGGTATTGGTTCTCCCCGATGAGCCGCACGAGACACGGCTGAAGAAAGCCTGCCACCTTGATCGCGCGGACGAGCGCTGCCATCTGCTCGTCGCTCATGTGATTCGGATTGTCGGGGTCGTCTTCGAGGCGCGTGAGAGGGAGGTTCGTGATCTTGAGGATATTGGGCTTTTTCATTAGCGATCTTTCCAAAGGGAGTAGAGGAGCGCGTTTGAGGCTATCGACTGTCGTGCGCGAAGGGTGGCACGGTACACCTGTTTTGTTGATAGGCCCTCGGTGTCGGCGACGTGTGATGAGGGCTCCTCGTCGAGGAGCACGCGCAATGCAGCTGCGGTAGCCTTCTCGCCTTGCACTTGCTGCAAAAGAAACGAGAGCTGCACACGGACACCGTGGTTCCACGAAGCATCCTGCAACATGTGCTCCGGGGAAGTGCCGTCGTCAAGCGGTAGCTCGTCGCTGAGTTCAGTGTGGAACACGTCGCGCAGCTCGCCGTCTTTGATTCGGTGGTCGGTCTCGCTCACCGGGGAGCTTTGCTTCCAGCAGTAGAGCGTGAGGCCATTGACGCAAGCGCGCCATAGGTACGCGCGCAAGGGCACACCGACCTCGGGGTCCCACGACCGCACCGCCGTGAGTGCGCTGAGGTAGGCCTCCTGCAAGAGGTCGCCGAAGTCCGCCCAGAAAACGCGATTGGCGAATCGCTTCGCGCAGCTCTTCGCTACGCGCCGAACTGTTTCAAGTTCAGCCTCTTGCAAAGCTGAGCCCATGACTCCCCGGTCTCGCGCATGATGTGGTGTCGACCCACAAGTTGCATCGTGTCGGCGCAGCTCAGCAGAAGCCGAAGCGCCACACGCAGATCGAGTGACACACGTTGATTGTCGTTGTTGCACCATATCGAATCCTTCTCCTCCACCGCTTCCGAGATCTCGTCGTGGAGTTCTTCCACGAGCACACAAATACGAAGACACTTTTTGATGAGGGTGTCTCGCGCCTCTTCCTTTTCTTTCGTCATCGGTCCTCAGGCTCCCACATGGTCATCACGAAGGTCGCCATCTGAGCGCGCGCCTTGTCGTCGGGGATGAGCGCCGCCATGCTTTCGAGGGCCGCCTTCACCATGGGGTCTGCGACCGCACGCCGAAGCAGCTGCTCTCTCGCCTCGTCGCTGCAAGGCTCAGCCTCAACCGTGAGCACCGCCCAGCGCGGCGCCCAGAAGTCTGTCAGCCCCCTGATCTGTCCTACGATCGAGCGCACTGGCGCGTCTTGCGCCCTCGCGCGTTTTCGTATCTCGATCCCAGCTGCCTGCAATGCGGGGATCGACCCCTTCCACACGCAAGGCAACCAGCCTTGCGCGCGGAGCTGCTCGTTCGTAAGGAGTTCGTCATTCATAGCGAAGCGAGCGAAGGCCCGCCTCCTCGTTTGGCTTCCTCAGCGTCGGCCTTCAGCACCGCCGCGGCGAGGTTCGCGCGGAGCATCATGAGGCGCTCGCGCAAGCTGTCGAGCTTCCCACCGAGGAGGCTCTCGTAGCGTCCGACCTTTTGCTCGATGGCGTCGGTGCGCTCGATGCGGTTCTCGTAGCCACGGGAACCGAAACTTGCAGCTTCGAGGTCCCGCTCCATCGCCTCCGCTTCGGCGCGTGCTTCGGCCTCGATACTATCGAGGACCACGCGCACCACGTCCGAGCGGCTCACGTCGTCGGATTCGTGAATGGCGGGCACCCGGTAGAACACGTGAGGGGTCGAGGCGCGAATCGCTGCCACCATCTTTTCGAGGCGCGGAAGCTGAGGGAACGGAATGAAGTACACTCCGCCGCTCGACCTGAGGGACACGCCATCGAGGCTAGGAATCTGACCGACGAGCCAAGCGCTCATGTCCTCGGTCGGGATGCTGTTCTCGTTGTCGACGAAGGCTTGATCGACCAGCGCACGAAGCGCGCTATCGCTACCGCCGGTGAAGCTAGGCCGGCATACCTTGTCGAGGCGGACGCGAAGGCGCTCATCGTATTGCAGCTCATGCTCATCGAAGTTCGGGACGATCTCGCGGACCACCGCGTAGCCGTTGTCCCTGCCGAGCGGACGCACGAGCATGCGAGGCCCGCGCAGGGTGTTCACCGCACGACGGAGCGCGGTCGCGGGGGAAGGCGCCTCGGGGAGGTCCGATTCGTTGAGGCCTTGCGCAAGCCACGCCGTGCGCAGCGCGACGAGATCGGTCGGCCCGTGGAGCGACCACATGAGAATCGTGCCCGCGTGCTCGATCTTTTCCGAGACCGCGATGTAGGAATGCGCGGCGCTCAAGCAGCCACCTCCGCCGATACCGGCTTCACGTGACCGCGCGGGAGGAGGAAGCGCTCACCGCTTGCCGTCTGGCACACGATGCGGCTCTTACGAATCGCGATGACCTGAAATGGTGCGAGCGCGTCCTTCTCGGCAATGATGCCGTCGTAGGACCCAGCGTGTTTCGTGCGAAGCGTGACCTGTGCACCGATCGCAATGTTCGCACCGGGCTTGCTCGCGGCTTTGGTCTTCTCGACCACCGGGGCGAAGTCCGAGGGTAGGCCATCCAATTCGTCGAGCAGCTCTTCGAGCATCGTCTGAGCTTTGGTCGCCGCGGTGCTGAGTTCCTCGCGCGCGTTCTTCCACGACTTGATCTCGACCACATACGGGCCGAAGCGATCGATCGCGGCTTTCACTTTGAGCCGGAGGCGGTCGTGCGCCTTCATCTTGTTCATGCGTTGCTGATAGGTGAGCTTCGGTTTCACGGTGAGGGATTGCGTCGTCATTTGCTTTGTCTTTCGTGTGTTGCGTTGGGGTCGTTGAGGGATGCGGCGAGCGCTCTGAAGGCCGCCTCGTGGTCGTGGAATAGGTTGTAGGCGCGTTCCAAGACTGGCGTGGATGCGTAGACATCGATGCCCGATTCGTTCACTATCCGCAGGCAGAAGGCGTAGCTGATCTTGCAGCCGAGGTTCCGCTCCGCGATGATGCGAAGGTCCACCGCGGTGCGCTCTTCGGGCGAGGGACGCCGCCGCCGTGTCATGCCGCTGCCTTGGCGCGCAGGACGGCGAAGACTTGATCGACGTAGCCCTTTCCGCTGCCAGGCTTGCCGCTCAGCGCGCCGCCCATATGCACGACCAGACCGCGCGTCACGAGGAGCGCGAGGTTCGCTTGGAAGCCGGGGTAGTTGGCGTCGAGTTCCGTGGGGCCGCCTTGCCCATCGAGCACCTCGACGCGCGCGGGCTTTCCGTTGGCCACGTGACAGCGGATGACGAGAGTGCTCGGGAGCATGGCGAAAAGGCGAGCGGTGCTAGGTTTCAGATTCTTGTTCATGTGAGTTCCTCCTGGGGTTCGACTGCGGTGATGTCCTGGCCGTGCAGCATGCGCGGCTTATAGTACGGGCGAGCGCGGTGCCACCCGTGCGCGGCGATGAATGCACCCGCTTCGCTGTTGCGGATTGCATACATGCCGATGCGGTGAATGCCGGGCTTGCCCGTGCTATTGCACCATGGGTTACCGACGAGCGTGAAGGATTCCTCACCGAGGAAGATGGTGCTGCCCGGTTTGAGGTCGAGCAGCTGGCGCGAAGTGGGTGCGATTATTCTTGGCATGGGTTCACCATTTCGAGGTCACGGGCGGCGATGCTCGTGAGGCATTGGTTGCGGAAAGACCAGATGGTTGCGTAGCGGGGGCCATTCGTGGCGCCGCGCCATGCGCGCGCCTCGTCGTCCACGAGGAGGAGGTCACCCTCAGCCATGGCGGTGCCAAGCTTGGTGACGACGGTAACCTTGGCGATCGCGAGTTTCATCGCCTCGAAGCGGCCCGCATACTGGGGGAAGGCCGCCATTTGCTCAGCGGCTTGCGCCTTGAGCGCCGCGAGGCGCACTGAGGGATCGGGGAAGAGGGGGTGGAGCTTGTTGGCGTTCATGCTTTTCAGTATTGCATAACTCGCGCCACTGTCAAACATATCGAGAATCGCAACTATCGCAAAGCTAGCACGCGCAACGTTGTCATAGCCTGCACCCTCCAGATCGCGAAAAGAGGAGTGGTTCCGCGGGCGTCAATTCTGTGACGGCTTTTGCGTATCTGTGCAACTTTTGCGACTAATGCTAAGTGCGCGACTTGTGCGAGCTTTGCTAGCTTGCGTCACTGAGGGAGGGGAATCCGGCTTTTCCACCCCTCCGCCCGCCGGTATAGAGATCAAACACTTAGCCGTGTATTCTTGCGATGTTTGCTAGTTGTATCATTGGCGCGATAAGTGCTATACATGAGAGCATGAACACCGCGAAGAGCACCGCCGCCCCCATCGAATCGCGTACGTACATCGCCGTCCACGCCTCCACCGCGTGCCGCGAGTTCGAGGCCTCGCACATCACCTATAAGGATACAATCTTCGCGGACGGCCGCATCGTGAGCCGGGTGAGCGGCATCTCGCCGGACGGCGAGCGCTTCGATACCACCGAAGAGCGCCGCATCGAAACCCCCGTCGACTTCGAGCGAATCCACGCCTACCGAACTACTCACGGATGGCGCTTCGTCCGAGGCCTCGTCTGAAACCTCGGTGACAATCCGTCGCCTTTTGCACAAGCCTGCCAACGAAAAGGAACACACGCCCACATGAAAACAGCCATCCTCAAAGCCGCGCTCTTCACCCCTCTCCGCGGAGGGCGCTGGGGCCTTCCTATCCTTTGCTGGGGCGAACCCGGCGTCGCGAAGACGGCGCTCGTCGAAGACCTGGCGATGCGCTGGGGCCTCCCGTGCGAGACCCTCTCCCCGAGCGAGCGGGGCGAAGGCGCCTTCGGCGTGGTCCCGGTTCCCGGGAACCCCGACGAGAACGGCAACATGCTCCTCACCTACCCCGCGCCCGAGTGGACCAAACGCTTCGGCGAGGATGGCGCAGGACTCGTTTTCGTGGACGAGGCCACCTCTACCCCGCCCGCCCTGCAAGCGCCTCTCATGGGCCTCATTCTGGCGCGCCGCATCGGTGGCGTGGTGCTACCCAAGCGGGTGCGCATCCTGAGCGCCGCGAACCCCGTGGACCTCGCCGCCGGTGGCTATGAGCTTTCCGCCCCTGTCGCCAATCGCATGGGGCACCTCGAATGGTCCAAGCCCACGGTTGAGGAGCACGTTCAGTTCATGCTCCGCGGCGAGTCGCTCGGGGATGCCGAGGACTTCAACGACGCGACGGTAGAGGAGCGCCGCGTGCTCGCGGAGTGGCCCCACGCTTGGGCCGTCGCGGTAGGCTACGAGACCGCCTTCCTTCAGCGCCGCCCGGCTTGCAAAAACATGTGTCCGAAAGCGGGGGACCCGAAGGCCTCGCGCGCTTGGGCCTCGGACCGGACCTGGGAGATGGCGACGCGCGCTTATGCGTCCGCGACGGTGCACGGCCTCAGCGACACTGAGCGTGAGATCTTCGTCGAGGCGTTCATCGGTCACGAAGTGGCGAGCGAGTTCTTCGAGTTCATCTCGAAGCAGGACCTCCCCGATCCGGCCTTGCTCCTCGACGGCAAAGAGAAGTTTGCGCATAACCCCCAGCGCATCGACCGCACCGTGGCGGTCCTCGCCGCTTGCACCGCGCTCGTGTCCCCGGCGAAGGCTGAGCACCGCAAAGATCGCGGTATCGCGTTGTGGAAGATGATGGAGAGCATCTGCGACAAGAACAAGGCGGACCTCGACATCATCATCCCCGCCGCGCATGGCCTCGTCGAAGCTGGGTTGCAGGTGCTCGTCGAAGGTGCAATGACCCTCTCGAAAATTCGGCCGGTCCTCAAAGCCGCGAACGTCAAGCAAGGCAACGGAAGGCAGCGCCTATGAGCGGCGACCCTAAAGAGATCTTCAGCGCTGGGCGCTTCATCGCGCGCGTGAAAGCGCCTTACTTCCGTACGATCTTGCTAGGCTTCGCGCCGATGTGGGTCGACGGGCTTGGCACCATCGGCGTGACCGAGCACGGCGTTCTCCTCATCGACGGCGCGTTCCTCTCGCAGGTCACTCCCGAGGAGTGCGCCGGCCTCCTCATTCACGAGGTCATGCACGTGGTGCTGGAGCACCTGAAGCGCTCGCAGCGCACGTTGCGCGACCCCGCCACATCGAATAAGGCGGACGACCTCGCGATCAATCCGGGCATCCTCGACATGGGCTGTGTGCTGCCGGGCGGTGGCCCGGGCTCGCCGCCGCACCCCCTCAAAGGCCTTTATCCTGAGGACTTTGGGTGGAAACGAGGCCTCACTTCGGACGAATACTACGAACTTTTGCGTCAACTCCCGCCTCCTCCGCCTAAAAAAGGCGGGAAATCTGGCAAGCAGGAGGGTCGAAAAGAGCAAGGCGAGAGCGGCGCGGGCGGCGATGGCGAGCCCGAGGAGCCGAATGATGAGCAAGGTGAAGGCGGAAATGGTGGGGATTCCGACCACGAGCAGACCGGAGACGGCGAAAAACCGAAATGCGGCGGAGGTTGGTGCGGTTCTTGTGCCAATCGCCCCATGCCCAATGAGCCCGGTGCGCAAAACGCCGCGTCGAGGCCTCAGGGAGAACTCGATCGCATGATTCGCCAGACCGCGGAAGCGGTGCGCGAGCATGCCGCACGCGAGCGCGGACAGGTACCCGCCATGCTGCAGCGGTGGGCCGACCAGATTCTCGCGCCCGCCGAAATCCCCTGGCAGACCGAGCTTGCCATCCTCACGCGTCAGGCCTGCGCATGGCGCGATGGCGCCGCGCAGCATCGCTACGATTCACCCTCGCGCCGTCAAGCAGGCATCGGCTTCGGCCCAGGTCGCGCGGTGCTCCCACGCTTCCGGATGCCAGTGCCGAACGTGACCGTCATCATCGACACCTCGGGCAGCATGGGCTCGCGCGAGCTTGGCGAGGCCGCACGCGAGGTGAACGGCATCCTCAAAGCCACGGGAGCCGCGGTGACGCTCTGCACCTGCGACGCCTCGGTCACGGGTGTGTCGAAGGCGAAGAGCATCCAGGAGGCGTGCTCGCGCCTCGTCGGTGGGGGTGGCACCGATATGCGCCCGGCATTCGAGGCGGTCATGCGGGAGCGCCCTCGGCCCGAGGTCATCATCTGCCTCACTGATGGTCACGTCGGCGATGGGTTCCCCACGCACGCGCCGCCGGGAACGAAGCTCCTCATCGTGCTCGTCGGTCATCGTGCCCCGGAGATCGAATGCGTCGGCGCTAAAACCGTGCGCACGAAGAGCGCGGAAGTGGCGCCGAAAGCGCCCGCGCGTCAGTATGGTGGGCGATGACCACCAAGCTCGTTCTCGCCCTCGACCCCGGCTTTGCATCTTGCGGCTACGCCGTGCTTGCGCCGGGGGCCATTCCCTCGGAAGACCGCGTCGTCATGATCGGTGTACTCCGCACGAAGCTCAGCCCGAAGAAGCACCGCGTGATGTCCGCCGACGATAATATCCGCCGGTGCCGCGAGATCGCGAGCCCGCTCGAAAGCCTCATGGTGTCGGCGAGCCTCGACTACATTCACCGGCCCTACGGTGGCCTCTTCGAGAACCGCTCACTCGTCCGGCTTGTGTGCGCGGAGAAGATGAGCTTCCCCCGCAACTCAAGCGCAGCGGCGAAGATGGCGATGACCTGGGGCCTCATCGTGGGGAACCTCCACCGCTTCGGCTTGCCTCTCGTGCAGGCCTCTCCCCAGCAAGTGAAGAAGACCTCCGCCGGTGATAGCAGCGCGACGAAAGACCAGGTCGAGAAGGCCATGGTCAAGCGCTTCGGGAAGGGTCTCTACCGCATGCTGAAGGGTGTGCCCGAGACTCAGCACGAGCACGCCTTCGATGCGCTCGCGGTGGGGGTCACGTGCCTCGATTCGGAGGAGGGCCGCATGGTCCGCACGCTTGGCTAGGTTCACGCGCTTCCGTTCCCTCGAAGAGCTTCACGCCGCGGGCTACATGGCGGTCGTCGAGACCTCTGCAGACCTCCTCCGCCGGTACGGTGTCCCGCTGTATCAGAAAGGTGCGATCCCGATCGAGGGGACGAATGCTTCTTACTTTGCCCCCGCGTGGGCGCCTCAACTTATCGTCGACTGGCCGCTCGGTGCGGACAGTGCAGACTTCGATCACTCTCTCTTGAAATTCGTCATCCGGCGCATAGTGCGCACGGGGGACAGCGGGTTCGCGACGGTGGCGCTCAGCGTCGCAGCCCTTGGTGGTTCGGAAGGGGTTCGTGTTCTTTTGGGCACGGACATCGACTGGAAAATGTGAGCGCACGAAAGTGCAAAAGAAAATGTGGATTTTTACCCCCCTAGGTTACTTCTCTGTCGTTCAAGCCAACGCCGACGAACTCATGATTCGGTCGCGGTGCAAGGCGGACCTGGAGCGCCTCGTCCTCGTGCTCGGTGAGCCTCACGTCGAGATCGTCTCAACGCTAAAGCCTCACTGCGACTACCCCTTCCGCCTCTTCGTGCAGCGCGAGCGCTTCGGGGATTACATGAAAGCCTTCACCGAGAACATCACCTACACGAACTTCAAGGACGAGGTCGCGAGTGTCGACGCGGACCGCTCGCATGGGCCATACCTCAAGATCTGGAGCGTGCTCCGCAGCGCCCTCGACCCTCGCGCCGTGGCGCGCCGCTAAGATGGCAAAGCACAACCTCAAGTTGGTTCAGCGCGAGAGCGAGCCGGGCACGCGTGAGCGTGGCAAGGCGCTCATCGTCGTCGGCTTCAAGTGCGCGGTCGTGGTCCTTTGGCAAGGCACCTTTTACATCGGCGAGCACATCATGGAATCGTGCGGGCATGCGGACCCGCACGAGCCGTTCAGGCTGCCGGAATGCTGGCTCGATGCTAGTAAGCTCGACGACGGTATTTACATCTGCGATCTGACCTTCGCGGAGTGCGGCGTCTCAGATTGGGACGGTGGGCCCGAGTTCGATCTCAGTGCACAAAATGTAAGGAAGGCGACCGAAGATGAGTGGAAAGAATACTACGAGGGGGAGTGGCCTTGGGAGCCGATCCTCGAAGAGGAAGGGTAGCCCGAGATGAAGCAGATCTTAGATCACGGATATATCAAGCTAGTTGAGGGCTGGGGTAGCGACGAGCGCATCATCGAGGCCGCTCGAATGTCCACGGACAAGGGCTTCCTCGGATGGGGGACGTACACGTGCCCCGTTTGCCTCAACGTGACAGACGAGCGTGAGGATGCGGTCGGGCATGGGTCGCTTGAGTATTGTGCGCAGTGCAGCAGAACCGCGCCGTACGACTACAAGATCGGTGACGAGAAGCTCCTCGAATACCTCTACACGCACAAGCATGACACCCCGTTCGAGTTCGCTGGTCTCGTGGTCGAGGTACAAGCTCCGATCTTTGTGTTTCGAGAGTGGCATCGGCATCGTACGCAGTCGTACAACGAGATGTCGGCGAGGTACACGCCGCTCCCTGACGTCAACTATGCGCCGACGCTCGATCGGCTCATGCTCAACGCGGGCGGCACGAATAAGCAAGCGGGCACCATTGCCGCGGCCGATGCTCTCTCGCACGAGAACGCGCTCCAATGGCTCGAACGTCTCGACCGTACCTACGCGGACCTGGAAGACTTCTACCGGTGGGGCTTACAGATTGGCGTGCCGAAGGAGCTAGCGCGCGTCGCGCTGCCGGTGGGGCGCTACTCTCGGATGCGCGCTTCGATGAACCTTCGGAACGCACTGGCCTTCCTCACGCTTCGCTCGTCCACTTACGCGCAATGGGAGATTCGGCAATTCGCTGATGCCCTCGGGGAGATCATTGCCGAGTTGTTCCCGCGCACGTGGGCGCTCTACCTGAAAGGGCAAAGCGTGAAGGTTCATGGCGCTTGATTACTGCGAGGCGAAGCGCTTCATCGACACGCTACCGTGGCCGACCGGGATGCGCCCGCTGCTCCGCATGGGGCAGGTCGTCGAGCGACCCTCAGGAAAGGTCGGCTACGTGGCGCTCCTCTACCGTGCGGACAACCTGCAGCGCAACGTGCAAGCCACGGGGCCGGCGCCTGAGGGTGCGCTCCTCGTGGCACTCATGAACTGGATCGATGACCACGGTCTCCCGGTGGAGATGAAGTTCCGCCTCGCAAAGCTCTTCCACTGAAAAGCGAAACCGTCGCTGCCCTGGGTCACGCGCCCCCTCTGTTGTCCGCACGAAAAACAGAGGAGAGGCACCAGCGCCGCGACGGCTTCAACATCGACGGTATCAATGCAAACCGCAGACGAAAAGCTATTGATTCGCGTCACCCCTTAGGGGGAAGTGGTCAAACAGCCAATGCGCCTTCGTCATGCGATGGCGCCCTTTCACGTTTGGGCGACACACGCTGTCGCCTCCTGCCGTGTACCACGCAAGTCGATCGAGGAGTGGCATGCTCGCGCATACCTGCATCGAGCCTTTCATGATCTTCAGCGCGGTCGCCGTGCACACTCGGATGTCCCCGAGGAGCTGCTCTTTCGTAACCCCATAGGTTGCGAAATTCGATTCGTGTATTTGGAACGTACAGAACGAGTGAGGCTTCGAGCCCCGTTTGCACGTGCCGGTCTTGGGGTCGGTTTCGTCGCAGTCGCCTTGAGCATCTTGCTTGAAGTGCCCCTCGAACCAAGCCACCGAAATGAGAACCGCAGCCGTCCTGCGCGACCCATCGGGTCCTGCAAAGAGCGGCTGCGATTGAGCTGCCTCGGCGAAGGCTTGCGCCGTATCGAGGTAGGTGCCCTTCCAAGGCGTGTTCGGTTCGAGTGAAGTGAGAAGGGTGAGAACCCAGGTCGCTAGACTATTCATCCCGACTGTCTAGCACAGATCGCTAAACTTCAACGCTCGCAAAGGTCGATTTCAGAGCACGACTGTGCCTGCATAATACACCTGAGATCTAGCTCAGCGAAACCTGATCCCTGCACGTTCTCGCAAACAGCAAGGCACGATGCACCCTTTTTGGTCGGCATGCCTTGCTTGCACTTGAGGCCATTCGGCCCCACACGGTCGCAGTATTCTGCACAGGGTGGGTTCGGCCCGTTTGGGTTCGGTGGCTTCGGCGGGAGGCCTGGGCACCCGATGAGCGTGACGATGAAAGCGAATGTGGTGAGAAAGCTCTTCATGGTACCTCCGAGAAGCGCGGTGCGCTTTCTACGATCCAAAGGTCCGCGGTCCGGTTCCACACGATGTAGTCCCAGCTCATGCGGAACCAACCGTCTTGACCGAAGCCGCGACCCCATGAGTTCACGATGCCCGCATCCTTCTCGGTGTACTCACCCACGCACATCGCGTGACCGCCTGCGAGCGTCGCGCCGTTGGCGGGGGGATCGATCGGGTTGCCGTTGTTTGCGCTGCGGTCATCACAGAAGGCTTGCGTGACTTGCGTGCCGAAGCACACGAGGTGCTGCGCCATGATCGCACGCTTGATGACCTCGACACGCTCGTAGCCGGTCTCGTAGATGCGCCGGTATTGTGTGGGCGCGTGCTGATCGAATGCTGCACGAACCGCCGCCATGTTCGGCACACGCTGGAAGCGCCCCGGGTTCCCGTCCTCGTAGGGCCAAAGGGACTCGGGACAGAAGCCGAACTTGTTCATGCATTCGAAGACCGCGCGGAGCCACGTCCCCGAGTCATTCGCGGTTTCGTGGTGCGTGGCTCGCGCGAAGTAGTACGCGAAGAGCCGCGAGCCGTAGGGCGTCTCCGGGGGTGCGCCTTGCTTCAAGTGGCTCGCATGCACTGCCTGCATCGCTGCGTTGGCTGTGCATGAGCCTAAGGCTCCTTGGTCGAAGATGTCCGTGACGAGGTGCCGCGCGCTCGCCTCGCGCGCGATGGGGCCCGCGCCCAGGAGTTCCGTCGCGGACCAATCCTCTGCGACCTGCTTCAGGGGGTCGGGGAGGTACCCGAGCCCCCTCATTTTGCGCCTCGCTTGAATGCCATCGGTTCGGGCACTTCGAGCTTGCCGTCTTTCGTGGGGGTAGCAGATAGCTTCCCAGTCGAGACTTGCGTGACACCGTAAGGCTTCACGAGGGACATGAGTTCGAGGTAGGCCTGCTTGAAGTCATCGAAGGCCTTGTCGATCTGTGCATCATCCAGGTTCTTTGCGCCTTGTGCAGACCGGAGTGCAACGTTCAGCGCCGCGCGTGCCTTCAAAATTGCGGTGTCGATCTTTGCCTGTGTTGCAGGATCGGGATGGGCAGCGAAGTACCGCGCCACAAACGCCTCGATGGCGTCAATGACTTGCATACCGTCGAGGACGGCTGCAATAACTCCGGGAAGCAAAGCGGCAAACGCAGCGCAGCCGGGCAGAACTGTGACCCCCAACGAAATCGTGAGGAGGGTCGCAAGGAGCCGGGTGCCGCCTCGGTTGAAAATGCTCCGCTTGAGCATTGCATCGGGGGAGGAGGAAGCGACGGGTTGCGTGTCGTCGGCGGAAGGCTTTGCAGGGGTTGTCGGGCCTGGTGGGTCCAGAGGGCCATTCGGCTTGTAGAGAAAGAAGCCGATCAACTTCGCCACCGTTTCGTGACCCGCGACAGCGGTGCTGCCTGCGAGCACGCCCGCGAGGCCTGCATAGATGGCGTCTTTCCACGACGCGCCTTCGTTGAGCTTTGCGTTGAGCAGCGCGATGACCATGCCGAGCACGACCGCGAGCCACGGGAGCACCTTGCGAGGGATGCGGTTGATCCAGCTCACCGGGAGCGCATCGAGCAGGTCGCTGATTCGCTTGCCTTTGAGGACGCGCACGATGGCACCTACCACAAGTGCAATCGCCGCGAGGGTCGCGGGGGAGGTTGGGTTCTTCAGATCGATCATGGTTTCTTCCTTGGGGTTGGGCGCGGGGGTTCGCGCGGGACGGTCGGCACCCTAACAAAGTCTGTCGGAGGGAGCGATGGCGTTTCACTCGATGACTCTTCTCGCCGGAGGTCGCGCTTCACGCGCGGTGTCTCAATGGCCTCTTCATCAATCTCGACCTCTTCGACACTCTCAGGAGGGAAGTCGCTTTTGATCTTCGTGAGAAGGTGGTCGATGCGAGAGTTGAGCGCCTGCATCTCGGGCAGCTGGTTGTCGCTGATCGACTGAATCTTCGCGCGGTAGGTCTTCACCGCCGGGTGCTCACCACTCTCACCCTTCACACGCTTGCCGGCGCTCACTGGGACCGCCGATCTTTCGCGGTTCGATCCTCACGCTTCTCCAAGAACTCGACCACCTCAGACAGCTTCTGCACTGCCGTGATGACTTCTTTCTGGAGCGAGAGGCAAAGCGTCGAGAACTGCTTCGTGTCCTCGATCCGGGAGTTCTTCTCCTTATCGAGGTCCGCGTCTTTCTTCTTCAGCGCGATGAGCGCCATCACGAGAAAGACACCGACGACGCCAGTGCTTGCGAGCTGCCCGAGAAGTGCCTGCCATTCCATTTTCGTTTGGTCCTATTCCGCCCATGCGAGCGAGATGATACCGCCGGCTCCAGCGCCGCCGTCTGCACCGAGTCCACCCGAGGCTATACCGGCGCCGCCGGCACCGCCGCCACCTCCGCCACAACCATAGCCCACCGCGTTGGCGCCCGCTGAGCCCGCTGAGCCGCTGCCTATGTTGCTTCCATTTCCGCCATTGCCGCCGTTACCGGGGCCGTCTGCCTGAGGCCAGTTGGAGAAGCCACCTCCGCCGCCGCCTCCGCCACCGTTACCGGAGCCCGCGCCTTGCGTGCCGTTTGCACCGTGGCCGGTTGAGCCGCTGCACACGGGGGAGAAGGTGCCGCGCTTCGAGACGCCTGCCGCGCTTTGCGTCGTGATGTTGGACCCGACACCGCCCGCGCCCGCGAGAGGGACGACCAGACCATTGCGGTCGATAGCACTGCTAGCAGTGCCGCTCGCGCCACCCGCCCCCTGTCCCGTGGAGCCGAGAAGACCACCCGCGCCGCGCGTGCCGCCGGGCCAGGTCTGGGTCCCGAAACCGCCGGTGATGCTTACCGCACCGCCGTTGCCCCCATTGCCGCCGTTGCCGTTGTGCGCGCCGGATGCGATTCCGCCGCTCCCAGGGCCGCTAATCGTGAGCGTGAGCGTTTCCCCTGGGGTGACTGGCAACCAGACGCCAAAGGCCACTCCTGCCCCCCCTCCGCCGCCGGATGAGCCTTGCGTGGTGCCACCTCCCGAACCCGCGCCGCCGCCGGCACCGGAGCCGCACCCTTCCGCAAACACCTGAAACACGCCCGGGGGGACGAGGAAGGTATCGCTCGAAGTCCAAGTTTTCTTGCGAAGTCCCATAGTTACTCCCACCAACGAAGGTGAACCACGCCATCCGTACCCGTGCCGCCGCCGTAGCCGTCGTGCCCTACCGTATCGGCTGCAGCGCCACCGCCACCGCCACCGCCTCCGCCGTAGTCGCCCGTGTCGGCTGCAGCGCCGCCTGAGCCACCCGCGCCAGAATTTCCGGTGTCGCCGTTTCCGCCGTTGCCGCTTGTGCCGTCCGCGGTCCAGTAGGGACCCGGGCAACCGGCCCCGCCGCCTGCGCCTCCTACGAACATACCCGAAGGCGTCCCCTTCACACCACAGGTGCCTTGCGCGCCTTGCACGCTGAAGGCGTTCACCGCGGAGACGTTTGATCCGCCGGTATTGCTTGAGTAGGTACCGTAGCCGTTCCACTCGCCGCGGTTGTCGTAGGACGCCGGGGAGCTAGCTGGGTTCATGACGCAAGGAGCACCGCCAGGAGCGGGGGTCGATCCTGCAGCGGTCGACCCCTGCGTTGCGCCCGCAGCGCCGCCTTGCGCGCCATTCGCACGCACACAGATGCCCGAGGTGCTTCCGGTGACCTTGCTCTCAGCGCCATCGGTTCCGCGATCTGCTGCGGTGGGTCCAGAGAAGACACCACCCGCGCCGCCGTTGCCTTTGGCGCCGACCGTGATGGTGAGGGTTTCACCGGGCACGACTGTAAAGCTGCGGACCACACGCTTCGCCGCACCGCCTCCACCTCCACCCGCGCCGCCTTGCTCGAAGGTCGGAGTCGCGTCGTTGTAGAAGCCGCCTCCTCCTCCGCCTCCTCCTCCGCACATATCCGCGTGCATGCGCCGCACGCCGGGGGGGACCACGAGGGTCGCGCCGGTGAGTCCGATCGTATATGTCTTCTTGACCCAAGCCATGTTGATCTACTCCAACCAGGAGGCTTCGATATAGCCGTGCGCACCTGCGCCGCCGTTGCCTCCTGCACCACTGCCTCCGGAACCACTTCCTCCGCCACCGCCACCGCCGCCGCCTCCGCCGGGAAACGCGCCTGCGGTACCTGCAGTGCCCGCGGTGCCGACACCTGCGCTGTTGCCGTTGCCGCCGTCGCCTCCGGCGCCACCTGTCGAGGGGTTGCAACCGCCGTAGCCGCCCCCGCCGCCCCCGCCGCCGCCTTTTTGCGCGCCGTCATCGGTGCCGGTCAGACCGCCGGGGGATGCTGCGATGTCGCCGCCATTGCTCGAGTAGCCGGACTGTCCGCGCGTGAAACCGGAGCCTGAGTAGGTACCCCACCCGCCAAGACCTGGCTGCGGGTTGAACCCATTGTCGAAGTGCGTGCTTTGGCGGAAAGGGTCGCCGCCTTGCGCGCTCGCATTGCTCTGTCCTTCGCGGCCACCGCGTGCGCCGACGAATGCAATCTGCTCCGCTGAGGGAAGGGTCAGGACAGAATCGGTGCCGTTGTTTCCGGGACCCGTGGTCGTTTTCGTCGCGCCGCCGGGACCTGCGAAGAAGGTGTAAGTCTGCCCAGGCGTGACCGCGAGCGTGAACTCGGATTCGATTGCGCCGCCTCCGCCGCCTGCGCCACCTGGGGAGCCTGGGAAGCCGACGATGCTACCTTTTGCGCCGGAGCCGCCACCGCCGCAGCCTCGTACGAAGATCGCAAAAACGCCTGCGGGGCACACCCAATCAACTGGAGAGCCCGTGTAGTCGACGCGAAAAGTAGCCCAACGTTTTTTACGCATGGTGCCTCAGATGAACCAGTCGGTGCCGTCACTCCAGATTTCGTACGTGCCGCCGGGTGCAGAGAGTACGAGGCTCGCGGCGACGCCCTCGATCTCCTCCGAGCCGTTGCGCACAAGCGTGCATGCATTCGTCCCGAAGGTCCCTGCTGCGTCCTTGATCTTGAAGCGAATGCCGTGCGCAGGTGCAGGGAGGTTGATGGTGACCGCGCCGCCGGTCGTGTCCACGTGGATGACCCGCTGCGACGAGAGCGTGTATGGTGAACCCGCCGTGTTGAATTGCGAGATGTACTCACCGCGCGGACCGTAGTCCAAGTAGTTGCGAATCGCTTCGATCGAGTCGCTGAGGTTGGTGGACGACAGGCCAAACATGTACGTTGCAGCGACAGGTGCGTTGTCGATGTCCGTGGTGCCGGACTGCAGCGAGTTCAAGGCATCGAAGGTGTCATCGAACGCATCCTTGATGCGCCCTCGGCGGAGCGAGAAACTCGCGCCAGCTTGCACGAAGCAATCCTCGCGACGACCGGTGCTCGCGATGGCGGCGTTCACGATGGTCGTGTCGCCGTAGACGCGTGTGATGTCCGCGAGGAGAATGTACTCCGGATCGAGCGGAGGCGCCGTGGGGGAGACCCCTTCCGCACCTTGCCGCACGACGAACTCGAAGCCCTCAGCTTCCTCGAAGTAGACCGTGACCGAGTTGCCGTCCGTGCGCGGGTCGGTCAAGACGCGGTCGAACTTGGCAAAGACCGACAAGATCTTTGAGTTGCCGACGCCCGCGACCGTGGTGCTGACCGCGCTCTCGTCCGTGCTGACCAAGACGTTCTGCGTCGAGGAGGTGTGGATGCGCGCGCCGTTCTTGTCGTACGCGGTGCCCGCGCTCACGTCGACAGATAGGTTTGCACCCGCACCGCGCTGCGTGACCGCGAGGCCGGAGACGATGCCGACTAGGCCGCTGTCGGTGATGAACTCATTGTCCGCTTGTTCAAGCAGCGCAAAGCCTTCGTCGAGTTCACCTTCGGTGACCTTCTGCCGGAAGTAGTAGTTGAGCCTATTCGCCATGGTGTTGTTCCTATCCTACACGTTCTCAATGCAAGAACCAGTTTTCGCCCAACTCAGACAGGCCGAGTTCCAAGTGATCGAGCACGGTCGGGATCACAGGTTCGTCGAGTCGGATGAAGTGCGTGTGCGCCGGCTTCATGTATTCCACGATGCCCCGAAGCTGGTCGCGCTGCGTGTCCGTGAGCGCGACCCCGACCGATACGATGAACGAATAGAGCAAGCCGATGTCGGATGTGCCGAGCACCGAATCGATCCCGAGTTCGCTCTCACCCATGACCCACGTTCCGCTTGCACCGTTGAAAGTGTCGACGGTGACTTCAAGCCCGAGGAAGAAGCGAATGACCGACTCGATGCCGACCTTCGTGCCCTTGAGCCGGTACATGTCGACGAGCACCTGCGCGAGGCGCCGCTTGTCGGTGAGCGTGAGTTCAAACTCGAATGGGTTGCCCAGGTCGAGGAGCATCGAGTCGAGCCAGTCTTCCGGCGCGGTGTCGGGGTCGATGATCTCGATCCACTTGTCGATGTCGTAGAGCAGGAGGTTCGCGACCTCTTGGATGCACGCCACGAAACGGAATAGATCTTTGCTCGCGTCTTCTTGCCGGTTGAGGCTGGGGAGCTTGCGGTAGAGATCGAAAAGGCGACCCTCAGGAACGGGGGGCTGCCAGCCGAGGAAGGTCGCCACGTCGTCGGGCGCGACCACCGCGTTGCCTGAGGTGTCCTCGATGTTGGCTGCGGTCACGCGATACGTACCGCCCGGGGTGAGCGGGATGTCGGTGATGAGGTCGACCGTGCTGCTCGTCACGACCTCGACGCTTTCGACAATGACGCTGACGAGCGGGGTGAGGTAATCGCCGAAGCGGTCGATGACCCAATTGCCCGGGCGAAGCGCGCTGTCGAGTTCGGTCGTATCGCTTGCGATGACGCTTTCGTCGAATGTCACGCGCACGCGCTGGAGGTCCACGGCTTCAGCTTGGAGAATGCGGGGGGCCGCATAGTCCTCGATCATGAAGTTGTAGGTCTCGTCGAGCACGTTCGCCGAGTCGCTTGTCGCATACGCCTTCACGCGAGCGGACACGACCTCTTCGCTGAGGAAGTCCGCCGTGCGAGAAACGATGACGCGAAGAACGTCCGCTTGCGGGTTGCTCAGCGTGCGCGTGAATCCGCTTTGCGCCACGCCAGCGAGCACCGCGGCGACGCCGTTGATGTACACTTCGAGCGAGGTGGAGTCGATGGTGCCAGTAGCGTCGACCGTAGCGAGATCGAACTGCACATCGCTGTCGCGCGCGATGAGGTCTTCACCTCGTTCGGGCGAAAGGTTGATGAGCGTAGGCGTCTTGCCTACGATGCTCGCCGCCTCGTCCTCGATCGCGGCGTCCGCATAGGCCGCCGGAAGCTCTAGTTCAAAGGCCGCCATCAGACAGTCACCGTGGGTGAGCCGAAGGCCGCGGAACTCGCGACGCCGGTTGCGTGGATGTACTGCGTGAGCGGGTTGGTTGACACGAGCTGCAAGCGAATCGCGACGCGGTGCGCCCCGGCTGAGAGCTTCGAGACGTTTGCAGAGAAAGACCGCGAGCGAAGCGGCCCGCCTGGGGTGAGGTCTTGCGCGGCGCGTTCGATATTGGCGACGCGCAAAGATACACGCCACTTCAGCCCGCTCGGCACCGAGGCCGGTGGTCGTATCTGCACGTTCACGCGGAGGAGTTTGGTGGCCGCCTCGAAGTCGATGTCCTGCCACACCTCGACGAACTGTCCTTCAGAGATCTCCTCGACGTGCCCAGGTGTATCGAAGCCAAGACAAAACACGTACGAGCCCTGCGCGGGGGTTGCCCCCGCCGGGGCGATGCGTCCCTGCTTGGTTCCGGATTGTCTGGTAAAGGCGTCCACGATTCCTCAGGTTTGGCGAAGACACTCGATCTGGTCGAAGTAACCTCTGCGGGATACATCCTTCGTGAAGAAGCCGAAGCCCATACGCCCGGAGGTGAATGGCTGAACGAGCGCGCCGGTGAGGTTCAGGAGGCCGCTGTTGACCCCGAGCGCGTCATCCACGAATGCGGTGCCGTCGCCGTGCGTGACCGCGAGGGCCGCGTCTTCGATACCCGGGACCGGTTCCCAAACAGGCACGTCCACGTCGTTGGCAGTGAGGTCGTTTTGGAAGACCTTCAAGATCACATCGCCGTTGAGATTCACGACCGCATCGAGCCGGAGATGAAGCCACGTGTCGTTTGCGATCGTGGTGGTCGATCGGCGGAGGATGCCGCTCGCACCGGGGGCCGCGCTGGGGACACCCGATATGATCGAGCCTTTGCGAAGCGCGATGCGATGCGGGTCGTCATCTTGCAAGCCGAGGATGTAGGCGTTGTCGTTCAAGCTGGGCCCTTGACCGAGCAAGAAGAAGAGCGGCGCGAAGTTCGTCTTTCCAGCCGACAGGCCGCGCCGGATGGCGCCGCGAATCGAGCCACCTTTCATCGCTGGGGTCGGCGCGAAGTTCGCTTGGTTCGCGAAGTACCCTGCAGCGCCTTGCGATGTGGTGAGGCTGTTGAAGCCGAAGACGAATGAGCCTCCGCCGGGCGGGCGCGTGATGCCGGTGGTGACACCGCGGTCGAGGGTCGCTGCGTCGAGGTCGTCGTCGAGTTCCGTGAAGTTTGTGCTGCCCATCATCTACTCCGTATCAGATAGAGGTCATCGCGTCCCACTCTTCCTCGAAGTCCTCGAAGTCGGTGGGCGCGCCAATGTCGAAACTCGCGAGGGTAAGATCGGTCCCAGGCCCCACGAATTCGTAGAGGTAAGATTGGTTCGTCGACCAGTCCTCCTCGAAGTCCTCGAAGTCCTGAGGTGTACCGTCGAAGCTCGCGGTCACGCCGTCCGCCTCGAAGTCATACTCGAAGATGTAAGCCTCGTTGGAGAGCCACTCTTCCTCGAAGTCCTCGAAGTCCTGAGGCGTGGTGTCGAAGACCGCCGCGGTGCCCGAGATGCCGTAGACATACAGGTGATTCGAGTCCCAAAACGTCTCGAAGTCCTCTGCCACTTTGGGCGTGGGGTCGGTCGTTTGGAATTGCGCCGCGGTGGTGTCCCCGGGCTCGAAGGCGAAGAGGTAGTCCTCATTGGAGAGCCACTCTTCCTCGAAGTCCTCAAAGCCTTGCGCGACTGTGTCGAAGTCAGCGAAGTGATCGGTCGCGGTGCTGAGCACGGACCAACCATCAGCGGCCCCAGGAGTCGCGCCGGCTACCTCGAAGGATGCGTTGTCGATGCTCATCAGTAAGGTGTCCCCGTGTCTGCGTCGACGATGCTGATGGTGCCGAGTTTCGGGAACTCTTTGGTGGTCAGAAGAACGTCTGCATACTCCCCGTTGATGGTGAAGTCCGCGGGTGTGTCTCCGAGCTTCCGCACGCCGGTCGTATCGCGAACCACGTTCATGATGTCCGACAGTGCAAGCTCGCCGGTGATGACCCCGAGCGAGTCCTCGATGTTCGCGCCGAAGTCCACGTTCTCGTTGTCGGTGCCATCGTCGTTTTGCACCGCGAAGAAGTTCGCGAGGTTCGTGCGAATGAGCGCCGCGGCAGTGGGCTTCGTCACGCCTTTGCGGAAGAAGACCGTGCACACGATGTTGATTGTACGATACACGGGGTCAAAGACGCCGCAATCGAAGGTGAGCGTGTTGGGGTAGACCACGGTCACTTGGTTGAGCACTTGTGCTTTCAGCTCTGTCGAGGGCAGGCCGCCGCCGACCGGGATGATGTAAAGCTCGCCCGCGTTCTCTTGGATGCTCGGATCTTGGTTCTTCGTGAGCATGAGAGCGCGCGCGACCGCGGGGAGGCGCAGCGCATTGATCTCATAATCCTCGCGGGCGACCGTGCGGTTGAGCACGCGAAGCGAGGCGGGGCCGCGCTCTTTGATCTGTGCGACCGATTGCCGGTCGGTTCCGCCGCTCGATTCTAGGGGGTTCGTGACCGTGGGGCTGAGCGGGTTGCCGAGGGAGTCGAGCCATTGCGCCTGCTCGAAGACCTTCAGCTTGTTCATCTCGACGCGCCCGCCGGACCCACCGCCGACCTTGTAGTCGATGGTGAGGGTTCCGATTGGGATGGCGCCGTTGATGCCGTTGCCGAACTTCACGGTCGCGCGGTCATTCTGGTCGACCTGCACGGTGAAGTGTCGATCGGTGGGGGTCGAGTCGAGGAGGTTGTCGACCTGCGTGTAGGACCCATTGCCGGCGATGATGATGCACGAGCCGTCGATGAATGGCGTCGAGCTGAGGAGGAACGCTTGGTTTGGAAGGCCTGTCGTCGCGAAGACCTGATCTTTGCTTTCGCTGTTCTCAGCAGAGACGGTGATCGTCGCCGGGCTTGCGCCTGCCGCGATGGTGACCGTTTCGAGGAGCTGGTAGCGTGCGGGGTTTAGTGAGTCTTCCGTGCGCACGAAGCTGCCGATGGGGAACACCGCATCGCCTGCGGGTGCCGCTGGAAGCGTGATGAGGAGGTCAGCGGTCGCGGGGGTCGCGGTGGCTGGGGTGTACGAGATGAGCTTCACCAAACCGAGGAGCGCCTTGCGCTGCGTGGCGGTGGTGATGCGGCTCTGCCTCGCTTGGTTGTCCTGGTAGAACCCGAGGATGTCGCCGACCTGAGCGAAGAGTTCGAGGAGGATATTTCCGAAGTCCGCGACATTGAAGTCGGTCCACTCGGGGAAGACCGATCGCACCAAGTTGCGAAGGCGCAGCTTGATCGAATCGAAGTCCTTGTCGGTGTAGTCGTTTAGCTGCGGGGTGATAGGCATAGGTGTCAGGCCGCGAGGGGGAGGAGGACGCTTTGGTCGATGCCGGAAAACAGTACGACGTTACCGGGGGAGTTGGTAGAGATCACATCATAGACGAGCCGAATGAGGAAGACGGTCTCTTGCCCTGTTGAGGCCTTCTCGCGAGAGATGGCGACTCTCCGAACGATGACACGTGGCTCGAATCGTTCAAGCGCGGAGATCACATAGACGCGCCCAAGCTCTTGCAGCACGAGAGAGTTTTTCTGGTGTCGCAGGAGGTAGAGGAGGGAGCCGCGCTCGGGGTCCCATTCAAGCTCGCCCTGCACGCGTTCATTCGACCCCATCATGCCGAGGATCTGACCGACGCATGCACGCACCAACGCAGGGCCGTCTGCGTTCGCAAAGTCGCGTTTATCGTCTCGCCGAAAAGGCCGGAGAACGCCACGACCTAGCACCACATTCGACGCGCGTTTGATGGCGCGGTCGAGCGGGCTAGGGGTGCCATCGACGAGCGCGAAGGCTTCAGTCGCAGGGATGAGTTCGAGGCTCATGCCCCAACTCTACTACACGGGCAAGCTCGCGCACACCGTACCGATTGCTTCGACGGCCCCCCTAAGGGGGTCGAGCATTCCAGCCGGGTCGGTCCCCGCCTCAATTACCGCGAATTCTGGGAGGCCAGCAAGCCCAGCGAGGGCGTTGAGCAGGCCTAAAAAGCGGTTTACGGGGCCGAGGCTCGCGCCGGTGGCCTCCATCATGAGGTCGAGGTTTGCCTGCGAGCAATCCACCGAAGCGGCGAGGAGAACCGCACCCTGCGCAAGCTCGGGGTCAGCGGCGAGGAGTGCCGCGCGGTCTCGTGCGAGGTCGAAGCTCGTCTGCACCGTGAGCGCGTGCTCGATCGAGTCGATGATAGACGTGAGCACCGCGACGATGACCTTGCAGATACCCGCGATCATGATGGGAATGCTGAGCGGGGGGAGGAGCGCGAGCAGCTTCGAGGCCGCCTTCACTAACTTCGAGACGCACTTCACGAGCTTCGAGGGGTCAGGCGGAGGGCCGAGCGCGTCCGGTATAGCCTTCGCGCAGTCGATAAGCGCCATCACCACATCGAGGATGCGGAAAAGGGGCATGAGAGGGGTGAGCGCGGCGTTCAATGGGGCAAGAATTGACTGCACAACGCCCGCAAGATTCGGAAGCGTGCCAGCTTCGATCGATGCTTGGAGCGAAATACCGCCCGGGAGGTCGATCGAGAGCGCCAAAAACGCAGACAGGTCGAATTCGACAGCGAGGCAAGTGTCTTCCGGAAGCGGCATTTTCTCGTCCTAATCGATTGGTTTGGCGCTTGGAGTGAGCACGCGCCCGTTGATGGTGACCGAAGAGGCCTTGATGTCGAGCGCGCCATCGCATTCGATGCTCATTGCAGCCGTCGACTTGAGCTTTAGACCCAGTTTTACGCCGTCGATCTCGAACATATCGCCTGTTTTCTTGTCTTCGAGGGCGACTCTAGCCTTCCCCGGGCGCTCGTCGATGATGATCTTGAAGCGCCGACCGTTGAACACGAAAGGCACCTGCACCGCCTCCTCAGGCGTCGAGTCATCCACCTCGTCGGGTGCTTCTCCCTCGCCTGGGAAGCCTGCAATGTACCTGGGATGGTCGAGGTCACCCATCTTGAACCACACGGCAACTTCAGCGCCGATCGGGGGAGGCGTCCAGCCACCGAGCTTCGGACCGCCGGAGCCCATCATTCCAAGCGGCATCGCCCATGCTGAGCCGTCGTCGCATATGCCGGGGATGCGCACGCGCACGCGCCCGAGCTTCTTTGGGTCCACGTTGTCGATGACCGGACCCTCGTAGATGCTCGTGAACTTGCGGTGTGGGTCGTCGTGGTCGTTCGACACTACTTCTTCTCCGGTGCGTCAGGATGATAGGACAGCGTGGTCAGACCCGAGCCATCTTCGAGGAGCTTCTCATGAATCGTCGAGGCGTTCGGGTCTTTCGCCGCGCCGCCTGGATTCACTTTGCCCTTCGAGATTGCCGCCTCGATAGCCTTGCATCGCTGCTCGATCGCGGCGAGTTCCTTTTGCACGCGTGCCTTGTCTGTCGCGCTCGCTAGCTCGTCGCGCTTTCGTGCTGCCTCTGCTTGGCATGCCGCGAGGCTCGCCGCGGTCGCGGTGCCGGTCGAGTGCGGTCCTGCCGAGGCGATGAGGTTCTCGGAGTGCCCGCGCGTGCCGTCCGTGGAGCACTTGATCGCGAGCTTGTAGCCTGACGAATCGATCTTGTGGTTGACCTGATTCACGTAGTACAGCCCCGACAGACGCTTCGAGATGCCTTGAATGTCGAGCACGCTCTTCGCCGCGATGAGGGGGTCGCCGACCATGTTGAGCGTGAGCTTCACCGCGGTTTGCGAGGCGCGTTTGAAGGCGCCGTCCGCTTCCTTCTTCGCTTGCGCGTTCGAGTTCGCGGTCGTCGGCTTCGACTCGGAGTTCGAGATCTGAAGCGTCGTGATGCCGGTGTCTTGCTGAATCGTCTCGGTGAAGCCGGGCACCGGCGCGAGCGTGTCGCGGTCCGTGGTGCTGCTCGATCCAACGCCGCCAATGTCCTTCTTCTTCAAAGGGTCGCGACCCTTTGCCGTCACCTTTGCAGGCTTCGCGAAGATGTCGTTCTCGATGTCGAAGTCGATGACGTCCCCCACGTCGGGCGGGAGGTAGTATTGGAGCTTCCGGAGCGGGCGCTGCCCCATCTTGCGCGGGTGCCAGTGCAGCCCGGAGAAGTCCACATAGAACTCGAAGTGCTCTTTGTCCGCGAGCATCTTGAGGAACTGCGCGTCGGTCTGTCGCGCTTGGATGATGTGCTCGAAGTTCTGCTCGGTCTCCTCGATGAACACGTTATCACCCTCGAAGCCGTAGTCTTTCGCGATCGCATAAACGACCTCGCTCCGCCGCGTGTTGTCGTACGTCTTCGACTTCACGGTCTTGTTGAGGAGCACCGCCTTGCCCTGCGCCTCGACGCTGAGCATGATGCTGCCCTTCACTTTGGTGACGAGGCACTCGCGCGAAGGCGCCATGCGTCCGGGGTAGCCCCATTTCACGATGAGCTTCGAGCCCGGGCGCCAGATGGGATTGTCGAAGTTCGAGAGGTCGAAGTTGTCGACCGTGAGCTTCAAGAGGTCGGTCTTCTTCTCGCTGTCCTCGAACTCGAAGGACGTAATCATATCGGTCGCATCCACGCGCGACGACTCGCCCTTGCCCTCAGGCTGGACGAGCACGAAGAAGAGCGGCTCAGAACCCGGTGCGCTCATATGCCAATCTCAAGCCTTCGCGCCTCGTCGAAGACCGCTTCATAGACCGTGCGGAGGCTCGGGATGATGAGACGGCTTCCGGGGCTGAGTCTGATCGTTGGGTCGTGGATGGGGTCGGGCTGGAAGTCTGCGATGAGCCACCAAAGACCCGCCGCGCGAGGGATGGGGCCGAAGTACCTTGCCGCGAGCGTGAAGAGCGACTCGCCTTGCGCGACCGTGTGAATGCGGTTGTCCGAATACTCGCGATAGTAGAACGGCTCGCGGTCGGTGAGCTGCAGAGGCCCGCCGTCATCGTGAAAGCCGAGACAGTACAAGTGTCGAGAGAATCGTCGAGGGCCGCTCATTCGCTATCGCTCCCGCGCTGCTTCAGTGAATCCAGGATGTCGTATTCGACATGGTAGGTATCGATTTCGCGAATCTCTGCGCTCGATACGAAGGCATCTCGAATCTGTTCGAGGGTGACCTTCGCTTTCCAAGCGACCGGCGCGCCCCATGCGTTGAACATGGTGTAGTTGAAGGCTAGGCCGGTGACCACGCACGTGAGCGAGATGAGCTTCGGCCAGATGAAGAGCACGCGAGGCGGGCCACCCTCGCGAATGCTCTGCGCGCCGCGTGGGTGCGTGAGCGAGTAGAGGAAGCGTCGGTCTTCTTGGATCGCATTCAAGCCATCCGGACCGCTCCCGTCGAGGCAATGCGCGAACAGCTCAAAGTCGTACTTCACGTCGTCGGTGTTGATGTAGTGCTTTCGCGTGTGCGAGAGGCCGGGCACTACGATCTTGGTGTAGTTCACCGAGATGGTCTCGTTCAGCTCAGCGGGGTTGAATTGCGCCGTGCGCGATTCACCCGTCGCCATGTCGACGAGGATCATTGCAGGTGCGCGGAGGTCGAATGCAGACATGGGTTACCCGGTCGGCGAAGTGGTGGGGGCGAAGCCGCGCGCCGCCGCGTCTTTGCTGAACTTCTCGACCGCCTCTCCGAGCACCTGCTCGTTGAGCATGACCTTCGTGTTGAGCGTGGCGTTGAGGGTCGAGGGGCCGGAAACGCCCGAGGGGGTCGGGGCCGTGAGCGGTTGCCGTGCCGCTGCGACGCCTGGGGCGCTCGTAGCGAGGTTCGTGCTCGCCTGGGTAGGCATGGGTAGCGCAGCTGCCCGCCCTTGCGATGCTGACCCCGTGAGGTCCCCCGCGACGCCTTCGACTTTGGCCTTGAGCCCGAGGTCTACCCCGAAGGCCTTGGTCAAGCCATCGACGAGACCCGCCGCGCCGCCAATGATCTTCGCGAATACTTTGATGACCGTGTTGCCGAGGTTCTCGAACCATTCCTTCAGAGCATCGAGCGCTCCGCCGAGGTCGCCGCTCAGGACCTTCGATACGATCTTGCCACCGAGGATCATCCCGTTCCACGCACCCTCGAAGATGGCGCCGACAGCGGACACAAGACCGCCAAGCCAGGAGAGCACACCCGCGACAATGCGGAGCTGGAAGGTCAACGCGCCAAGGACCGTCGTAGCGACGAAGCCGAGGATCTGACCGAAGGTGTACCAAAGGGATGCGTTCGCATCCGCGTCGCCTTTACCCACACCGAAGACCGCGAAGAGGTCCCTGAAGGCCTTTCCGATTTCTGCGCCCACATCCGCGAACGCACTGAGCGCGGGCCGCATGCCTGAGAAGGTGTCTGCGACGCCATTGCCGAAGGAGATGAGCGAGAGGATACCGATGGCAATCCAGTCGATGATCTTGATGAGGAACTCGCCGGCCTTCGCACCAGCGGCGCCCCACTTCTGGAAGGTCTCTTTGTTCGTGCTTGCCGCGGTCGCCGTCGCACCGAAGTGCCCCGCAAGGCGCTCCAGCGCCTTGCCGATCTTGTCGACCGTGGGACCCATAGCCGCGAGGCCCTTCTCGAAGGCCTCACCGAAAGCCATGAAGAAGTTCTTGATGCGCGAGAACCACAGGAAGACGTTGATCGCGAATTGCTTGATGCCCGCGTTCTCCGCCTTGCTGAGTTCCTCCTGCACCGCGCCAGAGAAGGCGCCATCCGAGAGAGCCTGCCCGAGCGCACTGAAGGCGAGCTTGATCTTCTCAAACCAGCGGACCATCTTGTCCGCAATGCCACCGATGTTCTTGGACCACATCATGTAGAGCAGAGCACCCGCCGCGATGAGGGGGATGAAGACCGCCGCGAGGACCACCACGATGGCGGCGACCGCCGCGAGAGATACGAGCAGAACCTTGCCCATCGCAACGAGGCCGGCAATCGCCAGCGCGACACCGACCGTGCTGCCAATGAGGCCGGCGAAGACACCGACCGCGATGCCGACGTATGCCACGATCTTTTTGACCGTGGGGCCGAGCTTGTTGAAGCCCACGATGACGGTGCGCACGAGCCCAACTAGGAAGCCGGTGATGGGGGCAATCGCGTCGCCAATATCGATCGCCAAGATCTGGAGGTTCGATTGCAGCACCGCCCCCTGTTGCTTGAGCGACATTGACATCTCATCGAAGGCCTTCTTGCCCTTGCCGCTCTTCGAGGACATCGAATCCATCATGCCGTTGTAGGCACTCATGTTGTCGGCTGCGAGCGCGCTCATGGTGTTCGCGGCTTCGAGGGAGCCGAAGAGTTGGTTCATCGAGTCCGCGGTGAACTTGGAACTCGATGTGATCTCCTTGAGGAAGCCCGCGAGCCCCTTCGCACGAAGGTTCGCAGAATCGAACTTGATGCCAAGTTTTGCCGCTTCCTTTGAGGCTTCCGATGTTGGGTGCGCGATGCCGGACATCGCCGCCTTCAAGCCCGCCGTGGCTCCCGCGGTGTCACGCGTGAGGGTCGCCGCGGTGCCGAGTGCGCCGATGAGTTCCTCCATCGAGATGCCTGCACCCTTGGCGCTCGCCGCAACCTCGCCGACTGCATTGCCTAGCTCGCCGACCGTGGTGAGACCACCCTGCACCGCAGTGAGGAAGGCGTCGGTCACGTCGCCAGCTTTGGCGAAATCCATGTTGTAGTTGTTGAGGATCTTCGTGAGGCCGGTGATGGCCGTCGCTTGATCGGTGTTACCTGCAATCGACAGCTGGTTTGCCGCGTTGAGGAGCGCGGTCGCCTTCGCCGCGTCGCCGGCACCTGCAGAGATGCCTTGGTAGAGCGCGCTGATCTGAGTCTTCGCGTCTCCGCCGTAGGTGCCCATCATCTCCTTGACGATGGTGTTCATCGAGGAGATCGGAAACTTCGCCTTGTCGACGAGGGTCCCTAGCTCGGTGAGACCCGCGTTGAACTCAGCGCTCGCGTGCGCCGCCACCCCCATCCCTCCGAGGATGGTCGCGCTCATGCCGAGCATGGCGACGGAGACGCCTTTCAGCGTCCCGCCGACCTGACTCATGAAGCCGGGGTCGAGGATTCCCTCAGGGGCCTTCGCGAACCTACCGGTCGTGAGGTCGCGCGTGCGACCGGTCATGTCCTCGAAGACCTGGGTCGTTTCCTTGCCGGTCTTCTGGAGCGCTCCGAGGTTTTTGCCGAGGCTAATGACGGCGGCGCTCGCCGCATCTTTTGCGGTGAACTCCAGACCCAACCCAAAATTATTCAAAGCCATAGCGCGTAGTTCTTCCTCGTGGTACACACGTGCGCATGATTGAAGAATGGCGAGATGTGATCGGCTATCGTGGCGTTTACGCGGTCTCCTCGCATGGGCGCTTTCGCATCGAGGTCGATCGCTACAATATCCGCAGTGGCAGCATCTTGAAGAAGAGTTTCGACCAAGACGGCTACTGCCTCGTCGCATTGCGCCGCACTGGGAAGTCCCGTCAGCGCATGCTGCGTGCAGCGCGGCTTGTACTCCACGCGTTCTGTGGCGCGCCTAGAGGTCGCCAGGCAAACCATAAAAACGGTGAGCGCGCTGACGACCGCCTTGAAAACCTCGAATGGGTTACGCTGAGCGAGAATATCGCGCATTCGATACGCGAACTCGGGCGAGACTACCGCGGGTCGAGAAACCCCGACGCGCGGCTTACCGAAGCGAGGGTGATCGAAATGCGCGAGAGAGCTGCACGCGGTGGCGAGAGCTTCACCGCATTGGGTACAGCCTTCGGGGTGTCTGGTGTCACCGTCGGGGCAATCGTGACAGGCAAAGCATGGGCACACGCGGGCGGGCCTATAATCCCCGCCCCGAAGGGTGGGCGCCGTCCGCGTGCTTTCTTCGCCTGAGTTGAGCGCCATCCGTCCTACTTTCCTCTGATTGCCCTCGCCTCGCGTGAGCGTTGAGCTTCAATGCGTTCAGCTAACCACTCTACCTGACCCCAGTCTAGCGCCAGGACACCCGGCATTCCACCAAGCTGCAGACCGCTCCCGCCATGCTGAACCCACAGAAGCGAGAAGAAGACCTCCTGGAGGTCATCCCACCGAGGGACGCCGATTAGGCGGTCGGCTCTGCCATTTGCCTCAAAGCCGCAGTCTTCTTGTCCGGCAGGAGGAAAGATTGACCGTCGAAAGGGACCGACACGTCGAACTCCAATCCGCACGATGGGCATTCAGCGAGCGTGTTGGTTTCGATCCCCCCGTCCACCTCGTCGTAGTATGAGGTCGCGGCGAGAACCTCGGGGAGGTCGAGGTCTCCGACCCACTCCAAGAGCTTGGCGAAGTTCGAGACATCGAGCCCCTCGACGTAGATGAGCCGCGAGGCGCACTGCGCGAGGAAGATCTCCCGCTTCGGGATGTCCCCCATGTCCGGGCCTTTGCCTTCATCGAGCCCTTGCTGCAGCTTGAACTTGGCCTTCCGCCCGCCAAGCTCGAACTCGAAGACGACATTCTTTTCACGCACCATCGCGCGCGACGATTCGGGAAGCTCTTTGATGGCGAGTTCGCTCAGGGGAATCTCCCAGAGGAAGGGCTTCTTGTGCTTCTCGCAGGTCTTGTCCTTGCACCGTACACGGAACTCGAATCCGTCGCCCCATGTGCAAGCGCGAATGCGCGTGAGCGCAAAGAACCGGTCAGCGAGGAGAAGCTCAGGCCAGGGGAGCTTCCCCGGTCCGGGGATGGGTACGCCGTTCTCCACACGAGCAATGGTGCCCGCGACCGCGCCGTAGGCCTCGTAGGGGCCAACATCCACAACTTCGAGCGTGCAGCCCGCGAGCACACCCGTGATGGGGTTCTTGCGCTTCACGACCTTCTTGGCGACGCGGCGCTTCCCACCGTCCTCTTCGCCTTCCTCACCGTCGTCGGCGAGGAGCGCCATCTCGCGCGCCTTCATATTGCGAACTTCCAAGATCAAACCCGACGGACACTCGATGCGTTCTGTTGCCATGTTTTTCCTCGTGCGGTTGAAAGAATAAATGCCGTGAGCGTGTGACTCGCCCACGGCACCGGTAGCGATTCGCGAGAGCTTAGACCTTCTTCGGGACGAAGTTGTCGTAGGTGAGCGTGAGGCTCTCCATGACATTCTCGTCCGCGGTGTTGTCCCATTCTCCTGCGACGAACTTGATCGGCCATGCGTTGGTCAGACGCCAGCGCCGAAGCGAGCTGCCGTCACGGTCCTGCTGCACGATGTCGCCGCTGCGCTTGTACTCATCGTCGATGAGTCCAGCGTTCGCGACGGTATCGGCAACCTCAGAGAACCACGTGTAGCAGTCCTCGTCCTCGGTGGCGCCGCGATCGAGCGACACATCCGAGAACGTGACGCGACCGGGGCTCTTGTTGGGGGTGAGTGAACCACCTTCCCATTGCTCGATCTTTGCAACCTCGGCAGAGAGTTCGCCGCACTTCTGCCAGGCCGAAGATCCGAAACCGTCGAGTTCGACGATGAACTTGAACTTCTTGTGGTAGCTGCGACCCTTGCCGATGACTTTGGGCTGAATTGTGGGCATGACGTTCTCCTATAACGCGGCGCTCAGCCCGCGAGTTCCTCTTCGAGTGCGCGCACGTCTTGCGAGAATCGCAACACGATGTACTCCGCAGGCTTCGCGGTGGCGATGCCGATGCGGCCGATGAGCTGTCCAGCGAACTGGACCGACGCGGGGTTCAGCCCCTCGCCGAAGTCGACCGAGAAGGCCGTAGCCGGGTCGTTGCTGCGGAATGCGCCGTTGCGCATCTGCACGAGGAGGAAGGCCTCGCACGTGCGGCTGACCGACTGGCGAAGGTTCTCGGTGTTCTTCTTGTGGCGAGCAAACTGCAGACCACGCTTGATCGATTGCTCGATGAAGATGGCGCCGCGGCGCTCCGCCACGCTCGGGAAGTTGCCGTCGCCCTTGAGCGTGCGAGATCCGTCGATGTGACGGGGCGCGCCGGGGTAGGTCGTGAGCGGGTTGATGCGCTTCGGGTAGACGAGGTCGCGCTTCTCCTCTTCGAGAACCTCATCGGTCTCGAAGCCGAGACAGCCGAGGAGGATGCCCTGCTCGACGCCTGCCGGGAACTCGTACACGCCGCCGGGCTTGCTCGCATCAGTGCGCGCGTACACGCCCGCGATGTGACCGCTCGGAGGAACGGTGAGCTGGTCCGCGGTACCGAAGACCGTCTTCGACGGGTTGAGCACCTTGATGCGAGGCCAGTAGGCCGCCGCGTGCTCAGAGAGCCCGAGGATCGCCGCCGTGGTCTCGAAGTACGTGATGACGTCCTCAGCGCTTTGGTTCGCCGGACTGTCGAGGATCGCGAACATGGTCTTGTCGCGGGTGACCTCACAGTAGGTGATCATGGCGTTGTGGACAGCCGAGGTCGCGCGACCGGGCACAGCGAGGAGGTTGAGTTCCTGCACCGTGTCGAAGCAGCGAAGACCCGTCTTCCCATTGACGCCGGTGGCGCCGGTGAAGTCCGTGTCGGCGAGGCTTGCGAGACCATCATCTCCGCCAGAGAGGAAGGAGCTGGTCGCATTCGCGGGGCGGTCCGTGGAAGCTGCGCCGGTGCCCGCATCCTGGTCGATGACCGTGATGTACTTCGAGCCCGTGGTCGCGTTGTTCACGACGGTCTCGATGTAGTTCGTCGCGGTGTCATCCATCGTGACGTTGGGGAACGTCTCGACGATGAGGCCATTCTTCAACACGATGAAGTTGAACTCCGCCGCGTTGCCAGAGGTCGCCGCAGCAACCTTGCCCTTGAGCACGTGCGCGTAGGTGCCGTCGTACTTGCCTTCGACCTGGAGCGTATCCACCGCAGCGCCGTCGCTGCCGGGGTGAACCGCATTGTCGAAACCAAGCTCGTCGTCAGCGGTCGAGGAAGCGGTGACTTGCACCGTTGCCGATGCGCCGGTTGCGCCGGTGCGCGTGATCTTCACCGCGCCGCCCGAGTTGGAGACCGTCACGCCCGTGACCGCCGCTTCGACGATGGTCTTGATTTCCGTGACCGTCACCGCGTCCACGTTGGCGACGTTGCCGGTGCCCGCGACCGCGCCGGTCGTGAACGCGAGGAGGCCCGCGTTTGCCGTGCCGCCGGAAACGTTGACGCTCGATCCAGTGCCGAGCTTGTCGGAGAAGATCGACACCTTGTTGGTGTTGGTGACCATGGCGCTTCCGCCGACGAGCTTCGCGTTGATGACCGCCGCAACTTCCGCCGCCGTCGCCGCGCCGATCGAGACGAACTCGCCGGTGAGGAACGTGATGGTTTGCACGCCGCCACCGTCGAGCGCGACGAGAAGCGTCATGCCGTTGGTGAGCACCCACGTACCGGACGAGCTTTCGCGCGTGGCCGCGACCGCTGTGATCGTTGCGGTCGTTGGGGAGATTGCGTCGGTGTCGACGATGAGCGTGTCGCCGGGAGCGAGGTTGAAGGGGCCAACCACCGAGCCGGTGACGCTTCCGCCGTAGGCTGCAACCGTGCCGGTCTGCAGCATGGCGTTCGCTTTCGCGCTCGTCTTCGTGGTGGCGTCGGAGGCGTCCGAGTAGTGGACCGTGCGCACGACGTACGCCTGCGATCCACCGTTTTGGAAGAAGCCGTCGATCGACTGGCGCACATCGCCGTCAGCGGTGTAGCTGCCGAAGATGGCGTCGTATTCGTCGACGCTGTTGATGAGGGTCGCGGCGCCGACAGGCCCCTTTTGGGTGATACCAAGGAACCCAGTCACTGCCGTCGAAACGCCGACAATGGTACGGATCTTCGGCTCTTCTTCGACGACGATGATTTTGGATGCGAGCAGGCTAGAACTCATGGTGTCACTCCGGTGGAGGGGGCTTGTTGGGTGGTGCTGCTACTTATAGCAGCCGAAGGTCACCGCGGTCGATGGCCCGTTTGACATCGGGTGCGGTGAGGAAGTGCGCCTTGAGGTTTTTCTTCTCGCCAGCGAGGAAGGTGATCGACCCCGGAAGCCGCTTGTCGAAGACGCGGATTCCGCGTTCTCCGTCCTTGGCGTCCTGAATACTTCTCATTTCCTGCACTGTGCAGAGACATTCTTTGCCATCACAGTCGGGAGGGCAAGGAATGTTGTAGACCTGGATCTTCTTCGTGCGGTTGACGACAGTCTTCATTTCGCTCATGGCTTACTCCTCCGGGGGGATCTGAAAGATGGGCCCGTCCGTTCCCGGTGCCGGTGTTGGGCCTGATTCGATGGGTTCTGCGGTCGTGACTCCCGCTTGGCCCATCAGCGTGACAGCATTCGGGTCAAGCTCAGACCCAAGGGGTAACACGTCCCGAGCTTCAGGGGCAGCTACCATGCGCATGTCGTCCTCGTCGATGTCGAACCCACGAATCAGGACGGTACCAGAGAAGGCCCGGATGTTCGAGTTGTTGGAGCTACCGACCGACCTGAAGTCGCCATCGGAATCGATCTCCATCTCATAGTCGCCATAGACGCCAGGTGTCGCATGATCGAGAAGGATGCGAATGGTTGGATTGCGCAGGAAGAACGAGGTCGTCTCAGAGACGAGATCGAGCGTGCGAGTCATGAGTTCATCCACGATGATGAGGACGAACTGAATGTCGACCGTACGCGTGGGGCGCTGCTGAAAGTTCTCGCCGTCCGCGTCCTCTTTCTCGCGCGCTTGGTTCGAGTTGTAGAAGCGGTTCAGCTTGAAGAAAGGACCCGAGACCACAATGCCCGGGATCTCGGAAAGGGCCGCCACATTCGCCCCGTCCGCGGTCATGTCATCGAAGTCCGTGTGCGTCGTCTGGGTCACGTTCTCCAGCACCTCGCGCCGAAGCATCTCGATGAAGGTGCGGACCATGCGCGTCAGGTTGCTCTGGTCGCCGACGCCTGAGCGTGTGAAGCTCGGACGCGAAAAGGTGTAGGCCCCTGCCACGGTGAGCGATTCGCTGGGCACGTCGGCCCCAGCTTGGTCGATGTTCTTGATCGTGAGCGCGACCGCGCCTTCGTCGTGCGCGGGGGTCGTCACGTGCAAAAGCGAAGAGGCCATCACGCGCACCTCGCGCGCTGGCTCATCGCCGAAGAGCACCGCGACACTCGGGTTCGCTTTCGGAACCGGGCTCACCGCGAGCGAGGGCTCCGGGGGAAGCTGAAAGTTTCCACCCCATATTTTTACGATGCGCCGCCCGCCAGTAGGCCCAGTCGCTGCGTCGATCTTGGTGATGAAGGGTGTCGCCATTTAGTGCCCCGATGCTACCCAACCGCTGAGGTTGTCCGTGAGAGAGACGAGGATGTCATCCTTCGCATTCGCCTTATACTCCTCGAAGGCAGGCCGCATGAAGGGACGCGCCGGGATGTGGATGACGATGATGCCGGTACCCCCACCGCCCCCGCCTCCTTTACCGCCGCCGCCTTTGCTGAACTTGGCGTGGAGGAAACGGCGCTGTCGATCGGTCATCTGTTGAATGATGACCTTCCCATTCTCGTGAATATCGGCGAGCTTCGCCATGCCTTTAGCCGCGCTCGCGGGGATGCCGATGAAGGCTTTGAACTTTCCCTTCCACACGATCTGAACCGTCTTCTGCATCTCGCCCGTATTCACGAGGGTCTTCGAGCTGCCCTTGTTGAAGACCGTGCTGAGCGCATTCGGTGGCGGAGTGTTCGAGGCGATGCGCTTGCGAATCATGCCCGCGATCTTTTCGGCCTCAGCTTGCACGGTCTTCTTCAGCGCGCGGTCGAATGCCGCGGGCGCCGCGTCGAGCATCTTCTTCGCGTTGTCCCAGTTGCCGACGAGCTTCGCGCCAAACATTAGCCCCCCTGCTTGAAGCTAGAGTCGCGCGTTTGATACACGCAAACGAGAAGGTTCCTCGATCCACCTGAGAGACCGAAAGACACGGGCCGCACCTCGGTGCAAAAGAAGCCCGTGCCGAGACCCGCGCGCTGCACAAGCTCCTCGGTGTGGTAGTCGTGAATCGAGATGAGGCGGTCGTTGATGTTGAACATCGCGTCCTTCGTCGTGGCATCAACGAGACCCATGCTCTCAAGGTCCGAGAAGTGGAATATGCAGCGGACCTTCGAGTTCGTGTCGTTGCCCGCGGACTGCTGCCCTTGCGCCTCGAATTGGTCATCGAACTCGACCTGGCAAGGGACCAGAATAGGTTCGAGTTCCTTTGCGAGTCGCACCTCGTCCACATCGAGCGTGCGTTGGATAGGCTCGCGGAAGATGGGGTCGTAGCCGCTCGTGAGAGGACCAGCGCCGTCAGGGTCCGCCGCGCTCGCAACCGTATCGATGCGCGCGACGAGGGCCTTGAAGGGATTGATCAAACGACCTCTCATAGCGACCCCAGTGCAGCGGGGACCACGCCGTGCGCCGCGATGGTGATAGCGCCTTCGGCGTAGAGTTCGAGGCAGGCCGCAGTGATCTCCTCATCCGTGAGGCTCTCATTGCCCGTGCATGCGCGCACGAGCGAGGCGATGTCGGTCGCCTCGATGGCGTTCATCTCAATGAAGACCTTCTCGATGTCCTGCTTCAGGCTCATGCTGCCCCCAATGCGGGCGGGCGCAGGTAATTCGCGAGGATGTTGTCGATCTGAGGGTCACCGGTGAAGGAGTACCCGCGGAGGTTGCCGAGTGCTTCGAGCGTGTAGGCTTGGTCGCGCGTGCGCTCGCTCGTCAAGCGATGCCGGTTCTGTGCATCGAAGCGCGCGCCGATCTGGGTCATCCGGTCGAGTTCGCGAATCACGATGAGCTTGGTCGCGTGCTTGATGAGTTCGGGCGTCTTGCCTTGCACGTTCGCGCCGTCGTAATCCGTGTAGCCGAAGACCCCGGTGATGGTGACGTTTTGCTGCCCCTCAGGAAAGACCAACCTCGACCACGAGCGCATCGAGCTGCCGTAGTGCGTGAGCATCTCCGAGGGGTGGAAGAGTTCGATCTTCGGATTGTTTCGGTCGTCCGGCGATTGCAGATTCTGGCTGAGGTGCCGGTTGTACACGCGCAAGAGGTCCATTTCGATCTGCGTGGCCGAAGGCGCCCACGGCGTCGTGTCGAAGAGGACCTCCTCGATGGCGATGATGGGGTCGCTGAGGAGTATCTTTGCGCCGCCGGTGCCATCGACTTTGATGGTCATCTCTCGCGGTGTGAAGAAGCGCTTCGTTGCTTGCTCGACGAAACGCGAGGCGAGGTTGATGCGCCGCGCGAGAAGCGCATCCGAGATCGAGGTCGGCACGCCTTCGTCGCGCATGTCTGCAACCGTCACGTAGCCGGGGTCCTCGCCGCTCGCTGAGATGTCGGGCAGGACCTCGAACTCTTCGATGTAGATCTGCTCCGCCACCGAGGGGGACAGCTGGATGTACCATCGGATCTGATGCGTCCCAATGTTCTCACCTGCGGGGACCGTCCACGTAGCCACGTAGTGCCCAGTGGAAAGCCGCCCACCCGTGGGGCAGTCATTCGCGATGTCGACCGCCATCTTGTTCCCCGATGTCGCGGGGAAGACCTGCACCGGGGTGCCGGTGCTCTTGTCCCAGATCTGATAGCTGAGAGCGTAGACGTTCGTGAGCAGGCCGTTGACCTGCGTGTAAACGTCAAGCGTCGGGAGCGAGCAGTCTGCGGTTTGGAGTCGAGCTAGGGCTGCCATGTCTTCCTACCTTATCACGGGAGTTCGCTCTTTACCTCGACGGGTCCGAGCACTTGCCCCGTTGGATCTCCGGTCGCGACAAGAGCCGGCCATCGAATGGTGTATGGAGAACCTACCGCTTCACCGCTAGGGATGCCAACGACGCGAAGCGTTACGATGTCGGCTGAGAGTTGCGGGACACCGAGCATCTCCGCAGTCGCGATGCCGGTGGGGTAGATCGTGAAGCTGAGTGAAGGCGCGCCAACCGCTTCACCGCTCGCGATGCCGGTGGGTGCAATCGAGACAGCGCCGGTGGAAACCACAGGAGACCCGAAGGCTTGGGCGCTCGCGATGCTCGCGGGGTAAACGAAGACCGCGCCGGTGCTGAGCACGGGCACACCCGCGGCGAAGCCCGAGGCGATGCCTGAAGGGAGAATGTTTTGCCCAGCGTTCGCGGTGGGTAGCCCGAAAGCCTCACCCGAAGGGATGCCGGTGGGGTTCACCGTAACCGCACCGCGGAGCACCGTGGGGGTGCCCATGGCCTCGCCGCTCGCGATGGCGGTGGGGAAGAGCGAGACCGCGCCCGCGGTAAGCACGGGGGACCCGAAGGCTTGCGCTGAGGCGATGCCCGCGAGGAGGATGCTGAGATTGAGCTGCGGCGTCCCGAATGCGCTGACGCTTGCCACGCTCGCGGGGTACAACGTGAAGCCCAGGCTTGGCGCTCCCATGGCTTCCGCGGACCCAATGCCGGTGGGGGAAACCGTCACGAACCCAGGGGTCAGGGTGGGGGACCCAAAAGCCTCGCCGCTCGCGATGCCGGTGGGGGAAACAAGCGAGCCACCCGCCGAGATGTAGGGGGTGCCCATGGCCTCGCCGGAGGCAATGCTCACCGGTGCCACCGTCACCGAGCCAGGTGCCAGCGTAGGCGCGCCGATAGCCTCGCCGGTGGCAATGCCGCCAGGCAGGACCGAAAGGCTCAGGAGAGGGGCGCCCAGCGCCGCCCCGGTGGCGATGCCGGTGGGGGAGACGGTAACCGCCCCAGGTGTCAGGGTGGGGGTGCCCATGGCCTCACCCGAACCTATGCCAGTGGGGCTCACCGTGAAGAAGCTCCCCACGGTGGGGGAGCCGAAGGCGCCGGTGCTCGCAATGCCGGTGGGGCTCACCGTGACCGCGCCGGGGGTAAGCACGGGAACACCCATGGCTTCCGCCGAAGCGATGCCGGTTGGGGACAGGTTGAGCCGCAGGCTTGGCGATCCGAAAGCCTGCCCCGAAGCGATGCCTGTAGGCGCAATGCTCACTGCCCCGCGAGTCACGACAGGGGTGCCAATGGCCTCACCCGAAGCGATGCCGACCATAGAGATGTTGAGTGAAAGGAACGGGCTGCCCGCGGCGAAGCCCGTAGCGATGCCGGTGGGGGAGATTGTGACCGCGCCGAATGTAACGACAGGAGTTCCCACCGCCTCCGCGGAGCCAATGCCGGTGGGGGACACGAGCACCGCGCCGCGAGTCACGACAGGGACGCCGCTCGCTTCCGCGCTGGCGATGCCGGTGGGAGAGATGCTCACCGCGCCGCGTGTGATGATAGGCGTGCCTACCACCTCGCCGCTTGCCACGCTCGCGGGGTAGATCGTGAAGAAGACTACCGGTGTGCCGATAGCTTGCCCGGACGCGATACCGGTGGGGGAAACCGTGACGGCGCCTCGCGTGATGACAGGGGTGCCCATGGCGCCAGTGGAGGCGACCCCAGTGGGGCTCACGGTGACCGCGCCGCGCGTCACAACCGGAGTCCCGAAGGCCTGCCCCGAAGCGATGGCAGTGGGAGAAACCGTTACTGCCCCACGCGTAACGATTGGCGTGCCGATCGCTTGTGCGCTGGCAATTGCCGTAGGAGAAACCGTGACAGCACCGCGGGTCACGACGGGGGTGCCGATAGCTTGCGCACTTGCAATCGCGCTGGGGCTCACGGTCACTGCACCGCGAGTTACGACAGGCGTGCCGATTGCCTGGCCGGAGGCGACTCCGGTGGGCAGAACGTTCTGTGCGCCCGCGCCGAAGCTCAGCGTGGGAGAGCCAATGGCTTCACCCGATGTGATGCCGGTGGGTCCCTCGATCAACCACCCGGTCATGTAGGTGACGAGGAGGTAGCGCTCGACGTCCCGAATGCGGACTTCAGAGAAGTCGCCAAAGGTAACGAGGAACTTCGACAGCTCAACCTTCGAGGTGGATGTCGGTCGTGGTGAGTACCCGAAGAAAATATAGTTGCCCGTGATGTTCGGGGGAAGGTGTGGATCGGTGCGCTGCTCTTGCGCGCCGTTGAGCTTTCCGACGAATTGCCCGAGCGAGTTTCGATACGCGGTGACGAGGTAGGTCTGACCCACGTTCGCGCTCCACTCCATGCCGTATTCGGTGGTGTTGTCGTACTCCCACGCTACGATCTTGTTGCCGGTGCGGTCCGCCGCTCCGACGCCATTCCAGTAGGTACCCTCACCCCACGCGCACTCCTGCGCCTCGGAGAACTCGGTTCCGTTTACACGAAATTGCAGCGGTGCAAAGATCGTAAACGTGATGTAGTTGCGGCACACCCCGAGATGGTCGCCGAAGAAGTCCTGCCCGTTCACGGTGTCGGTGTACATGTACTGCCCGACAGCCGGGTCGCAGTACGCCAACGTTTCAGCCTTGAAGCGCTGCAGATAATCAGGCCTTGCCGCGCCGGCTGAAGAAACATCCGGGGTCGCGGGGAGCCAGGTACCTTCGTTGGTCCAGAGATCTACGAGGCCGCTTACGTCGCTCTTCGCATCGAGGAAAAGACCCTTCCACGGGAGCGCCGTTAGCGGGTAAGCCCCGGGGTCAGTGTCCCACGCGGCGCGCTCCTCGGGGATGCCACCCTCATCACGCATTGCGAGATCGAACATGCGCGGCATGGCTCAATCCTCTGCAAGGTGGAACTCACCGTTCAGCACGCCGTAGGTCGTGTTCACAGTATGCACAATGTTGAAGATGCACGCATCTGTCTCGACGATGGGAAACCACGAGCCGAATCCGTAGAGGGATTGGACCTCGTTGTCGAAGCCGTTGCCCAGGTAGGGACGCCCATCGTGATCCATTGGAATAGAGACCAGCGGGTAAAAAAGCGTGACGCCAAAGTTGCCGGCAGCTGAAACCGTCGATGCTGCAAGCGTGACGCTTGCCACCGCGGTGACCCCGACATCACCGACCGCGAGAGGCAACACGATGAACCGACCCGAGGTCGCAAAGCCGGTGCCGCCGAAAGTCGCTGCAGGCGAGGTCTGCCCAGCGGTGGGTACCGTGTTGGTGTAGCTGACCGTCGCGGTGGTGCCAGTAGTACCAACCGCCGTGTAGATCTCAAGCGCAGCCATCACGCCTACGCCGCTCGTCTGCCGCGTGAGCGTAGCTGTCGGAAGGTTGGTCGTTTGCGCGCCGGTCGTCGTGCCCGAAAGACCACCCGAGTGAACGAGGCGATCTGCGAGCGTGAGCAATCCACCCGTGTTGGGTAGCCAGTTGAATATCGCGCGGAGGATGCGGCGCGTGCCCGTAGGGTTTACTTGCCCAAGTGCGCCAGTGGTCGCACGCGTCGGCACTACCGAGGTCGTTGGCGCTACACCTGCAGCCGGAACCCCAGCGCTCAGCCACCCGGAGTAGGTGCGACCGACCACCGTGGTCGGCGAAGCGGTCTTCGTGACGCGCACGCGTTCTTCAGGGCCAGACCATCTCTGCTTCAGTGCGGCGAGACCGGAGATGCTCATGACCTACTTCTCCACGAAGAAGGCTTGGCCGAAGAGTTCCGGGACCGCGGCAGTGTTGGGGAGCCACGAGAAGGCGATGCATGCATCGCTTGCAGCACCAAGGTCGAGCGGCCCACCCGCCTGCATCATGCCGTTCCACATGTTGCCCGCACCTGCAAGCGGTAGAGGAAGCACGATCAATGGGTAAGCAAGCGTGACACCGAAAGCACCCGCGGTGCCGGTGGTCGCTGTATTCGTCACGCTTGCCACCGAGGTGACGCCGCGATCACCGACTTGAAGCGGGAGCGGGATGATGCGCTGACCTTCGCGGAAGCCGGTATTACCCCACGTCGCGAGCGGGGTTGTGCGTCCTGAGGTCGGCGTCGTATTCGTGTAGCTTGCGCTGACGGTGGTACCCGTCGCGCCGATCTGTGTATAGATCTCCAGCCATGGTTCGACACCTACACCGCTCGTGTACCGCGTGAGCGTTGAGGTCGGGAGGTTCGTGGTCTGTGCGCCGGCTGCAGTGCCGGAGAGGCCGCCCGTATGCACGAGCCGGTCATAGACAATGAGCGTGCCGACGTTCAGCGACGCAACCGCGATCGATAGGAGGCGCTTCTTTGCGCCGGTGGCAGAGGTCGTTTGCTTGAGCGCGCCCGATGTTGCGTTCGTGCAGACTGTCGACGTTGTTGGGTTCGTTGAGCCCGCGCCGCTTGGGAAGCCGTCGTACTGCCAAAGCGAAGACATACGGCCCGCGACGAAGGTGCCGAGTGTGCCGCCGCCGATGAGCGACTTCTTGCAGAAGTTGATCTGCTCAGGCGCGCCGCTCCCTCCACCCGTTGCTAGGTAGATAAGGTCGGAGAGGTCGACAATAGGATCGCCAGCAGCCATGACTCAAGCCCACGACACCGGCGCGGTCGCTGCCAGTGGGTCCGTGATAGTGAGCGCCTTCACAAGACGCGCAACGTTGAGGGAGAAAGCGGTGCCCGTGTTCGACATGGCAGAGACGATAGCCCCCTTCACCGTGGCGCGATGTACCAATGGGTAGGCGCGGTGAATGAATGCTTCGAGGTCGCTGCAGAGTTCGTGGAACTGCTCACGCTTCACCTGTGCGTCGCCGCGGTGCCCGAGCACTACGGATGCAGCCTTCTCGATGCGCGGCTTGATCCACCCGAGGATTGCCTGCTCAGCCTCACGAATCTCTTTCGGCTTCTTCGCGAAGTCGAGGAGGTTGTTGAGGAAGCCACGCCCGTGCGTGCCGGTCTGGCGTACGATCGCCGCGAGAGCATCGACGAACGTGATGCCGTCGTTGTTGCCTCGGTGGTTCTCCCAAACCCAATCGACAAGCGTGAGCTGGTCTGCCTCACCAATCTCGTTGATGAGCCAGGTGCGCAGCTCGCGCTCGTCTTTTGCGTCGGCTTCTAGTGTGGACCGAAGGAGCAATGGAGCCTCACTTCGAGGCGCCACCGACCGCGCCCACGCCTTCAGCGCTTGCGATGCCAGTGGTCGCAACGTTTTGGGTGAGCTTCGCGAGCCGGAGAATCTCTTCCGAACTCATGCCTTCGAGAGCCTTGGCGCGCCGCTCGATGTTGTCGCGGAACGCGAGTTCGTCGTTCACGACCTTCAGCTCCGCCTTCTTGGTGCGGAGTTCACTCTCGATGTTTTGCGAGAGAGCCTTGAGGTTTTCGAGGGGCATATCTGAGATCTTCATGGCTTGACTCCTTGGCAGGGTGGGGGGGTTTGAGTGATGACCGGCGCACCGACCTGCTCTTGACTCTTGATGCCTCCGGGGAGGTACTTGCGGAGTGTGCGGTCGGACTGCGCTTCCTTGCGCGCCTCCGCAAGAATCTTCGGGTTGCTTGTCAGGCCGATGGGGATGCCGGCCCGGAGGAGGAAAGCGGAGTCCGCGATGATGAGGTTTGCGCGCTCATACTCGGAGGCTTGCTGCGCTTTGACGATGAGACCCCGGCCAATGGCGCGCGCGACTTCGTGGGGAAGCTCGATGCTCTTACCGTTGATCTCCAAGAGAACCTTGGAGCCTTCTTGTCGCACGCGTCCAGTGACTAGGGCCATCGTAACCTCAGAGCTTGAAGATCTTGTTTGCGCCAGAGTCCCACGCGACGTTGATGTCACCGCCGTTGGGGGTCACGGGGAGACCCGTTCCGGTGTCGATGTAGCAAATGAGACCAGAGGTCGCATTCGAGCCGCTGTCGCGCCAGACGACGAGCGATTCGCTCGGGTCGCCGGTCACCGCGGTGAAGGTGATGTCGGCAGCGTCAGCGACACCCGCCGTGGTGGTCTTGGATGCAAGGTTGCCCGAGACCGCAACAGCCGCCGCGGGAGTCGCGACAACGTCGTCGTAGAAGTCGTGGGTCGCAAGGTTGACCGTGTAGTCAGCGTTGTCGACGAGGGTGACCTTGATGTTGTGCGCATCCCAGTCGAGGGTTGCCGCGAGGAAGCCTTCGCGCCCCGCATCGTAAAGTCCGCTAGCCATTGTCTTGCTCCTTTGAACCCGCTTCTTCGACGGGGGGTTTTGCGAGAAGCCCGAGCGCTTCTTCGATGCCTTGTGCGCGTCCTTCCGCGAAGCGCCGCTCACCTTCGACCCGCATGGCAAAGTCGAGTGTGATGCGCGAGGCGAGCTTCGCCTCTTGCTGCAGCATATCGAGGAGGGCCGCGAGCACGGCATCCTCCCCGAGTTCCTCAGCTGCCTTGAGCGCAGTGAGCCACCGTTGGAGGAGGCGCCCGCTTTCGAGTTCCCCCTCCGTGTGCGCGTTCATCTGCTTCGGTAAGATCGCCGCGAGGTCACGAATCGCTGCAGGCGCAGGAACACCGATGCTGGCCTTCACTCGAAGGCCAGCCATGGTGTTTCGCAGGAGCTTTGCAGCGGCGTCGGTCACAGCAGGTCCGTTGGTTTCTTGAGCTTGTTGGGGCCGTGGCCTTGCTTGCCGTGGTGCTTCGGCGGTGCGATCGAGGGGGTCTTCCGCGAGGCCGCCACGTTGTCGACTTCGAGTGCCTCGGCATGATCGACACCGGCTGCTGCCATGTCATCATCGAACTCTCCCGAGATTTCCGGTGCCATGTCTGGCGCCTCGTCTGGGACCCCGCCCGGGTGGAGGGCTTCTTCCAGCTCGCTGACGGGGGCGCGGTGCGCGAGGTCAGCGGTGGTCAAGTCGTTGCCGGTCTCGACAGCGCGAGCCGCTGCACGAGCCGCTCCGCGCGCAACGTTGTGCACGCGCATGGGGGCGGGTTCAGCTTCGGCGACAGTGCGGCGAAGAGCTTGCTTCTTCTCGGACTCTTCGATCGCAGCGGCTTCAGCCTCGGTGCATACGTCGAAAGCCTGAGCGGAGTCGGGGTCATTGTCGCGCTGCTTGACCTTCTTCAGGTAAGCGGCGACGTCCTCATCGATTCGATACCATCCACGGTCGCCCATGAACTTGATACCGAAGACGGTGTAGCTGCGGAGGATGTACTGCTTGCCGTTGTAGGGCTTGAGGCGGGCTAGAAGAGCCATGATGGTGCGTTCTCTCTTGAAAGGGGTTGGAGGGGGACCAGACTAGCCCGCGGTGACCGCGCGAGCTAGACCGGAATGCTCACGAGCTTATTGCGTCCCGCAGGAGCGAAGAGCCCAGTTGGTGCCGTCGAACTGGAACTTCGCCGAGTTGACCTTCGACACCGGCATCGTGAGGAGCGTTCCCGCTCCAGCTCCACCGTTGATGAAGGCCGCGGTGTTTGCCGCGGTGCTCGTGCGCGTGATCTCGATCTGGTCGCCTGCGACAGCGCCAGTCGTTTGCAACGTGTACGAGCGGTTGCCCGTAAGCGTTGCGAGCACGCGCCAGTAGCCTTGCGCTACGGCGATGTTCCCGTCAGCGTCGGCGATTGCGGTGCCGGCTGCAGCGTGAACGTTGTCGAGGAACTTCTTGTCCGCAGCCGACATGGTGCCGGCTTGGGATTGCGAAGCTGCCTCGTCGCTGCCTGCCGCATCGAGTGCGGCGAGGGCAGCGCGGTGCTCTTCGAGAAGAGTGCGGATGGTCGGCGAGGTGCTACCGGGGTAGAGACCTGCGCCGCCCGATCCGAGCTTCTCGGGAACAGCTGTCAGAGTGAGGACGCCCATCGCTCAGCCCGCCACGATGTAGAGGCCGTAGGTCACGTCGGACTGGTCGGAGTCCGCCGACTCCACGCCCGTGGTTCGCACGCGCATGAAGAGCTTCTCGTTCGCGTGGTCGTACGAGACTTCGTTCAGACCGACGCCGGGGGCGGTCTGATCGACGACAGCGAGGATGTTGAGGTTGGGAGCGTCGAGCAGTGTGCGGAGCTTCGCGAGAAGCCCCGTGGAGCCGCCTGCACTGTAGGCGCTGTCGCCTACGAGGTTGCAGCGGCAGTGGAAGACCGGTCCTTGCGAATCGATCTTTTCCACGAGAGTGAGAGCACCGAGAGCCATAGTCGTTACCTATTCCTTTCCTACGCCCTTAGGCGACATTGATGTTGTTGGCTTTGACGGTCGCGGTTTTCTCCGCGAGCTTCACGTCGAAGCGCAAGGTTGCGACGATGATGAGCACACCCTCCGAGACGAGCTTGTCCGTCTCGATTCGGATCTGACGCCACACGCCGAAGTTGACGTTCTTCGGGTCGGTGAAGACGCAGTTCGTACAGTGCCCGCCCGTGCCGACGTTCTCGGGCATGAGCTGGAGGTCGACGACGGGGACGCCTGAGTAGGCGACCGCGGCATCCTGCTCCAAGAACTTGTCACCGAGCGAGCCGATACGGTCCGCGAGCGTGTCGCGGTAGTCGATCTCGGCGTCGACCGAGGTGAGGAACCGCATCTCGGACTTGTTGCGGAGGAACTCCGAGGGGAGACCACGCAGCATGTCGCGGAAGACGGTCTTGCTGAGCTTCGCGTCTGCCGCGTCGACGATGTTTCCACCGGCTTGCGCTTGGACGAGAAGGCCGTCGAACTTGGCGAGGAAGGAATCGGACGAGCCTGTGTCGCCCTGGATTGCCACTTCCTCCATGTCGCGTGCGATTGCGTCACCAAGGATCTGCATGATCGTTTGGCGAAGCTCCGCGCGCTCGATTGAGTCTTCGAGCACTTCGTTGTTGAGGCGAACCTCAGCCTTGAAGAGCTGCGCATCGAGTTCGACCTTTCCGAGGTCGGGCTTCGCGCGGTCACCCGCGGCGAGTGCCTGAGCCTCGTTGCCGGCGCGAAGGACGCGCGAGCCGAAGCGGATCTTTTCGATGAGCTGCTTGTGGCTCTTCATCGGAACAACCGTGCTCATTCCCATGAGCTTCGATTGCTTGATGAGGATGCGCATGAACTTCGCCGCTTGCGCGGGCTGAAGGATGCCACCGCTGGACGTGAGATCACTCAACGCCAGGTCGGCTTTTTCGAGAAGGGTACGGTTGTCGGTGATGTTTCCTGCTGCGAGGCTCATTGCTTTCTCCTTATGTTTGAGCGATGGCTCGCTCAGCGGTCGTCGCCGAAGAACGATTCGGTCTTGCTAACGGTCTCTTTCGAAACCGGGTTGTTGATGTCTAGTGGCCACGAGAACTCTTTGGTGGGAGCGCCCGCGCCTTCTACGTTGGTTGCCGCGTTGCCGACGCCGCGCGACTTCTTGATGCTTTCGAGTTCGGCGCGCTGAGCGCCGGTCGCCTTGGCGACCACTTCGAGGCCTTGAATGACCGGGGTCAGCATCGCCTCGAAGCTCTTCAGAAGAGCCGCGGTGTCACCCTTGCCGAGCGCGCCAGCGGGTGCCGGTGCAGCTGCGGGGGCGGGCGTGGAGCCGAGTTCGCCGATGAGCGACGTGAGAGTCGCCGCGGCTTGCTGCAAGCGCGCGAAGCGGTCCTTCGCCATCTTGGAACCGATCTTCGTGACGACGGACTTCTCGATCTTCGGGTGAGCGAAGACCTTCGAGACGTTGTCGAGAGCGGCGCGCATCTGCATCTCGGTCGGCGCATCGGCGAGTTCCTCTTCACCCTCTGCAGATGCAGCGGCGGGAGACGAGGGCCACATGCTGGCAATCTTGCCGAGCTTGCCTTGGATGCTTTCGAGAGCGGCGGAGAATTCGCCGGGGACGCCGGGCATCTCGCCGTCGTCTGCAATCTCGGTGGGGGTCGAGGAGGAGACCGCGTCCGCGAGTTCGCCGAGTTGCTCAGCGAGCTTCGAGAGCATGGGGCTCATCATCTCTTTGAAGCCGGGGGGAACGTCGAGCTTGCCGATTGGCTTCGCTTTCTTCTTGCCCGGGGGTTCTGCGCCCGGCGCGCCCGGAGGCATCGGCGGATCTGCCTTGGTTGTACTCATGCCGCCTTTGCCATCTGGGTGAACTTGGGTGCTCATATCGCCTCCGCCTTGATTCTTTACAATGAGAAATGCACGCTTGTTTGCGGGGCGATCGACAAGAGAGACCTCTTGAACTTCGATGTCCGTGAGTTCGTGAACGTCTGGGGTCGATCCCGCTTTTGCAACAGCCACACGCGAAGAATGCATCATCTACCTACCTATCGTCAAACTCCCTACGCAACCGGCTTACGAATAGCGCTGCCGCCGATCGAGAAGCCGGTGATGGAGCCGTCTTTTACGCCGCCCCAAAGTGTGTCGTCATTCACGCGGACACCCATCAGCCAGGTGCCCTTCTTGATCGTGAGTTCGCCCATCTCGAAGTCCACCGGTGCGATGTAATTCTCGACGATAGCGACCTTGTCGTTGATGCCGGTCTTGTGCATCAGGCCCACGTTCCGGTAGTGCTCTGCGTACTTCTCGAACGCACCACGAATTTCGTCTGCGGTATACGTGTCATTTTGGGAGTCGATGATGTCGGGCTCAAGCACGATGCCGAGCGCAAACCTCTGATCTCCATCCTTTGCAATAGCACGCTTGACGGTGAGGTCACGCACCTGCCGGAGTTCGGCCTTCATTGCCTTGCCGACTTCCCCCCTAGCGCGCATCGCGAGGGGTGCTTCGCCAGCTGGCTTCCAGTCGCGCACGACCGGGACAGGCTCGCCTGAGATGGCGACCGCGCCGTTCGCATAGGTGTATTCGACCGCGTAGTTCTTCCCGTCCTTGTAGAAGATCGCCTTGTCGTCGAAGAGGTCGAGGAGGTCGCAACAGCAACCACCTTCCTCAACGGGGAAGGACTCATCGAGTGCGGCACGCACCGCGCTGCGAAGCTGGTCGTACGAGACGCCCGCCACCTTCACGACCGAAGAGCGCACCGCTTTCTCGATGCCTTGCGGGTCGAGATTGAGGAGCGACTTCACCGCGCCGACGCTGAGTTCTGAGACGCCGCCGAAGAAGCGCTGCGGAATGTGCGCCTTGAAGACATCGAGCGCTTCGCGCACGGTGTCGTAGCCAAGGAAGAGTTTGTACTCGTCGAAGGCGCCATCGGCTTTGATCATCGAGACCATGAAGGCTTGTGCGCTCTTCTCGCTCGGACCCACGAACACGTCGAGGCTTCCGCCGTCGCCGCCATTCGTCTTCGGGATGAACCCGTAGTCCGCGGTGTACGTGCGCGACCATTCGTTGCCCTCGGGGTCGGTACCCTTTTGCACGAAGCCGCTAGGTCGGTCGATCGAGACCTTCACACCTTGGAAGTCGATGGTCTTGAAGACCTTGCCATCGTCACCCTTCGCGAGCCATGAGACCGCGCGCACATCATCCGGGGGGAACGAGGTGCAGAAAATGCGTGTCGGTTCGCCTCGGAGTTTGAACACCTGACCGACCTGCGAGAAAGCGGCGCGCGCCATCTTGGTGTCGTCGTGTTCGAGGAGGAAGGCTCCCTTGAGCGTCGTGACCGCTCGCGCCATCTCGCGCACCGAAGTGGTGCGGTCTGGGGGCGAGAGGATGGCGAGCTTGCCTGGGCCATCGTTCTTGTCGAGCGCTTCGAGCCAGTCGACCTCGGTCATGGGGCCAAAGGCCTTGCCGATGAAGTGCGGGGGGAGCACCTTCATGATGCGATCGCCCAGCGTGGGAAGGCGCTTGATCGTCTTGCCGACGTCGGCTTGTGGCTCGTAGAGGAAATACTTCACTTCGACTTTGCGAAGCTCGCCGTCGACCGCCTTCACGGTGTCCTCGCTGAAGAAGCCAGACTCGACGAGCGCATCGCGCATCTGAATCGCTTCACCGGGGGAGCTTGCCTGCCAGTAGCGGTACTCTGCAGGGACCACGGATTCGAGAGACTTCGGGAGGCCTGAGTGTCCGTGCGGGGGCATGAGCCCCTTCGACACTGCGTCCTCGGTGAGCACGCGGGGGATGAGGGACTTCGCAAGGGAAGCGGACCACGTGCCGTTTGCTTTGCGTGCAATGCGCACGACGCCGACGAGATCGCCGAACTTCGATACGAAGTATTCGTGGTCATCGTCGGTCTGCAGACCGAACTCGGTCTGCCCATCGAGCTGCACCGAGGGACCAGCGACAGGCGCCGCCTCATGCGGAGAGGCGGGCAGGTCTTTGAAAGCGCGAACGTACCGTGACCCGAGCGGGCTGAAACCTGCGGCAAGATCTTGCGCGCTGCTCTTGGCAATGCGCGCAAGGTCGAGTCGCCAAGCGATGGGGTGTTCGAGATTGCCGAGACGCAGCTCCGCGCCGCCTTCGTAGAAGACGAGCGAGGACTTCGCGACGCGCCCTTTGGCGAGTGGCATATCTTGAAGGCGCTCAGTCGAGGGCGGGGGTTTCCCCAAGCCGTTGAGAAGAGACGCTTCGCTTTTGGTAACTTTCCGTCGAGCCACGGGGGTCTCCTTCACTTCGTGGGGGCCCAGGGATCGACGCCCCATTCCTCAGCCTTCTTGACTTCACCCGCTTGGAGGAAGTCTTTCGTCGCGAGGTCGCGAGGCCAAACAGCCGGGTCATCGAGACCTGCTGCAGGGGCTTGCGGTGCTGCCGCTTGCGCGGTGGGCGTGGTGCCGAAGCCGAGGCCTTTGAGTGCCTCCGTAAGGTCACCGAGGCTCTTCGCCACGGGGCCGCCTGCGAAGATGCTGTCATCCGCTTGCGTGCCGACACCGCTCGCGGGCACGTTCGTGCCATTCGAGGAAGGCGTGACGCTCGGTTGGTCGTACGAGGGGAGCGCGTTCGAGAACACGGACTGTCCGTCGCCGCCGGTGCCAGAGATGGCGGGTGGGATGCTCACTTCGGCGAGCGTGGGGAGTTCGGTGGGGGGCTCGAAGCCGTTCTCGTAGACGGGGATCGCAGCGACGCCATCGGCTGCACCGGTCCACGATTCCGCCTTCGCAAGAAGCGAGACGGTGCCACGGAGAAACTCCAAACGCTTCTTGGCTGCGGTCGCGCCCTTTGCCTTGTCTTCGTCCTCCGCATCGGCTTTCGCCTTCTGCAATTCAGACGTGACATGCTCCCCGAACTGCACCTTGGTCATCTTCACGACCTTCGGTTTCTGGGAGGTGGCGATGGCCTTGTTGAGTTCGCTGAGGGCTTCCGACATGTTCATGATGATTCTCCGAGGTGAACGGGGTTCAGGTTGAGGACGGCGCCGACCACATTTGTCGACGTGCTTCAGGTTCCCAGCCAATGCCGTCGAGTTCCTTGCGCAGGTATAGCGCAAGGTGGTCGAGGATGCGCTCCACCGTCCACTTCAGGTCACCGCGAAGTGTCCCAAAGATCTTTAGACACATCTGTCCACGACGTTTGATCTCCGCATGCGTGATGCGGTTACCTCCGTGAACGATGATGATGCGGCCGGGTGCAGTGTCCTCGATGAAGGACTGCATCACAGCGGCTTCGATGCCTAGAGCGACTTTACCGTGTTTGTCCTCGGTGACGAGGCTAGCGAATACTCCGGGTTCCACATTGTGGAATCTAGCGCGCCAGACCTACCCCTGTCGAGGTGCTTTATCCGAACACCTTCGCCATGACCCTGTCGTAGGTCGATCGGCGGAGGTCGCTCGGACCACTCCGGTCGGGGTTGTATACCTCACCGAGTTCCTCTTTTGCCATCTTGCGGAGGTCATCGTCGGTGTACCCAACCGCGGAAAGGTCCGCACGGGACATGGCATTTTCACCGCGTTCTACGATGGATTCGGCTCCTTCATCGTACCCGTCAACGATCGCGTTGCCATTCGCGTCTAGCTCATGAATCCAACAGGTGTACCACGGACGGGCGCGGAAACCGTCGGGTTGGGTGACCCAAACATTCTCCCGCTCGCCGACATAAACAACCTTCTCCACATCCCTCGTAGGGATCAAACGACCAACGAGATGCTGGAGGTCTGCCGCATCACCCTCGTAGGTGGCGTGCTCCGGGAGGTTCTCATACTCCGACTCGTCGATGCTTTGAATGAAGTTGGGTCCGTATCGCATGGGAGGTGTCTCTCTATGGCTTGTGCAAACAGCTCAGATTTCTTCGATCTCAATCAACAGGATGCGCTTCTTCCCCTGCCATCTAGCAATGCTACGAATCCGGAACTCTGCATCAATCGGGAGAAGTACCTCGGTCTCATCCTCCCCAGATGAGGAGATCTTCTCTACAGCAACGCCGCTCTTATGCCGAATTTGCATGAGCACTTTGTACGTGCTCTTCGGGTCGACAGCGTGCCCACCCATGAAGAGCCCGTGCTGCGCGCTGACGCCTGCGTGCCAAGCGCTTGAGCTGGTTGCGCCTACGTTTCCGATGCCAAGACGCAACGTTCCTTCATGCTCGATCCACTTGTTGATGACCTCAGGGCGCAGGTCCTTCAACCCGCGGTACGTCGTGCCCGGTTCTGGATGCATCTTCTCAAACGCGGATTGAATTGCTTTCGAGCGTTCATCGGGAGCGCCGCGCTCTTCGTTTGCACGGATGCTCTTGTAGCTCGACCCGGTGAAGGCTTTGATCGCACTGAGTTCTTCCTGCGAGATGTTCGCAACCGAGCGCAGTGCGCGTTCGTGATACTCGCTGCGCGCCTCGCCTGAGTGCAGGCGTGAGTATGGCGGCGCGCGTGTTTCGGCTCCTTCAGGCGGCTTGGCTTCCGGGAGATCTTTTACTTTTAGACCCTTGCGCGGAGCAACACCGCCAAAGCTAGGCGCCTGATACCCGATGCCGATGTCAGGCTTGAGAGGAGGCGGGCGCTGTCCTGGAATAGGCTTCGGTGGGGGAGGTGGGGGAGGTGGGGGCGGCTCGAAGAGCTTAGCGACCTTTTGCTCCAGCAGTGCGTGCCGGCTTTCGAGCATCTTCACGACCGCATCGCGATCGGCACCCGTTAGGCCGGGTGAGTATTGCGAGACGAAGTTGCCCCAGCTCCCGTGTTGCTTGCGGAGTGCAGAGATCTTTTCGACTTGAGCTTTGAAGTCGTCCTTGAAGTCCGCGGCTGAGTTGTAGCCCGCCTTCTTCGCGAGTTGGTGGTAGCCGGGGTTGTACACTCCGCCACCTGGGAAGAAGCCATCGACCTCGGAGATGCCGTTGAGCACGCTCTCGGGTTTGCGACCACCCTTCGCGCGCATGAGGAAGCACCCGCCGTTGTCGATGCGTGCGACCTTGCCGTTCTTCAAAAGGAAAGCGTTGTCCACGCTCATGCCAGCGGCGTCCCAGTTTGCAGAGAGCACGTCCGCAGCGAAGCCCTTGAAGAACTCTTTCGCGTTCGCCTTGGTCACGCCCGCGCTGCCGAGGGTCTGCCCGTCGAGGAGCTTCGCCGCGTACATCTGCTTTCCGTCTTGCGCCCACGTCACCGCCTCGGGAGCCTCTTGCCCTAGCGCCTTGTAGAGCGCATTCGCGAGAACCTCGCCGTGCGCTTGCGCGGGGTCCTTGTAGAACTTCACGTAGCGCTTGATGCCGTCCGCGCCCTCGTAGAACCCACCCTCATTCGAGCCCGCGGCTGCCCCGTATTTTCGGTGCAGGATATTCGCGGGGTCGACCGTACCCGTGAGAGGCTTCGGTGGTGGGGGCGGTAGCGGCGTCGGTGGGGGAAGAGGCTTCGGCGGGAGCGGTGGCGCGTTCGGCTTGCTCGCGGCTTCCTTGCTCTTCGCCGCATTCTCAGCTTGGAGTTGCTTCAGGTTCACTTCGAGGACCTTGAGCTTCCACTGATCTTTCGCGTGTGCCGCGGCGAGCGCCTCGTGCCCCTCGATGATGTAGACCTCCTTGCCGATCTTGACGAGCTTCACCTCAGCGTTGAGCAAAGCCTTCGGATCTTTGATGAGGTTCTTCACCTTGTCCGCATCGACCACACTCGCGGGGCTCTTCACGCTTTCGATCTTCTTGAACGCGGGCTTCTCACCTGCCGCCGCCTTGTCGAGGAATGCCTGCGAGATGATCGAGTAGTTGTCCTGCAGAAGTTTGTTCTCCTGCACCGGTGCGAGGTTCGGGATGAACTGCCCGTATTGCTCCTTCAACGCGAGGACCTTCTCAAGCCCTGCATACGCCTTCTCTTTGAGCGTCATCACGGGCGGCTTGGTGGGGTCGAGCGTGGGCACTGCAATCGGCTTGTTGTCGATACCGCCTAGCCCAAACTGAAAGCCTAGCTGCGGGACCGGTCCCGTGGGCGGCGCGGGGGGCTGCACGATAGGCGGAGGCGCCGGCACAAACTCGGGCGGCGGCGTCAGTGCGAAGGCGGGAGCTGCAGGGGGCGGCGGTGCCGCGGGAGCCTTCGGTGCGCGCGGTGCCTTTGCATCCGCGGGGCCGGGCACAATGGTGCTGCGACAATGCCCGTGCAATGGCGGCGTCATCACACCGAGCTTCTGCAGACCGGCATCCGATCGGCCCGAGAACTTGCCGGTGTCATCCACCTTGCCCATGCCGGACTGCGTGATGGTTGCGACGGTAGCGCGCGTGCCGCCGGGCCTCTTCACATAGAGTTGCTGCTCACCCTTGCCATTGGTGGTTTGCGACACCCACGGCATCGCTTCCTTCACATCACCCTCTTCGCTCTTCGCGTGTGCGTCGAGCGCCGCAGCGACCGAGAAGGTTCGTCCGTGCATGAAGCGGCACACATTCGAGGTGCGCTCATCGAGCACACTCTCGAAACGAAACGTGGTGATGCCCGCCTCTTCATACGAACTCAGATTCGTGAATGTCCTAGCGCGGTTCGCAAAAGCATTCGCGACCACAGCCCAGTAGGCTTGCGATCGATTGAACTGCTGCGCGGTCAGGTCTTGGTGGAGGCGCGCTGCAATCTCCTTTTGCGTCGAACCTTTCGCGAGTTCCTCGGTGATGATTTGCTTCGCCTTCATGCCGAAGATGTCCGAGCGCTTGCCGTACTCGTCGCGCACGTAGTTGCCCTGCGAGAAGGCGACCGCTTGGAGCGACTTCATCTGCACCGTGTTGAGGTCCGCTTCGATCGAGAAGCCGAAGGTCTTCTTCGTGGACCCTTTGGTTTGCTTGCCTAGCTTGATTGCGTTCGCCTCGAAGTGCTCTTCGATCTTTGGGAGCACCGCCTTCGCGGGGTTCACCGCCGCCTTCGCGGCGAGCACGACCTTCGCCTTGTTGGCTGGGGTCATGTTCTTCCAATCCACATCGAGCGCGGCGAGCGCATTCTTCAGCGCAATCGCTTCATCCTTTTGCGCGAGCCCCGCCGTCGCCTTTGCGAGGGTGTTGCAGATCGCAAGGAAGTCCTTCGGGTCATTGGGATCGAGCGCCTTCCGGATTGGAAGGCGCAAGATGTCCTCGATGAAGTAGTCGAGCGTTTCGAGAAACACGACTTTTACTTCGTATGTTCTGGGTCGATGAGCAACTCGTCTTCAGCTTCGAGGACCTTGTGGTTCGCGAGGTTCGCACGAAACTGCTCTTCGACCTCAGCGACTTCGAGGTCGCCCATGGTCTTGCGCAGCGTGAGGAGGTCCGCGGCGAGCGAAAGAATCTCGCTCTTACCATGCGGAATGGCGCGCTTGCCCTGAGGTGCGCCCGCACCCGCGTTGCTCGGTGTGGTGGTCGAGCCGCTTTCGGCTTGCCCCTCGTCGGTGCCGAGCACTTGCCCTGCGGCGATGCGCTTTGCCTTGAACTCGGTCACCGTGAGCCAACCATCCGGGTCGGGGGTCGAGCTGTTTGGGAGCGTGAGAGGTCCCTTGCCCATGTCGGCGCGTGCCTCGTTTACCGTGATGACGGTGGCGATGTCCGTACCCGTGAGGGTAGCCGGTGCTGCACCCGTCGCGATGGCAGGGCCGCCCGTGCCCGCGTGCGCCCCGCCAAGGGGGGTATCTGTTGCCGAGGCGGGGGAAGGCGCACCGGTGGCTGCGGGCTTCGTCCCGGGGGCGTCAGGCGCGGCGACGCCGGCCTTTGTGAGTTCGATGGGTTGGCGCACCCACGGTTCATCGATCTTCCGCAGCTCGCGGTTGAATACCTTCTCCGCGAGTTCGCGCCCTTCCGCCGGGGTGAGAACGCCCACGGTGGAGAGCTTGTTGATCATTTCGGAAAGGTCTTGCGGGTTCGTGGCACTCGCGGTGTGCGACTTGAACTTCCAGAACTTCACGCCGAGGAGCGGTAGGATCTTTCGGTTCATGGTGAAGTCGAACTCGTCGCGCTCAGGCCCGAAGACCTGAGACTCTGCGAACTGCAGCGCGGCTTCGGCAGTGGCGCGGTTGAAGTCCCGGATGTCGCCGCGAAGCATGCGGGGGAGGCGGAAGCTCATGCCCACCTTGTCGATGTTTCGCTCGTCGTAGTTCTGGAAGAGCGCGTCGTTGTGCTGAGCTGCGGTGAGCGGCTTGATGTCGATCTTCATCTTGCCTTGCTCGAAGGAGCCGGCGCCCTGGCTCTCCGCTTCGAGCACGAGAATCTTGTGGAAGTTTTTCTTCCCCTTGATGTCGTTCTCGATGAAGTCCTTCACGCGCTCGATGCTCTCACTCGCCATGCGCCCACCTTGCACGAGGATCGCAAGCGGGGGGACGCTCTTGTTCTCGAAGTAGCTGAGGTTCACTTCCTCAGCTTGGCGCGAGCCGAGCACCGATAGGATGGTTCCGATCCAACGAGGAATGCCGTAGCTAGACTTCGGCGTGTGGATGCGGAAGTGAATCATCTCGGTCGCGAGAGTATCGTCCGGCGTGTCCGCCAAGTGCTTGTCCCACGACTCCTTGTCGGGGTACGCGGCGCCGCTGAGCGCGCTCACGTAGCGCGGGTCGCCGAGTTCCTTGAAGTACGTGACGCGCGTCTCGTAGAGCTGGATGAACAAACGGAAGAAGCGCTTCGCCTGCAGGTCCTCGTAGTCGAACTCGTTGACCTTTACCTTGTATTGTACACACGTCGGCACCTTCGATTGATGCATGTGCCGCACGGTGTAGCTCGGCACGTAGTCGAAGCCTGCGATCTTTCCGTCCTGGCTTCGCTGAACCTCCCAGTACGCGTTTCCGATTTGCTCTAGGTCTTGGCGCGTGCGCCGGCGGAGCGTGACGAAGGAGATGTCGAGGCATGCGAAGTCGAAGAAGTGATTGATCTTCATCTTCTCCGAGCGCATCTTCTCGGTGAGTTCCTTCTTTGCGCGTTCGAGTTCCTCTTCGGTGGGGAGCGCGACCTGCGCATTCGGGTCATCGACGATGGTCGCATTGCGCGCGAGGCGCCGCGACATGATGTAGCTCGTGAGCCTGTCGTTTGCGTCTGCAGCTTCGAGGTCCACGATGGGCTCGAAGTGGTGACCGAAGGCGTCGATATTCGTGACGTATGCATCGATACACTGACGCAGCGCATTCGAGTGTTCGAGCAGAAGCAAGAGCGTGCTCGGGTCGTAGGGGGGCATGATAGCCCCCACGCCTTCCCAGCGTGTGTCCGCCTCGTCCGGGTGCGCTTGAACATTGGAAGTGCCACGCGCCGAGATGACGGTGGCCTTCATGATGCTTTCGCGCGCAGAGTGAGCGTCGACCGCGGCTTGCTTCAGATCTTCGGGCATGGCTTACCTCAGGAGGTGCGGTGATTGCGACCGACGACGCGCGCTCGCGGTGCCTTGGCCCCAATGGTCGTGGAGTGAATGCGGACGTGCGTCCACGGAATCGAGAAGCATCCGAGGTCGGTGGTCGCCGCGCGATCGAGCGGTACCATGGTGCTCGCTGCGATTGCGCCGGTGAGGTCGATCCACACGTCGCTCGTCTCGCCGTCCGCGCCTTCGACCTTGCCTTGCACCTTCACGCTGAAGACATCAGCAGCTGCGCCAGCGTCATCAGTGCCGTCGATGAAGACGCATGCATCGGTGAGGTCTTTGATCGCGACAGCGGGGCCGGCTGCGGGGAGACCGGTGCCGACGATGGTGAGTTTTTTGTTTTCGTGGCGCATAGGATCAGCCTGCTTTCTTCATGACGTATGCCACGAGTTCGTTTGGTTTGCCATGGGGACCAGGCCCCCAGTTGATAGACCGAACCTCGAACATAAGCGATTCGAGGTGGAGACGCGCGCCACGTTTCGCGGCATCGCCTGAGGCCGCAACCGTGATGCGATCGGGCCACTCGACTGCAGCCTGCGGCTTGCCATCGGGACCGGGGGGAGGGACTTCAAAAATTCTTAGCTGGGGCATGACTGCATCCTATCCCCTGAAGGGGTCCTGAGAGAAGCGCTAGAACACACGCACGGCAACACGCCGCGCGCCGTCGAGATCGAGGAACTTTCGCGCACCCTCGCGCGCCATCCAAGAGGCCATGAGCCTATCGCCCGTGTGCTCCTTGGGGTCGTAGAACAGCATCTCCTGAATCCACTCTGCGATCTCCTTGTGCATCGGGACGGTCTTGCCCGGGGTGTTTGGCATCGGCGAGTCGTGGGGGATGACCCACTTGCCGCCCGCCATCTCTGCCGCGAGCGACTCGATGCCGAACTCGTAGTTCGCTTTGTTCTTGCCGGTGGTGAAGGGGATGACTGGGATCTGAGTCTTGTCGCGAAGCATGTCCACGACCATTTGCTGCATGGCGTTGTTCTCGACGATGAACACCGAGCCGAACTTCGCGTAGACCTCTTGCGCCTTCTGTATGATCTCGGGTCCCGACCACCGCCCCGATGTGATGTTGAGCACGCGCCGGCAACCATTCTCGTCCACCATGATGGTGAAGAAGACCGTGAGGTCCGCGCTGTCACGCTTGGAGATCGCAAGGTCGACCCCGGTGAAGAAGAAGCTCTTGCCGCTCATACGCCAAACCGCGTCGATGGCCTTCGCCTGAACGTCCCGCTCCTCCTCGTCGAAGCCTAGCTCGTCCCAGAAGTCTTCGAGCGAGTCGCAATATGCGAGGCCGCGCCCCGCGGTCACCGCCACGTCGACCCATTCACGCTTGAAGCGTGCGCTCGCATCATCGCGCGCTTGGCAGAGCAGCTGTCGCGCGTACTCCAGCGGGCCGAGGTCCTTTCGCGCTAGCTCGATGCGCTCATGCGACCAGCGCTCGGGCCACGTAAGCTCCCCAGCCTCAGACACCACGGGGAAGCGCTGTGCAATGAAGCGCTCCTCTTTCTCCAGCAAGTGCATCGCATCGTCCGGGTGCCACGCGTTGCCGACAATCCACACGCGCGCGTTCTCGGTGAGACGCGAGAAGAGCGATGACTTGATCCAACGAATGACGTCCGCACGGGGGCCGGGGGTATTCGTGTTTTCGTGGTCGAGAATGTCGTCGAGGATGAGAAGGTCGATACGAGAGCCGATGATGTTTCCGTGTACACCGCAGGCTTGCACGCTCGGGTCCTTGCCGCCCATGCGGCGTTCGATCGTGAGTGCCTTCGCCTTCCAAGGCATGCCGGGGTCGCTCGTCGGCACAAGGTCCGGGAATACCTCGTGCAGCTCAGGCGACTTCTCGATGTACTGTCCAATCAAACGCACGAGCTTCTGCGCGAGTTCGTTCGTGTTCGAAACCACCGCGACGCGAATGCTCGGGTCGTTTCCAAGCTCGTAGAGCGTGCGGCCGATGGCGACCTGAGTGGTCTTGCCCCCCTCGACGTGGGACCACATCACGAGCCGCTCGTGAGCGCTCATGAGCGCGTGCATCTTCTTGTGCATCGGCGCTTGAATGATGGGCTTGCCCGTGCGCTCGTCCTTCATCACGAAACGACAGAAGGCGTTGGGGTCGTGCTTTGCCACAAGAGCCCGCAGTTGCCGCGCACGAAGCGCGAGCTTGCGCGCCTCCGCAGGGTCCACCCCCAACGCCACGATTCGATCTTCTGTCGTCGCCTTCATGCACTCAGCCTTTCTTGCAGCCTGCCGCGTCGAGCGCGCCGCCAATGGGGCAAGGCCTCGACGAGGGGCGCTGCCCCGCCGCCGTGATAGCCGCCCCGCATGTGCCGCACCGCTCGAAGTCCGAGTCGCTCACCGCCGCGTGATAGGCCTGCCGAAGCACCCTCACCACAACATGCGAAAGCCGCGCATCCCCCGTCTTGCGCAGGAGGTCCTGTCGCTGTCGTGAGATGGTGCTGAGCCCAATGCCGAGCACCGCCGCCATCTCCCTCTGACTCGCCAGCCCGCCCGTGCACGCAAGCTCAAGAAGCTCGCGCTCGCTCGGCGTCAACCGACACTCGCGCACGAACCCCTGAATCGCAATCATGAGCGGCTCCCCAACGCGAAGTTTTTCACCCTTAGGGAGGATAGGGGAATTCGTCGGCGCTGTCATTGGCCACGTCCTTCGCTGCGCGAGAACGCGACGACGGGCACCTGGCCTTCGGGGTTATGCGGGGCGGGGGGCTCGTAGACGAAGCCGAGGCGCTCTGCAGCGCGATTGACGGCCGCGTGCATGAGCGGGTCGATATTGCCCGGCTGCGTTCGATCGAGGATGCGGAGAGCGGTGCGGCGGAGGAGGTCGCGGTGCGCTTCGTCGAGGTCGGTGTAGGCGGGGGCAACTTCGAGCTTGGGGTCGGTGCTTTGCATGAGTGCGCGAGCGGACTCGTGCGCAGCGCGAGCGCATTCTTCGAGGAGGTGTGGGTCGATCTTCATGGTGCAGTCCTTCTTCGGAGGGCGTTGCGTGCGGCGCTATGCGTGAACCATACCTCAGGAAGCTCGATCGGGAGAGCGTAGGCTCGCGTTTTTGCTGGGCTCGCTTGCGGCTTCGCAACAGAAAAGATCGAAGGAGTGCGTTTTTCGGAGACACGCGTGCGGCTCAGGACGCGGTTTTGGTTTTTGGTGGGGTATATCCGCGGGTTTCGGAGACACACCTGCGGCGCGGGGGTGATCGCGTTTTGGTGGGTGTACCGCGAGACACGTCTGCGGCGAACACCAGATTGCTTTTTGGTGGGTGTACCGCAGGCAGTGGAGCGGGGGGTCTCGGCATCGGAGAGAAACGGAGGATTCTGCTCTAACGTCAACTTCAACCCCTCCCCCCCGTCTCCGGCTGAGCCGCTCGGCACTGACGTCAGGGCTCTCGCCCCTTTGCTGGGAACTCAGCGTGCCAAGCCCCCGCTCCCGCAGGTACGTCGCCAGGCCACCCGAGCGCGATCAAGGCCCCAGGCGTAGACCTTTGGCACGCGCGACGCCCAGGGTCTCGTCGATGGCCTCAAGTTCTTCGAGGGCTTGCTCCATGCTCAGCTCGTCGGCATGAGCTAGGCCAACGTGGACGGTGGCAGCCCCTCTGTCGAGCCGGCTGAGCTGGATGACGGCCTCCGCTGCCCCCACCTGTTTCTGGATGAGGGTGGCGTGGCGGGTGAGGAGGCCCATCGCCTCCTTGGGTGAGATGTCTGGGGGGGAGCCGTCCGGCTTGGGGGCGCAGGCTTTAGTGATCACTTTCGTGAGCTGGCGCATAGCCTGGATAAGCTCCGCGGCTATCACTAGCCCGGAGAGCACATCCCCCCTCGCCGTCTTCAGCATGAGCCGTTCCTGAGCGATGGATTCGATGTGCTCCTGCCTCGCCTTTTCGCGGACACTGTCTGCCTCTTCAGCCTGCCTGCGCGCCTCATCACGGGCTTTTGCTCGTCCTGCCTCCTCCTCCTCAAGCAACACCTGGCGAATCGGTTTAGCCCAAGGGTAGTCCTTGTAGGGGGCTCCGTCCCAAAGTCTTCTCGCGAATTCACGCGTGCAGAGAGCCCGGCGCGCTGCCTCGGAGGCGTTGCCGGGGTGGGCGCGGTAAGCGATCACAAGGTTATCGTAGAGTTCTCGCGTGAGTGGCCGTCGTCCTCGGTGTGCTGCCATCCTGACACCCTAACACGCTCCCCCAAGCCCTGCGAGCCTCTCTACCCCTTCCGATGCACGCACTCGGCCTCCCGAGCCTCGCAAGCGGTGCATCGGTGGGTGCAAGCGTGGGGCGCATGCGGCGGGCGGTGGGGGAGGAAGCGGTGCACATGCGAGTGCGTGTCTAGTATCCGGCTCATGGGCACTGAGACTGCAGGGAATGTTCTGCCTTGTGGGGGCGCGGGTGGGCCGCCTGGGGGTGCGTGGGCGCCGCTAAGCGCTTGATTCCGGGGAGCTTTGGCTTCGATCTAAGTGCGGGTGCGTGGGGTACGTGGTGCTTTGATCTATGTTGGGTTCGGGAAGGGTAGGGTAGTCGTGTACCATTCGGGTAGGAGGACTCTTTGAGGTCGAAGGCGCGCTTGATTCGGTTGCCCGCGGGGCCCATGTCCGCGAATGCCTTCATGGGGTTCAACCTGCACCCCCTCGCCCGCCACCCGTCCCGCCGCCACCGGTCATGACGGTGAAGGAGACGCCCCGCTGCTGGGCTTGGTAGCTGCTCTGGAAGATACGCCGAATGGTCTCAGCCCCTATCTCGAGCAGCCCCCGAATGGCGAGGCCTGTTCCGCGCCAGTGTGTGTGGTGAACGCCGTCGTCGAATCCAACGATCACGATCACCTGAGTGGCGCCTCGCTTGACCGCGCGCTCGACCACCTCCTCGGCGATCTCCTTTGCAGCAATTTCTTCGGGTGTCATCGGTCGAGCATTCCTGTTTCGGGGTTGAATTGACGGAAGAACTGAGAGCGAGTCATCGCCTTCCAGGACGGCTCGAAACCGCCTCGGTTCATCCAGTTTTTGAGGTCCTTCCAAAGCGACACGGAGAGCTCCTTGTCCTCGGAGAGGATGGCGGCGGCGAGCATTCGGAGTGCTTCATCAGGATCCATAGTGCGCTCCTTGAGGGGCCGGCATGGCCCATGTTGCCCGAGCGCCCAGTGCGTCGGCATCGTCTTGGTCTTCCTTGTCGAGTTCGATGAGCGCTTCCTCGAAGAGCTCGGCCTCGACCAGACGCAGGTAGGGATCGTCGTAGCTGTCGCACCCCACCATCCCCAGGGCGGCGTAACAGGTCGCGCCCTGTCGCGAGGGGAGACCCGCGTACTCGTCAATCTCGGTCGCCTTGAAGACGGCACCGTACAGGCACGCGGCGGGGGCAGGCGCGTCGCCATCCCACTGTTCGCTCTCCTCCTCCCAGGCGACGACGAGCCCGCGCTCCTCGGCCTTCTGCTCTGCGCGCGCGAGGCGGATGCAGTCGACGGCCCGTCCGACGGCTTCGCCGGACCATGAACGAAAAAATCGGTATCGATCGCGTAGGTCTCTCATTTCTTCCTCTTGGTGAACTGCCCGCGGCAGAGTGAAAAAGCGTTCCCGCGGTCCAGGATGGCCACGCCCATAACGAACTCGATCGGGCCTTCGTACCGCTTGATCTGGACGATGCGCGCCCAGAGTCCGATGACTTCGACGCAATCGCCGACACGGAGTCGCTCGTCAGGCACCTCCTCGTAGCTCCGCTCAATCATGGAATCGCTCGCGACTTGAGGAACTCGAAGGCTTCAGGGTACGTCTTGCCGATGAACCCAAGAAAGCTGCGAACGTGCTTTGCTAGCGAGGGGAGCGAATCGCCCCTGAGATCGTAGCATCGTCTTGGTCTTCCTTGTCGAGTTCGATGAGCGCTTCCTCGAAGAGCTCGGCCTCGACCAGACGCAGGTAGGGATCGTCGTAGCTGTCGCACCCCACCATCCCCAGGGCGGCGTAACAGGTCGCGCCCTGTCGGCGCGCCACACGACCCACTTCAATTTGCTCATTTTGCACCTTTCAAAACCATCGGAATCGCCGACCATACTTGCCGAATCGAAGCTCCATTTCCTTGCGCATGCGTCGCTCATCTTCCGGTCGAATTTCCTTGCGCATGCGTCGCTCATCTTCCGGTCGAATCTCTGGAGAGAACGCCCGCACGCTTGCGAGTCGCACCCACTCGTTACCGGCCCCGTCGGCGAGCCGCTCCTTCCACATGGAGAGGGGTAGGACACGAACTTCGTTCGTAGCCGGGGCGAATCGATACACCACACAGACCCAAGGCTCGCCGGACGACGCCGAAAGATCCGCCTCGATCTGTCGCCCCAGTTTCGGGGTCATGTGCTTGTGTATGTGTCGCTCCAGCAGTCGACACTGCTCTTCCGTAAGCCCGGTCACCGTCATCCGTGGAGTTCCTCCAAGCACAGGAAGCATCGGCACTTGCCGTCCGAGTTGCGGACGATGTGGGCGTGGTTGCAGTCGCTGCCCTGAAACTTGCTGATGAGGTTTGCCGCGCTCTCGCGCATCGTGCACACGTGGTCGGTGAACGTTTTGCCGTCCTTGTGGAGGACCGTCCTGTCGCAGACAGCGCACTTCCATCCCCACCCGCCCATGAGCCGTCGCTTCGGTACCGCGACGACGCGCATCTTCCGGATGTCGGCGGCGAGCGCCGGGAGCTCGCTTGAGCACGCGGTCGCGTAGGCCTCGAGCGCCTTCGCCGGTGACTCGAACCAATGGTCGAATGCGTTGAGACCGTGGAAGTGCTGCACCTTGCGGTAGGTCACGGGAACCCGGTAGCACTGGCGGAGGAGGCCTGCGAGCCACCGAGAGTTTGCTTCGATGCCGATGGCTTCGACTTTGATCTTACTGGGTCCGCTCGCCTCGGTGCCCATGCGCAGCGTGATGGTGGGGAAGGTCATGGTCATCCGTCAGTGAGCCCTTTCAGTCTCGCGGAGGTCAGCCCCGCATCGAGGAAGGGGCCAAGCCCCGTGTCACCGTGAAGGCGGAAGGTCGTGTCGAGCACGGCGAAGTCGGGCATGCATTCCAAGAGATGCACGATGAGGCCTTGCGGGTTGTGGCGGTTACGCCCGCATACCTGAATCAGGATGAGCGCGAGGTAGTTCGCATGCGGCAGGCTGTCTTCGCCGTAGACGACGAGCTTGAAGCAGCTGGGTTCACGTGGCTCTCCGCTCTCCTTTAGGAACGAGATGTCCGCGGGGCTGTGCTTGCGCATAGCCTTGATGGCGAAGTCGAGGATGTCGCGCTTGACCCACCTCGACAGCGTCAACTCGCGGCGCTCCATGAACGGGTGCTTCCAGGCTTTGTCGATGGCGACCATCAGAGCACCTCCGGCACGCGTGGGTCGTTGCCGTCCCCGGTGCGTATGAGGCTCATGACGAGGCTTTTGAGTGCCTCGCGGCCTCCGAGCCGAAAGACCGAGTCGAGGCCTAGATAGTCGGGCAGGCGGCTCACGATCGTGGGCTGCAGGTACACGGCGATGTTCTCGCAGAGCACCGCGGCAGTGATCGCGAGGAACTCCTCCGACTTGAAAGACACGAAGCCCCACTTGCTCTCCTCCCACCCGAGGCTCAGGAAGTCCGCGACCGGCTGCACTTCGATCGTGGCGCCATAGCGTGCCATGATTAGCGCTTCGACCGCGCGCTTGGTGTTCAGCTCCACGCGCACGTGTACACGCGTCAGGATGCAAGGCGGGACCGTGAGCTTGAAGCGCATGTCCGCAGGGTCGAAGGCGACCTTCGTGAGGCCTTCGAGGTAGTCGGCGATCGCACGCTCCCCACCGAGGATGAGCATCGATTCAAGGGACGCGAGCCAAGTGCTAGCGACGGTCTCCGCCGCATCGGGGAGAAGCTCGAACGCAAGGCGAAGACGAAACGAGGCGTGCGCCTGGAGCATGTACTTCACGAGGAGGCCTGCGGCGTAGTGTCGGTGCTCGACCCTCAGCGTGGGGCCCGTCTTGCCCTGCCCCGTGCCGTATACGTGGATCTGCGTGCGGTCGCACCACACTGCCATCCCGTAGCGTTCGCGCATGCGCGCGGTCAACCACTCGCAGTCGTCATAGGTGACGATCGAACTCTCGATGTTGATGTGGCGGCGGTCCTCGGGCTTCACCTCGCGGAGCTTGGTGATGCTCATGCGCGCACCCAACCGAGCGAAGCGATCACTGCCGCGTTGAAGCTCGTGTAGTCCCCATCGAAGGCGTCGAGAGTTTGCCACGCGGCGGGAGGTACATGCGCGAAGACCGCGCGCAGCGCACCCGCTAGGGCCCTGCGGGGCTTCGCCGCGCGAAGGTTCTCGGGCCTCCTAAGCGGGGATAGATAGGCGAGATCGCGCTCGATGGGCATGCACTCCGCGACAGAGCAGACGAGGTGCACGAACCACGGGGGGCCTTGAATGGTCCCGCGCGAGCGCATTCCCTCGAAGTACGAGTAGTCGGTCTTTTGCGCCACGTGCCCGCACTGCACTCCAGCGCGGAGGCCCACGTGCACAATCTCCTCCATGTCCTCTTGCGAGGCCTCGAACTCAGCGCAAGCAAACTCGCGCTCGATCTCATCGGGCGGCATGAATGGCGGGCGGTTTGGCCGTGCCTCGATAGGGTTCAACGCTGAGCCCTGGAGTCGACCGAGTCTGAAGGTATCGAGAGGGCGCGCGCTCACTTGTCCTCCATGATGATGCGGAGCACGTTGGCGGGCACTGCCTCAACGGTCTTCACCTCGACGAGCTTGCCGGCGACCATGATCATAGTCGGCTCCGAGAGGGAGCGCAGGCGCTCCACGGCGTCGTCTGCGAGCGCTTGCCTCTCGATGGTGGCGAACCACTCGGATAGCTCGACCGCGCGGGTGTAGCCGTTCGCGTGCGCTTTGCATGCATACGAGCCGTTGCCGTCCTCATCGAAGACCGCGAAGCTCGCGCGCTTTCGGGTGTTATCATCGAGGGAGCAGAGGGTGCAGATGCGGTGTGGGTTGTAAGGCTCGGTCATCGGTCGGTCTCCTCGGTTAGCTCGAAGTGATCCCACGCAGCGTCGAGGTGGAAGCCGACGCCACGCTTCACGCCAGGAGGGAACCACCGAGCGCCGTAGTGGGGGATAGGAACGTCTTTGCCCGCTTGCACGGTCGTGGGTCGCCGAAGGACCCATCCCGCCTCACGGAGGGTTGAGGTGCGTTTCTGCACGCTGCGGTCCGGGGGCGCGGGGTAGAAGCCTTGCGCGACGAGGTAATCCTCGACGAGCTTCCAAGCCCGGTGCTCATTCGATGCGAGGCGGAGGAGCGCTTCGATCGCATTCATGTGCGCGAAGGCACCCGCAGCACCGCGCGCGCCGACGAGCACGCCATACACGAACGCGACCTGAGGATTGGAGAAGCTAATGTCGCGGTTGCAGATGAAGGGCCAATGCTCGCGCACGAAGAAGGTCGCGCGATGCCGCAAGCTGGGGAAGGGTGCCTCGCCTTTCATTGCCAACGGACCCTCCTGACCGGGATGCTTAGGCGGTGAAGCACGGCGCGCACGTGGACCTCCCCGATGGGCTCTTTGCCATTGGCACTCGTGTCGTAATCGGCGTCGTTCAAAGTCTCTGCTATCTCCATGGCGTTGAGGCCTGCGGCCGCGAGCTTGCGGATCGGCTTCTCCAAGTGGGTTACGTGGTGGTCGACGAGGCGCTGCTCAAGCCACTGCAGCGCGGTGCGCTTCGGCGACATATGCTCGGTGAGGCAAGCGAGGCCCCAGATCGAATCAAGCGCGGCGGGGAAGGTGGGGTGCTGCATGAGGATGAAGAAGAACAGGCGACGCTGAGAAGCAAACTCCCCGGAGGGGAGCACTCGGTTGAGGACAATGACCGCTTGCCTCGCAGCTGCGAAGCTCATCGGCCGCGTGAAGCGAGGTACTCTTTTGCCGCGGCTCTTCGCCTCGCGCTCGCAGCGTGGTCAAGCGCGGCATGTGCCTTCGCGATGTGGAGGAGCATGAGCGTGCGATCGGGACCGCGCGTGTGGGTCACTTCCCCGAGCGCGGCGCGGAGGTTTTCTAAGATCTGATCGTGGACCTGACGGAGCAAGCTCGGTGCAGGCTTGTCGCCTTCGGTGCTCATGCTTGCCCCGTGGTCTGACGCTGCCCAAAGATCGAGGTCCAGCCATCGCGGAAGGCCTCAGTGCTCACCATTGCCGGGCCGCAGCGGCTCCCGGGCGCGCCTCGCGGCGGAGGCTCGGCACCTTCCAGCATGGCGCGGTGGACCTCGCGTGTGCGTGGGCAAGTGGGGCCGTGCACGTCCACGGTGCTTTTGCCGTCTGGACCTACGTGAAGCTCCACCAGCATGGCGGGGGGTGTCTTTGGAATCTGGTTGTCGTCGCTCATCGCTCGGTCCTTCCTTCGCGCACGCGTTTGCCCGTGCTTACTTCGATAGCCTCGCGGCGCGCACCCTTGGCGCGGACACGCGCGGCGAGGTCGGCGGGACTGCCTGGGGGTGCCTCGGGTCGAATGGCCTCGTCGTCATTGGGTGAGGCGAAGCGCGTGAGTTCGGATATGTCCGCCCCGATGATGAGGGTCTCGATGACCTCGATCTTCGACTTACCCATCATGGCGGCGAGACCGGCGAGGCGTGCGGCCACATCGCGAGGGAGCCACCCGTTGATGGGTACACCCTTCGCGCTTCGCTCGTCATAGGTTTTCGTGGGGCCGCTCGGGCCGCTCTTGTGCTTTGCCATTCGTATGCTCCTAAGCCCAGGCTTGTGCAGCCCGCAACCGATTATCGCGGTGATGTACCGCACCAAGTGCAGCGCCCTTCGAGGAGGGCTCCGCCGATGCATTGCGGGTTCGTGCACCATTGCCCCGCGTAGGAGCCACGTCGCGGGCTCTCTGGGAGGGGTGGCGCGGCTTGGGCGCCGTCGTAGACGCGAGCGCGCCCGAAGGCCTCCTCGTGCCCGGGCTCACCCATGAAGCGCCAGATAGGCGCGTGGAGGTCGGCGTCCGGCTTGCGGCTCACGCGGTCTCGTCTCCCACGAGCCATGCCGAAAACTCGGGCACCTCGTCCGCGCGGTGGGGTGCCTCGTCGATAAACTCCCAGTTCACCGCGTCAAGCGCGCGGGCCTCGAAAGCGCGGCGCGCAAGCCAACGGGTCGCGCGCAGGTCAACCTCCTCGGCGTCGGGGAGCACGCAGCACTCCCCCTCACCGTCGCCGTCGCACCCGGCCTCCTCGCAGAGCGAGCAGAGGTTGTCGTCGATCGAGATCTCGAAGCAGTCCCGGCAGGGGCAGTTCGTGTAGCCGCTCACCCGCACACCTCGCGTAGCGTGCGGTCGATGCCGTTGGCAAGCGCTTTGAGGTCTCGCTTCGAGTGGCAGCCCTGGTCGTGGCTCGCGGCGTCCGCAGCCTTGCGGAGCATGTTGAGCACGTCGAAGAGGTCATGCGCCTGGAGGAGGTCGCGCACGTCGCACGCCATATCGAACTCGCCCGTCGTGAATTCCGCGTCATGGCCTCGGTCTTCGATGAGAAGTTCGAGGCCAGAGGTCACGTCTGCGGCGAGGTGGATGGGGGTGCGGGGGCTCATGAGAACACCGGGCCGAGGATGTAAGCGTACGCGTCGGGGGACTCGTGCGAGCCGAGCACGCGGCCCGGTTTTTTCCAGCTATCCGAGCGGCGGATGTTGCCGTCGACGCCGACGAAGGCGCGAGCGGAGCGGGTGTCACCACCCTGCATTGCGAAGATGCGCGCATGGCGCGGGCCCATGGTGAAGCCGAAGTTGCGGTAGAGGGGGCGCTTACCCTCAGCGGCGAGCGCCGCAGCTTGGGTGTTGAGGGCGTTCACGATCGCGGACACTTTGCTTAGGAACTCGTTGCTCATGAGTACAGCTTAGCGCGGTATACACCGCGCGCAACAGGGAAGGGAGATCGCCCCTTCCGAATTGTCGCACCTTCACCGCTCGGGCTTTTTCTTGGGGCCAAAGGCGCCTCGGTCTGAGGCGGCCCTGCCGAGGCGCGCCTCCGCCTCGTAGAGCGCGTCCGGTGCGCGGGTGGCCCTTCCGTCGAGGCGGCGAGCGCGGCGATTGGAGAGGGCAGCCAAGCCGTCCAGCTGGGGTGTTTCGCGGGTGGCCTCGGTGAAGTGGCGAAAGTTCTCCATCACGAAGGCTAGCTGCTCGGGCTGCTCACCGAGGCGCGTGACGGATTCGAGCGCGCGAGCGAGCATAGGCGTCGCGCTGAGCAGCACGAGGAAGGCGCGCCAATCGCGGCGGGTGCCCCCGTAGGTCTGAGCGGCGAGGAAGCACGGGCGGACCCAGATCTCGACGACGGTGCTAGGCAGCTCGGGGAGCTTTAGCTTCTGGCGTGAGCCCAGCTCGATGAACTCTTCGGTGACGAAAGGCGGGTGGAGTAAGCCGAGGGCTGCGAGCCACATGGGGACCGTCTCGGCCCTCGGGTTTGGGCTACCTATGCGGCGGGTCATCGCTTCGCGGCCTCCGCTTGCTGGAGCGCGAAGCGCGCGGCCTGCAGCGTATCGCTCATGCCTCGCATCCCTTTGCCGAAGTCCCTCAGCAAGGCGCCAAAGTCCGCGCCGAAGTTTGCTAGCTCAGTGAAGCCAGTGAGCAAACGTTGACGGACCTGCTCGGCGATAGCTGCGAAGGTATTGTTCGTGTACCCCGGTGAGAGTGCGCGGCGGAGGACCTCGGCATGCTCGAAGCGAAGAGCGAGGCGGCGCGCGCGCTTTGCGTGGCGGTACCTTCGGCGGCGAGCGCGTGCGCGGTTGATGCTCATCGGCGTGTGATGCTTTCAAGCCAGAGGGCCGCAGCATCAGAGCCGCCAAGCCGGAGCACGCTCTCCAAGACCGCCTGGTCTTTGGTGCTGAGCATCGTGCCTTCCTTCATGAGGAAGAGACTGACGGTCGAGGTCGCCGGCACCCATTGCGCGAGCGAGGCGGGGAGCCCCTCGCGGACACGGCGCTCGAAGTCTTCGGTCTTGGAACTCGCGACGGTCGCGAGAACGCAGATGTGGTAGTCGACGATGACCAACTCGACGCGCTCGATCTCGGGGTAGTACATCCCGATTGAGCAGATGAGGTCGGCGCGGCTTCCTTTCGCCGGTGGTCCTATTCTCCGCTGGGCGATCGCGACGTCGGCGGGACGTTCTCCAAGGAAGCGTCCGATGGCTCCGGCGGTGGCGGCGGGATCGTGACCTTCTCGCGCGGGGTCACGTGCACTACCACATCGGGCAAGCTCGTCAGGATGTCCGAGAGGAGGCCCATGATGCCTTCGTGCCGCGTCTTCGCTAGCACTCGGTCCTCCGCCGCTTCGCGCATGTGCTGTTGGAGGAGCTTGCGTGTCGCGCGGTTCTCCTTCGCTAGGTCTGCTACGTCCTTCTTCGTGGCGAGGTCCGCAAAGGAGCGGTCGAGATACGCTGTCAGCGCTTCGAGCTTCGCTGTGACCGCATCCAAGATCTGTTCGTTCACCTCGGGCGGTCTCTTCGCCACGGTCGGCTGAAAGGGCGGGCGTCGCTGAGGTCCCGGTTGATCGCTGCTCCCTGCTGGGATGAAGGACTTCACCGCTGGACGGGACGGATTCTTCATCCTTATCGTGTAACATGCCCGGGCTCATGCGTCACCCGCCGCGAGAAAATCGAGCACATGTTTTCCCGTGCCACCGAGACGAACGATAGACTCGATAGCTGCGATATGCATGCGAGTTAGGCGAGCTGTCTGCGAGATGTAGTAGAGCTTTTCAACGCATTCTTTGGGGTCGAGCTTCTCACCGCGGAGCGCGGTGAGGAGGCCGGTGAAGAAGTCATGGGCCTGAGAGGGGACGAGCGCGACATCCCCATCCGTGTTGCGTGCGCGCGTCAGGTACCAGTTCACCCCAGCGGGGGAGGGCTTGGCGAGCGCCACGGGAGAACCGAGGCGCACGTAGTCGCGCGCGAGCGAGGGGTCCCAGAGAATCTGGAAGCCGCACCGCATGAGCGCACTGATGCGCAGGTCGTCGGTGACGCCAGGCTTCGCGGTGAGGAGTGCGGCTACCTCAGGATCGAGATCGACCGCGAGGAGCTTAGACACGACCCTCAACCTCGTCGATGAGTTCGGGCATGGGTCCTTTGATGACGTGCCGGATGTAGTCGCGCACCGCGCGGAGGTCACCATCGCGCGACTCGCACTCCCAGATCTTGGTCTTCATCGTCGTGGGCCAGAGGGTGAGGATGGTCTGAAGCACCGCCTCGCGCTGAGCCATGCGCGCGCCGGTGTGGTCGAGAGCGATGGGGCCAGCCCATAGCTTGACAATGGGATCGATCCAACGAGGCCCCCAGAATTGCGGCTCAGGCTTCGCGAGAAGCTCCGCGTGCTCACGCGGGTGCCCGGTGTATGGGCAGCGCGTCGCGGCCTTCTGAAGGGGCAACCACGAGGGAAGGCTATGCCCCTTCGGGAAGGGTCGAAGCCCCTCGCGAAGGAGTTCAAAGCCGCGGCGCGTGGCGATGCAGGTCATGTCGCCGGGCGTGTGCTGCGGCTCATAGCTCGGGTCGGGGCAGGCTTTGCACTTCATGAGCCACTCCGCTTCAATCGGCTGCGTTCCTTCGAGGCAGCGTTGTGACACGCACGGCATGCACGACTTCCGCTCTTCTTCGTGATGGTGTTCTCAGGTGTGAACGCGTGCCCGTGCCCGCAATGGCTCGCGAGATTCTGCTTGCGAGAGGCGACAGAAGCCGCAGCCTTCGGTGCATTCGAGCACGCAAAGCAGTACGCAATTGCGACATTGTTGCGTGCTCGATTCAGCGCTTGGCGGTGTCCGATCTCATGCGTGCATCCGGGGGTGGAGCATCGCCGGTCGCAGCCGTCACGGCAAACCGTAGGCACATGACCACCCTTTTGGCTCACGCGAATGATGTGCCCGCAGTGCGTGCAGATAACCTCCTTGGGGCGCTGGCCTTCGAGAAGCTCCAGCTCGATCTGCTTTCGCGTGAGCACTGCATCTTGCAGCTCTGAAAGGGAGGTGTACCCAACCACCTTCCCGTCAGCGTCAACGCGCGCAACCTTACGTGTAAGGTTCTTATGGAAAGGCTTTCCACGAATGCGCGGAGACGCGTACGCACCGACGTGCAAACGCGTCGTCTTTGAAAGTGCCGCATCCTCGCTCAATTGGAAGGGACCTCCGTACCCCAATGAACGATCGTTTCACCCTTGTGTTGGTGCATATGAAGCGTGGGTCGCAGGTCGCAATACTCGCAAGCGAAGACCACCACGAGTTCCTGCCGCCGTCCACTTAGACGCCGATCATTGGCCTTGATCTCTTCCCGCGTAGTAGCACCGGAGAGCTGGTCGACGCGGATCAAAGCCCCATCAGCGTCCTCAGTGCGCGCAACAATGCCGACCTCTACTTGGTGAAGGTTGCCGCTTCCGCAATGTGGGCACCCGAGAACATTCGTATCAGCGAAGATGCGAAACGGTGTTCTCATGCGAGCACCAAGTTCAGTGCCGAGAGACCGCGGTCGCGGGCAGCATCGAGCCGCACGTCGCCGCGCATTGCTGCGAAGACTACCTCGTGCCATTCCTCGTGCGGGAGGATGGCCTGGAAGGTCTCGCGGATGTCTTGCGGGGCGCTCATGTCGAAAGCGATCTCACGAATGCGAAAGAGGCGCATGTGCTCCGCGTCGTGCGCGGCGGCCGAAGCCTTGCCAAGATCGGTGACAGCGGGGAGCACCTGTGCCCAATAGCGGCGAGTGGCATCGGACTCGCGCGTGGGTGCAATGCCGCGCGTATCGAGAAGGCGCTTCATCCACGAAGCGTGAAGAGCCTCCTGCTGCATGACCTTGTGGATGTCGTGCCACTGCTGCGGCGTCATGTCCGCGCCGAACTTTAGAAGCATCTCCGAGAGGAGGTTCACCGCAGCGAGTTCGCCGACGTATTGCCGCTTCAACCAGTGTACTAGCTTCGCGGCATCGTCTCGGGTCTCGGCCCACCATTGCGCTGTCGTCTTCATGTTGGTCTCCTTGGCTTTGCATTTCATGGGAAAGGATGGGGGTAGGTGCGGCTAAGATCAAGGTCGAGTCCTGGGGGGCTCTTCGCCGCGGCAACCTGGAGCGCCTTCACGACCGCCATGACTGGGTCAGTTGAGCTGCGCGCAGCATACAAGAAACCGCCGCTACACCGAGAGACCGAAGCCACCCAGCCCGCGAGCTTCTCGCGCCGAATGCTGACGCGGAGCTTCGCGGGGTCGGCGCGGAGACGGACGAGGCGCTCGCCATCTACAGAAGCTCCTGCGGCTTGCGCTTGCCGCTCTTCGTGGAAGCGGAGGGTTGCTTGGAAGTCTTCTTCGGGGTCGTCGAACGCGAGGGCGAAGGCTCGCTCTTGTGCGTAGATTCGGGTGCTGACTCGGCGCGCGCGGGGGCGGCCTTCGGTTGCTTCGATCGTGCTGCTTCCTGCTTCGCCCATGCTTCCTCCCTTTGCCTCCTCATCGCGTCCGTCTTCGCTGTGCTCTTCTCGCTCGCCATCACACTACGCCTTTCGCAATGGCATCGACGACCGCAGCTCGACAGCGAGTGAGTTCTTCGATGACGTTATCTAAGATCTGTTTGTACACGACGAGATCGAGGTGCTCGCACCTTGCTATGATCTCCTTGTGGATGTCGTTGGTGACGCGCTCCGCCGCGGTCTCCTGTGCCGGGGTCATAGCTCCTCATCCCTTTCGAGCTTGCGAGGCGTGACGCACTCGCGGTGATGCGTCGCGAAGAACTTCGCCGACGCTTCCTTCACGATGCCGCAATGACGGCAGTAGCTCTCCGCTCCCTCGGACACGAAGTCAGGCTCAGCGATGACGCCAGCGCGGGGGAGGTCTGGGGTCGCTGCCGGTGGCTTGGGTGCGCGACGCTTGAGCACTAGCCCCTCCAGCCCTGCGCACGAAGCACACGCTCGATGTCGGGAGGTGTCCAGCCTTCCGGCTTCACCGGCTTGCCGTCCGGGCCATTCGCGATCTTTGCCATGTTCGCGCGGTGAACCTCTTCCATGATGGGGCGGCCATTGATACCGAGCGTCGCGCGCGTCCCTTCGATGACGTACTCCAGGTCGGCGAGCGCATCGACTAGCTCCGGGAGGTTCACCTTGATGACCGCGTTCGCAATGAACGCGCGCCACTTCTCTCCGGTAGAGCCCTCGTTCTTCTCGTGATCGAGGCATGCGTCGAGCAGCTCCACGAACTCCTCCGCGATCAAGCGGAGGCGAAAGCGAATGACCTCAGCATCGATAGGCTGGTCGGCGCGCCACGCGACAGGGTGACCAAACTTGAAGTGGAACTCGCGCACCATACGCGGGAGGGAGTTCGCGGTCATTGCGGACATGCGCTGTTGCAACGAACTCGCGTCGCGTTGGAGAGCATCTCGCTCGGCAACGATGGCGGCGAAGTCGCTTGCGGACACTTGAATCATCTCGGGCATAGGCATCTCCTACCCTAAGGCTTGTGCATCCGCGACGACTTTACGCAGCGTTTTTTGGGGCGCTTAGCTCTTCGATGACCTTCGCGACAGCGCGAGGCGCACGTGCTCCGCACTGCGTGCACTGGCCGTCGAGGTAGACACCGTTGGTGCACTCGAAGCAATCGACGAGAACGACCCACTCGCCGCTGCTAGCGGCGAGGTTCTCGCGCGTAGGGGGTAGGTTGTTGATCGACATACCTACGACTATAGGCACGAATGAGAATCGCGCAAGTCTCATCTATCGCGGGGTAGGCGAGACAACCACACCTTGCGCTGTCGCAAAGTCTCGCAGCTTGCCCCCGATGTCGTCCGCGTTCTCCGCGGTTGTGATCGTGAGACACGCGTCTCGGAAGTCCGAATCGAAGGCGGCGCGCGCGAGAATGGGTCCGCAGGCGGCGGTGTTGAGCAGCTCGGTGACGAGGCGCCACGCCCAGCACGGGGCCCACCATTGGCCGTCCGCGGTGGCGGTGACCTCGACCGCGCAATCGCGGTAGGCAAGACAGTGCTGCGTGGGGATAGGGTGCCACCCGTCGAGGAGCTTGGCTTCGTAGGCGCGTGCGAGAGCGCACGGCCCGCAGAGGGTCTTCACGCCGAAGAGGTCGGCGAGGTCGGCGCATCGGCAAGGCTTGCGAATCGCTAGCCTGAACTTTCCCGGAGCGCGCCGGTCGAAGTCACGGGGCGACCACATTGGAGACCGCCATGATGACACCGCCCGCGATCGAGATCTTCCGATGACAGAGCATGCAAGGGAGCGCGCGGTTCGCGTGGTCGAGTTTGCCATCGACCTCCACGTAGTCGGCGACCTCGTGCATATGCATCTCGATGAAGCCGCATGATGGGCACGCGATCATGTAAGCCATGAGCGGGCCACCTTTCCCCATGTACCGTTTCAGCTCACCCTTCTTCAGCTTGCGCGGGCAGGTGCGGTCGGGTGCGATGACGAACGGCATCGCCGTGTCTTCACCGCGTCGTGTAGACACTCGCGCCTCCCCAGCGTAGCGCCGCGCGACCGAGTGCGGTCGGCACCGCAGCATCCTCCACCTCACCCATGCGAGCGACGCGAGCGTAGCCGCGTGCTTCGAGCGCGCGAATGGTGGACGACGAAACCTCGATGAGGTCTTGGCGCATCCACCCTTCGCAGTCGATCATGTGCTGCAAGAGTCTTTGCTGCGTGCTGGTCATTCACATCCCCCACAAACCATCATAGGCAATGGCGGCGCAGACACCGAGAGCGATAGCGACGAGCACGGCGTCCGCGAGTTTCATTTGCTCTTCGCCGCCCTTCGATACTCTTCGAGCAACGCCATCGAGAACGCTACCGTGATGAGCAGCGGCCACACGATCGCGACCATGAGGACGGCTACCGTGTTGACCGCGGTGCGTTTCACACTCGCAAGGAACGCACCAACAAACACCACTCCGGTAGCGACATAGAGTCCGAGGAGCCACGTCGCCGGGTTCATCCGTTGACGACCCAGCTCGGGAGGCGACCGCGGAAGTCCTGCCCGATGATGTTCACATCGACGAAGACCTTCGTGTCCTTCCAGTTGTGCTGAGGAAGCATCTGCCACATGCAGTAGCCGATAGAACCCGGCCCCTCCACCGGCTTGCCGTTGCGGTCCACGATGCGCGAGCCGCTCTTCCAATAGCGCACGACCGCGAGCCCAGCGAGTTCGTCGGTCGTGAGGGGTTGGGGCACACCGATGTACAAGCCAGGCTGGTAGCCTGCGCCTGCGATCTTCTTTGCCCATGCATTGATCTTTGCGATGAGTTCGACAGGCGGGGTCTTCCACGCCTTCATGCCTTCGAGGTCGAGCCACACGGTCGTGCCCGGGGTGATGCCGAGAACCTTGAGCTGCGACAGCTCATCATCGGCGCCGTCCTCATACTCACCGGCGAAGGTCACCGGCATGAAGGACAGGCCCGCGTCGAGCACGTAACCAAGGCGCGCGCTGTTCATCGAGCCGAGGTATCCGATGAGCCCATCGACCCCGCTTGCCTTCAGCGCGTGCGCCTGGGTAGCGGTGCCGCTCACGGAGAACGGGTAGGAGTCAACGACACGGGCGCCCACGAAAGCCTGCTCTGTCTTCATGTCCTGAACTCTACTTGATGTCGAGGCGCCAGGCCACCCGAAGGAGGATGAGGTAGCCGAGGAGGTCCTTCGTGACCGTCTTCAGATCTTCCTCGCTCACCTTTGCAAAGTCCCCGCGTGTGATGCGTGAGAGCTTGTCGTCGATGCGGACGAGGAGCTGCTCGACGGGGGAGGCCTTCGAGAAGATGCGCACCGGGTCGAGCGCGCTGTTCCCGTAGGCTGCATTCTTTTCGTGGAGAAGCGCCTCAAGTCCGCGACACTCCTGGGTGATGAGGCCTCGCACATTCTCCAGGGTCATCGACCCACCAATCGACTCGACCAGCTCATCGACCATCGACTTGAGGGGGAGGTCTCCCGTGAGCTTGATCGAAGGCACCTCGGGTAGGTTGGTCGCTTCGAGGTCTTGCTTCTCTTCTATCACCTTGAATGCTCCTGTCGCCTTCGCGATGTACGCTTGGCGTTCCTTCTCTTCGTCTGTGGTCATGCACATCTCCTAAGATCGTCGCGGGAGGTTCCGAGTGGAACATCACAAGCCAGTGACACGAGCTTGATCGAAAGCCGAATCGCTTCCGGGTTCGCTCGCAAGAGTTCCCGGTAGCGTGGGCGGCGGCGGAAGAACCCATCGGGGTCGGTGCCAAGCTCAGCGTGAACGAGCGCGGTGTCGAGGTCGCCGAAGGCTTGCAAGATCTCGACAGCGGCGCGGGGGCCGGCACCTCGCACGCCGGGGATATTGTCCGCGGTGTCGCCTACGATCGCGAGGTAGTCGCGGAGCTGGTCGGGGCGCACGCCGAACTTGCGCTGCACATCGAGCGGACCGACCACCGTGTTCTTCCCATCCCAAAGGACCGTGCCCTCGTCGACGAGCTGCATGAGGTCCTTGTCGAGTGCGATGATGACGACCTTCATTCCCTCAGCGCGTGCGTTCTTCGCGAGGGTGGCGATGACATCGTCCGCCTCGAAGCCACGCTCCGCGAAGAGCGGGATGCCGTGAACGTCTTCGAGGGTCTCTTGAGCCCAGCGAATGCGCTCCAGCAGGGTCGGGTCTGGCGCGGAGCGCTGCGCCTTGTAGCCTTCCTTCGACCCCTCTCGCCTCGGTGCAAGCAAGTGGCGGAAGGTCGGCCACCGAAGGTCAAGCGCGCAAGCGATATAGGTCGGGCGCTGAAGCCTCAAGATCTTGGAAACGAATTCGATGAACGCATGCGTCGCGCGGCCCTGCACCGTCGCATAAAAACGGTACATCCAACACGAGAGGTCCAAGAGGTAGAGAGTATTCTCGTCGCCAGGGGGCGGGAGCATCGCAGCCATCAGGCGAGCCCGAGTGACTTGTGTTGCTGCACACTCATGCGCCATCGAGGATGCGCGAGCACCCACGCGATGC
>ERZ869921.22-NODE-22-length-98880-cov-62.717754_pt1 | contig 98880 bp, 141 predicted proteins | sample MGYA00579310_ERZ869921 | MGnify/ENA primary metagenome ERZ869921 (study PRJEB32216, sample SAMN09231816) | wastewater metagenome | place: USA: Maryland | collected 2016-06-21 | study: EMG produced TPA metagenomics assembly of the PRJNA472060 data set (Reclaimed...
GACAACAGCCGCCTGGCCTACGTCGAGTGCCACGACAACGAGCGGGCCGTCACCGCCATCGAGCACCTCGAACGGGCCCTCATCTTCTACGCCTCGCACGGCATCGTCGTCGTCCGATCCATCCTCACCGACAACGGCTCCGCCTACATCTCCGGCGCCTGGAAGGCCGCTCTGGCCGAGCACCAGATCAAGCACCGGCGCACCCGCCGCCAGACCCCCAGGACCAACGGCAAGGTCGAACGGTTCAACCGGACCATGAAGGACGAGTGGCTCTACGTCCGCTCCTACACGTCCGAGATCGACAGGCGGAACCACCTCGTGCCGTTCCTCAACACCTACAACCACGACCGCCCCCACTCCGGCGTCGGCAACCGACCGCCCGTCGCACGGGCACCCGAGCCCGGACCGCGGCTCACCCACGAGCCAATCGTCGCCCCGCTGGCCGACAAGGCCGGCCAGCTCTCGCTCGATCTGACCCGTGACAACAACGTCACGTGAGAACACATCTAGTCCAGGCAGCGGTTCTTGGCTCGTCACCCATGCGGGCTCCTTCGGGTTGGGGGTGGGACTGCAGTTGGCCGGCCAGCGCCAGGTCCCGGAATCGGACCGGGCGCGCCCTCGCTGGCGACGAGGTCTCCTCCAGGGTTTCCTGGCCGGTCAACTGCAGATCAAGCGGCGACGCCGACACCGAGGCGCTCGCGGACGGCCTGTGCGACGGCAGGGTCCTGGGCGCCGGTGAGGAGGTCGATGGCCACCTCGTCGGGGTCGAGCGGGCGGCCGAAGCCGAGGCGAGCGTCGTTGACGATGCGCTGCGTGAACTGGGCCTCGATGGCGTCGACGGTGGCCTCCTGTGCGGGGGTCAGGGTCTGGGTGGCAAGTGCGCTCATGACGTTCACCTCCTGCGGCTGTGCTCTGTCATGCGTCACTGTAGTACGTGGCGCCACGGTTGGGAAGGGGATCATCGGTGCACGATGACCGCGGCCACGACCACGACCTCGTCGGGGTCCTGCGACGCGCGGGTGCGCCAGCGGCCTCCGAGGATCTCGTCTCGAGTGGCGTTCTGGCGGAGGAGCTCCTCGGTGAGCTCGTCTCGGACGGACGCGATCGCGGCGGCTTCGGCCTCGTCGGGGTCGGTGATCTCCGGGTCGAGGGGGACCACCTTGTAGGCGAACAGCACGCCGCGGCTCATGCCACGTCCGAGGCTTCGACGACGTGCCCGGGCAGGGTGGCCCAGTCGATGGCGGCGAGGTCGTTGACCATGCCGTCGAGCACGTTCTGCGGCATCGGGGACTGGGCTGCGGCGTTGGTGGCGGCGAGGTGGTCGACGTCAGCGGGGAACCGGACCCAGACGAGCTGGACGCCGGGGATGGCGTTGGCCAGGCCGATCGTGCGGGAACGGGCCCTCGAGGTGAGGTGCGTGGCGTCGAGCCAGACGGACCGTCCGTGGCGGAGCCGTGCGCCGGCGAGCGAGTAGACGAGGTCGAACACGGCGTGGTTCGCGGTCTGGCAGCGCGGGTCGTCGAGCACGAGGTCTCGCATGGCGCTGGTGGACACGATGCCGTTGGGGGGCAGGGCCTTGAGGTCGACGAGGCGCTGGGCGACGTCGGACTTCCCGCACCCTGGGAGCCCAATCGGGGCGTACAGGAGGGCGGTCATGGGGTGGTGGTGGGGCTGAGGTTTCGCATGACGTCACTGTAGCACGATCCGCGACAGTGTCGTCAACCGGTGCGGCGAGAACGAGGCGACTCGGCCGGCATCGGCGGCGGGTTCAGCAGGGCCATCGTCACCAGGTGACGCTCGAGCGGGGCCCGGCACCCGACGCGCCGGCACGGCAGACCGTCGCCGGGAGGAGGAGGCCCCGGCTCCGTCCCCTCCCGGTCGACGTCCTTGGCGGTGCTCACCCGGAGATGAGCGCCGCGGCCCGCGCCCGGATCCGCTCACGGCGGATCGGGTCCACCGTGGTGGCCAGGCGGGCGAACTGCTCCTCGAGGTCGTCGAGGCGGGCGGCCAGCTGGTCGGTCGGGTCCCGGCGGACACCACCGGAGGCGACCAGGGCCACGACCTCGCCGTGCTCGATGAGGGCGCGGGTGCCGCGGCCGGGCACGATGACCTGCCCGCCGGCGGCGGCGACGAGGGCGCCCGGGACCTTGAACCCGGAGTTGTTGACCGCGAGGAACGCGACGGCCTCGATGCCGGGCCGGCCGTCGACGGGCCGCCAGTCCGGTGACACGTCGGAGCCGCGCAGCACCCGGACCTGCTCGTCGGTGGCGGAGGGGCGCAGGGCGCCGGCCACGTAGATGCCGACGCCGGGGATGTCGTACGGGACGATGTCGGCGGCGCAGGCACCGGTGTGGTGGTAGAACGACTGCGCGTCGGAGGCGGACATGTGCAGGTCGGGGTGCACGGTGTCGGTGACGAGCGGGCCCGTCGAGACGAGGGTGCCCTCGGCGGTGAGGACCTGGCCCTTGCGGAACTCGGCGTAGGCGCACGAGGACAGGGGCACGGTGACGCACTTCTGGCGGTGGTCCCACGAGATGTGGCAGGTCGGGCCGGCGGCGAACCCGTAGACCCGGCCCTCCGGGGAGACCCGGACGGGGTGCACGTCGTCGAGCGTGAACGACGAGATCGGGCGGCCGTCGGGGAGCTCGAACCACTCGGCCGGCGGCTTCACCGGGTAGTTGCCGGACCCACCGGATGCGACGAGGGCGCCGAGCCCGTCGTAGAGCGAGTGCATGCGGGCCTCGACGCCCGTGGCGGCCCCACCGGAGGCGGCCAGGGCCTCCGGGCCCACGATCTCGAGGAACGCCTCCTCGAACGCGGGGAACGAGCACTGCGTGGCGCCCATGATCCGGGCCGACGTCACGGTGAGCACGCCGCCGAACAGGCTCTCGGGGTCGGGCTCGAACTCGGCGACCATGTCGCACATGTCGACCGACACGCCGCGGAGCATCTTCTTGCAGAGCAGCCGGTACGCCTCCTGGCCGACGGGGGAGTCGTCGTAGATGACGTCGCCCCAGACCTCGTTGGGGCGGTTCTCCGGGCGGAACAGGTCGACGATCGACCCGGCGATCTGGGCGCCGGCGTGGGCCTCGCCGCCGTCCGGGTTGCGGAACATCACCATGAGGTCGAGGGGCAGCTGCCGGTTGCCGAGGGCGCCGGGGGCGATGGTCCGGTAGTCGCCGGACATGACGCCCTCCACCACGAGGGGGCCGCGCGCCCGCATGGGCTGGCCGGGCACGGGCGCCATGTCGGTGCCCGACACGGCCGGGCCCGAGTCGAGCTGCTTCGGGCCCTCGGCCTCCACCTCGGCCTCCGAGCCCTCGCCGTCGCCCTCGTCGGCGTCCTCGGCCTCGCCGGCGGCCAGCTCGAGGAGAGCGACGCCGACCTCGACCGGGTTCTCCGGGTCGTCGTCGGGAGCGACGGTGACGGTGCCCTGCGGCTCGTTGGAGCCGTCCTCCCCCTCGGGGGTGCCGGGCTCGAGGTTGTCGACCCCGACGATGACGCCGGAGTGCTGCGTGCCGTCCGGGTCGGTCCAGGTGACCGCGGTGTCGACGGTGATCTGGTCGGCGGGCAGCGTGAACGCGGTCTGGTCCATGGTGGTCTCCTGGGAGGCGGCCGGGCCCGGGGTGAGCTCGATGGTCTTGAGCGGCTGGTCGGCGGTGACGAGGCAGAGGCGGTTGAGCTTCACGGTCTCGCCGACATGGGCCAGCGCGGCGCCGAGGAGGGTGCCGGTCTCGGTGTCGTCGGTGCCGTAGCCGATCGTCAGGTGGGGCACGAACGACGGGTACCGCGGGTGGTAGGCGGCCTCGTCGACGATGCTCCAGAACTCGTCGTACGCGGTCTGGATGCCCTCGGCCTCGAGGAACAGCACGACGGCGCCCTCGTCGCCGAGCACGCCGGCGCCAGCGACCCGGGCCTCGATCGTTCCGCCGACGGACGCGGCCACCGAGTCGAGTGCGGCGGCGGCGGCGTCGATCGCGCCGTCGGGGCGCTCGGCGATCTTGCCGAGGAACGCGACGGTGACGTGCAGGTCCTCCGGGACGTCGCCGGCTTCGTGGGCGAGGGCCTCCGGCGCGGCGGGGTACAGGGCGATCATCGCGGATCCGGTGTGGTCACCAGAGGTGGCGAAGGAGGCGGCAGCATCGGGCACGGCTGGGAAGCGTAGGGTCCGGGCCTGGCCGGCCGTGGGACCAGCGGCGACCTCGACCTCCACCTCCACCTCCTGGCCCTCACCCTCGCCACCGTCCTCACCCTCGCCGGCGGCCAGCTCGAGGAGCGCGACCATCCCGGCGGGCAGACCGACGCTCGCGGGGTCGGCGGTGGCGGCCGTCACCGACACCAGGGTGCACCGGCAGTTGACGCGCTCACCGGACGGGAGGAGCGGATCACCGGGGTACCGGGCGTACGACGCTCCGACCAGGAACAGGCCACCGAGGGGGACCTGCTGCCCGTTGGCGGCGATGTGCGAGGGCCGGGTGCGCTCGTCGGCGGCGGCCAGCCACTCCAGGCCGGTGACGTCCGGGCTCGACTGGTAGGCCACCCAGGTGCCGGCGTTCGACGCGGCGATCGTCTCGGTGCGGGCGATGCGCAGGGCCCGCATCTCGGACAGCTCGTCGGACAGGTTGCGGGCGATGTTCTGGACGGACAGACCGTCGCGGATGCCGGCCTCGATGACCTCGGCGACGTCTTGGCGGAGGTACTCGCCCCACTGTTCGATGCCGGCGACGTGCTCGGCCACGGCCTTGCGGGCCAGCGTGGTGTTGAGGTCGAACGGGGCCCCGGCCGCGGCCTGGGCAACGGCCTCCTCGACGAGCGCCTCGAGGGCGGGCCCGACGACGGTCGTGGCCCGGGCGGCCCACCCGTCCATGTCGAACACGCCGGCGGGCGCGGGCACGTGCGCCGGCGGTTCATCGCCGGCTGCGGCCACCAGCGGGGAGGCTTGCGCGGTGAACGCGGCCAGGACCTGGGCCCGGGCCTCGTCCATGATCTCGATGCACGCGGCGGCCAGCTGGTTGACCAGCGCGATCCGGACGTTCATCGGGTCGCTGCTCCCGCGACGAGGCGCAGGCAGTCCTCCACGAGCGAGTCGGGGATCCGGAGGCCGTTGGGGCCCGTGGAGTAGCCGTGGTGGAGGTTGCCGAGCATCCACCCGGTGAGGCGCTCGCACAGCTCACCGGTGGCCAGGGTGGCGACGTCGTCGGCTTCGGTGGCGCCCATGCCGCGGCTGATCGCCCAGTCACGCATCCACGTGCGGGACCGGGCGGAGTACCGGTCCCAGGCGTCGGCGAACAGGTCGTTGAGGTCGAGGTGCAGGCGGGCCACGTCGCTGGGGCCGATCACCGTGAACATGGTGAGGTAGTCCGCGGCGACCGCCCGGTCTCGGAGGACCGGGTCCTTGCGGGCGGCGGTGAGGGCCCGGGCCGCGGCGCGCTCGACCGCTCGCTCGAGCGCAGCATCAGCGGCGGTGGTGAGCCGGACGATCAGCTCCTCGGTGCTCGGCGCTGGCGGCCCGACCTCCGCCGGGTTGGCCTCACCCGTGGGCGCGCCCGGGGCGCCACCGGTCGGGGTCGGCGCGGCGAGCGAACTCCAGTCGAGCCCCTCGAACCCGGGGACCCGGGGGAGCAGGATCGGGGCGAGCTCCGGGCGACGCTCGACGAGGCGCAGGGTCCGCCGGATCCGGAGCTCCTCGTCGTCGGGCATGTCGCTTTCGTCGCCGCCGGACTTGCGGACCAGCGCGAGGTCCGAGGCGAGGTCCCGGTCGTGCAGGGCCCGGAACGATCCTTCCTCGTCGGCCTGGCCGGAGACGTCCTCGGTGTCGAACACCAGGACGTACTTGGCCGATTCCTCGGGCGTCATGCCCTCGTACTCCTCGAGCATCGGCCGGAGGTAGGCGACGGTCAGGAAGTCGGCGAGCAGCTCGCCCAGGGGCGTGACGTGCTTGGTGATGAACTCGGCGTCGACGTTGTAGCCGGTCCAGTGGTTGAGGCCGCCCTTGCCCTCGATCAGCTCGGGCGGCACGTCGAGCATGGTGGCCAGCCGGGACAGGGCAGCGGCCCGCATCTCGACGGCGTTCTTGTCGAGGTCGCGCCCCAGGTTGATGAGCTTGATCTTCTCGCCGTGCTCGGCCTTGCCGCGCAGCACGAGCGGCACGTAGGAGGCGGCCGACGTGCGGTCCTTGATCGGCGCGGACAGGTGCTTGAGGAGCAGCTCGGTGAAGGCGTCGAGGGCCTCGTCGTCGGTGAGGTCGTCGTCGTCGCCGCCGAAGGTCATCTCGTCGGGGATGAACAGGATGCCGGCGGCCACCCGCGACTTGGAGGCGGCCTCGATGACCTGCCCGTGGGCGGCCACCTCGCGGGCGGCGGAGAGGGCCCGACGCATCGACGAGTCGGCCCGGTCGCTGAACTCGCCGTCGCCGACCCAGCCGCGCGCCGTGTAGGTGGAGCCCGGGACGTCAGCCCACGAGGCACCGTCGCGGGACCGCTGCACCTTGCCGGCGGAGGTGTGCCGGAACTCTCGGACCGAGAGGGCTTCCCAGAGGAGCCCGTAGTTCTTGTTGCCCTGCGTCTCCGAGGCGATCAGGTGCCACTCGCCGGCGGTCGACGCGGCCAGGGCCAGCTTGCGCTTGAGCTCCTTCTGGCCCCCGCGGGGTCCGACCAGGCAACGCATCACGCGCCGGACGGCAGGGTTCTCCGGGTCGACGTGCTCGTCGTCGTCGGTGAGCTCCTTCGGCTGGAACGAGCACATGGCCAGCGTGTTGGCCGTGAGGTGCATCACGTAGCCGGCTTCGCCGACGTCGCGCGACAGCTGGTAGCACTCGGTCTGCCACTCGAGGTCGAGGTTGCGGCGCTGGTGGGCTTCCTGCGGGCCGAGGTCGGCGACCTTCTTGAGCGCCGGCGAGGCGGCGATGGCCCGGTGCGGGTTCACCATCGCGAAGTGCTCGTGCGACGGCCCACGGCCGAACAGCCGACGACGACCCTCTACCACGCTGCGACCGGCCACGGCGGGAGTCTACGGCGGCGCCGCGCTCCGATCGGGGAACGGGGAGGTCAGTCGCTGGTGATGACGGCCAGCGTGCCCTGAGCGCCGGCGACGGCGGCGACGGTGATCCACCCCGCGACGCCGAGCTGCCAGGGCCACTGGGAGGCGTGGAGGCACGTCAGAGCGGCGGCCACCCAGACGCCCATGCACAGCGGGCATCCGAGTAACTCACCGGCCTTGAAGTAGAGCAGGCAGCGGAGCCGGTCGTCTCGCCGATGGGACCGGGTCTCGCGGTTGCCGAGGAACGTGAGCAGCCGGTCCCGGGTACCCTTCCACACCTTGTCGTTCACGATGACGCGGGCGACGAGGTAGGCGGCGAGGCCGAGCACCACGATGTGCTCGAGCGACGCCGTGGCGTTCACTTGGCGGGGGCCTTCGCTCGGGCGCGGGCCCGGGCCTTCTTGGTGCGCGGGGACCGCTTGGCCGGCGGGGGTGTGGGCTCCTGGGGGAGCCGGCCGCCGCGCCGGTGCGGGATGGCGTGCTTGCGGAAGGTGCGCTTGTAGAGCGCTCGCAGCTCGGCGGCGTCGTCCCGGATGTGGCCGGTGGCTCCGGCCCAGCCCAGGATCGTCCGGCGCTTCCACGCCCGGGACCCGTTGATGACCGGGAAGTCGGGCTCGGGGATCACGCCCCGGCTCACCCACTGGTGCACGGTCCTCGGCTTGACGTCCAGCATGCTGGCGACTTCGAGGGTGCCGAGCGGCTCGTCCATGTCCAAGGCCATGGCGCTGACTGTAGCACCATCGACCACACTGCCATGGACGGCGGTGGCGGTCACTTCGTGCCCTTGTAGTTGAGGACCTGGTGGAGCCGGTGCTCCACGGCCACGAGGTCGGTCTGGTTGGCCATGACGGTGGAGATGTCCTTGTAGGCCCGGGGGTCCTCGTCGAGCAGTTGCTCGGCCTCGCTGGTGTTCCACGCCCGGCCGGCCATGGCGGCCTGCAGGCCAGCGACGTCGAGCTCGTTGCGGGCCTGGTTGCGGGACATGCGGCGGCCGGCGCCGTGCGAGCACGAGTGGTAGGAGGCGGCGTTCTCCAGGCCGGTGACGATGTAGGTGTCGGCGCCCATGGAGCCGGGGATGACGCCGCGGTCACCGGTCCGGGCCCGGATGGCGCCCTTGCGGGTGACCCACACGTTCTGGCCGCGGTGCGACTCGAGCTCGCAGAAGTTGTGGTGGCAGTTGATGCGCTGCACCTCGAGAGCGGGCTCAATGCCGGGGGTTGACCGCCGGAGCGCGGAGAGGACGGCGTCCATCATCGTCTCGCGGTTGCCGAGGGCGTACGCCTGGGCCCAGAGCATCGCGGTGATGTAGGCGTCGAACGCGGTGGTCCCTTCGACGAGGTACGCCAGCTCGGGATCGTCGAGCTCGATGAAGTAGGACCGCATGAGGCCCTTGGCGGCGGCGATGTGGGTGTCGGCGAGCTGCTTGCCGATGCCGCGGGACCCGGAGTGCAGCACGACCCACACGACGTCGCGTTCGTCGAGGCAGACCTCGACGAAGTGGTTGCCGCCGCCGAGGGTGCCAAACTGGCACCAGGCCGTGTCGTGCTGGCCGGTGGTCAGGTGCGGGGCGGGGCGCGAGAGGCTCGAGCCCGGCCAGTAGGTGGAGGGGACCTCCTCGGCGGGGCGGGCCTTGCCGACGCCGGCGGGCACCGCGCCGCGGATCCGGTCGTGGAGCGGGCCGAGGTCGTCGGGGAGCCCGTGGGAGGTGAGCGTGGTCTCGACGGCGATCATCCCGCAGTTGCCGGTCACGAAGATGTTGCCTCCGCGGCGCAGCACCAAGAACCCGCTTGGCACGGTGAAGCAGTACGCCGTCCCGTCGACTGCTGGGACCCGCTTGACAGAAGTCTTTGGGGTCCCGGCGATGCCAACCTTGGTGGCGGTGTGGGCGAACACCCGGAAGTCGACCTTGCCATCCGAGGCGTCCACGTCAGATCGCTTCACCGCTCGGAATCCGGCGGCGGCAAAGGCGTACTGGATGAAGTCGGCACTCGCTTCGTCGCGGGTGAAGAACACGCGGTCGGCGCTGTTCCCGTCCCATTCGAGGCACTCGTCGGCGACGACACGGAGCTGGTCGGCCGACGCAGCCCACCACTCACTGTAGGACTTCTCGGGAGTCGGAGACGTGAACCGGATGTACGTGGCGTCGTAGCCCTGGGGTCGCTCCGTGAAGTCGATGCCGGCGTCGTCGAGGAGCTTGCGGGCCCGTTCGATCTTGCGAGTCTTGCTCAGGTGCAGGACGGTCCGGTGGCCCTGGGTTAGTTCGACCATCGTGGCGTCGGCCATGGACATGACCATCACCCGGATCTCGGCATCCGTCAGGGGGAGACCCGGCCCGCCCGAGGGCGCGAACGTGGTCTCGAACGTCACCTTCGACCCGTTCACCAGTCGCTTGTGCTCAGCGGCCAGGTCGCCGGCCAACAGGACTTCGCGGTGCAGTTCCCGGGCCCGGCCTTTCGGCCGCCACGCGAGCACTCGGTGGTCGTCGGTGAGCATCTGGTCGATGCCGTACTTGGTCTTGAAGTGGAGGAACTGCTCCTGCGGCCGCCGGATCACAGCCAACGGCTGGACCAGATGGCCAACCCCGGTGTCGAGGTCGTACTGGGTGACAGGCCCGTCCTCGTAGTCGGCGATGCGCTCCCAGCCGTTCGGGCCGAGGTATTCGGTGTCACCATCGACGCACCCGATGTCGACGCCGACCGCGGACGGGACGATGGCGCCCTTGGTGGCCACCACGGAGCCGATCGTGGCGCCGTAGCCGAGGTGGGCGTCGGGCATGAGGGCGACGTGGCCCTGCACGAACGGCAGGCGGGCCGTGTTGAGGGCCTGCTGGCGGGTCTTGTCGTCGATGTCGTCGGTCCAGGACAGCACCTGGTTGGACTTCTCGCCGAAGGTCTCCCGGATGGGCATGTCAGGGGGCTCCAAGTAGGGGGCGGGCGGAAAGAGGGTCGGCCTCACTGTAGCACCAGTGGCGACAGTTCGGCAACGGTCACTCGGTGGCGGCGGCGCTCCGGGCCCGGTCCTCGTCGAACGGGACCCGGGCGATCGGGCCCAGGTCGAACACGATCGGCGCCGGAGGTCGGGCGCCACGGGGGTGCAGGGTCCCGGTCTGGCGCCACACGTCGCCGCGGTCGCGGATCCGCCGGCGAGGCACCCGACGCCGGCGGCCACCGGGCCCTGCGACGCCGCGCAAGGCGTTGCCACCGGGGTCGGGGACGGCCACCGGGGTCGGCCAGCTCGAGTGTGTCACCTGCACGCCGGGCCCGGCCATGGCCGGCACGGCGCGCGCCACCGCGGCGGCCAGAGCCCCGTGGTCGTCGCCCCGGATGGTGAGCTCGTGGACGTAGCCCTCCGACCGGAACAGGAGCGTCGCCTCAGCTGTCGGCTTGCGGCGCGAGCGCACGCCGGATCCCTTCGGTGAGGGTGACGACCGGCGTGAACACCTCGGCCATGAGCGTCGGGTCACCGACCCGGGCCATGACGCCGGCGGGCTTCGTCAGGTCGCCCCACACGTTCGGGGCGTAGGCCGGGATCTCCAGCCGGGACTGGCTGTCGAGCACGTTCACCTGGTGAGCGATCTCGAGGGCGAGCTGCCCGAACTCGGTGGCCACCCCGGTGCACAGGTTGACTGGGCCGAGCCGGCCGCTGTCGACCCAGGCGAGGGTGCCGGCGATGACGTCGTCGATGTGCACCCAGTCTCGGGTCGACTCGAGCGGGCCCCACAGGGTGAGGGGCCTCTCGCGCCGGCGCGCCCGCTCGATGATGGCCGGGAACGGGTAGCTCAGGTCCTGGTCGGTGCCGTACCCGGAGAACGGCCGGAACACGTGCACCGGGATGCCCAGCGCGTTGGCCTCGTCGGCCAGGCGCTCTCCGGTGAGCTTCACCCACCCGTAGGTGGCGTCCGGGAGCTTCGGCCCGCAGAGGTCGATCTCGTCCTCGCGCAGCCGGGCCTTCGGGTACTGGCCGGTCTGCAGCTCGACGGGGTACGCGGCGCTCGAGGAGTAGTAGACGACCCGGGGCGGGGTCGGGAGCCGGAGGAGCCACCGGAACAGCTCGGCGTCGAGCGACAGGTCCTCGGCGGCCAGCTGGAGCGGGGCGCCGTCGATCATGGTGCGCCCACCGACCACGGCGGCGCAGTGCACCACGAGGTCGAACGGGGCGCCCTGCCGGTCGATGTAGTTGCCTTCGGAGCCGTTCCACCAGCGCCGGACGTCCTCCGAGCGGGTGGCCTGAGCGCCGGGCACCATGCCGTAGTGGTGCTCCGGGTCGACGCACACGACGTCGTAACCGCGAGCGATCAGCTTGGCGGCCATGTGGCGGCCGACGAACCCGGCCGAGCCGGTGACGAGGGCCTTCACCCGAGCCACTCGTTGGCGGCCGACCAGGCGGCGCGGGCCTCCTCGGTGCCGATGCCCGAGCCCTCGAGCACGGCGGCGAGCTGGCGGATCAGCGACTCGGCCTGGGCGACCTTCCCGGGCACCGTCACCGTGGTCTCCCCCGACACCCAGGTCGCCGTCACACCAGCCGGCGCGATCGGAGCGTCCGCGAACACGGCGTGGCGGTACTCGCCGTCGAGCACGGCCTTGGCCGCCATCTCGCGGGTGTACGCCTCGTCGTCGTACTGCTCGGTCGAGCGGAACAGCGGCTCGCCGTCGCGGTCGAGGGTCCAGCCGTAGCGCTGGCTCGGGTCGGCGTCGGGGCCGGCGTCGGTGATGCGGATGAGGTCCTGGTGCTGCATGGCAGGGGGCTCCTTGGTGGGGTTGGTCAGATCGGGGATGGGGCCGGGGTGGGTGCCCACTGGATGTCGGCGAGCCGGGCCCGGGCGGCGGTCAGCTTGGCCTTGGCCGTGGAGCGCAGCGTGGTCGGCGGCTTCTTCTCGTAGATCATGTAGAGCCCGAGCGAGATGCTCAGACGGGTGGCGGTATCGAACACGAGCCGAGCCGATCCCACGTGGTCGAACATGAGGTGGACGGCGAGGACCAGGACCATGCCGGACCGCACGAGCTTGATGACGAGGGCCGGGTCGACGAGGAGTCTCCCGTTGGCCACGGACCGGACCGCGGTCAGGTCCTTGCCCAGCCCGGCCAGCACCGGCACGTTCCAGAGCGCGAGCACGAGCAGGAACAGCGCGGCCTCGAGCACCACCATCACGGCGAGCGTCGGGGTGCTCACGTTGCCGGCCAAGCGGACCAGGCCGACGAGCGTGGACGCTGCGTCGCTGATCCAGTAGCAGACCCACCCGGCGAGCCAGAGGCGGGTGCCGAGGACGTGGGGGGTCTTGCCGGTGGCCCAGAGGACCCGGCGCGCGGCGGGGCGCATGGCCGCGCCGACGACGGTGTCCATGCCCACTACGAACCTCTCGAAGCGGCTCACCGGCACCACCAGAGCTGGAAGCTGTAGGTGTCGGGGAGCACGAGGTCGATGCGTTCGGCGGGGTCCCAGCCGGCGCCGCGGAGCAGCTCGGCGACGCCGTCCTGGTCCCAGCCCCACACGTGCTCCGGGTTCTCGCCGATCGGCTGGTCGAACGTCTCGCCGATCGGGGTGGTGACGAGGAGCCGAGCGAACTTGGCCCGGGCCTTGGTGAGCACAGCGTCGGGGTCGTCGAGGTGCTCGATGGTCTCCGAGCAGATCAGGAGGTCGTGCGGGGCGACCTCGTCGAGCGTGCGCTCGAGCGGTCCGTGGAGCTCGTAGCCCGGGGCGAGGTCACCGAGGGTCGGGGTGGACGCCAGGGCGAGCATGCTGGCCACGGTGCGGGGGATCTCGCCGTTCCCGCACGAGAGGTCGGCGATCGTCCACCCGGCCGGCGTCCTCGGCCACGGGGGCACCGGCCCGTGGCCGGTGTCGCGTTCGATCATGCGGACGGCGAGCGAGACGGTGGCGTCGACCCGGATGTCGTGCGGCCATGGCCACCGGTGGTGGTCGTGCGGTTCCGCGTAGAGGCGGGCCAGCTCGTCGGGGGCGGGCATGGGGCGGAGCCGGGCTCGCATCACTGCCACCTTTCGGGTTGGCCGCTGGTGTTGCGACCGTGGTGGTGCCAGACCCAGGTGATGTCGGGGACGGCGTGGAACCGGGCACCGAGGTCCCAGAGGTCCCGGTAGAACGGCAGGTCGTCGCGGTTCCAGTCACCCGTGGTGGTCTGGAACCCGTTGGTCTGCTGGGCGAGCTCGGTGCGCACCAGCACGCAGATCGGGAAGATGTGCGGCTCGGCGATGTCGAACTGGCGGCCACGGTGCCCGGGGAACGGGTCGGAGCCGCCGACCACCTCGAACCATGGCCACACGACGTCGGCCTCGTGGGCGGCGGCGGCGGCGAGCAGGACCTCGAGGTGCGGGGGGAGCCACTCGTCGTCGTCGTCGAGGAACGCGGTCCACTCGGTGGCCACCTTGGCGAGCCCGGCGTTGCGGGTCGCGGCGGCGCCGGCGTGGGTCTCGTCCATCTCGACCACGAGGCCGGTGGCCGGGTGGGTCTGCGCGTCGACGGACCGGACCGCGCGGGCGAGCATCTCGTGGCGCGGGGGGATCGACGGGATCACGGCGGTCACGCCGTCCATCCAGGTGCTCACCAGCGCGGCTTTCGGATGGCGGCGATCACCTGGAACATGCCGCCGACGGGCTCGTGCACGACGGGGCGCCAGCCGTTCTGGCGGAGGAGGTCCTCGTAGCCGGCGAAGTCCCACGCCCACGTGTGGAAGGCGTAGTGCGACTCGGCGGTCTCGGTGTACGGCGACGAGGCCACCAGGTAGTCGGCAGGCTCGGCGATCTTGGAGACGAACGCGTGGGGGTCGACGAGGTGCTCGAGCATTTCGGTGGCCACCGCGATGCGGCGGTGGTGGACCGAGCCCCAGTCGATGTCGCCGTCGACGCAGTCACCGAGGCGGACGTCGACGCCGCGCTCGGCCGCGCCGGCGACGTTGGTCTGCTGCAGGTCGTAGCCGAACGCACCGACGAGACCGTCGGGCGGGTCGGTGGTCACCAGCTGGAGCAGGCCACCATCACCGGCACCGAGGTCGACCACGGTGTAGCCGGCCCCGGCGTCGTCGATGAACCCGCGCACCAGAGCGGCGGTGCGGTGCAGCCGGGCCTGGTGCGCGCCTTCCTCGAGGTGCGGGGCCCGTTCCCGGCCGGCGTACCACTCGGGGGTGGTGCACTCGGGGACGGTGCCCTCCTCAAACAGCCGGGCTTCCATCGCGGGCCTCCTTGAGCTTGGCGACCTCAGCGTCCTTGCCGGCACCGAGGACCTCGGCGCCGGTGCTCCACGCCTCGAACACGGCGTGGTCGGAGTCGAACACGCCCATGGCCTCGCCGTACCCGGCGTCAAGCTCCGCCTTGCCGGCGGCGGGGTGCACGTGCTCGACGATCACGTCGGGCAGGTACCGGATGCACCCCAGGGCCTGGCCGAGCGTGAGCCAGTAGTTGTCGATGAACATGTGCACGAGCCCGGGCAGGCTCATGTGGCCGAGGGCCTGCACGATGTTGGCGGTCATCACGATTTCGGTCGGGAGGTTCTCGCGCTGGAACAGGTCGTCGGCGTACGCCATCCCGAACGGGCCGCACGCGGCGGTCATGGTGAGGTCCCAGTCGACGGTGCGCGGCCGGTGGTCGTCGCCCATGAACCCGACCCACCGGTAGCCGCACGCGACGGCCTGCCGGGCCACGGTGTTGACCGTCGGGCCGAGACGGACCCGGGGCCCGACGACGAGCGTCTCGGAGTCGCCGTGGAGCCCCTCGAACAGCCGCCGGTACTCAGGGAGCGTCGGGTCGTCGTCGTCGACGGCGACGAACAGGTGGGTGATCGTCGACCTCGTGGCGCGCAGCGACCGGATGAGGTTGGCGATGTTCTGCGGCCGGCCGCGCGACGGGACGATGAGGGCGAGGCGGTCGATCACGACGTGGCCCCCTTCGGGATCAGCCCGGAGGCGGGCAGCTCGTCGACCGGGACGACCCGCCAGTAGACCTCGGCCTCCTGGTCGAACGACAGGCCCTCCTGGTAGCGCAGGGCGGCCCCGGTGTGGTCGACGCACGCGTAGGCCCGGTCGAGCCCCGGGTCGGGTCCAGCGGCCACGGAGGCGATCTCGGTGAGCACCATCACGTCGGCGGTACCTCCGCACACCAGGCAGACGTCCCGGTGTGGCATCGGGGTGACCGTGGCCGGCTTGGTGTACGGCCGGTGCAGGGTCCCGGATCCGGAGCACGTCTCGCACCCGGAACCGCCGCACCCGGAGCAGAGCACGAGGGCGCCGACCTCGTCGCCGTTGACGGCGTCCCACATGACGACGATGTCCGACTCGGCGTCGATCAGGTCGAACGGCACCATCTGCGAGGTGACGACGGCGCGCCGGTGACCGAGGTCGACCAGGCCCTCGCCGCCGGCGGTCTGGTACCAGACGTCGACCTCGGCGACGGGCACCTTGGGGCGGGCACTGAGCGGCCCGGTCACCCCGCGGTCCACGGCGACGGTGTCGACCATGACCCGGATCGGGCCGGCGGCCCGTTCGGTGGGGGTGATGCCATGGCGTTCCTGCCAGGCGGCGAGCAGGGTCGAGACGTTCACGGGTGCAGCTTCCTTCCGATGGCGGCCACCAGGCGGCGGCCGAGGGCCCGGCCACCCCGGGCGTGGGGCCCGGGGTCCGGGGATGCGATCGTCGGGTCGGTCACTGGACCCCTTCGACGATCAGGACACCACGGGCCTCGAGCTCGGGGCGGATCCCGGCGAGCACGGTGTCGCAGCCCTTCGTCATCGACAGCTGCCCCTTGGTGAGCGGCTCGAACGGGCCGGACAGCCAATGCAGGATCGTGCACGGGGCCGCCGGCGAGGCGGTGAGCGCCTTGCGGAGCGCGCGCACGGTGGCCACGCCCTCGATGACCCACGGCCCGGGCTCGGCCATCCAGCGGGAGACCTCCTCCGATGCGCCCGACCAGTCGAGGTGGCCGATCAGGTCGTCGGTGTGCCGGGCGGTGACGCCGAGCACCGATGCCACGTGCATCGACATCTGGGTCTTGCCGGTGCACGGCCCGCCGCCGATCACCACGCGGGTGGTCGACTCGAGGAGGTGCTCGAGCACGGCCGTACGGCCTTCCGGGGTGCCGATCGTCAGGTCCAGACGCTGGTTGCGCCGGGCGAGGTTGGCGATGGCTTCTGCTTCGGTGTGTTCGGGCATGGGTGATGGTCCTTCGGGGGTTGGTGTGCGAACGGGGGGGGTCAGTCGGCGACGGGCGGAGGCGCGTCACCGTCGCCGGCGACGGGCGGAGCGGCGGGCAGGTCGTGGTCGATCAGCTCACCGGTGGTCATCTCGACGAGGGAGGGGCCGTCGAGGGTCTGCTCGACGATCTGGCCGGGCCCGCGGGGGTCGATCTCGGCCATGGGCAGCGCCGGCTGCCACGGGTCCTCGCGGTGGAGGTCGCCGATCCGGTCGACGTAGAACATGCCGACCTCGGGCTGGGTGGGCGCCTTCGGCTTGACCTTGCAGACCACCGACACCATCCGGGACCCGGACGGCTCGACGGTGAGCTCGAGGTTGAGGGTGCCCTTCTTCTGGGTGGCGAGCACCGCGGACACCAGGTCCCGGAGCTCGTTGGTCATCTCGGTGTCGATCTCGCCCTTGGCGTGCAGCTCGGAGAGCCACTTGGAGAACATCATGGGAGACGGGTTCCTGTCTGATAGGGGTCGGTGGTGTTGGTGGTGGTGGCTTCGACGAGGAGGCAGCGGCGGGGCCAGCGGCCGACCTCGGTGACGGCGATGCGCTCCGGGGGCGCCACCCACGGCCAGCGGCGGTCCCACGCGGCGGTGATCTCGTCCTGGGTGGCGTCGAGCGGGACGTACACGGCGACGCTCGCGCCCCGGGCAGCTTCGGGCCCGGGGATGGCGGCGTAGTCGTCGGCGGGCACAGTGAACAGGTGCCGGCCGAGGGTGACCAGGTCGGGGTGCGGCGCGGCGGTCTCGAGACCGTCGGCGGTGGTGTAGGTGACGTCGGTGAACCCGGCTTGGCCGTCGGTGCGGCACCACGCCCACAGGTTGCGGCCCTCAGCGCGGGCTTCCATCACGACAAGATCAGCCATCGTCGTCCTCTCCAAGTGGCGGCGACTGTAGCACACCGAATGAGCGGTTTGGGCCGGATGGCATGACGACGGAGGAGGGCACCGCCACCGTCACCACGATGCGCTCAGGCGACTCGTAGACGGCTGCGAGGACCGGCCGGCGGAGAGGCGAGGCACCGGGGAGGTTGACGTCGATGACCTGCCCGACGAGACCGTCGGCGGCTTCCGGGGACCAGACGGCCCCAGGCGGGGCGGGCACCGGGAACTTCACCCGTGCATCGCCCTCTCCGGTCCCTCGGGGGCCGCCGGGGCGGGGAAGGCGCACGGGGCGCTGCCGGCGGCTCACGCGGGCCCCTGGGCCGCAGGCACGGCCGTCTCATCGAACTGGCCGGAGGCGACCTGCCGGCACGTGACCTCCACGGCGAGCGGATCCGCGGCGGCGTCGCCGAGCTGCGACAGGTCCAGGGCCCACCAGCGGCCACCCTCCACGAGCAGCGCTCGAGCGCACGAGCCCAACAGCTCCGGGTGCTGGTAGGACGGCGTCCGCCACGCCCGCGCGCCGCCGGCCGGTGCGGCCACGGCCACCTGCACCGCGCCCCGCACCTCCGGAGGAGACAGCAGAGCGCGCGCCAGCACCCACCCGGAGTCGGTGGCCACGCCCTCCATCCAGAGAGCCTGGGACCACTGCCGCACCTCGTCGAGCACGTCGAGACCGAGCATCTCGTCGGCCCGGAGCAGCTGCGCGGCTTCGCTGTAGGACATGGCCGGGTCGTCACGGATCTCGCGCCACGCTTCGGCGGTGAGCGCCGGCTGGCCATCGGCGCCCATCCCGGACCACCAGTGCCCGGGCGCGGCGAGGGCGACCAGGCCGGGCATGCCGTCGTCGAGGGTCGTCGACGCTACGAACGCGACCGGCACCGACTCGGACAGGGCCTCGAGCGTCACGTCGTCGACCTCGCCGCCGGCCCACTCGTTGGGGCGGACCTCGCGTAGCCGGGCCCGGGCGGTCCACTCGGCCACGGTGTCCACGGCCTCGGGCGGGACGAACTCGAACCTCACCCTGGTGCGCGGCCGAGCAGGGCATGGCCGCCACGTCGCGATGCGCCGGCTGGCGGTCACCACATCTTCCAGTCGTGGGGGGCCGCGCTCGAGCAGCCCTTGAGCACGGAGACCGCGCCGGTGATGCGCTCGCGCCAGATGCGTCCGCGCTCGCGGATCGTGAGCCGGGGCCAGTCGTTGACGACGACGGGCGGGTGGATGCCGAGGAGCTCCTCGGTGGCGGCGACCTGCGGGTCGTAGGCGTCCCAGTCCTCGACCTCGACCTCGTCGGGCTCGGCGTCGGTGGCCGGGCCCCAGGCGAGGCCGGCCGGGATCACCAGGGGTGTGGACATGTGCTCCATCAGGATCCGTGTGAAGTGCTCCACCCACCGGTCCCTGGCGATGCGTTCCACGGCGATGCGGCGCCAGGCGGGGGCGGACGCCCACCGGGACGCCGGCGAGTCCGTCAGGAGCCGCTGGGTGCGGGTGAGGTCGCTCACAGCGGGGCGGGGACGTCGTCGGTGGGCACGGCTTCGACCTCGGCGAGCAGCTGGCCGATGATCGTCTCGTACTCGGAGACGCTCATGAGCGGGCCCATGGCGGCGGAGCACCCGAGCGGGCACGAGATCATCACGGCCTCCCGGGTGCGGGTGAGTGCGGGGGCGGCGACGACCGCGGCCTGCACCGCGCCGCGGCACTGCGGGCACCGGTGGGCGGTGTCGCTGACGACGTGTTTCACGTGAAACAGGTTCGACCGGCCCGGGGGGACGTCGTCGATCGACACGGAGGCGACGCTGCCCTCGAGGTCCCGGCAGTCGGCGTACGGCTCGCTCCGGGGCGTCTCGGGGTCGGTGTGGAACCACCGGCTCTCGTCACCGCGAGTGAACTCGAGGACGGGCTTGGTGCAGACGATGCAGAGCCTCACGAGCGCTCCGCCCAGTCGTAGAAGTCGGGGCGCCGCACCGGGCCCTGCATGGCGACGTGGCCGCCGTGGTCGCTGGTCAGCGGCGGGAGCGCTCCGGCCCGGACCCGGGCCATCTCGGCCCGGATGCCCCGGGTCAGCACCACCGCGACGGCCACCAGGACCGCGGCGGCGACGGCGAAGAATCCGAGGCCCACGACGGCGGAGAGCACCGCCCTCGTGGTGTCGACGGATGACGGGTCTGGGGTCATGTGGGGGCTCCTGTGGAGAGGGCGCTGTTGCGCAGGGAGGCGTGCTGGTGCACGAGGAACGGGGGCAGCTTGGAGAGGTACTTCGAGCTCAACCACGGCAGGTGGCTCCGGACGGCGAAGTGGTGCCGGTCGGGGTCCCATGCGGCCATGGTGAGGAACTCGGCGCGGGCGATCGTGGGGAGCAGCCGGTTGTTGGTGTGGCGGCCGAGGCCGAGCGCTCCGGCGAGGTCACCGAGGTCCATGGTGATCGTCTCGCCGTCGGGGACCTGGTGACGCACGAGGCGCACGAGGGCCAGCACCGACGGGCCGGCGGCGGGACGGTAGAACGTTTCGACGTACCGGGAGTCGATGGCCCACGGGGCGGTCTGCGACTCGGTCGCGTAGATGGCGAGATGGACGTCTGGCACGCCCGGAACTGTAGCACGTCGTGTCACGGTTGTGTCAACCGGATGGTGATGCCCGGGTGGGCCGGGTCGGCCTCGGAGACGAGGACGTCAGTGATCTCCGCCCGCCACTCAACGCCGGCGTCAAGCGACGGGGCCAGACGCTCCGCGGTGCGCCGGTCGATGTGCCCGAGGGGCTCGCCGTTGACGTCGACCCGGATCGCGTTGGCGTCGGCGGGGTTGCCCGGGTCGCGCACGAGGGTGACCGGGATCGGCTCCGACGGCCGGTCGTGCAGCCAGGGGAGGAGCATGCGCGCCTCGAGCTTGGCGACGCTCAACGGGTAGCCAGGAGCGAACGAGACGCCGACGACCCTCGAGTTGAACCGACGAGGCAGACCCACGGGGCTCAGGCTCCGGCGGCGCGCTGCAGGTCGTCCCGGTAGGACCGGACCTCGTCGCCCAGCTCGTAGCAGCGGCGGGCCATCTCACGGACTTCCTCCTCGATGGCCTCGATCGACTGGAGCACCGGATCGACACCGCCGCCGCCGTGGATCACCACCCGGGCCGGGTTGTCCGGCATGGCCTGCTCGAGCGCTTCGGCGGCCCGGAGCACGGCGGCCCGGTGCTCCTCGTCCGGGACCAGGCTCGACTCGGCGAGGTGGCGGAGCAGGGCGGGCAGCGGCCGGGCGTTGTCGAGGTTGGACCTCACGCCGGCGCCCCGGCGGTCATCACGGCCGCCTGGTCGATGAGGGCCCGGGCCTGGACCTCGGTGGCCGGGGCCCCGAAGTTGGCGATGCCGTTGCCCTGGGCCCAGCGGCGCAGCTCGGACTGCACTCCGGCGCCAGCGGCGGCGTTGATGGCCTGCCGCAGCTCGGCCATGGTCTCCGAGGAGGGGGCGGGCCCGGTGTCCGGGGGTGCGTCATCGGGGATGATCTCGGCCTCGGCGATGTCCTCGTCGTTGGACCCGGTGGCAGCGGGAGCGGCGCCGGCCGGGTCCACGGTCTCGCCGGTCTCGGTGATCTGATCGTCGGGGTCGACGGCGTCGGGGTGGTCGGCGGCGGCGTCGAGCGCGGCGTCGAGCGCGCCGGGCCCGAGGGCGGCCACGGTGGCACCGCCGGCGATGGCGGCCAGCTCGAGCTGGCGCTGCCGCCAGTGGACGACGGCCTTGAGCTGCATCTTGTCGCTGGGGTAGCCGGCGTTCTTCAACGCTCGGCCGAGGGTTTTGGTGGTGAGGGTCTCCCAGTCCTCGGCCCGCATGAGGGGCTGGCCCTCCTTGTTGCGGTCCGGGGGGCGGCGGCCGACGGCGGGCGGCTTGCCGGAGCCGGGCGGGAAGGTGATCGTGACGACGCAGAACCCGGGCTCGCGCTCGGGGTGGAAGTCGGCGGGGATGCCGGCCTGGTCGGACGGGACCCACTCCTCCTTGCGGGTGGCCTCCGGGAAATCTTCGAGGAGGAGGGCCCAGCGGAGGAGCGGGCCGGCGTAGGTCTCGGGGATGTTGTCTCGCATCGGGGGTGGGCTCCAGGGGTAGAAGGGAACTCCACCACTGTAGCACGAGCTACGTCAGTGTGCGCAAGGGGCGCCCGGCCCCGGTCACTCCCGGATGGACCGGATGCGCAGCTGCCGGATCACGCCGTGGCGCCGCTCGCGCTGGTACGACCGGGCGCCCTGGATGACCTCACCGCCGGGGCCGGTCTCGTCCTCGAGCGAGTTGAACTCGACGGTGCTGCCGTCCTCGCTGGCCCACTCGTACCGGTAGCTGATCGTCGAGCCGTTCGACTGCTGACACGGGAGGCAGGCCATGGCCGGAGCCTACTTCCCGCCCGGGAACGGGTTGTCCTCGGCGGCCTTGCGGGCGCAGGTGACCTCGGAGGTCTGCCGGGTCTCCTGGGCTTGCTCGGCGGCGTCGGAGGCCCGCACGATCTCCAGCACCTGGGTGCGGAGCGCTTCGTCGATCGGGGCGCCCAGCTCCTCCGTGACCAGCACCGCGAGCCCCGGGTCGTCGTCCTCGAGGAGCCGGGCGCCGGTGATCGCGAGGGCCCGGCCGGCGGCGGCCACCAGGTCGGCGTTGGCCAGCTTCGACGAGTCCTCCGAACGGCACCGGAGCTCGTCGGAGAGCCGGGCGTTCTGCACCCGGGCGACGGCGAGCTGCTCGGACAGGTCCTCTCGGCCGGCGCCGACCTGCACCACCGCGACGAACATCGCGGCCATGCCGAGCAGCACCGCGAACGCAACGATGGCGCGCCAGTCGACGAGACGGCGGCGGAGCCAGGCGGGCCGCTTCACGATGCCCTCAGCCGTGCGAGCTCGGTCTCGCACCGTTCCACGTGGGCGTGGAGGGTGCCGTTTTCCTCGCTGATCCTGGCCATGCGCTGCTCCATTTCGTCGAGCCGGACCCGGACGGAAGCGACTTCCTCCCGGAGCTCGGTGTTCTCCTGGCGCAGCCGCTCGTTGTCGGCGTGCGCGACCTTCATGATCCACTGGCGCTCCTCGAGGCCGAGCCGCCCGGAGGACACGTCAGCTTCGGCGTCAGCGGCGGCGGCCTCGGCGCGCGCCCGTTCCCGGGCGGCCCGGTCCTCCCGTGACCCGCGGACCACGCCCCACCCTGCGGTGACGAGCGCTGCCGCGGCCATGAGCAGAGGCGCCTGCTGTGAGAGGTTGGCCAGGATCACCGTGGGCCCTTCCCGACTCCCCAGACCAGCAGGAGCGCGGCTCCGCCGGTGAACGCCCACGAGGCCGGCGCCTGGGACCACCCTCCGAAGTAGGACAGGACCAGACCGGTCGACCAGGCGGCGAGCGTCGTCGCGAGCGCTGCAGCGGGCCACCAGGACCGCTCGAGCACCAGGACCGCCACACACAGGGCGGTGATGAGCACGCCCCACGCTCGAGGTGGGGCCATCTGGAAGCAGGCGTGGAACGTGCCCGAGTGGTACTGGTCGGGGTGCACGGCCATGTGGGCGAAGAACGGGCCGAGCATGACCCCGGCGATGATCCGCCGGGGCCAGCGCAGCTCGGGGCGCGGAGACGCCGGCGGGGCTGCTTGTTCGGTCGTCGATCGCCCCGCCCGGTGATCGGTGGCCACCACGGCGCTTACGCCGCGAGCGTCTGCGGCAGGAGGGCGGGCGAGTCCGGGGAGCCGACCTGCTTGGCGACGAGTCCCTTCACGACGACGAGGGCGGCCATGAGGCCGGCGGTCTTGGCGGCCTGCAGCACGGACGGGTCGAGGGTGAACACGGGCACGGCCAGGAGGTACCCGATGAACGTCGCGACGAACGACCGCACGATCCGGAACACGAGCTCGGCAGCGAACGGCAGGCCCGGGAGGCCGAGGGTCGGGAGCGCGTTGGCCAGCACCGTGAGCGCGGCGGGCAGCGCGGCGATGGCGAGCTCCTCCGTGAACGACACGGTGCCGGAGAGGATCACCAGGGCGAGCAGGGCCTGCACGTACGTGGAGGCCACCTTCTCGATGAGCGTGAGGACGGGCTTGAACATGGTGACGGGTCCCTTTCAGGCGGTGAAGAACCGGAGCCCACCGATGGTGAGCGGGCCGGTCGTCGGGTCGGTGGCCCACAGGGGCCGCTGGCCGGTCATCTGCTGCAGGGAGCGGACCGACTTCTTGAACCGCACCATCGCTGCGGCGGTGGCGTGGTCGTACTTGCGGGTGACGGGCACCCTGTAGCCGAGCTTGTTGAGCCGGATCTGGACCTCGCCGATCTGGTTGTCTCGGGTGCCGACGAGGAGACCGCGGCCGTCCTGCATCGGGGCGGAGGGCCGGTAGACCAGGGGGACCCAGGGCAGCTGCTCCGGTGTGGGGGCCCGCATGTACCGGTCGACGGTGGCCCGGAACGAGTCCGGCGACAGGGCGCCCTTGCGGAAGTCGATCTTGCGGCTGGTCCACTCCCAGTGCTGCACGACGGTGGTCTCGTCGTACCCGTAGGTGAGCGCGGCGGCGGCGTGGCAGCGCGCGGCGACATCGACGAGCTTCGGGTCGATCGGTTCTGCTGCGGTGCCGACGTGCTCCACCTCGAGGCCCCACACCTGGCTGTTGCCGGTCATGCCGCGGGTGCCGCCTCGGCCGGCGTGGTTGGCCCGTCCTGCGGCGATGAGGCGCACGGCGAGGTCCCGGCCGAGGAGACCGTTGCACAGGGGCCCGGGGACGTCAGAGCGGCCGTTGATGCAGATTCCGAGCGACGGCGCAGCACCGTTGCGGGGGCCGGCGGTGTGGTGGTTCACCGAGCCCTTCGGCGCGAAGCTGGTGGACCCGCGGGTCTGCCAGCCGTTGATCTCGATGACCTGCACGCCCTGCAGGATCAGGTTCTGGAGGATGTCGAGGTCACGCCCCATCGCCGGCACCTCTGAACAGGGCGGCCATGGCCTCGACCTCGGCGGGGTCACCCGTCGGGGAGAGCGCACGGAGGGCGGCGGTCAGGTCGTCGTCGGGGTCCTCGGTGAAGTCCAGCTCGCAACCATCGAGCTCGTCGTCGTCCGAGGCGGGGGGGGAGTCAGGTGGGGCCATGGCGGTCACCCTACGTCCGGGTCACGCCCGGGTTGCGGACCTTGGCTCAGGGCACGCGCGTGATCGACCAGACGCGGTCGTACCCGTTCGACCAGATGATCGGGGCGATGGTGTCGTCGCCGAGGCGCGAGATCGGGTTCCCGTCGGGGTCTGTGTCCCAGTAGAACAGGAGCTCGTCGGTGGCCTCGACCCCGGTGTTCGTGCATACGACCAGAGCGGTGAGCTCGGAGCCGGTCGGGATCAGCAGACCGCTGCCGCCGTTGACGTCGGTGAGGTCGCCGACGATGCCGCCCGTCGGGTGCGGGGCCGTGTCCATGCCGGTCACGGCCGTGTTGTCGATCTGTCCCGACAGGTCGTCGCGGAACCGGTCGCTGGCGTCGAACACGTAGCCGCCGGCGGCGAGGTCGAGGGCCACCACCAGGAACGACCCGGTCTCCCAGTTGAGACCGTCGGCGGCCTGCTTGTCGTAGGCGTTCTGGTAGGGCAGGTTGGCCATGGCTCGGAATCCTACGTCAGACCATCGCGCCGTGAAGGGACAGCGTGGCCTGGGCGCAGCCGCCCGCCTTCGAGCACCAGGCGACCAGCTGCTCCCCTGCTTGGACGCCGGCACCGGACGGAGTGTTGGGCAGCTTCACGATGCGCTGCTTCGACCCGGCCTCGAGGATCACGGTCACCATCGGCACGACGGCGCCGCCGGGCTGGAACACCTTGCCGACCTTGAAGGTGGTGGGGAGCCAGCCGGCCTCGACGACGTTGATCTCCGCCCACGAGAACCACCAGTTCTTCGGGCACGGCCAGATCGGCGAGTACCGGACCTTGACGCGCCCGTCGAACGAGAACTCGGGTGGCGTGGTGTCCTGCCGGGTGCCGAGCGTGAGCCGTTCGTAGATCGGGGCGGCCCACTGGGACTGGATGCCGGCGGCGGCCCGCTGGAGCTTCTTCGCTTCGGCCTCGAGGCGGAACGTGTCGAGCGCGGTCATGGTCACGGTGACGTCGGCGCCGTCGTCGGTGAGCGATGCGTTGATGCCGGTGACGACCCCGCCGCCGGCGATCGAGCTGCCGAGCGTGGGCAGACCGGACATCGTGGCGGCGTCACCGGACATCGTGGAGCCCTGCTCGGCCGCGCCGGTCAGGCCGGCGAGCACCGAACGACAGATGCCCTTGGCCGCTTCCTCGGTGCGGACACCGCCGAGGTCGAGGAACATCTCCCAGGATCGGTCGTCGCCTGCGTAGACCAGGCCCCGCTCCCATCGCCCGTACACGCGCGTCGGCTTGGGCATCGTCTACTTCCTGACCACGTTGAGCTCGTGATGGGTGTAGGTGTCGCCCCACGGGTTCGAGCCGCCACCGGGAGGGGACCCCTTGGGCCAGGTGATGGCGGAGCGACCCGACGGCGACGGGGCGAAGTCGATGTAGTCCTCGGCGAACCGGTTGAGCAGGTCGAGGATCGTCATGCCGGTCTCGAGCACGATCGGCGACTCGGGGGTGATCGCCGGCATCGAGATGTTCCAGCCGAGCACCGGTCCGCCGGCCGCCGGGGCCGTGGTGACCGTGCCCCAGACGCTGGGCAGGTCCATGAGGAGCCGGTCCGGGTTCGGGATGGTCCTGAACCCACCGACCCCGCCGGAGCGGAGGAGCACGTCGCCGAACAGGCCAGCGATGCCGGGCTCACGCATGGTGAACGCGACCTGGCCGCCGATGGCTCGGATGTCGACGTCGTGGAACCCGGCGGTCATGTCGATCACCTTGACCTCGGGCTGCATGCCGGAGCCGACCTCGAGCACGCGTGCCCCGTCGACGTACACCTCGGCGATGCCCTCGGCGACCACGCACCACACCTGCACCGGGGTCATCGACCCGTCCCATCGGGGCGTGACCTTGAGGGTGCGGCCGGAGAACACGCGCCACCCGGCGGAGCCCCCGGATCGCATCCACATGGCGTCCTGGTCGGGCCACGGGTCGGGCACCGGGATCTTCTTTCCGCCGAGCTTGCCGGACGCCTTCGCGACCATGTCCTCGAGAATGACGGCGTTGCCGTTGCCGTTGAAGATGCCGGGCTGGCGCCAGTCGAACTGGCGGGAGTCGTTCACGGGGGACCGCAAGATGTGGTCGAGGTCGCCGTTGTGGAAGTCCTGCTCGGCGTGGTCGGTGAGCACGATCGAACCCTCAAGCTCGACGATCGCACCGACGACCGATGCGGAGCACAGCTGCTCGGATTCCTCGCCGGCCGCCCGGAGGATCCGGGTGCCGCGCTCGACGAGACCGAAGAACGCTGCCTGCCCGTTGATCGAGAACCGGACCTCCGCTCCCTCGTCGAGCGCGGCGCCGCGCCACGTCACTTCGCCGGAGCCGGGCCCGTTGATCTCCGGCGTGCACGACGCCTCGAGGACCTCGCCCGGGACGTCGGCGGTCATGCGCGGGAGGTTCCCGCCGCGCACCACCCACAGGTCCATCGGGTCGATCGGCTCCGGTTCGGGGGGCACGGACGGCAGGATGCGCGGCCCGTACGGGAGGTCGAGGCGCATGCGGATCGACCCGGGCCGGATCGGGGGCTGCGTGTTGGGTGCCACCCACTTCGCGACCGGGCCCTGTCGGAGCTGCATGCGGATCGACCCGGGGTGCACGGCCAGGTGAGGTTGGGTGATGCCCTCGCCCAGCGGAGCGCCGAGCGCGAGCGCCATGCGGATCGACCCAGGCGACACCGACTCGCCAGGCACGAACGCAGGGGCCGTGTTCCCGGCCCATGCCGGGTCCGACCATGTCGACTGGCCCCAAGTGGCCACGGTTCCTACGACACCGCGATCGTGGCGTCGACGACAACGTGGTGGCCGATGAACACCGAGGTGCCCGCCTGCAACCGGGTGAGCCGGATCACGTCGTAGTGGTTCGCCGTGTTCGTGAGCGTCGGGGCCGAGCCGCCGACCCAGGTGACCAGGATCCCGGTGTGCGACGTCCAGACCGGGGTGCCGCTCACGCACACCAGCACCAGGTCCATGACGGCGAGCTCACCGCTGTCAGTGAACGCCTCGACGTTGGCCGAGGTCAGCTCGCGCGTCACGACCCGGGCCTTCAACGGGATCGGGGTGGAGGACACCGTGTGGGCGCCGCCCTCGACGTCCTCGATGAACTCGCCGGGCGTGGGCCCGTGGTGCCAGATGGTGCCAGCCGCGTGGGCCCGGCCGGTGGGTGCGCCGTGGGCCTGCTCGCGCCCGCGGGTTGCGGTCACCGTGGTCGCCGCCGAGGTGTGGGTGGTGACGTACACGATCTCGGGGTCGCCGGCGACCTCGCCAGGATCGAGGATCAGCACCAGGTAGTCAGGCGAGGCCACCGTCGGCAGCTCGGCGAACTCCGGGGAGGACAGGGTGACGTCTGATCCGCTCACCGCCGTGTCGAGCACACCGTCGAGCGAGGAGAACCGGAGCCGGGCCATGGCCGAGGATCCTATTCCCCGACCGCGGCACCGACGATGCCAGCCAGGTTGGTGGATACGCCGGCGAGACGGCCGACCGCGATCTGGCGGAGCGCCCACCCCGGTTCGGCGCCGACCCGTTCGGCGCACACCCACGCTGCGCCCATCCCGACGTACCCGTCGTAGTCCGGGTTCGTCAGGTACGGGAACGGGCCGTCGAGCGCCTCGTCGCCGCGCACCCAGCGGCCCCACTCCTCGCCGTCGTCGACCTCGTAGAGATAGCCGCCGGCGGACTCTGGCCAGCAGTAGTCGAGGCCCTCCGGGCGCTCCTCGATCGGAGCCGTCGGGTAGGCGGGCACCCAGAACGGCAGGATCTCGTAGCGCCACTGGTCGTTGCCCTCGGGGTCGTCCGGGGCGCCCCACAGGCCACCGGCACGGTCTCCGATCACGGTCTCCACGACGCTCGTGTCCCACCAGCGGCCACCCGTCTTGCCGGTGCTCTGCCCCATGCGGACCCACGAGATCCAGTCGTTAGTGCCGCCGTCGGCGACCTGCCGGCGGGTCGTGTTGCCGGCGGCCCCACCACCCCAGCCGCCACCACCGGGGCAGCGGGGCCCGAACGCGGACGGCTCGCCGTTGCCGCCCTGGGCTTCCCAGCCGGTCTCGCCGTAGCGGGTGTCGAGCTGCTCGTTGACGGGGGGGTCAGGGTCGCCGGGGGTCAGCTTGACGGGGACCTCGGGCCACGGGACCCGCGGCTCCTCGGTGGACCCGGGAGGCGTGCCGGTCCCCTCCGAGTGGTAGTTCGCGCCCTCCAACTCTGCTGACCGCGACGGCCAGCGGACCGGGTAGGAGGACTGCTCGATCGTGCGGCCGAACGGGTTGGTGCTGTAGGTCCGCATGTCCTGCTCCCACGCGAACCACGCTTCGGGTGGGTCGGTCACGCCGAGGTCATCCTCGGGGCCGGGGCCGCCGACGTTCCCGCACCAGCCGTAGGAGTACCTGAAGCTGTTGGCGGTGCCGGGGGTCCCGTCGGGGGGCCACTCCTGGTAGCTGGGATCGGGGTCGCCGGGGCCCGGGGGGCGCCAGGTCTCGCGGTCGTACGGGAACGCGCCAGGCCCGAACTCCTCACCCAGCCCCTCGGGGTACGTGTCCATGGGGCGCCCGCCGCCGTTCGTGTAGTCCGGGTCGGGGCTGGCCCCAGCGCCGGGCTCCACGATGATGAGCCGCTGCTCCTCGCCGACAGGCGTGAGCCACACCCTGGTGGAGCCGCCGGCACCGTTGCAGCGCCACGGGATCTTGCGGGTCCAGTCGGGTCCCGTGTCGCCGTAGGCCCACCCCCACGGGACGGTCAACTCCTGCTTCACGCCTTCGCCGCCGTCAGGCCAGCCGCCGCGGATCAGATCCCCGTCAAGCCATTCCTCCCAGGTGCCGTCGGTAGAGCCGCCACCGGACTTCGTGGGCCGGCCGCCGACCTGGATGCGGAGCTTGTCGCCTTGCGCCATCCGCACCCGGTACATGGTGCCGGGCCCGCTACCGGGCACGTCCGGGGAGGCGGGACGGTCGGCGCCACCCCAGAGCCAGACCTTCACCATGGCGTCGTCATCGAGGTGGACGTACGTGTGGTCGAACCGGCCGTTGAACAGGTACCACTTCGGGTCATAGCCGGCTTCGCGGGCGATGCCCTCGTCGTCGACGACGTTGTCGGCCACTACCAGAACCCGCCGTCGGGGAACTCGACGTCGAGCATCACGGCCCACAGGGACCCGATGCGCTCACCGATCTCCACGTTGATGACCCGGCACACGGCGTTGCGCACCGCGCCCAGGCCGCCCGGGGCGGTCAGCGTCGCCGACACGGCGTTCGGTTCGCCGGTGCCGGTGCGGATCCGCATGAGGTTGGTGCGGATGCCCATGCGCTCGTTCGTGTAGGGGGTGCCGTTCCAGTCGACGCGCCCGTCGAGCACCATGGGCAGCGACCGGGTGGTGAGGTCACGGCGGCGCGGCAGCGGGGTCTGGCCGTCGGTGCCGGGCACGAGGAGGTCCTTGCCGCGGTAGGTGGGAGGCAGCCACAGCGACGTGACGTCCACGACGGCGAACGCCGGGGTGTGCAGGTACTGGCTGCCGATGGTCAGCTCGCCGTCGATCTTGGTCTCCTCGACGTCGATCCTCGTGGTGCAGGGCATCAGGACCTCCCGTCCGGAACGTCCATCTCGAGACCGAAGCGGGGCCGAGAGGCGCGGGGTCGATTCTGCTGCAGCCAGCGGCGCCGGTTGGCCGCGGCGATCAGGCCGGCGCCGACCTGCTCGGGCTGGCCGCCGTGGAGGTGGAGCTGCGAGACCTGGATCGGAGCCATCGGCTCACCGGCCTGCCAGCCGGCGCCCTCACCGCCACCGCCACCGTTGGACATCGTCACGGTCCCGGCGTTGGCGCCGTCGTAGTCCGGCTTCTTCGGGAGCAGGCCGGCGAGCGAGTTGTCGTTGAACCCGAGCCCGTCGAACACGGCCCGCTCGGCGGCGGTCGGGGTGTACCCGGAGGCCCAGGTGATGCGGCCGTCCTCAGCGTTGGCGCCGGCCCGGAAATCGCCGCGGGCCATGCCGACGAGACGGTTGGTCTCGTCGAACCAGCGGCCATCCCGGAAGTTCCAGCCCCGGATGATGTTCTCCCAGACGGCGCCGCTGGCGGCGGGCCACACGGGGCCGTTGAGCCACGGCGCCTTCGCGGCTTCCTTCGCGGTGACGTACCGGCCGCCGTACCACGACGCCGCGTGCTGCAGGATCGCCTCGGAGCGCACCGGGTTCCCAAGGCGCGGGATCATGGCCTCGCCGCCCGTCTCCCGCTCTCCGAACAGGATCGTGGGCGACTTGACCACAGAGGCCGGGAGCCGGCCCCAGCGGGCCGTCTCGTGGATGCCGCCCCACCGCCGGTTGCCGGTCTGACCCTCGAACGACGCGAGCGAGATGTCCTCGCCGATCTTGACGATGCCCTTCGTGACGCCGTCGACCAGACCGAGGAAGATCCACGCCTTGCGCTCCCGGGCGGCGTACTCGAGGTCGGCCTCGGCGGCGTCGGTGGAGGCGACCGCCAGGAACGTGGCCTCCGCGGTGGTGCCAGACCACTGGGTCGCCCAGTCCTGCACCAGCTTGCCGTTGTTGCGCACGTTGTCGATCCCGACGAACGCCTGCGCCGTCGGGTTGTACCGCACGAACTCCTCGAACAGCTTGTTCGAGAGCCCCATCTGCTCGATGACGCCAGCGTTGTTGAGCCGGGCCTTGGCCTCCGGGTCGGACGCGACGTAGGCGGCGAACCGGTTGCGCAGGTCGGCCATGGTGGTGATCGGCTGCGAGGCGTCGACCCGGAGCGCCACGGTGGTGTCCCGGGCCAGACCCGAAATCTCGCTGAGCTTGAAGGTCTGAGCGATTCGCTGAGCTTCTTCTGGAGAAAGGCCGACGCTATTGGCGAGGTCGTCGAGACTGCCCTTTCCGGTAGATGCGTAAGTTCCCGACCTGGGGTCATAGGCCGCGAACCCTTTCGATAGAGCGGCGTTCGACAGCAGGACGGCCTTGTTGAGCTGGGCGGCGGCCTCGGGGGTGCCGGCCTGGATGGCCTGCTGCGTCAGCTGCGCGGTGCGCACGGCGGAGGCCGAGAGCCGGCTGATCTCCTGCTCCGCCGCGTTGACGATGTCGACCATGCCGCCAGACGTGTCGGACACGATGGCCTCGAGGAGCGGGCCCGCCTTCTCGGGGCCCTCGGTGAGCATGCGGCCGATCAGGTCCGGGGTGAGCCCCATGTTGATGGCGGTCTGGATGTCGGCGGCGAAGGTCTCGGCGGCGGACAGCTGGTCCTCGTAGAACTTCTTGATCTTGTCGCCGTTGAGCGGCGAGTCGGTGCCGCGGAGCTCGTCGAGCGCGGCCTGCGCGTCGGTGAGCTGGCGGGTGGCGTCCTCGATGGCCCGGGCCCGTTCGGTGGCCGAGTCGTTGGCCGATTCCTGGGCGTCGGCCAGGCTCTGACCGGTGTCGATCTGGCTGTCGTTGTATTCCTGGCGGGCCTTGTCCAGCTTCTTGCCAGCGTTGATCGCCTCCTCCCACGTGTCGTGGTGGGACTGGGTGGCGGCCTCGGCCTCCTCGAGCCGCTGACGGGCGTCGCGCATGGTGCGCTCCGCCGACCGGCGAGCGTTGCGGAGCCCCTTGTCGTCGCCCTTGTTCTGGATCTCCTCCAGCCGGCGCTGCGCGTCCTCGACGGCCTGCTCGGCGCTCTTGAGCTGCTTCGGGTCGAGCGGCTCGTCCTTGATCTGCAGGACGTCGAAGAACCCACCGAACGCCTGGGCGACGCCGTCCATGGTCTTGCGGATCTCGTCAGCCTGGGCCTTGACCATCTCGGGGTCGAGGGCGATGGCCTCCTGCATGGTGCGACCGGTGACCTGCGCGTCGGTGCCGAGGGCCCGGATGTTGTCGGCCAGCTGGTCACGAGCGAGCTGCGACTTCTCGAACGCTTGGGTCAGGTCGATGCCGAACCCGCGGGCCAGCTGGGACACGCGCTCCGCGGTGATGCCGAACTCGGGGGCGATGGCACCGGCGTTCTGCGCCAGGTTGGTGTTCGACTGGGCGAGCTTGGCCCCCTCCTTCTCGAGCTCCCGGATCTGGCGGATGATCTTCTCGCCACCGTCCCGGCCGAGGAGGTTGTCGCCCAGGCGGTGGGCCCGGTCACCGAAGATGCCCGTCTCCTTGCCGAGCAGCTTCTCCAGGCGCTGCACCTCGGTGTTGATGGCGTTCATGCCGCGCACGTTGTCGTCGAACGTGCCGGGCGCGACCTTGAGGTCCTCGGTGAACTTGGTGGCGTAGCCCTCGGCCGAGCGCTGGATGTTGTCGATGGCCTGCGTGGCGATGCCGGCCCCGACCGCGAACCCGACGAACGCTCCGACGCCGAGCCCCTTGAGCCCGACGGACATGTCCATGACGGAGCGCATGGCCCCGACGAGCAGGTTCGTCTGGCCGGCCGCGGCGTTGATGGCGGAGGCCGCGGCGAAGGCCCGCATCGACGTGGCCAGCGTGCTGAACGCTGCGGAGGCCGCAGCGATCTTCGGGTACTGGGCGACGGCGGCCGGCAGAGCGACGACCGCTGCGGCGATGCCAGCGGCCTTCACGGCCACGTAGGCGGCGGCGAGCCCGTAGACGACGGCGGTGTGGTCGGCCATGAACCCGGTGACGAGGGCGAGGCCGTCCGCGATCGGCATGAGGAGCACGAGCACGGCCTGCAGCGCGGTGCCGAACAGGCGCACGCCGTTGGGCAGCACCGATGCGGCGAGGTCCGACAGGTTGTTGAGGGCCGGCATGAGTCGGTTCAGGAGCTCGGCGGCGAGAGGGGCGACCGAGGCGGCCACGTTGGCGACGGCGGAGCGCACCTCGGGCAGCGTCATCGCGAACGCGATCGCGGCGGAGACCAGCGGGTTGAACCCGGCGAACAGGCGACCGATGATCGGGATGGACTGGCCGCCCATGATCGTCACGGCGGCGGTGGCCGCGGCGGCGTAGGGGGCGAGCTGCCCGATCAGGCCGACGGCGGCCGTGAGGTTCTCGGGGGTGGCCACCTGGAACAGCGCCTGCACGACGCTGTCGACGCTGTCGGCGATGCGCTGCAGCCCGGGCGCCAGGAGGGGCACGACGGTGGACTCGATGGCTCGGAGGATGTTGGCGAGCCCGTTGGCCCAGTCGACCGCGGCACCGCCGCCGTTCGGGTTCACGAACGGCGTGACCAGAGCGGAGCCGAGGTCTCGGATGGCGCCCTTCACGCGGTCGGTGGCGCCGACGAACGTGGTCTTGAGGTTCGCGGCGGCCCCACCGAACTTGGCGTTCATGCCGTCGATGAGCAGGGTGATCGCCTTGTCGGCGGTGAACGCCCCGTCGGCGATCTGGGACCGGACGTCCGCCTCGGTGGTGCCCATGGCGTCGGCGATGAGCTTGGCGGCGTTGATGCCTCGGTTACCGAACTCGATCAGGTCCCGGGCGTAGAGCTTCCCGGTGGACCGGATCTTGGCCATGATCGTCAGGACGTCGGCCAGCTGCAGCGAACCGCCGCCGGCGGCGGCAACGGCGTCCTGCACCGCGCCGAGGGTCGGGATGATCTGCTTGGCCTCGAACCCGAAGGCCAGGAGCTGCTGGGTGCCCTTGATGAACGCCTGCCGCGGGAACGGCGACGACCGGGCGAACTCGCGCACCTGGTCGGCCATGTCGATGGCGGCCTCGCGGGTGCCGAGGATCGTGGTCAGAGCGGCGCGCGACCGCTGCTCGAGCACGTTGTATTCGAGGCCGGCCGAGACCAGCTGGGCCGTGAACGCGGTGGCGGCCACGATGGCCACGGTCCACATGCCGGCCATGACCTGCCCGGTGCTCTTGGCCGCGTCGGCGAGCCCGTTGCGCAGCTGCATGCCGGCCTCGGCGGCGCCTTGGCTCGCGCCGAGGGAGACGGCGTTGCGCAGCACGTTGCCGATCTGCGAGGCGCCCGACGCGATCGACGACGAGGCGCCGGCGATACCGTCCCGGAGACGGGCAGCGGCGTACGTGGCCGCGCCCTCGGCGCCAGAGCCCATCACCGAGCGCAGCGTCGAGCCCACCTGCCCGGCCCCGGACGACACCGCGGCGGTCAGCCGCGACCGGAGCGACTCGCCGGCCGAGCTGGCCCCGGAGGCGATCGAGTCGCGCAGCGCGGACGATGCCTTGTTGGCGGAGGTGGCGATGCCCGACACGAGGGCGTCGCCGGCGCGCCGGGACCGGATCGACACGGCGGTCTCGGTGGCCTTCGCCTGGTCGGCAATCTTGCCGACCGCCTTGGCCGCCTGGTCCGCGCCAGCACCGATGGCGCTCCCGACGGCGGCGCCAGCGGTGGCCGCTGCCTTGTCGATCGGGGCCAGGCCGCGGGTCACCGAGGCCGACATGTTGCGGACGGCGTTGTCGACGCCGGCCTTGAGCGCGTCGGCGAACCCGGTGAAGTCCGGGACGACGCGGACCTCGGTGACCGCGGGATCAGGCATGGGTCACCACCACGACGGAGGCACCTTCTTCGGCTGCTTGGACTCGAGCGCCATCTGTCGGGCGGCCCGACGGATCTCGTCGGGGGTCGGCTGGTTGAGCATCCGGTCGAACTCCTCGCGGCGCTTCTTGTTGAGGTTCTCCACCAGCATGGAGTACGCGAGGTTGAGCAGGCGGGACCATGGGAGCTCGAACGGGTCTACGCCACGGCTGACGCAGATCCCGTCGAACTCCGCCCAGTTGTGGATCAGCCAGCCGGCGAGCCGCCGGGCAACTCGTTTGGGCGGCCGGCCAGCTCGCCCTGCAGCCACTCGATGACGTCGTTCAGCACCTGGGTGGTGATGGGCCGCTCGTTGTCGTTGAGGCGGGCGAGGAACCGCTCGGCGGACTCGGGCTCGAGCACGGTGCGGAAGAACTGCTCCGTGGCCTGCCCGCGGTCGACGTCGGCCAGGGCGATCAGCTGGCCGGCGGGGACGGCGGCGCGGGAGGTGAACTCCTCGCCGTCGACATCGAAGGTGATCGGGGAGTACGGGTTGTTGAACGAACGAGCCGGGGAGCTCATGTCAGGGCCTCCTTCAAGGCATCTGTGAGGAACGGGCGTGCGGTCACGCCCTTGTTGGAGCGGGCGAACACCGCGTCGGTGCTGCCCTTCGGGGTGAACACGAACACCTTGCCCGGCTTGGCCAGGATCGGGGCCTTTGCTCGCCCGTGGATGCCGGTGCCGTCGTGGACGAACCGGGCGTACTCGACGTTGGTGCCGATCACTGCGACCGGCCGGCCAGCGACGAACTCGATCCGCCACGTGATCGAGGACCGCAGGCGGCCGGTGTCGACCGGTGCCTTGCGGGCCGCGATGTCACGGGTGCGGATGGCCTTGCGCTCGAGGTCCCGTACGACGGGCCCACCGGGCCGGCACAGGTCCGCGATGAGGGCGGCTTCGTCAACCCGGGTTGTCACCGGACACCGCCGGCCCGGCGGAGTCGAGCGGCGTGGGCCCGGAGGGGTCGGGCGTCGGAGCCGCGCCGGCGACGGTCGTCACAGGGACGACATCGAGGTAGCCGGAGTCGATGAGCTGGCGGTAGCGGGGGGTGTCGGGCACGTCGGCAACCTCGCGGGCCTTGAGCCCGGCGGTGGCCACGCGCGCCTTGACGCGGATCGTGTTGGTCATGGCGGGCAGCCTACGTCCGGCTCATGGCCCCGTTCGTGGACCCTCGCCGGGCCCGGGCGACGGAACGACCGGCCGGCGCCCCCGACGGCTCACGCGGGCGTCGAGGGCAGAGTCAGGGGACCTGGAGCTGCAGCGCGACCCGGACGGCCGCGCCGTCGCCTTGGACCAGCGTCGACACGTTGCGGATGTACCCGGGGTGCGGGTTGTGGCGCAGCACCTGGTCGAACTTGCAGGCGAGCGCCCACGCCTGGTCCATGAGGCCCACGTGGAGGGCTTCGACGTCGGCCGTCTTGGGGAGCGCGCCCTGGTCGGAGAGCCGGGCGTTCTGCGGGATGCACCGGACCAGCTCGAGCGTCACGGGCACGACCCACAGGCTCGCGCCCTTCTCGACGTCGTTGATCGGCGACGGGAACCGGGCCGACGGGGACCACGGCTCGACCGCGGCGACGAGCTGGCCGCCGTCGCAGATGGCGTCCCAGGCGATGGTGTCGACGAGCCCGAAGTGGACGCGCTTCGCTTGGGGGGCGTCGGGGATGCCTTCGGTCTCGTCGAGCGCGGTGGCAGCGGTGGTGAGCGCCCAGCTGGCGAGATCCTCGATCGGGGTCACGAGCCGAGACCGACGTGGCGGGGTCCACGGTCGAGGTCGGTGGCCGACGCGATGCGGGCCCGTCGTTGGAGGCCGGCCGGGTTCGCGGCGCGCAGGAACAGGTCGACCGACGCCATGCCGGTGCGGCCCTTGTCGAGAAACTCCATGGGGTCGAGCACGGCGATCGTCACGCCCTGCCGGACGACGGAGGTCACCCGGTCCGGGAGGGCGCAGCCGGTGACGCCGGGGGTCATGGCCTTGGACATCTCGGCGGCCAGGGCGATGACGGCGTCCTTGCCGGTGACCGGGATCGGGTGGCCACGGGTGAACCGGACGCCGAACGTGCCGGGCTCGGTGGTGGGGAGCGCCAGGTTCTGGCAGGCGGGCCACGTGTCGCCGTCGAGGCGCACGAGGGTCTTGCGGTCGTCGACCCGGTAGGCGGACTCGTCGAGGATCACGCCGTCCTCGACGACCTCGATGATCGACCGGACCGGGCCCGGGAGGGTGACGCGCTCGAGCCGCTTGCAGCCGCAGGATCGGGTGCAGCCGCACTCGAACGGCCACGGGAGCCACCCGTCGATCGACGGGGTCTGCCACCAGAGCCAGCCGGCGGAGCGGACGTCGGCAGGGTCGACGTCGCGGCACGGGCGCACCGCGGTCTCGCACACGCCGTACTGCTCGCCGGACAGCTTCCACAGGAGCCAGCTCGCGGAGGCGAGCGCGCGGGTCTTGGTACCGGTGGTGATCGCCGCGTCGAGGTTCTCGGGCAGGTCGGCCACGAGCGCCCACGGCCCGCAGGGGGCGCCGACCGTCTCCTGCTCGCTGGTGTCCGGGGCACCCTGGTCGGTGTCGATGATCGGCATGGCGTCACGCTACCTCTCGGGCCCGGGCGGATCAGGCGTAGCGGGCGAAGATGCGGGGCACCTGCCCAGACCAGGTCAGCGCGGTCGCCGGGCAGGTGGCCGGCGCGGCGCCCGATGGTGCCGCCAGGGTGATGCCAACCTGCTGGCGGCCGACGCTCGAGATGTTCACCGGGATGCCGTGCATCATCAGCTGGTTGCCGGCGGAGTAGGTGAGGGCGTGCACGGTGGGGGCGCTGCTGTAGGTGACGCCCAGCACCATCGGCCAGTAGTACCCGTCGTTCGGCACCGCGTAGGTCGTCGGGGCCCACTTGAACGCGCCGGCACCGGTGGACAGGTCGATGACGCCGGCGTCGACGAGGAGCGCTTCGCCGACCGGGCGGCCGGTCGCGACCGCGGCGGGGTACATCACGAGCCGCCAGGTCGAGGTGCCGATGGTGATGAGGTACACGCCGAGCTCGACGGTGCCGGCGGCGAGCCACATCGGGTGCCCGGTCATCGTGGCGACGGTCACGGCGGACACGGCGCCCGACGAGGTGCCCTGCGCGGAGATGACGTCGCCGGAGGACGGCACGTTGCGGTAGTCGACGTGGCCCCAGGCGAGCCCGGCCGGAGCGGTCGGGTCGGGGAAGATGGCGTGTCGTCGGTTGCTGGCGACGCCGAGCCGGCTGACGGTGGCGCTCCCGGTGGCCACCGGGATGTCGCCCTTGGTGGTGACGACGTTCTTGGGGATGCGGGCGTTCACGCCGTCGTCGAGCTCGGCGATGGCGGCCTGCACCCGGGTGGTGGTGACGATGGCCAGTCCGGTCGGGCTCACGGTGACCTGGCTGGCCGCGTAGTCGGCGTCGGCGGCCACCACGGCACCGGAGCGGCCGAACACGGTGTCGACACCGTTGGACGACGAGGCCCGTTCCCACACGAGCGACGCGTTGCAGATGACCATGTCGCCGACCCGGAACACCTGCGACCCGGATCCGAGGTTGCGGGTGCCGGCGACGGTCACCCGGTACTGGTCGCCGGGGTCGCCGGTGCCGTCGACCAGGGTGGGCGTGTTCGTGGCGGCGTTCCACGTGCCCATGTAGGTCATGGCCGACGTCGGCAGCTGCGCCACGGGGAGCTTGGCGCCGCCATCGAGCGAGGCGGCGCCGCCGGCGGCACCGACCTGGTCGGCGTCGAGCTTGCCGTCCACGTCGGTGGCCAGCCCATCGAGCACGGCGTGGAGCCCGGCGGCCGTGGTGTCGAACACGTAGGGAGTGCCGTCCGGGGTCCACACCATGCCGGACACGACCGACGAGTCGATGGTGCCATCCGGCTGCAGGTCGGCGGTGTCGAAGTGCATGAAGATCGACCCGGGGTCGCCTTCCACCAGGCCGCCGCCGGTCAGCGGCCGGCGGTCGAAATGCTCGATGCCCATGAGCCCGGCGTTGAGCCCGACCCACCAGGGCTGGCCCACGTTGGCCACCGAGTCGGTGCCGGGGTAGGTGAGCTCGGCCACCTTCCACCAGTACCGGCCTTCGGTGTCCTCGAGGTCGGCCCACGGCTCGGCGGTGCGGAGCCAGAACGTCTTGCGGCTCTGGCCGGCGATGTTGAAGCGGTGCTCGAACCGGATCGTGACCGGCTGGCCGAGCACCAGGTGCAGACGCCGATCGACCCAGGTCTCTTGGGAACCGGCCCGGAACGTGTAGAGCCGGCCGGGGTCGTGCTCACCGCCCGACACGCCCGACGGGGTGCTGGTGCGGCAGTGCTCGTTGAACAGGCCAACCTCGTCGCGCCGGATGGCGAAGGCGCTCTCGTCGTTGTCGAGGTCGATGTCGAGGACGAGCGGGTCGTGGTGGCGCTGCGTGCACCACTCGAGGGACGACACGAGCTCACCGGTGCGGGTTGGGTCGCCGGCGAACGGCACGGCCCGTACGACGTCGACGTACCCGGCCGGGGCCAGGGTCGCCAGATTCCCGACGTCGGGGGTGGAGTAGGACCCGGGCGAGCAGACCATGGCCCACTTGCCGCCGGAGTTGGCCCCGGAGTCGTACAGCGGCGGGTCGACGTCCTCGGCGTACGCGCGGTCGCCGTGTGGGTCGACGGCGGCGGCGTGCCCGGTGATCGCGGTGGACACCGCGGCGTCGATCGTCTGCGGCAGGGCGCTGACCTGGGTGCTCAGGGCGCCGACGATCCCGCCGACCCAGGAAAGTCGCCCGGTGAGGAACCCGAGCAGGTTGGCCGTGTTCTTGAGGGCCTGCTCCACCTGGTCGGGTTGCTCGGTGACCACCATCACCAGGAAGCCGACGGCCGAGTCGGTGACGGCCTCGGACACGTCGAACAGGCCGCACCACTGGCGCACCGCTGCTTCGACCGTGTCGGGGTCGAGCATCCCGAGCTCGTCGTCGGGCAGGGTGATCGAGCTGGCGGCCCCGGAGACGGCTCCTGTGCCCGTGACAGCCGCGTCGGCGGGATCGAGGGGCACGAGCACCCGGAGCGTGGTGCCGAGGCAGTAGAGGTCGTAGTAGCCGGGGTCCGCGAAGAACGACACGTTGCCGGTGGGCCCGGTCGTGGCCGGGTTGTCGACGGCCACCGCCCGGTTCCGGTCGGCCCACAGATCAGCGAGCGTCGAGGTCCCGGGGAGACGCACCTCGAACTCGGTGTCGACGAGCGGGCGCCCGAACCGGTTGTCCAGGTTGTCCGGGCCCCAGAGCCCTGCGTGCTCGAACGTCATGCGGTCCCCTCAGAACACGGCGGCCCCGCCCGACCGGAGCCGGGCGGGGCCTCTCATGTGTGTGTAGCTGGCCCCGGTGGGGCGGTGGATCAGGAGAGCACCAGGCTCTGGTAGCCGACGGCCGGCTCCGGCGGGGCGACCGTGGTCAGGTACCGGGCCATGTGGCCCTTCGCCGGCATGGCCTCCGGGAGCAGGCTGAACGGGCCGTCGCCGTAGTTCGGGGCACGGTGCGTCTGCGCCGTGATCTCGATGGAGGCGGGGCCGTTCTCCGTGGTGGAGTTGCCGAGGCGGGCGTTCTCGACCCAGCCGAGCGCGAGGTGCTCGTAGGTGCGCTGCCCGCCGATGCACTCCTGGCCGGCGACGTCGGCCCACAGCTCGAGGCCGAACTTGGTGGTGTTCTCGTCCTCCGTGAAGAAGTTGCCGACCCCCTCGCCGCCGTCGGTGATGATCGGGAACCCGAGCATCATCTCGTGCGTGGCCGGCTGCACCTGCGCCATGGTGATCGTGAGGCCGATCAGCTTGAGGCGGGAGGGGTCACGCTCGTTGACGATGAGGTCGCCCTTGGCGTTCTTGACGATGAACTCGGTGCCGTCCTCGTACTCGGGAGCGAAGTCCACCTTGATGAACCCGTCGGTGACGATGAGGCCCTGGGCGCCGGTGACCGGGAGCCCGCACTCGTCGAGACGGACCAGGCGGAGGACCTCGCCCTTGATGGGGCTGTAGTTGACTTCGGCCATGCTGGGTGTGCTCCTGGTGCTGTGAGGCGGTGCGCCTCGTGGAAGTTTGGCTCAGGCCACCCGGGTGGGCGGCGGATGGTCAGGTGAGGTCGGCCGACACGGCGAAGGCGCAGCACGGGTCCGCGGTGACCGCGGCCTGCCGCTCCACCCGGTACCGGATCTTGTTGGTGCGGGTGTGCATCGCGCCGGCGGACTGCCCGGCCCCGCTCCGAGGCCCGGGCGAGGACGGCATGTCGGCGTACACCTCGGCGCCGCTCAGGCGGAGCTGCACGGGCCCGGTGGCGTACGCCCACATGGACGCCAGCGACGCCGACGAACCGCCCGGGCCTCGCCCGGTGCCACCCGAGTACGCGACGACGATGTCGCCGCGGCCCTTGGTGACCAGGCGGGGCCCATCGTCGCGGAGGCCGCCGCCGGCGGTCCAGAGCTCGACGAGCGCGGCGGGAGCGTGGATGAACCCGCGGTTGCCGCCGGAGCACTTCGACAGGCCGGTGGTGAGCAGCGCGAGCGCCGTCTCCGGGGTCACCGCGGTGCCGACCACGCCGCCCGACACGGCGGATCCGGCGGAGGCGAGCTCCGTGGGGTTCACCGAGGTGGCCGGCGTCGACCGGACGAGCGAGAAGTTCTGGGCGCGCAGGGTGCCGTCCCAGAACTCGCCCTCCACCATGGTGGGCGTGTACGCCTCGAGCTGGCGGAGCGCCCGGGCCTTGAGGTCGGCCTGGTGCAGCGACGCGCTGCACACCGACTCGAGCTCCACCGTGAACGGGTGGTAGTAGACCTGCTCGGCCCCGTCGACGGGCTCGGACTTGTAGTTGTCGCCGGGGGGCAGCGGGTCGCCGGCTTCGTCGACCGGGTACGGGTCCCAGACGCCGGCGGAGACGCCGCACACCTCCGGCACCCACACGAGGCCACCGAGCCACCGATCGTCGTTCTCCGTGACCGGCAGGGCCGACACGAGGAGCGAGTGAGCCGCCGGCGTGACCGGTGGCGGGGTGGTGGGCTTCTCGGGTACCAGCGACATGCGAGGTCCTTTCTCAGCGGGCCGTGCTGGCCGGGGCCCCGTGGCGGGCCCCGGCCAGGCTCAGGTCAGCCGAGGGATCAGGTGCAGACCAGGAGCGACGTCGCCTGGGGGACGGCGCCGTTCGGGCACAGGACGTCGATGAGGCGCACGGCCTCGAGCCCCAGCATGGCCATGCCGATCCACTCCTCCATGAACAGCTGGAGGTCGTTGGTCCGGTTGAGCGAGGAGTCCCGCACGAGGCCGAGGTCCAGGCTGCCGCCGTCGAGCCGGACGAAGGTGCCCGGAGCGTGGAGGTAGGACTGGGCCACGCCGGGGAACCGGTTGATGGCCCCCGCCGTCTGCGCCGTGTTGAACTTCTGGCCGCGGCCGGTGGCCGAGTCGTTGTACCAGGTCGGCGTGAGGCCGAGCTCCCGGTACTTGGCCATGATCTTGGCCTCGGCGCCGGTGAGGCTCGACACACCCTCGTAGGGGTCGAGGAGCATGTCGAGGGCGATCACGTCCGGGACCCAGTCGGGCTCGAGGATCACCAGCGGGGCACCGCGGCGCATGCCGCGGCGCTTGCGGTAGCCGACGGCCGCCGTCTCCAGGTTGAAGAAGTGCTGGCGGAACGCGCCGTAGCCGGTGTCGATGCCCGACACGGCGGTGCTCTTGCCGTCGATGAAGTCGAGGTAGAACACCTCCTTGCGGGAGGTGAACTGGACGCCGACGTCGTCGAGGAAGGCGCTCACCTGCTCGGGGAACGTCTTGTAGTTGAGGTTGCCGAACGTCACGCACTGGCTGATGCCGGTGACGAACTCCTCGTCGAGCTCCGGGCACTCGACCCGGATGCAGGGCTTCCAGGTGGCCTCGTCGTCGGGGTCGATGTCGGCCTCGTCCTTGATGGCCACGGCGCCGGCGGCGTCCGCCAGGTCCGGCGGGACGATGAACCGGATGCCGCCCCGGGGGGCCTGCACCGTCGGGATCGCGCCCTCGACGGGGGCCTGCGCCTCCGCCAGCCGGAAGAACTGGTAGAGCGGCGTCTGCGGGGTGCAGAACGCGCCGGAGGCCACCAGGGCCGTCGGGTCGCCGGCGTCCTTGAGCGCCTCGAGCACCGAGAAGTTCTCGATGGGGTCGTGCGACAGCTGGGCCCCACCCATCTCCTTGGCGCCGGAGGCGATCGACAGGAACTGCCGGGTGCCGGGGGCGATGTGGCCGAAGCTGTTGCGGGCCTTCACGATCGAGACCGCCAGGGCCTCGGGGCTCGTGATGCGCTGCCCGGGCTTCATGTCCGGGGCGTGGGTGGTCGCCGTGAGGAACACGTCGGGCTCGGCGGTGGCCACGGCGGTGGCGGCGCCGGAGCGACGCTGCAGGCCGGCGGCGGAGCCGGTCGGGCGGTGCACGACGGTGGCGGCGGCGGAGACCGTCTCGCCACCAGCGCCGGCGTCGGCGCCGGCATCGGCACCCTCAGCGGTGACCACGACGTCGGTGGCCTCGCCACCGTCGACGCCGGTCACCTCAACGCCACCAGCGTCGGCGCCGGCATCGGCGCCCTCGCCGGCAGCGCCGTCGCCACCCTCAGCGCCCTCGCCCTCAGCGCCCTCAGCGCCCTCGGCGTCGCTGGCCACGGGGGGCAGCGCGGCGATGCGGTCCTTGGCGGCGGCCTTGCGCTGGCGGAGCGCCTCGGCCTCGCCCTCGCGGCGGGCCACCTCGCCGGAGATCTTCTCCAGCAGCTCGGAGGCGGCGTCGAGCTCGTCGGCGGTCGCGGTGTCGTCGGGGCCGTCGAGCAGCTCGGCGACGCGGGCACGCAGCTGCGTGTCCAGGTCCTCCAGCACACTCGGCTCGGCCGTGGTGAGATCGTCTGGGACGGTGATCGGATCCATCTCGCACCTCTGCGATGGTGACGGCCCCGGGTTGGGGCCGTGCGGTTGTGTGGAGGGCACGACCGGGCTACCCCGGGCGCTGGCCCCGATCTTCGTCGGAGGCTGAGCGCGGACGGTATCTGACCGCTGGAGGTGTTTGGTGGATGGGCGCGCTACAGCCACCGCCGGGCGGGTCGGCGGTGGCTGTAGGGGCCGGGGGAGGGCGCCGGGGTAACCGTATCAAACCGGCGCAGGCGGATCAAGCGGGGGCGGCTCCGGGGAGCACGGTCACCACGCCGGAGATGGCGTCGACCACCCGGGCGCCGGGCCCGTGGGTGGCGACCAGCTCGGCGAGCTGCTCGGGGTCGGTGATCGGCTTGGCGTTGGCCCGGTAGGCGGCGACGAACTCGGCGGTCTCGGCCTTGCGGGCGGCCTCGGTGGCCAGGATGACCCAGCCGGGCACGACGGCGCCGTCGATGCGAGCGTCGGGCTTGTCGAGGTCGGGGGCGCAGCGGCCGTTGCTGGTCCAGCGGACCACGCCGTCGGCGTCGAGGGTGGCCTCGAAGGGGTCGACGTGGGAGCGGCGCATCGTTTCCCAGGAGACGAACACGACGGCGGTGTCGGGCGGGGTGACGGTGTCGAGCATGGGGGTGGGCCTTTCGGGGCTGGGGGTGGTGGTCATGAGGTTGGGGCCTCGAGCTGGTGCCGGCACGGCTCGCACCAGACGGCGGGCTCGGCCGCGAACCCTTCGGCGGCCGAGCGGGTGCGGTGGCACACCAGCGTCGAGTGGTCGTCGCAGAGCGTCGTGTAGGGGAGGTCCGGGTCGGACTCGATGCCGGCCTCGGCGGACCGGAGGACGACCACGAGCGTGCCGGTCTGGCGGCTGATGCGGGCGGAGAGGTAGCCGGCCCAGGTGCGCGCCTCGGCCCGGCGGGCCCGGTTGGTGGCCGAGGTGGTCACGGCGCCGACGCTCCGAGCACGTTCTCCCAGGAGGACCCGAGGTCGGGGGAGGGCGAGATCCCGTAGGAGGTCAGCCAGAACCAGCAGTCGTCGACGTCACCGCCGAGGTTGAGGACCTCGACGTCGTAGAGGCTGTGGCGGGCGGACTTGAGGGCCACGCGCCCGGAGACGGCGAACCCGGTCATCCGGGAGGTCTGGCGCTCGACCCGCTCGATGGCCTCCTTGGGGGAGGAGGCCATCACGGAGGCGGCGAAGGAGGCGGACCGGGTGGAGGTGGTGGGGGCCATGCCACCACTGTAGCACACTCACCGTCAGTAGCAAGATGCTGCCGGACGCGGCTCCGGCCCTCCCCGTCAAGGGAAGGGCCGGAGGTCGTCACCAGCCACGAAGGACCGATCACCCGTAGAGGTGGCTGACCGTATCAGCCAGGGTGCACCCGGAACACGCCCTGCCGGCCTGGCACCTGCAGCGCCCTCTCGTAGCGCACCGGATCCGCGAGGAGCCACGCCCACCGGCCCGGAGCGAAGAACCCGAACGGCAGCTGGTCCGTCACGTCCTGCTCGTCGACCCCGTCGCCCGAGTGCTGCACCAGCACCAGGCGCCGGCCGTCGTCGGCCAGCACCAGCGCGTCCCGGCGCGGCGACGGGCGCGTCACCATCGGCACCGCGTTGACCAGCTGCGCCTCGCCGATGACCGCCATGAAGTGGAACGGCCCGAGCCGGCCAGCAGCTCGAGCGACCACCGCGCCGTCCCGGTCGATGCGGCGCTTCGCGGCGTGCACCAGGAACCGCTCGCCCATGCGCAGTGCGCACCCGGAGTAGTAGCGGCCACCGGCCGGAGCCCGGAAGTCGCCGCCGGCCGGGGGCTGGGGTCGGGTCTCGATCCACTTCGGGACCGGGCCCTCCGGCTCGACGGGGAGCACGAGATCGGCCCACGGCTGCCAGAACGACAGGGCCTTGCTCGGGCGGTCAGACATCGGCGTCCTCCTGGTCGGGTGCCACCTGGGTGACGAACTCGTCGAACGTCTGAGTGTAGTGCGCCAGTGCCTGCTGCATGGCGCTGCGGGCCTCGGGCCGCGGCGGCGGGTCGTCGATGATGACCACGTCCGCTGGACGGCCAACGCGGCCGACGATGCTCGCCGGGACGCCCAGGGACGCGGCGATCCGCTGCATCACCTCGACACGATGGATCGCTTCGGTGCGGCCCGCCTGTCGGGGAGCCACGACCGCCGACCAGTGGTTCAAGCTGGGGGCCGTCCGCTGCCCGCCGATCGGCCATCCGGCGGCGAGGGAGGCCGGCGGCGTGGTGGAGTCGTAGAGCCAGACGGCGAAGCGCATCAGGACGTCGCGGGCGAAGGTCTGGACGGCCCGACGGGGAAGGGCCCGGGCCCAGGCGAGCGCGCGTCGGGCCCAGCGGTCGACGGCCCCGACCCGGGGGAAGATCGTGAGCTCGAGCCCGGCGAACGGGTCGTCGTCGACGATCCGACGCGGGCCGTTGTCGAGGTACATCGCCAGGATGTCGTGGGCCGTCCACCTCGACACTGCGACGCCTCGTCGCCCGGCCATGGCCATCACGTCGGGTGGGTCCTCGGTGGGAGCGACGTAGCCGTCGGAGCGGACCTCGCTCGAGCACGAGGCGCAGAGCTCGCTTGGCGAGGCCGGGTCGGCGTCCGCTTGGAGGCACCGCCAGCAGAGCCCGACGTCGATCGACGTGCCGTAGGAGGCGTCGCCGGCGGTCTGCTGGCCGACCCGGAACGGGGTCTCGACGGCGCGGTCGATCATGGCGAGCACGTCGTCGGTGGAGCGGGAGGGCTGGGGGCGCCCGATGCGGGGCTGGGTCATGGGGCGGACGGCTCCTCGGGGTCGGGGGCGTAGAGGGCCCGGTCGGGGTGGTGGTCGACGCCGGGGATCAGCGCGGCGAGAGCGGCGACCGCTTCGGCGATGGCGTCGGCGTAGAGCTGGCGGGTCGTCGCGCCGCGGAGCGGGCCGTCGAGGTCGCCGGAGCGGAGGTCGTCGGCCAGGGACTGGAGGCGCGCGACCCGGGCGCCGAGCCGGTCGGCGTCGATGGCCGGCCGGCGGGGGGCGTAGATGCCGGGGTCGTCGTCGGGCCACTCGGCGTGCTGGGCCATCTGCAGGAACTGCATCGCGATGCGGAAGCACGCCTCCCGGGTGACCGGCACCTCGACGACCGTCGTCGGGTCGTCGTCGCCGTCAGGCCAGTAGTAGTTCGTGAACCCGATCGACAGCCAGGCGGCCTCGGGGTACGTGGTGGCGCCCCAGAGGCCCGTGGTACGCACGTCGGGCCCGGACGGGGGCGACGGCAGCGGGGAGGTCGCGTCGGCGCTCACCGGTGCAACCTCGCTCCGGGTGCGGTGACCACGACGATGCCGATGAGGGCGATGTCACCGTCGACCGGGCGCCAGTCGCCGGAGAGGGACCGGGTGCGGATCCGGTGGCGGATCAGCGGCGCGCGCCAGCCGCTGGGCACGGTGACCTCGACGGAGACGAGGCCCGTGTCGTCCGGGAGCAGGAGCCGGCCCGTGGCCACCGCGACGTCGAGGTAGTGGGCGGTAGCGGCCTGGGCGCCCCAGGTGATGTCGGCGTGGCGGCCCTCGACGATCGGAACGATGCGGTCGGGGTCGGGGTCCGGGGGCCCGACCACGGCGTTCGGGTCGCGCCAGAAGCACGGCCACACGAACGTGACCGGCCGGGTCCACCAGGCCATGGCCACCGCGGCGGCCACGAGGAGCACGAACGCGGCGATCACGCCTCGTCGACCTTCTCGCCACGGGCCCGGGCCACGAGGTCGGTGAGGGTGTGGCCCCGGTACCCGGACGACTCGTGCCAGCTCTGGCAGGCCATGTGGCCCTGGTGGTGCACGGTGTCGAGGCCGAGCAGGGCGGCCAGCTCGAGGCGGTCGGAGTCGGTCATGCCGCCGTGCTGGTCGCAGCGGGCCGGCGGTGCGGTCACGGTGACGATGCCCCACGAGGTCCCTCGGCCGCCGCGCACGGACCAGGTCTTGCCGGATCGGCGGCGCAGCTCGCGCTTCGTGATGGTGACGGCCTCGTCTCGAGTGAGCTCGGCGGTGGCGGCGGTCATGGGGTGGGCTCCTTGGGGGTGGTGGTGAACGAGGAGAACAGGGGGCGGATGGTGCCGGAACGGCCCGGCTCCCAGCGGATGAGGCCGTGGCGGCGCAGCGCCGTGAGGTGGAAGTGCACCGTGGAGAGCGACCGGAGGCCGGTGGCGTCGGCGATCGACCGGACTGTGCAGCGACCGTGGACGGCGATCAGGTAGTCGATGGCGAGCAGCACGCGCAGCTGCGCCGAGGTGACGGGGAGCCGTTGCAGCTCGGGGGCGAGCTTCACTCGGCGTCCTGGGCGGCGAGGCGGGTGAAGTGGCGGCCGTAGGCCCGGCCGGCGTCCTTGGAGGTGGCGCCGACGGCGACGTGGCCGCAGGCGGGGCACGTGGCGGTGCACTGGCCGGCGTCGTTGACCCCGGCGGGGGCGTAGGGCAGCCCGAAGTCGGGGAGCACGTGGAGGGCGGTGGCGGGGGTGGTGTCGGTGGGAGGCATGCTACTACTGTAGCACTCACGCAGGCAGTTGCAAGCCAGGCGTCAGCGCGCCCGGCGGCGTCCACCTCGAGGGGCCGTGGCCATCACCGGCGACCGGAGGCGACGAGCACGCACCGGGCCCGGGGGCAGCGCCTCACGCAGCACGTGGGGCCGCACTGGGAGGGCGTGCACCCGGAGGGCACGCCGCCACCAGGCTCGGATCACCGGCCGCCGGCGTAGAGCTCGGCCAGCGTGGTCTCGGCCTCGAACGAGCGCTCCACCCCGCGGGACGCGGCCCAGGCGGTGGCCTCCTCGGCGGTGAAGTGCCGGAACGGGACCACCGCGGCGGCGCGCCCGGGACGCTTCACGTACGACGCGACGTCGGACTCGTCGAGGTTCGCGGTCAGGACCCACAGGGTTCCGCCCGAGCCGGCGCAGCGACCGAGGAGACCATCGGCGACGTTGAGGAGCTTGGCGACCTCGGGCTTCTTCTCGCCGACGCCCATCATGGCGTCGCCGTCCTCGACGATGATGACGTGCCGCTGGTCACCGCTGTCGGAGATCACGTCGGCCAGGTACGACGCGGAGCCGAGGAGCCGGTCGGCGTCGACCACGAGCGAGATGTCGGCGTGCTCGCACCACGAGGCGATCAGGGCCTCGGTGGCGCGGGTCTTGCCGGTGCCGGCGGGGCCGCAGAACACGACGAGGCCGCCGGCGTCGGGGTCGGGCAGGCCGGCGGCGAGCTGGTTGAGCTGCTCACGGACCTCGCCCGGGTAGTTGTCGGAGACGTCGCCCCACGGGCCGACCTTGGCCTGGGTGTAGCGGCGAGCGCCGCCGCCCATCGGTGACTCGGTCCACACGGTGAGCGGGATCGTCCCGGCCTCGCCTCGAGGGGGCGGGCCAGCGAGGTCCGCGGCGGCGGCGATCAGCGTGGTCGCGAAGTCCATGCTGTCGGCGGAGGTGACCTGCACGCTCCAGCGGGTGCCGTCGCTCGACATGTACGCGGCCCACCCGTCGCCAACGACCTCGACCGACGAGCCGCCGCAGCTCGAGTGCTGGGACTGGACCTCGGCGGGCCGGTCGTCCAGCGCGGTGAGGAAGTCGACGAGAGCGGCGAGGTTGGCGTTCGTGCGCCAGTGGCCGGAACTGGTGTAGGGCTGCTCGGCCAGGCCCCGGGCAGCGAACCGGGCCTCGGCGATGCCGCCGGTCCCGAAGTAGTTGAGGTCGACCATGGGTTGCACCATGGCCGGGAAGCGTAGGGCCGGCCGGTGGCGGCGGTGGTGGACCGTGCGGGAGCGGATCCCCGAGTCCGGCTCGAACGGACTTACACACGGTCCAGAGCCGTGCTGGCGGCCAGTCGCCATCGGGGAACGCCGACGGCGCGAACCGTCGGGTGGCACCGCGCACGAGAATCGAACTCGCATCTCCGGGTTGAGAGCCCGGCGTCTTGACCTTTGGACGAACGCGGCAGGGGTCAGCGCGCTTGGCGCTGCTGCTCTCGCTGCGTGCGTTCGGTCCGGATCACGCCGGGCAGGGTAGCACCCCCAGGGCCGCCCATGTGGGACCGGTCCGTCACGTTCCTGTAACCTTTCCGGATGGATACCACCATGACCAGGCGAGCCCTTCGGGTGCTCGCGACCATCCTCGCCGGCGTCGTGCTGGCCTTGACCGTGGCCACCGGAGTCGGCCCGCCAGGAGCCAGCGCGAGCGCTGCTCCGCCCACCACCACGACCACGACCACGACGACGGCCGCGCCGGCGTGCGACCCGGCGTGCGTCGCCCGGATCCACCGCACCTACGCCTACGCCGCCGCCGTTGAACGGGCCCGGGTCCACCAGGTCTACGCCTTCGCCGCGGCGGTCGAACGAGCTCGGATCGCACGGGTCTACGCCTTCGCCCACGCTGTCGAGCAGGCCCGGCAGGCCGCCGCGTACCCGCGTGGGCAGTGCGGAGGCCGGCTCCCGTCGTGCCGAGTGCTCAACCGCGAGTCGGGCGGCGACCTCCGGGTGTGGAACGGCCGCTGCTACGCGCCGTACGGGTGGCGAGGCGCCGTCGCGCCGAACTGCCCGCGCGCCCGGTCGTCGGCGTCCGGGAAGTGGCAGATGGTGCGCGGCACCTGGAGCTACTGCCGGACCGGGTACGTGAACGCGGCCGACGCGCCCGAGCGGGTGCAGGACGACTGCGCAGCGACCATCAAGCGGGTGCAGCCCAGCGCCTGGGACTGACCTTCGACCGGAGGGCCCGGGTTCGACTCCTCGAGGGGAGCCGGGCCCGGGCCCTTCTCGCGCCCGGCGTCGGCGCCGACCGTTTACACCTCAGCGGCCAGCAGATCGTTGTCACACCAGGGATCGGGCGGGCTACTTTCAACGACTCTCAACTTCGGCCCCGCTACCTGCGTGCGGGGCGCCTCGAGGAACCCGCGACCGTTTCGGGGGCCGAGCCCATACAACGGGCCCGGGCGCGACGCCGGGCCCCGTCTGTGGCCAGGGCCCGGCGTCTGGCGGCCTCGGGAGAGTTCGCCGGCACCGACGGTAGCGCCATCGTCCGGGCGCGACGAGGCCCCCGGCAGTATCAACCGGGGGACCTCGTCTCGACTGGCCAGTTCGTCAGGTCAGGGGGTGGACCCGGAACACGGTGCCGTCGGGGGGGACCTCGTAGAGCACCGCGGCGGCCGTGGTGGTCGTGGAGGGATCGGTGGTGATGAACGGGCCACCCCGGTCGGTGCCGACCCACAGGGAGCCGTCAGCCGGCGTGGTGGTCTGGGCCCGGATGGCGGTCGACACGTAGCGGGCGAGCACGTTGCAGTTGCCGGGGCGGCGCAGCTGCGCGACCCGGGCCGGGGCGAGCTGGGTGCCGCGGATCATGCGGGGCCCCAGAGGCCGGGCTGCTCGACGAGCGTCGGGGAGACGGGGGCGGGCATGCCGTCGAGGGTGGGCTGCTCCCAGATCACGTGGGTGTCGGGGTTGCGCCAGTCGGCGGCGAGGCGGCGGGTCAGCTGGTCGGGCAGCGTCTTGGCGCCGAGGTTGAGCTCGTGGCGGTGCACCAGGTTGAACCGGTGCTCGCACCACTCGTAGGTAGGGGCCGCTTCGCCGAGCTGCTCGACGAGGCGCCGGTGGGCGCCCCAGACGCAGCCGATGACGGTGCGTTCCTGGGTGCTCATGCCGACACCGTGGCCAGCTTGGCCAGGTCGAGCCAGCCGGCGTCGTCGAGGGCCGTGGCCCAGACCGGGGAGCTGGTGGCGGCGTGGTGGTTCCGGATGTGGACCTCCAGGGCGAGCACCTCGTCGGAGGCGAGCAGGTTGGCCCGCCAGAACCGGAGGCGCCGGTTCTCGCTGAACCGGACGTCACCGAGGTGGAGGAGGGCCTTGCCCCGGACGAGGCGGACGGCTTCGGCTTCGGGGTGGGCCTCGATGATGATGGCGGCGAGGCGCCGGCACACAACGGCGGCGACGCTCCGGTCGAGGGCGTCGATGGCGGCGGCCCGGGCGGCGATGGTGCGCTCCACGGCGCAGTCGAGGTCGTGGGGGGTGAGGTCGGTCTCGGTGGCGCAGGCGACGAGGGCGTCGCACTCGGGGGTGCCCTTCACGGGGTCACCCCGGAGCGTCTGGAGTTCCCAGTCGGCGAGGCCGGCGAGGCGGCCGAAGGTGGTCTTGGTGGCGGTGGCGGTGATCTGCATACCCCCACTGTAGCACGAACGGCGACAGTAGCGCAACGGGTCAGGGGAACAAGGCTGCCTGAGCATGCGCCGGGGGCACAGCCGTGCCCGCCGGCTTCCGGTAGACGCCGAGCACCGAGTAGTTCCGGTACGTGTGCTGCTGCAGCGACCGCTCCCCTGGCGCCGGCGGAGGCAGCGGCACGTGCCTTGCGCCCGTCTCCGGGCACACCAGCATGCTGGCCCGCACCTCCGGGTCCTTCGACTTCGTGACCCGACCCCACTCGCCGGACTCGCGGCGCATCAGCTTCGCCGAGCAGCTCGAGCACACCCCGCGCTCCGGCTGGGACCGGAACGACGGGAAGATCAGCTCGTCGACCTGCACCAGCCCCAGGCCCTCCGCGGCCTCGGTGAACATGCGCGGCTGGTTCCAGAACCGGCCCGAGTTGACCTGCGGCTGCGACTTGAAGATCAGGATGCCCTCGTCGTCGAGGACCCGGGCGCCCTCGGCGAGCAGCAGGAACATGAGCAGGTGCCGGTCCGGGGCCGACGCCCACTTGTCGACGCCGTACGGGCCGTCGACCTTGGCGGTGGCGGTGCCGTTGAGCTTGTAGGGCCCGTCGACGGCGACGCGCTGGAACGTCCGGTCCCGGAACGGCAGGCAGGTGCCGTCGGCGAACATCGGGGCCGGCTTCGTGTCGTCGACGTCGCAGCCGATCAGGTGCCGTGGCCGCCACAAGGTCCACCAGGCGCCCTTGCCCCACGTGCAGTCGAGCGTGAGGGCCTCGTAGTCGAGGTACCCGAGCGGGACAAGACCGTCGCGGATCATCTCGCCGTTCTTCTTCCACGGCCCCATCGACAGGATCGGATCAGCCACGGGCGGGGACCTCGGCGATGTGGGTGGTGCGCCAGTGGTGGACGGCGTTCTCCTCGATCGTGAACCGGTCGTCGTCGCCGGCGCGCCAGCCGCACGAGCACACGGCCCTCACGAACGGCGACGCCCACGACCCGCGCTCGTCGACGATGCGTCCCTCGACGATGCGGACGCCCCAGGTGCGCTCGCCCTCGGTGCCGGGGGCGGGTTCTTCCGGGACGAGGGTCAACTGGTGGCCACCCGTGGAGTGCTCCATCGCGAGCACGGCCAGGCGGATGCCGAGCCCGAGCGGGTGCTCGTAGCCGATCATCGGAGCGCCGTGGTCGGGCCGGCGGTGATGGTGCCGTTCGACCAGTAGATGATCGGGCTGGGGTAGCTGCCGGTCTTGCCGGTGAACGGGTCGACGTCGTCGTCGCCGATCACGAGCACGGGCGTGGCATCGGCGGGGAGGAGCACCTCGAGGCAGCAGTCCTCGAAGTAGGTCGGCGCCGGCGGCGGGTCGGGGGTGGGGTCGGGTGGCACGGTGGGAACCTCCGGGGGTGGGAGCAGGCCCTGTGGGCCCGTGTGAGGCGCTGCGGGAGCAGACCGGGACGGTAGCGCCCCGAGACGGTCAGCGTTCGAGTGCGAGGGAGATGAGCCGGGCGGCCTCTTGGTGGTCGCGGTCCCGGGCCAGTTCGGCGGCGTACTCCGGGGCCAGGCCGCGCCGCTCGAGCCTCTGGCGGAGCTCGGTGCCCGAGAGGTCGCGCCAGTTGCCGTTGGCGGTGCCGGCGGTCACGGGGTCGGGTCGTCGTCGCCGGGGGCGACCACGAGGAGCAGCGCCGGCGACGGGGGCCGGTCGATGTCGACCTTGTCGTCGATCCAGAACAGGTGCGGCCGGCCGTTGAGGGTGATCGTCACCGACCGCATGCCGTCCGTCAGCACGAGGCGCTGCGCGATCGAGCGGTGGTCGGTGGTGCCACCGTCCTCGGCGCGGGCCAGCTTGCGGAAGCACCCGAGCAGCGTGCCGGCGGAGCCGACGACGCGCTCGTCTTGGCCGTCGACGATCACGAACTTGCCGAGGGACAGCTCAGGCATCAGGAGGCTCCTTGGGCGTCGGGCCCGTAGGCGTACAGGTGTTGGACCTCACCGCGGGTGGTGTGGCCATGGCGGTCAGCGCGGCGGCGAGGGCCCGGGCGAGCACGAGGTCGTCGTCACCGGGGCGGGCGGCGTCGACTCCGGGCTCGGCGACCTCGGCGGGGGCGGGGACGCCGGCCCACTCGTGGAGGGCCCGGGCCCGGGCCCGGGCCCGGGGGTCCTCTCGGCTGCCGGGGTCGTGGCAGGACGGGCACGACTCGTCGTGGAGCCGGCGGGGCAGCTCGTCGGTGTGCTGGTAGCCGAGCACGGGGAGCAGCCGGGCGGCGACGTCGAGGGTCTGCAGCTGGCAGACCAGGCGGGGCGTGTGGTGCGGGTCGTGGTTGCCGGTGGTGTGGCACGGCTCCAGGTGGAGGGCGGCCTCGAGGGCGTCGACGAGCGCCCACGCGGTGTCGACGATGGCGGTGCTGCCGTCGTCGTCGATGAGCGCGGTGCGGAGGCGGCCGAGCGGCGAGTCGAGGTCGGGGCGACGGTTGGGGGTGGTGGTGTCTGGCATGCCACCACTGTAGCACGGGCGTGGTCGGTCACGCCAGCGCACAAGCCGGCACGCTTGTACGCTTGTGCGTACGCTTGTACCTGTCAGGTATGCTGAACCCGTGTCCAGACACGCTGGACCGCAGATCAGGAGGTCTAGATGTGGCATTGGTAGCGAAGATGATCGGGGACTCGGTGGCCGGAGAGCGCGGCCCCCGGTGGGAACCGTGCACCCCGCAGACCCCAGGGGCCGTGCACGCCGGCAACATCTGGGGGACCGTGCGGCCCCCGTGGGTCGACCAGGTGGCCACCCACTTCGTGCAGCACCCCGGGAAGATGCTCGAGCACGTCAAGCTGCAGTGCGTCCACACCGGCGACCCCGACGACCCGAACCTCGAGTGGACCCAGGCCAGCCCGACCGGTCACCTCGAGCTCACCATCCAGAACCCGGCCGCCTTCGGGTTCGTCCGGGAGGGCGTCGAGTACCTGGTGCGCATCACCGAGGTCCGGGCCCGGGACCGGAACTGGGAGCCGGCGACGAGCGACGAGCAGGACGACCTGATCGTGCGGGCCCTGTTCGACCTGCCGATGCGCGAGGACGAGGCGTTCTGGGTGAGCCGGCGCATGACGGCGAGCCCGGCCAGGTCCGGGAGGCCAAGGTGTTCCCGTCGAGCAGGGTGCGCACCGGGCCGCTGTGCGACGTGCCCGACAGCGCCATGTGGGCGGACGTGCCCGCCGCGGTGGGCGACGAGGTCGTCGTCACCTGGTGGCCGGCCGACAGGCGCGACGAGGCCGAGCGGTCGGACGACATGACCGTCTCGTGGATCCCGAACCCGCGGCGCACCTACATCGAGGAGATTTTCCCTCGCTCCGAGGCATGGACCGCGGAGCAGTACGAACGGGAGATCGAGCGGCAGGTCGCGTCGGCCACGGTCCGCGGTGGCCGACTCGTCGGTGGGATCGTGGTCCAGAGCGTGCACCTGCACTCGGATGGCAACGGCGCGCCCGGCACGTCGGTCCAGGCCGCCGAGCCGGCGCGGTGGGTGCTGGACGTCGAGGACTCGTCGATCCTGCACTACGTCGACCCGGACGGTGAGCTCGAGGAGACCTTGCACCAGCCGGCCGGCATGCCCGGGCCCGTGTGGGACGACGTCGTCGAGGGCCTCACGAGGCCGTGAACAGCGTCGGCCCCTCCCACGGGCGAGGGAGGGGCCGACTTCGTGGCGGGAACCGGACTTGAACCGGTGACATCCGGGTTATGGGCCCGGCGCTCTACCAACTGAGCTACCCCGCAGCGGGACCCGTCACGGTAGCACGCGGGCACCGAGCACGAGCGCTCCCGGGAGACCGCAGCCGTAGAGCCGGTCCGCGGCCATCGTCCCGTAGGCGATGAGCACCGACGGGCCGCCGGCGTTGTGGCCGGCCTTCGATGGGGTGGCGTCAGGCCGGTAGAACGTGAGCCGTCCTCGGAGGAACAGGTAGGCGGTGGCGTGGGGCCACACGTGGTCGAACCACCAGGTGGTCTCGCAGCGGGCGAACACGAGGGCGATGCCGTTGCCGTGGTCGGCGAGGCGGGCCATCCAGGGGGTGACGTCGCTGTAGGGCGGGTTGCACCAGACGAGCCCGGACCAGGGGGCGGTGAGGCCGTCGTCCTCCACCGTGTAGGTCGCAGCGGCGCCGGTCCAGTCGGGGCGCTGGTACGGGGCGCACGGGTCGAGGTCGAACGGGCCGAGCGCGGCGGTCACCTCGGGTGGGGTGAGCCACTCGTCGGTCTGCGGGTTCGCGGAGTGGTGCGCGCCGATGCCGGGCAGGCGGGGAGCCATCAGATGGCCCGGTCGCGGAGGTAGCGGGCCCGGGTCTGGCAGCGGCGCCCGCAGTAGTCCGGGCGCCGGCCCCTGGTGGTGCCCGGGGTCCACGTGACGATCGTCGAGCACTCCGGGTTCAGACAGGGCCGCTCCTCGGGGACGCCAGGCTCCGGGGCCGCATCGGGGCGCCGGATTTTCACCGGCACCGTGGTGTCCTCGACGTGCGACGTGGAGAACAGGATCGACCGTCGACCATCGGGGCAGAGCCGGCACGTGACGCACGCGCCCGAGCCCTTGGCCATCAGCGGGATGCGCCCGGTGTTCTCCGGGCAGGCCACCGCGCCGAGGTCGGGGGCGAGCTGCCGGGCCCGCCGGTAGTCGGGGCCGCACAGGGCGCCGAGCACCCGGGGATGCGCAGCGAGGACCTCTCGGGCCGCCTCAGCGTTGTCAGCGTCGATCGACAGGTACAGGGCGAGGTTCTCGAGTGGGGCGAGGATGGGCACGACGTTGACCGGGGCCCGGAACGACCGGGTGTAGGTCCAGAACTGGACGTCGTCGTTGGCGTCGATGACGGTGGCCCACGCTTGGGCGTAGTCGAGCGAGTAGAAGTCGCCGTCCCAGTGGATGCGGAACAGGCGCTCGGGTGGGCCGTGGCCGGCGGTGTCGGCGTGTTGCCGGTACCGCCAGATCATGCGGTCGAGGAGGTCGATCATCGCGTCGACGGTGCCAGCGGCCCGGAGGAGCGTGAGGTTGTGGTCGACGAGCTCGGCGACGCCGGCGGACTGCTCGGACCGATTCGCGTAGCAAGATACGCAGAACGACGTCATGCCGGGGCACGAGGTCCCGGCAGGGAGCCCGAAGCTGTTGGGGGTGGTGGGGATCCACCGGGCCCGGGACTCCTGCCAGGTGCCCGTGGGCGACACCTTCCGGTCGAACGACAGCTTGAGCTCGTCGTCGGGCTGCTGGCCTCGCACGACCCGGGGCATCAGCCGAGGCACCGTCGGGTGATGTACCGCCACCAGAGCCGCTCGGGGTAGAGCCAGCGGCGGAGGCCGTGCAGCCACGGGGCCCGGTCCGGGCGCGCGCCCTCGTCGTGGCCAGGCGACGGAGGGACCGGCCGGCGCGCCCGGTCCTCGTCGTACACCCACGTGTTCAGGGTCGAGTGGGGTCGGCGACTGGGTCCCGGAGCGGGCAGCGGGCAGCGGTCGGGGCCGTCGTACCACGGAGCTCCATCCCAGCGGTCTCGGATCGCTTCGGCCTTGCGGCGCTCGAGCTCATCGTGCGCCGCTGGGTGCATCGACTCGGCGATCCCTTCGGACCACGTCAGCACCTGGTCGGAGGCGTCGCCTCGGATCACGAGCGGCACCACGCTGGCAGCGCTCCGGCGAGCGTCCAGGTGCCGGTTCGCGTGCACGAGGAAAGTGGACGTCGAGATGTGGCCGCCGCGGTGCAGCTCGAGGAGCCAGTCGGGCAGGCGCCGTCCGGGCGGGCACGGCGGATACGGCCTGCTTCGTGGCGGCGGGGCCGGTGCGCCGGCAGGGCGGGGCATCAGACCAGCTCGAGCGCTGCGATCTCGCGGAGCCGGCGGGCCCGCTTGCTGGTCGACCCAGCCGCGTACCCGAACCGGGGCCCCTGGTGGCCGATGATCCCGCCGGTGAGCATCGCGTCGAGCACCGCGTGGTCGAGGTTGTCCTCGCACGCGGCCCGGAGCGTCTCGACACCGGCGCCGACGAGCCCCAGGACCTCGACGTCGTCCGAGTCGAGCAGCGTGTCGCCGAGGGTGGCCGTCTCGCCTTCGGTGCCAGCGACCGGCACGTCGAGCGACAACGGCCACTCGAAGTCGCCGGCCGTGTTGGTGTCGTAGGCGGCGCGCCACGCTGCGTTCTCGAACCGGCCGCGGCCCTTCTGGATCGCTTGGCGGATCCGGTCGGTGGCGAACGTGGAGAACCGGAACCCGCGGGTCGGGTCGAACAGCTGCACGGCGCGGGCGAGCCCGAAGTAGCCGTCCTGCCAGGCGTCGCCGTAGTCGTACAGGTCGGTGAGGAGGTGCTCGTTGAGGTCGATGACGAACGAGATGAGCCCAAGGTTCGCTTCGGTGACCGCGCGTTGCTCGTCGGTGAGCCCGGTCTCGACGGTGATGTCGGACCTCACGGCTCGGCCACCCGGACCCGGGCCCACACGGAGGCGCTCCACCCCTCGGGCTGTTCGGGGTCGGCGAGGGCCCAGACCCCGAACTCCTCGGCGACCGGATCGCCCTCGAAGCGGAGGGTGACGAACCCTCGCCCCTGGTAGCGGGTCTCGGTGATGATGCGCCCGGGCCCGGCCGGCGGCTCGTCGGTGCCGGTGCTCAACTCGACGAGCCCGAGGAGGACGTCGCCGGCGGACAGGTCGCGGGCGTCGACCCGGATCGGGCGGGTGTACGTGACCGGCTTGGTGGCGGCCAGGGCGCGGCCTCGGCCGAGCCCGGACTGGAACCCAGCGGAGAACCGGGCGATCTCGTCCTGGGGCACGTGGACCACCTCAGGGCCCGGGCCCAGCCCGGGCGAGGCGTCGACCCGGGCAGCGAACTGGGACCACTCGTCCAGCATGTCACCCTCGAGGGCGGTGAGCAGCTCGAGGGCGAGGGCCTCGATGGTGTAGCTGTCGGCCCCGATGTCGGCGGCGGCGGCGAGTCGGCCGAGCGGCGAGTCGGGGTTGGGGGTTCGGGTGGCGGTGTCGGTCATGGCGTAACCGTAGCACGTGTGGTGTCGGTTGCGCCAGACGTACAAGTCCGTACGCTTGTACGCCCGTACGGGTCAGCTACCCTGGCCTCGTGTCCAGACATGCTGGACCGTAGATCAGGAGGTCTGAACGTGGCACTTGTAGCGAAGATGATCGGCGAGTCGGTGACCGGGAACCGTGGCCCCCGGTGGGAACCGTGCACCCCGCAGACCCCAGGGGCCGTGCACGCCGGCAACATCTGGGGGACCGTGCGGCCCCCGTGGGTCGACCAGGTGGCCACCCACTTCGTGCAGCACCCCGGGAAGATGCTCGAGCACGTCAAGCTGCAGTGCGTCCACACCGGCGACCCCGACGACCCGAACCTCGAGTGGACCCAGGCCAGCCCGACCGGGCACCTCGAGCTCACCATCCAGAACCCGGAGGCGTTCGGGTTCGTGCGCGAGGGCGTCGAGTACCTCGTGCGCGTCACCGAGGTCCGGGCCCGGGACCGCAACTGGGAGCCCCGCACGAGCGACGCCCAGGACGACCTGATCGTGCGAGCCCTGTTCGACATGCCGATGGCCGAGGAGGAGGCGTTCTGGGTCGGGTCGCGCGTCGACGGCGAACCGGGCAGCGTGCGGGTGGCCAAGGTGTTCCCGTCGAGCCGGGTGCGGACCGGCCGGCTGCGCGACATGTCGGACAGCGCCATGTGGGCGCACGGCGAACCGGTCGGCGACTCGACGGTCGAGTGGTACCCGGCCGGCCAGCGCAGCCCGGAGGAGCGTCTGGCCGAGAACACTGTGGTGTGGATCCCGAACCCGCGGCGCGCCTACATCGAGGAGACGTTCCCTCAGCCGGCCGGCATGAGCGACGAGGCGTACGACGAGATCGTCGAGGCCACGGTCGCCCGCGGGACCGACCGCGGTGGCCCGGCGGTCACCAGGAACGGCGTGACCATCCACAGCGTGCACGTGCACTCCGACGGCGGAGGCGCGCCGCACACGTCGATCGACCAGGGCGAGCCCGAGCCGGCGCGGTGGGTGCTCGACGTCGAGGACTGGTGATGTTGTACTTGGTGCACCCAGGAGGGGTTGAGGGTTTCGGGGTGGTATGGTGCATGGGTGTTTCGAGGTTCTGCGTTTGGAGCGATCAACGTTCGTTGTTTCTAACTGTCGTTGAAAGTGCGACAGTTGGACCGTAGGCCGCTAAGGTGATCCCACAAGACCACTCGCCCACAACACCACGCCATTCGATCTACAAGAACTTGAGCCCCAGGTGGGATTCGAACCCACTGCCTGCCGATGAGAATGCGGTTGCTCTGTCCTAATGAGCTACTGGGGCTTGACAGGGGGGCCGGGTGTTGACGCACCCGGCCCTCTGCCTTCGTGAGAGGCTACCCGATGCCACGTCGAACCAGCACCGACCGTCGTCCGCATCACCGTCCCCTGACCGACGCGGAGCGGGACGAGCGGTTCCGGGTGGAGGGTGACCCGGAGGATGTGCTCCGTGCCTTGCTCGGGGTGGCCCCGGAGCCTCCGGAACCAGGGTCTGACCAGGCATAACCGGTTGGGGTGACTGTCACTACCCCTGTGCACACGCCGCGGAGGATCTCCTCGGCGACCGTGTCCGGATCCTCCTCGGCGACGGTGGTGTCGTAGTCGTCGGGCAGGTCGATGGTCAGGGTGAAGCGGGCCATGAGTGGTCTCCTTCGGTGGGGGTGGGTGGGGTGGGATCGTCGAGCGGGAGGTTGGCGTCGGACCAGTGGCGCCAGCGGTAGGCCCACTCGCTCAGGCGGAGGCGCCGGCGCTCGATGGCCAGGCGCAGTCGGAACGGCCAGGTGTAGGCGGTGGCCATCAGATGGTGGCCATCTCGTCGGCGAGGCGCTCGGCAGCGGCCAGGCGGTCTCGGATGATGGAGATGTAGCGGTCGTCTCGCTCGGCGAGCAGGCAGCGCCGACCGAGGAGGACGGCGGCCACGCCGGTCGAGCCGACGCCGCAGAACGGGTCAAGGACGGTCTCACCGACGCGGGACGATGACTCGATGAGCTCCCGCATGAGGCCGAGCGGCTTCTCGCTGGGGTGACGGACCTTGCGGCCCGTGGGGGGGGGAAACGCCAGCACGCTGCCCTTGCGCATCCGGGCTGGGATCGCGCCGCCGCCGCGCTGGCCGCCGTGGCGGTGCTTGGACACGGCGAAGGTGATCGGCTCGTGAGCGGGGCCCCACGAGGATTGCAGGTCGCCCATGCCGGGCCGGCCCTTGTCCCAGATCAGGTCAGCGGTCTCGGAGACCTTCAGCCCGTTGAGGACGTCGTCGGGACCGAACACGTAGACGTGGCGGTGCTGGCCGACGCAGCGGACGCACTCGGTGAGGATGTCGCGCACGGCTGCCCGCGAGTCGGAGTCGGCGCCGTCGCCGTGGATGGGGCCGAACAGGTCGGTCCGCATGTTGGAGATGAACTCCTGGCCGTAGGGCGGGTCGGTGGCCACCAGGTCGACAGACTCGGTGGCCAGAGTGGCGAGGAAGTCGAGGGCGTCGCCGTGCCACAGGGTGGCGCGGGCGGTCTGGTACACGATCGTCACGGGGTCTCCAGGGGGGTGGCGAGGTTGGCGGCGTCCCAGCCGGCGAGCCACGCGCGGGCCCGGTCGGCGGTGAAGTCGTCTCCGAGGTCGAGGAACGGGGCCCGGATGTAGCCGCCGGCGAACCGGTCGGCGCCGCGCTCGGCCCACGCCTCCGGGGTGTCGAGGAACGTCACGTCGTCGCTCGAGGACCACGAGCAGCCGAGGGCGGCGCAGTAGTGCGGTTCGCCGGCCGTGTGGATCGTCTCGTGGCCGGTGCCAGCGGTGTGCCGGGCGGCGGCCTCGGCCCGGGCGACGTCGGCGTCAGCCCAGGCGACCAGGCGAGGAGCGTCAGCCATGGTCACGCCTTCCGGGGGGAGGGGCCGAGGGTGCCGGTGTAGGTCCAGATCGGGAGACCGGCCAGGCGCTGGTTGGTGGCCAGCAGGTCGCCGGCGGTGATCGTGACCCGGGGGGCAGCGACCTGGGTGGCGTCGCCGAGGTGGACCAGGGCGGCGAGGTCGCCGGGTTCGGTCCAGGTGGCGGGCTCGATGCGGCCGAGGGAGCCGTCGCGCCAGCGGATCAGGTCGCCGGCGGCCGGCGGGTTCGGGTTGACGGGGCGGGGCGCCGGGGGAGCGGGCGCTGCCGGGGCGGGCGCCGGCTCGGGGTCCGGGGTGGGCTCCGGTTCGGTGGCGGCGGCGACGAGGCCGGGCGTGGTGCGGTGGGACCAGCGGGTCACGCCTCGTCCTCCCAGTCGAGCTCGAGGAGGGCCTCGGCGATGGCGGCGGCGCGGGAGCTGGAGCGGCGGGCCTTGGCCTCGGCCTTGCGGCGGGGGCCGCCGTGCTCGGAGACGGTGGGGGTGGCGTGGCGGGGGGCCACGGCGTTGCGGTACATGGTGGGCTCCTGGTGGGTGGTGGTGGCGGAGTTGCTCACACCCCCACTGTAGCACGTGGGTAGTCAGTTGCAAGCGGGTTCGTTCGGGAGGTCCGGGAGCACCCCGACCTGCAGACCCAGGTGCAGGCCCCCGACCACTCGCGCCACCGCCGCCGCCGCCGCCGCCTCCATCAACTGGCGGAGCGTCGACGCCGGCATGCGCACGAACGTCTCGCCGTCGTACCGGTCGACCGTCAACGGCCACTCGTCCCAGGCGATCTCGGCGGCCAGCACCGACACCAGCTCCGGGTCGAGCCGGTCGAGCGCCTGCATGTACCCGGACAGCAGATCGTCGGCGACCGCTGCGTCCGCCTCGGCGGCGTGGGCGACCCGGCGGGCACCGACCACGGCCGCCACCGCGCCGACCGCTCCTGCGGCCATCGAGACAGCGGTCAGGGCCCTGCGTGCGTCCACCGTCGCAACGTACCCTCAGACGCGGGGTGGCGCCGGCACCCCGACCTGTCTCCCACCCCCGTGTTCGACCTGGTCAGGGCACCGGCGCCACTGGGCCCCGTCTCCGCTGCGGGACGATAGCTCAGGCGCGCGCCCCCGACGCGCGATCCTCCCGGAGCCGGCGCACCGCGGCCACGTCGCCACCAGCCGGCGGGGCCCCGACGAGGAGCGCCTTGCGTCGCGCCCACTCGGTGACCGCGCCCTGCAGCGCGGTGCCCTCGTCGTGGCCGAGCTCGGCTTCCTCGTCGAGCCACCGGACCTGTTCCTCGAGGCCGTTGAGCCCGAGGAGCCCGGCCAGGCGGGGCTCGGTGGTCTTGAGCCGGTGGTCCGCCCAGCACAGCGACTGGGTCTGGGTCAGGTCGAGGTGCGACCCCGGGCGCCTGCCCCGGCCTTGGCGTTCGTCGCACTCGAGACCGTCCGGGCACCGGGCGCCGGGCACGAACCCGGAGGCGACGCACCGGTGACCGTCCCGAGCGAACGTCGCGCGCCGGACCTCCTCGCGTTCGTCGTGCTCGGCTTCGCGTTTCGCGGACCGCGGCGCCGGGCCCGGGCCGCGGGCCAGGCCGGCCCCGGAGGCGAGGCCCTTGCCGGCCTTGAGCGGCTTGCGGCGCGCCGGTGGCCCGGAGCGCTTCACGGTTGCACGACGCGCAGCGGAGGCATCATCTCGACGGGCACGAACGACTCGTGCAGGTCGAGGGTCGCGTCCCACCAGGCGCGCCGTGGGTCCCGGCCCTCCGGTGGCAGGCCACGCTCGACGAGGCCCCGGTCCTCGAGCTGGCGGAGGGTCCGGTACGCGGACTGCCCGAAGTCGTCAGCTCGCCGGCCGGCGAGCGGCCCGTACCGGACACGTGGCCCGTCGACCAGGGTGACCCGGGCGGCGACCGCGACCTCCTCGGTGCTCAGGGGCCCGGCGGCGGCGTGCAGCACGGCGAGGATCTGGTCCTGGCGTTGCAGCGTGCGCACCCGGGCCGCGTACTTCACGAGCGGCAGGGCCAGCTTGGCGACCGGAGCCGCTGGATCGGCGCGATGCATCGAACCAGCGAGGATCAGCAGCCGGTCCGTCACCAGGGCACCCGAGCCAGCGCATCGGGTTCCGACCGTCGCCGCGATCACGACCGGAGCGCACCTCGAGTGAGCGGGGATCGTCCAGCCTCCGTGCGGGTCGACGTCGACCATGGTCTCGAACAGCTCCATGCACACTGGGCACGCGGCCACAGTCGTCACTGCCACGCCTCCGGGCACAAGGGCCCGGGCGTGTCGAGCCCGGAACGGGTGACCACCACGGTGTGCTGCTGCGCCCACGTCTGCGCCTGCACGCCCCAGCGGCCAGCTGCCCGGAGCCGGGCCACCGTGGCCGACATCTTCGCTCGAGCAGTGTCGGCTTCCCGGAGCGCGGCCCGCTTGGTCCAGCACCGGACCGTCGCATCGAACCCGGGCCCGGACACGACCACGCGCCACGGCGCCCACCGGAACCCGGACGTCGTCGACGACCGCTCCGTCACGGCGCTCACGGTGCGATCACCGAGGGCACGACGACGAGGACGACGGCCAGGAGCACGACCGTGACGATAGCGGCCAGGCGTGGCGGCGCCCAGAGGAGGACCGTGCCGTAGAGGCCGGCGGCGGCGATGGTGGCGAGGACGGGGAACATGGGGGCTACTGGTGCCTTTCTGTGTCTCACAACTCCCGTGGGACAGGGTGTGGGTCACGGGGTGCGGGTGCGGTTGGTGCAGCCTTCGGGGCCGTCAACGTGGGGGTTGCAGTCGCCTCCGGTCTCGCCACAGTGGGGGCATGGCTGGCAGACGATGCAGAGCCCGGAGGCGGGGTCGGTCTCGTAGGTGGTGTCGCCGCAGCAGGTGCAGGGGGTCATGTGGTGCGGGGGGCGTTGTGGAGGAGCGTGAGCAGGTCGACGGCGTGCTGGTAGGTGCAGTTGCGGAGGGGGCGGACGTGCCAGCCGGCGGTGCGGAGCACTTCGTGAACGGCTGCACGAGCGACGGGGGAGGCGGGGAGTTGTGGCATGGGGTGGGAGGCGAACTGGCGGGCCAGGGTGCGGAGGTAGCTCGCCGGGTCCAGTGGGGTCATGGTGTCGGGTGGGGCCAGAGGAGTCGCATGGCGTCGCTGACGTGTTCGGTGGGGTCGAGGCCGGGGTGGCGTTGGTGCCATTCGTCGGGCCACATGGCCCACAGGAGGTCGTTTGCGTCGGCGAGGAGGTGGCCGTAGTCGTCGTCCCAGGGGCTCGCTCCTTGGCAGGGGTGGTCGCCGAGGTCGAGGATCTGATTGACCATGGCGTGCAGAACCTCGGAAGGGGCCACGGTGGTCCTGGGGTCTTGGGTGTGGTCGTCGGTTTCGGCCGGCGGGTCTGGGCGGAGCCGGCCCCACAAGGTGATCGGGACGGTGTCGCGTCGGGGGACGTCCACCCAGCCTTCGCCGAGACAGGTCGGGCAGGCTTCCTCCCGCGCTCGCAGGCAGGTGCACGGGTCGCCGGGGTCCCGCATGAAGTTGAAGGTGAGGGTCCGGTTGCAGTGTCGGCACGACGAGGAGCCGCCCTCCGCTCGAGTGGACGGGGTCTTGGGGCGGCCGTGGCAGGCTGGGCACACGTAGCGGGCAGCGAGGCGGTCAGCCACGGCGCCACCACCGCTCCCGAGGGTTCGGGTCCTCGCCGTGGGGTTCCCACTCGGGGGTGGGCTGCCGGGTGAACCAGGCCCACACGATGCTGCGGAACCGGGGCGGCCGGTAGAACGGGATCTCGGCGACGGGCACCCACGAGAGCACGGGGCGGACCTCGTACTCGCCGGGGTCGTACATGTGGCGCACCCTGGTGTGGGCCTCGTCCTCGTTGAGCCAGCCGCCCTCCATGAACGTGTCGTCGTCCCTGTAGATGGCGTACGTGGTGATCTGGGTCTGGGTTGGGGTGGGCATCAGGGCTCCTCGGGGTGGGTGCTGGTGGGGGAGTGCAGTGGGCACGTCGGGGTGTCGAGGTGGCGTTCCTCCGGGTCGACGTCGACGCCGAGGCCGTAGACGGGGCAGGTGCAGTCGCCGTGCACGGGGCACCAGGCGGCGGCCAGGCCCGTGCACGTCTGGACCGGCTGGCGTCTCCAGGTTCGTTCGACCGACCCGTTGAGGTCAGCCTTGCGCCAGTGGTGGAACTGCCACGAGTGGCCCTCCGGGAGCTGGCACACCACCTCGGCGATGACAGCGCCGTCGGCCGTGGTGCCCTGTAGCTGCGGGTGCAAGGCGCCGCACGGAGGCAGGTCCTCGAGGACCACGTCACCGATGTCGCCGTACTCGTTGTAGTGCCGGACCGTGCACTCCTGGTGGGTGCGGAGGAACTGCTCGAGACCGTGCTGCAGCGGCGACCCGTTCTGGCCGATGACCTCCCAGCCGGGGCCGGGGTCGTCCAACAAGGCGCCAGCGGCGAGGAGGAGCTGCCGGTTGCGCCACACCCAGGCCATCGCCTCGTCGTGACGGACCCCGGACTCCCAGTAGCCGGCGCTGTGCTCCACGCACCAGAGACCGACGCTCGTGCCCATCAGGCGGCGCTCGTGGTGGTGTGGGGGCTGGTCATGGGGTGCTCCTGGGGGGGGTTCATGGTGGTGCGGGCGACGTCGAGGTCGCGGGCGAGGTGGGTGAGGCGGGCTTCGCAGGCACGGCAGAGGCGGTGCCCGACGGGGAGGTCCTCCGGGCCGACCTCGACCCGGATCGGGGCGGTGCCGTGGGTCCACACCGGTTCGCCGTCCTCCCAGTGCACCGTGACCGGGTGCGCCAGGGAGGAGCACCACGAGTCCCAGTTGGTGCCGGCGAACGTGAGGACATGCACCACCGACGAGCGAGGCAGGAACGCGAAGAACGTCACAGGCGTCGCCGTTCGTCGCGGCGGCCGAGGGCGTACGCCTCCTGAGCGACCTGATGAACGACACCGGGTCCCGGGCCCGTGGGGCCGTGGAACGAACCCGGGCCGCTGTCGTTGACCACGATCTGCACGGTGGCCCCCGGGGCGGTGCGCTTCCGGTAGTCGACGAGCGCCGCCTCCAGGGCCTCGAGGTTCCCGGTCGTGCGAGCCGCGAGGTACCGGTCCAGAGCGGAGAGGAGCCCGGCGTCGGTGCGGGTCATGCGCTGCCCCCAGCCCATCAGGGACCCTCCCGGTTGTCGCCACGCACGGCGGCAGCCGTGTCCGGGTGGAGGTACTCGAACCGGCGGTCCTCGAGCCAGTCCGCCAGACGGGCCAGGACCCGGTGATCCGAGGGCTGGAAGATCACGCCCAGAGACCACACCGGATCCGAGTTGCCGTTGCCCCACGACAGACCGAGCCCGTAGTTCTCGTCGTCCGCCCACGACACCAGGTGCAGCCGGTTGACCGGCCACCACGCGCCATGCGCCCAGAACTTCACGTCGGCCACTCCTCGCCGTCGAGGCGGCCGGGCACGCGGCCCACCGGGCGGATCGGGCCGGTCTCGTCGGCGCCGGCATCGGCCGACTGCAGCTGGCAGTCGATCGGGAGGCCCGTCACCCGCGTGCCCCAGATGGACAGGGCCACGTTGAGGCGGCCGATGTCGACCACCGAGGCGAACAGGTCGAACGTGTCGGTCGGGACGATCACGCGCACGTCGACGTCCCGGTAGTCCGGGCGCAGCAGGCACGAGCCGACGAGGTACGCCGTGTGGTCGAACATGAGCCGGAGCTCCGCGCCCCACATGTCGAGCACCCGGACGTCGGCCAACTGCAGGAACGTGGCCCGGGGCGGAGCCGCCGGGGCTTCGCCGGCGATGCGGGCCCACACGATGCCGTCCACCTCGAGGACCTGCCCCGTGTCGAGCTCCACGACCATGGCCATGTCGTCGAACGGCTCCGACCGGTCCGCCGACACGATCAGGCCACCCGGGCCGTCCGGTGCTGCGATGTCGTCGTACACGCGGCGGGCGAGGTACCGGTCGCCGACGGTGAGCGCCGTCGCCGGCACCGCGACCGGCCGCGTGTAGACCGAGGCGGTCACAGGGTGAGGCGGGTCCACGCCTCCGCACCATCGACGTCACGGGTGACCTCGAGCATGCGCTCCTCGTTGTCCGGGTCCTGCACCATCCAGACGTGCCGGACCTTCCCGACCAGGGCGTCAGCGTGACCGCGCTGGTCGACCTCCGGGAGCGGCTGGGTGCGGGGCCCGGAGTAGTCGGTGAGCAGCTCGGCGGCCTCCTCCGGGCCGAGGCAGACCGTCTGCTCGAGCACCGCGCCGAGCACCATGGCCGGCGCCGACACGTGGCCCTTCGCCCACCACGTGTCGCCGTCCTCGTTCGACAGCACCATCGGCACCGACTCAGGGGCCGGCGGACGGAGACCGAGCGCCTGCTCGAGCAGGAACCGGATCGACTGCGTCAGCGTGCGGCCGTTGGTGGCGGCGTTCTCCTCGAGCTGGGTTCGGAGAGACCCTTCGACCCGGACCGGGAGCTGCCGGAACCCTTCCGGCTTGGGGAGCATCGAGTAGCCGCAGGCGCGGCACTCGTGGTGGTGTGGGTCCTCGGTACAGACCACGTCGCCGGAGCCACACTCCGGGCACGAGATGGTGCCGGCCATCACCGGCCACCCCTCGGGTCAGCGGCGCGCGCCGAGGCCACCGCGGCACCCAGGCGGTCGCCGGCCCGGTCGCTGTCGACCATGGCCGCCTCGATCTCGTGGAGGCGGTCGAGCTCGGTGAGCAGCCAGGTGGCCTCTGCTGGATGCCAGGCTTGGGCGAGCACGGCGGCGAGGTCGTCGCCGGGGGTGGGGGTGGGGTCGGTCATGGGGTGAGCGCTCCTGCAGGTGGCGGGTCGGGATCGTGGGCGGTGGTGTCGATGACGTCGCCGTGGTGGTGGATGGCCACGTCGAGGTCCAGGTCGTCGTCGGCGGAGGCCGGCGGAGGCGGAGGGTTGTCGAACTCGGACCAGTCGAACTGGCCAGCCCGGGCGGCCTGGTTGGCGCCGGGGGCATGGGTGCGGAACGAACGGGTGCGGCCCTGGTCGACGGCGATGCGACGGTGCACCTCGTCGAGCCCGAGGGCGGCTTCTTCGGTGAGCCGGGCGTGCAGCCCCTCGTCCATCTGGCGCATCATGTCGGCCACCGCGTCACCGAACCGGGGGAGCCCGGGGCGGGTCGGGTGGTCGTCGGCGGCGCCGGCGGGGACGGGGGGCTGCGCGGTCACGGTGCGTCGCGGACGGTGCCGTCCTCGATGACGATGCCGACCTGCCCGGACACGTCGACCTGCTCGACCCACACCTGGTACCCGCGGTCGGAGGCCATGCCGGAGATCATCGCCAGCGACTCCGGATCGAGGAGCGACCCGTCGGTGATGCGGATGATGCGGATGGCCGGGTTCGCGGCCATGGCCATGGCGACCGACACCCGGAGCTGCTCGGCGGAGGAGCAGTCCTTGAGCGGCACCAGGACCCCGTCGCCCCGGGCATCGAACAGGACCCCGTCCTCGTTGAAGCGCAGCCCGGGGAGCGGCATGTCGGCGGCGGCGATGGCGGTGTCGCGGGTGGCGTCCATCTCGTCGAGTCGGGCGGTGAGCGTGGCGAACTCGGTGCGGAGATCCTTCGCCTCGGCCGACAGGCGCCGGAAGTCGGCGGCGGCGCGGACGGCCTGGTTGAGCTGCTCGGCCTCGGTGACGCGGGCGGTGATGGCGGCCACGTCGGGGCGCTCGGAGCGGGCCAGGTCGCCCAGAGCGGCGTCGGCGGCGCCCTCCAGGCGGCCGGCCTCGGCGAGCTGCTCGGCGGAGATGCGCTCGTGCTCCGCCCGGAGGTCGGCGATGCGCTGCTCGAGCGCCTCGGTGGCGGCGGCCTGTGCCTCGCGGAGCTGCGCGGCCCGGGCGTTCATGCGATCGACCTCGGCCTGCAGACCGTCGAGCCGGGTGGCCTCCGCCTGCGCGGTGGTCCACTCCTGGGTGAGTCCGACGATCGACACCTCCTCGGTGGGCAGCTCCGGGTCCGGGGCCGGCAGGGGCTCGAGGCGGGCCTCGGTGGCGCGGGCGTCGCGGCCGACCTCGGTGCGCTTGGAGAACACGCGCTCGCGCTCGGCGACGTGGGCGGTCCAGTCGAACTCGCCGAGGTCGAGCAGGGCGGCCAGCTCGTTGGCCTGGGTGCGGGCGTCCTTGCCGGCGTAGGCCAGCGGGTCGAACGAGAGCCGGCCGAGCATCGAGTCGAGCAGGGCCTGCGGGGCCTTGAAGGTGGTGCCTTCGGCGTTGACGACGGTGAGGGTACCGGCGTGGGCGCCGCCGCGGGTCCAGGTGCGGGTGACGATGATGTCGCCCAGGTCGAGGCGAACCTCGGCGGTGGTCTCGCCGTCGCGGATCGGGTGGGCCACGTCCTTGGCGGCGGCGCGGCCACCGAGGGCGAGCCAGATGGCCTCGAGGACGCTGGACTTGCCGGCCCCGTTGGCGCCGGTGACGAGCACGACGGGCTCGCCGGCGGCCGGGGTGATGTCGACGGCGCGGACGCCCATCACGTTGCGGGCGGTGAGGTTGAGGACGCGCAAGCTGGTCGGCTCGTCGTCGGGGGTGGGGGTGCTCATGGGGGTGGGGGTGCTCCTGCGGTTGGGGCTGGGTGGACGGTGGACGGGCCCGAGGGCCCGGCCGGGAGGGAAGGGGGGCGGCCGGGTGGGGGGCCGTCAGCCGGCCAGGCGGGCCGGGATCGGGAAGCCTTGCCGGCGGGCGGAGGCGACGACGCGGGCGGTGAGCTGGTCCTGGAGGGTGCGAACCTCGGCCAGCTCGGAGCGGAGGGCGGTGGCCGTCTCGTTGTAGGCGGCGGCCTCGTCGGCCCAGCGGGCGACGAGAGCGGGATCGGTGGCCTCCTCGGCCATGTAGGTGTAGGCGGTGGCGCAGTCGCTGGCCTGCTCGAGAGCGGCCCCGATGCGGGCGGCCAGCGAGCGAAGCTCGGCGGCCTCCACGGCGGGAGGGCGGACGGTGGGGGTGGCGGTGGAAGGCATGTGCCTACTGTAGCACCTGGGCCGACAGTGACACAAGGGCGATCATCGAGGGCACTGGTGGCCGCTGGAGGTCCCCCAGTCGGGGCGGGGCCCGAGACAGAACGGGCACGTCGAGGAACGCACCTCGGCGGTCCACGCCGCGGCCTCGTCGTCGGTCTGCGGGTTCTGGCCCATCAGCTCCTGGTCGATGCGGTAGGCGGCGATGTGCTCCTGCCGGTGCGCTTCGGCGGCGGCCTCGGCGTCCTCCTGTGACCAGGCGAGGGAGGCCAGCAGGTCCAGCTCGACCGAGTCGTCGCCGGCCCCGTCGACCCCGGCCTCGAACACCTCGCGCTTGCGCTCGAGCATCGCCCACCACGGGACGTCGATCGTGTTCTCGGCGAGGAGCATCGTGGCCATGGCGCCGTGCGGGTCGTTGACCCGGCCCAGGCAGCGACCGAACGCTTGGTCGTAGTCGCCCCACGTCCAGGCGTGCTCGACGAACAGCATGTCCTCGGCGGCGGTGAGGGTGTGGCCCACTCCGCCGAGGAGGCCGAGCACCGCGACCCGACAGCCCGGGTCGTTCTGGAACGCGTCCACGACCGACTGGGGGTCCTGCTGGCGGCCGTCGAGCGGGCGGACCCCGAACCGTGCGGCCAGCGCGTCGATCACCTCGTGGTGGTGGGCGAACACGATCAGCTTGCGGTCCGTGGCGTCCAGGTGGGTCTGGACCTCCTCGATCGCGAGCGGGATCTTCGCTCGAGCGACCAGCTTGCGGAGCGTGCCGATCTGCACGAACGTGCGGCCCGGGACGGTCTGGAAGTAGCGGCGCACGAACGCGGCCGTCGGGTGGCGGCCCTCGGCCTTGGCGGCGGCGCCGGCCTGCGCGGCCAGGTACCTGCACACCTCGGCCTCGGCGCGCCGGTACTCGACGAGGTCGTCGTCGGGGAGGTCGACGAACCGGGGCAGCACCTCGAGCGGGATGTCGGCGTCGATGTAGTCGCGGCGCCGGCGACGGAGCATGCACGTGTCGGCCAGCAGGGCCTGCAGGGCGGCGGCGCGCTCCGGGTCACCGGAGCAGTACCGGTCGACGAGGCGTTGCTCGCCGCCGAGCTGCGGGATCCGGTTGAGCAGGGCCAGCTGCGTCATGAAGTCGGCGGGCCCGTTCTTGTTCGGGGTGGCGGTGAGGTCGAGGATCATGCCGTCGTGCGGGATGGCCCGGGCGAGGCGGTGCAGGGCCCGGGTCCACGTGACGGCGTAGGAGAGCACCGTGGCGTTCCGTGAGACGACGTGCCGGACCGGACCGGTGCACACGGAGCGGACCATCGGCGCCCAGCACGTGGGGCACACCTCGGTGCGCTTCCTCGACTTGACCAGGTGGCCCTCGTCGTACACGAGGCCCCGGAGCTCGAGGGTCTGCCATGCGGCCAGCTCCGGGAGGATCGCGGGGTACCCGGCGATGTAGACGTCGTGGCCAGGACGGGGGCGGCCGAGCATCGGGGTGACGCCCATGGCCCTCAGCGTGGCGATCACGACCTGCGGGGTCGACCGGGGGAGCACCACGGCGGTGCGCCGACCGGGGGTCGCTGCGGTGACCTCACGGGCCCAGTTGGTGCGCAGCTTCGCCGGGGCGACGACGAGCGCCGGGTACGCGTCGGCGGCGTCGAGGGTGGCGGCGGCCATGTACGTCTTGCCGGCGCCCGGTTCGTCGGCGATCAGCGTGCCCCGGCACGGGAGCTCGGGCGGGCCCCGGTGCTCGAGCGCGAACTCGATCGCCTCCTGTTGGTGGGGGCGGAGCTCCCGGGTTGGGGCCATCAGACGTGGACGTCGGCCGCCGACCGGGCCCGGGCCTTGGAGCGGTGCTTGCGGTACTCGACGCAGTCGTTGTACGCCTGCCCGGCGACGTCGATCATGTCGTCGTTGAGGCCACGGGGGAACGTGCGGGCTTCCTCAATGAACACCGACCACCAGGGCGCGGGGATCGGGTTGCCCTCGGCGTCGATGCCACGGCCGACGAGGTACACGTTCCCGGCCTGCTGCTGCGAGGCGAGGGGCTCGGCGTTGAGCTCCTTCGAGCCGGAGGTGGTCTTGCCCTCGGCGGTGAACCCGGCAAACACGTCGCGCACGTACTGGTCGGCGACGGTCTTGCCGGCCGAGCCGGGCTCCTGCTCGATGCGGAGCTTCGGGCGCATGGCCGGCCGCCAGCCCGTGTTGCCGTCGCGGTCCGCTTCGGCCTCGGACCGGAAGAACTCCCGGACCTTCTGGCCACCGATCGAACCGGGCCGGCGGGCGACGTCGACGATGTACGTGGAGCCGTCGGGGGCCAGGGCCACGAGCGCTGTGGCCGCGAAGTCGGTGCCACCGTCGGCGAGGTCGAACCGGCGCGCGCAGAGCTTCGCGGCCTCGGCCGGCAGGGCGCCGATCTTCTTCCACGCCTGCGCCTTGAACAGATCGCCCTCTCGTGCGGTCGGGCGCTGCTGGTAGTTGGCCTCCCAGGCGAGGGGCCCGACCGATGCCTTGGTGCGGGCCAGGGTGCGGACGCCCCAGCGTTGCGGCCAGAGCGGCTCGCCGTAGGCCCGGCCGATCGGGTCGCGCCACTCGGCGAGGTCCTCCACGAGCTCACCCGGTGCGGGCTCCGCGATCGCGGGGAGCCGGATCCGCTCCCACTGGTCGGCCGCCGGGTCGTCCAGCGACGCGAGCAGGAGCCGGCCGGCGAGGTCGTCCTCGTGCCAGCGCGACATGACGAGGATGATCTTGCCGCCGGGCTCGAGACGGGAGCGCAGCGTCTCGGTGTACCACTCCCACAGCTCGTCGCGCTGGTGCAGCGAGTGCGCGGCCTTGGCGTCCTTCACCGGGTCGTCGATGACGATGAGGTCACCACCACCACCGGTGATCTGGCCGCCCGTGGTCGACGCCGTGAACGTGCCACCGGAGCCGGCGAGCTCCCACTGGATGACCGACCGGTTCTCCCTCGAGACCTCCACGTCGAACAGGTCGGGCCCGAACTCGGTGAGGATCCGTCGGGCGCGGCGGGAGTGCTTCTTCACCAGCCGGTCGGCGTAGCTGTTGAGCATGACGTGCTTCTCGGGCCACGTGCCCTTGTGCCAGGCCGTCACGTACGACGAGACGTAGTCCGACTTGCCGTGGCGCACCGGGAGCTCGACGAGCACGAACCGCGACTGCGGGGAAAGGAGCACCTCGGTGAGCTTCTCGTTGAGGTACTGCAGGTGCAGCGGGTAGACCCACTGGAGGCCGGAGGCACGCTTGGACACGCGCACGGCGAGGTGTGCCGGCGTGATGGGTGCGGTGGCGAACCGGGAGGTGTCGACCCGGGCGAGGTCCTCGCGGTCCCGGGCCGCGCCGGCGCCGAGCAGCACGCCGCCCGACATCGGCGCGGCCATCGTCAGGGTCCGTCGAGGTCGAGTGCCTCGTCGGCTCCGTCGTCGTCCACCGGCTGGTGGATCGGCAGGTCGGCCTCGTCGCCGTCGCCGTCGCCGAGCCCGGGGAAGTCCGATCCCTCCGGGTCTGCGCCTTCGTCGAGCGAGGAGGGCGCCACCTTGGCCAGCAGGGCCTGCGCCAGAGCGAGGGCCTCCGGGTCATCGCGCACGGCCTCGGCCAGCTTCGTGTCGGTGACGACCACGGCCTGCAGCGGGCCGCCGCCGGCGCCGACGATCTCCGTGGACTCGCGCCACCGGTCGGACCAGCGGCGCTGCAGGAGATCGCGAGCGGCCTGCCAGTTCTTCGGGGCCGCGTTGGACCACAGGGTGACGAGGCGCACCTCGCCCTCGGCCTCGGCGCGGGCCAGCTCGTCGACGAGCTCCACCAGCAGGACCTCGTGCTCGGGCCAGCCGGCGCCGCGCAGCACCTGACCGATCGGGTTCGGGAGCTTGGCCAGCTCCTGCTGCCGGGCCCGGTCGTCGAGGTCGTCCTCGACGCCGAGCAGGGCCAGCTCCTCCGCTTCGTGCACGTCCTCCGGGTCGACCAGCCCGGTGGAGATCGCTCGCTCGAGCAGCTCCGTTCCGAGCGCGAGGTACCGGTAGAACGTCGACCGTCCGATGCCGGCGGCCTGCGCGGCGACGTAGTCGAAGTTCCCGGCGCGCACGGCGTTGACGATGCGCTTCTTGCGCGACGCGGTCAGCTTCCACGCGGGGCCGCCCCGGGCGTCAGGGGTGCGGGTGCCGCGGGGGCTCATGCCAGGTCCGCTGGGTCGTCTGGTCGTTCCACCGTGACCTCCTCGATGGTGCCACCGGCGGCGGCCACCTCGTCCTTGAGCACCGGGTACCAGGATGGCGAGTAGGCCCACCGGTCGATGCCCTTGGCGGTGAACACGCCGTCCTGCAGGAGCAGGTCGACCTCGGTGGAGTCGGCGCCGATCTCGTCGGCGAGGCGCTCCCGGGTCCAGCCGTGGTCGTTGATGATCGAGTGCGCCAGGGCGGCCATCTCGAGTGCGCCGTGCGAGCCCTTCGCCCGGTTGATGCGGACGGTGATGGCCATGGCGGTGGCCGTGTCGACCTTCAACCACGCGACGGGGACGAGGCCGTTCCACCGGGCCCGGCACGCCTTGGAGTCCTGGGAGAGCCGCCACCGATGGAAGCCGTCAACGATCAGGTGCCGGGGTTCCACCAGGAGGTTTGCGTGGGAGGTCGAGGACCTTGTTGCGTCGGTACCGCACGGAGTCAGGGGTACGGCCCAGCACGGTGGCGAGGGCAGCGTCGGGCTCGCGCCATCGCTCCCGGAGCAGTTGATCCTCAGCACGGGTCCACCGTCCTCGAGCTGCAGCTCCCACCATGTCGAGGAACTCGTCGGCTCGGCCTCGCTTGACGCGCAGGTAGGGCAGACAAGCTCGTAGGACGAACCCGATTTCCATGCGGCGGTCGACGTACCAGTGCCAGCACTCTCCGAACGCTGTGTCGCCTCGTTGCCATCGTCCGCATCCCCAGAGCTCGGCGACGAATCGGACGAGGTTCCCGGCGCGCTCGTTGTTGATGCCGCCTTGGCTGATGGAGAGCCGGGGTCGCTTGCCGTCGACGTAGAGGCATCCTTCGCCGTCGATGAGGCCAGCGGTGTACCCGATCCACCCTTCGGTCGGGAGGCGAGGATCATGCTGCGAATGACCGGAGGACATGAGGCCAACGGTACACGGGAATCACCACAGGGCATGGTGATCTCTTGGCTGTTCGACGCGGCGAGGATCGGCTGGATCCGGGCCATGGCCGCCTGCAGGACGTTGACCCCGTCGACGTGGTGCTTCACATAGTCGGCGCTGGAGCGGCGGGGGCTCATGGCGTCTCACCAAAGACCCAGGCGTCGACCTCGGCGGGCCGGGGCACGTCCGGCTCGAGGTACAGGTTGAACCCGAGCGTGATGCGGTGGCCGTCGGCGATCCGTTCGACGCCGTGCCAGGCGTGCCCGCCGCGGACGAGCACGAGGTCGCCGGCGGCCGGGTGGTGGCGCTCCACGTGCGGTGGCGCGGTGTGGTCGGTGAGGTCGACCGCGACGATGTCGCCGCCGGCGAAGTCCCGGCCGCCGGTCAGGTAGGCGAGCACGGCGATGGGGTTGGTGTCGAGGTGCCACCCCTGGTAATCGCCGGGCCCGAACACCTTGGCGGTGCACGCGGACCGGAAGTGCGGGGAGGCGTACACGGGGACCCCGAGCCGGCGCTCCGCGATCTGGCGGCCGTGCTCGGCCAGGTCGGCGACGAACGCCGGGCCGAGCGCGGTCTCGGCGAGGTTGCGGTCGCCGATGGCGTACCGGTACGCGCCGTAGTCGCCGCCGGTGTCCTCGTGGCCACCGGTCCGGTCGACGCGGTTCATGGCGTCCCAGCGGCTGAGGACCGCTGCCGCGCAGCGGGCCGCGTCCTCGTGGGGGAGCCGGTCGAGACGCTCGAGGATGCTCACGGGCGGGATACCTCCGGTGGGGTGGGGGAAGGGCTCTGGCGGGAGCTGAGGCGGTGATCCGGTCACGTCAGGCCGACGGCGGCGAGCACGTACGCCTTGAGACCGCCGGGCCCGTCTGCGTGCCGGTTGTACCAGTCGTCGTACGCCGGCCACTCGCAGCGGAGGGAGAGCCGGCAGTCGACCTCCTCGCTCTCGTCGACGAACAGGATCGCGGCCTTGCCCTTGCGGGCCGGGTCCTGCCGGTTGATCTGCGCCTGCAGGTCGTCGAGGTCCTCGAGAGCGAACCCGGTGCCGTCGAGGTCGGGGAGCTCCTGCAGGGAGGCGAGGAGCGTGTCGAGGTCGTAGCTGCCCTTGTCGGCCAGGCGGTTGTCGACGAGCACGATGCGGGCCTCGGCGTCCTCGTCGACGTCGACCCAGGTGACGAGCACGCGCTCCCAGCCGAGCGACCGAGCGGCGTACAGGGTGTGCGTGCCGGCCAGGACGTGCATCGTGCGCTTCGACACGACGATCGGCCGGTACTGGCCGTTGGCCACCAGGGACTGGGCGATCGCGCCGACGTCGCCCTGCCGCGGGTTGGACGGGTGCGGCTTGAGGTCAGCGACGAGAGCGGTCTCGCCGTTGGCGACGATCAGGTCCTCCTCGGATCCGACCGGGGCAACGGCGCTGGTGCCGGTGGTGCCGGCGAGCTTGGCGTTGGCGGCCGGCCAGTCGAGCGCGACCTGGAGGGCCAGCAGGCCGGCCTTGCCCTTGAAGCGCTCCTTGAAGTCGGCGAGCGCGCCGAGGTCGAGGCCGGCGGTGAAGTCCGGTGCGCGGACGTAGGCGACGGGGTCGGAGGGCGCCTTCTCGGCCGCGCCACCACCACCGAGCCCGGGCCCGGGCGGATCTTCGCCGAGGCGCAGAGGCTGTTCGGCGTCGGCGAGCAGGTCGGCCAGGTCGGGGTCGGTCCAGCCGGTGCCCTCGAGTCCGATGTCGGTGGCCTGCACCTCGACAAGCAGGTCGGCGAGGGCGAAGTCGTCGTAGGTGGCGAGGTCGCTGTGCCGGTTGTCGGCGAGCAGGATCCGCATGGCCTCCTGGTCGTCGACATCCACGAACGAGGCGGCGATCTCGGTCCAGCCGAGGCGCAGCGCTGCGGCGTAGGTGTGGTTCCCGGCGAGGATCGTCCGGTCACCGGTGCGGCAGATGATCGGCTTGTATTGGCCGTTCGTCTCGAGCGACTTGGCGATGGCGGCGACGTCGCCGCGGCGGGGGTTCGTCGGGTGCGGGGTGACCGAGTCGATCGGGACCGCGTACTGCTTGAGGGTGGAGTGGATGCCGTGGGTCACGCTTCGCACTGTAGTCGGACGTGACACGGTGACGGGCGGAGCGCGAGGCCCCGCCCGTCGTGGTGTGGTCCTGGTCAGTCCGGGCAGCGGCGGGGTACGACCTCGGCGGCGTGCTCGTCGAGCATGGCGACGTACGGGGGGGGCCCAGTCGGGAGCCGAGCCGGCGGCGACGAGGGCCCGGAGCTGCCGGAGGCCGATGCGCTCCATGGGGAGGAGGCGGGCCCAGGCGGGCGCGGGGCGGGCCCCGAACAGCACCTGGCCGGCGTCGAGGTCGATCTGCTCGAGGAGGCGGGCCCAGCGGCCGGGGTTGTGGAACCGGACGTGGAGGGCCATGTGGCAGCGCTGGCAGATTTCCCGGTAGGCCCAGGGTTCGTCGTAGTCCTCGTTGTGGGCTTGGACGTTGCGGGTGGCGGTGCAGAGTTCGCAGCGGGAGGGGCGGGCGACGAGGCCGGACCGGAACGCTCCGTAGACCATGCGGCCCACCTCGCCCCGGAGCTCCGCCGAGAACCCGTTGTAGGGGTTGCTAGTCATGTGCCAACCGTAGCACAAAAGACGTCAGTAGGGGAAGGGTTCACGGGGTCATCCGATCTGGGAAGCGGGGGCGGGTGCGGGACACGTCGAGGGTGAGCTGCGGCGACCGGTTGCCGGACGGCCGAGGCGACAGCGTCCAGCCGCGCTCGAGGTAGAACCGCGGGTTGATGGCGAACACGTCGAGCCGGACCACGCCGCGGTGGGCGGCGGCCAGGGCGATGGCGAAGTCGGTCATGTAAGCCCCGAGCCCGGTGCCGCGGTGCGCCGGGTCGAGCCAGACGGCCCGGATCCGGGCGTAGCGCTGGCGGGTGCCGTAGCGGTGGACGCCGACGACGCCGACCCGGTGGCCGGCGTCGGTGGCGACGACCCACTCGCAGCCGTCCAGCTCGTTCACCTTGATGCCGTCCCGGGCCGCGGGGGCCACGAGGTCGGCGGGGAAGGGGGACAGGGTTACCTCAGCCACGGTGGCCTCCTCGGTTGTCGTGGTCACGCCAGGCGGCGACGGCGGCCACCATGGCATCCCGGTCGGGGTCGTCGGCGGGAACGTGCTCGAGGGCGACGGCGAGCAGCTCGACCAGCTTGCGGCCACCGGGCCGCTTGGCCGGCTTGACCACCTCGGCCACGTACTCCTCGATGGTGAACCCGAACCCGGTCTGCGCTTCGGCCGCCTGCTCGTTACGGAGGCGCTGCACCAGCGCTTCCCACCCCTCACGGGTGAGGTTGTCGGTGGTCATGTGGACCCGGCAGGCGATGCGCTGGCGGTCGACGTCGAGCCCGACGAGGCGCCGAGCGGAGGAGGGCCACATACCGGCGGTGCGGATCATGTCGTGGACCATGTCGTCCAGGTCGAGGAGGTCGAGGAGGTCGAGCCGGCCCCGGATGACGTTGGCGGTCTTGCCGGTCTGAGCGGCCAGCTCGTCGACCGAGTAGCCGAAGCGCTCCATCCGGGAGCGGTAGGCGCGGGCCTCGTCGATGACGTCGAGGTCGACCCGGTTCACGTTTTCGAGGAGCATGACGGCGGCGGCCCGCTCGTCGGTGGCCTCCTCGACGATGGCCCGGATGGTGGTGGCGCCGATCAGCTGGTGGGCCCGCCAGCGGCGTTCGCCGGCGACCAGCCAGTAGCCGGCGCCGTCGGGTCGGGGGCGGACCGTGATGGGCTGGGCCAGGCCGTGCTCGGCGATCGAGGCGGCCAGCTCGGCGAGGGCGGAGTCACCGAAGGTGGTGCGGTCGTTGCACTCCGGGGCGATGGCGGCGACCGGGAGGTCGACCACGTAGCCGGACGGGGCGGGGGTGGTGGTGGCTTCTGGCATGCCACCACTGTAGCACACTCACCGTCAGTTGCAACCGGGCCGCTGGTGCGCGGCCAGAGCGGCCAGCATCTCCACCGCCATCGACTCGTCGGTCGCTCCCTCCGGCGGTTCGCCCACGAAGTACCGGTAGAGCACGTCCTCGTCACCGGGCTCGCCGGCCCGACGGCGCAGCCGGTCGATCGCCGCCAGCACCTCCGGTGGAGTGTCCGATCTGCGCAGTGCCACCTACCGGCCCCAGGCGCGGCGCACCACGACGACCACGACCGCCGCCAGCACCGCTCCTGCGAGGCTCCACGCGCCGCCGGCAACCGCCGGCAGTCCGCACCGAGGCGAGTCGATCGAGGCGCTCACGCGGGCGTCCAGAGGCGCGGGCCGTTGGCCAGGCGTAGCACCACGTCTCCATGACAGGGCTCGTCGAGGGCGCACCAGCAGTAGATGTCGTGGCCCCGCAGCTCCTCGAGCGCGCCCCGCATCTCGTCGTAGTACGGGTCGTCAGCCGTGAGGCACGCGACGAGCTCGTCCTCGTACATGGCCACGGCATGCTCGGCCGACAGCGACCTGCTCACGACGGACGTCGCCCAGCAACGCTCCCCCTGGCCGTACCGACCGACCCGGTGCTCGGTCTGGCAGCTGACCATCGCCTCGGCGTACTGGCCGACGACGAACGGGTTGGCCCACCGCGAGTGGGGGCGTGTCACCAGGATCCCACCGGGCGTCTTGCGCCAACCCTTGGTGCGGCGCAGCTGCAGCCGGCGGGGCGCGGTCATGCGAGCCACCGGAGGGCAGCGCCGTTGCAGAGCACGTGGAGCGTGTTGTCGGCGACGATCATCAGCCAGACGGTGAGCCAGGCCGGGCGGTCCTCGTCGTAGCCGGTGGCAGTGCACCGGGACCACGGCGGGGCGGTCGGGGCGAGCCGTCGACCGCCGGGCCCGATCATGCCGACCACCTCGGCTGGGCGTCGATCGCTGGGCTCGGACCGTTCAAGGCGCCACGGGCTCAGGAAGTTCTTGGCCCACACGACGTACCGGGCAAGGCGCCACCGGTCGATCACGAAGTGGGACACGACGATGGCCAGAATCGCCCAGAAACTGGTCGTGAGCAGGAGGAACGGCAGGACATAGGTGAGGACATGAGCGAGGGCCGCGACGGATCGGCGGACCTTCTCGGTGGCCATCCAGTCGGACTGCAGGAGGTAGTCGCCGACGGCGTGCGCGACGAGCTGGTCAGCGGTGAAGAACATCAGGGCTGGCCGGTTGCAGGCTCAGGGGCAGGCACCCGACGGGCCTCGAACAGGAGGGAGGGGTACTCATTGCACATCCTGGCCGACAGCCAGACGGCATCGTCGGGGGACCTCCGCCCCTCCCACCCGGTACGCACGTCCTCGCCGCGCACGATGTAGTGCCCTTCCGGGGGCACGTACACCGGGGGAGCATCAGGGTCGGGGGTGGGGGCAGTGGGTACAGGATCGGCCGATCCCGGCAGGGTGGCGTGCCACGCCTCGCGCCACCCGATCGCAGCGGGCTTCCACCCAGGCGAGAATCGATCGGCCTCATCCCAGTCGCCACCGCACGCGTTGGCGATCAGCCCCCACGCTCGGTAGAGCAGGTCATCCGGTGCCTCGTCGGCATCAGGGTCGGGGGTGGGGGTGAAGGACTCCCGGTGGTCGAAACACAAGGCGTCGGGCCATCCGCTGTCGGACTGCTCCTGCTTGCACCGCTCGCAACAGGTGGGGGGATCAGGCAGCGCGTCGATGAGGGCGAGCACGCCGTCGATGGCGGAGATCATCCACGAGTTCGTCCAGTTGTCGCGGTGCTCCTCCACCTCTCCGCGCAGCTTCGCCTTCCAGTCGGGGCCGGGAGCCTGGTTCGCTTCGGCCGCTCCGTACTCGGCGAGCGCGGAGCAGTAGGGGCCGGTGCCGAGCTCGTGCACGTCGGTGGAGCCGCAGTCGCACGGCCGCACGGCCGCGGCCGGCGGAGGGACCAGGTAGCGGATGCCACCGCGCGGGGCCTGCACCACGGGGAGCGGCAGCCTGACGACCGGCATGGGCCCACCGCCCCCGAGGCAGATGCGCAGCTCGAGCGCGGCCAGGTGGTACACGTAGGCGTTGGCTCGGGCCCGGCGCCGCTCCACGGTCTTGCGAGGGAGCGTGGGGATGAGGTTGTCCTGCGTCTGGGCGAACCGCTCCAGGAGGTCGGGGAGCAGGTCGGGCCAGGACACGGACCGCACTATGGTGGCCACGTTGTGCCAGGCATCAGCCTCGAGGTCAGCTCGGTGGCCGCGGAGGCGCCGTCCGTTCGTGCGATAGAGCTCGGCCCTCTCGCGAGCGGCGGTGACGTTGCCGTCCCACGAGAGGGTGAGCTCATCGGTCGTGCCGGGGATCTCGCGGGGCTTGAAGAACTCGTCCGATGGGCTGCAGAACCCTCCGGAGGAGACGACGGGGTCGGTGTGGTCGGTCATGGTGTGGGTCCTCCGGTGGTGGGGGTCGGGGTGGGGTCGATGCCGTAGGGGATCGACTGGACGAGCCGCCGGTACCAGCGCAGCTCGTCGAGGTGGAGGCGGGCGTCGGACAGGGCGCGGTGTTCTTTGCCGCCGGGCTGGGTGTGGACGAGGTCGGAGCGGCCGGCCAGCTCGCACTGGCGGCGGATGTGGCCGACGTCGTGGCTCCAGTAGGTGAGGGCCCGTTCGAGGGCCGGCATGTAGGCGTGCACGAACCGGGAGTCGAACGTGGCCACGCCGGAGCCGGCGCCGGCGACCGGCTTGGTCGAGCCCGTGCGCTGGCGGAGCCACTCGACGACGTGCACGTCGATGAACTCGATGGTCAGGTTGGACTGCCGCGCGGCGGTGTAGAGGCCGTTGTGCTCGTGCATCTCGCGGGCCATGGGCGGGACGTGCTCGTCCCACCAGGCGGGCCCACCGGGGAGGCTGGCCACGAGCTGGATCTCGTCGACGAGGTCCAGGGTGGCGGCGTCGACGAGGCAGGCGCCGATCTCGAGGATCACGTCCACGGCCGGGTCGAGGCCGGTGGTCTCGAGGTCGTACACGAACAGGTACCCGGGCTGGCCGTTGGGCGGCGGGGCCGGCCGGCCCGGGGGGAGCGTGTCGAGCGGCCGGAGGCGCCCGTAGCCCTGGGCGTGCTCGGCCATGGACAGGCCGTCGTTGCGGTAGTCCGGGGTCCCGTCGTCCGCGGCCAGGAGCTGCTCGAGGACTTCCTCGTCGTAGGTCGGGGGCATCATGCGGCTCCGGTGAAGTAGGGCACCTGCGACACGTCGAGGTGCTTCTGGGCTCGGGTCACGGCGACGTAGAGCAGGCGCTTCTCCTCGTCGCTGGGGTCCTTGGGCTCCGGCTCCGGGGCCCCGGGCTTGGCCTGCTGACCGAAGTCGTCGGCCAGCTGCACGACGTTCCACTCACGGCCCTTCGACTTGTGGGCGGTGGTGACGGTCAGCTCGGCGTTGAGCTCGTCGGGCATCTGCTTGAGGCCGGAGATGATCGCGGCCGGGGTGAACTTGTCGACGAGGTCGACCAGCAGCTGGAGCTCACCGCCGAGCTCGTCCTGTTCGACGTAGTCCTGGACTTCGCCCCAGGTCGTGAAGCACGACAGCTCGGGGTGCCAGCTCGAGCGGCCGGCCTGCAGGTCGGCGGCGCCCTCGGCGAACTTGATGACCTGGTCGGCGCCGCCGGCGAGGTACACCGACACGCCAGCGGCCTGGGCCTCGAGGCAGCGGGACACGGCGCCGGCGTTGGTGCGGCAGAGGACCGCGTCGGGGCGGGTGCCGTCGGGGATCTTCCCGACGACCGACTGGATCGAGGGCAGGCCCTTGATGCGGAGGTCGGCGTCGAGGTCGGTGAGCACCGTGTTGGCCACGGCGGCGACGTCAGGCCCGAACCGGAACGACTGGGTGAGGAACGATCGGAACCCGTCGGGCAGCTTCGACATGGCGTCAACGGCGCCGTTCCAGCCATAGATCGAGTTGTGGGTGACCACGCCGTCGGCCACGTAGGTTTCGTCGTCGGCCACGGCCAGCGAGTGGACGGTGCCCTCGTAGTGCCGGTGGCTGACGGTGATCGGGGCCCACCGCTTGGACGGGACCTGCTTGCCCTCGGCGTCCATGGCGCCCTCGATGGGGAGCATCATCATGCCGTCGACGAGGTTGCAGGCTGCGACGGTCCGGCACCGGCGGCGCCAGAGCGTGTCGCCGGCGTTGCAGAGCGGGTGCTCGATGAGCCGGCCGTGTGCCCGGAGCGCGAGCTCGGCGTTCGTGGCGTTGCTGCCGACCTTCGCCCAGACCCGGTCGAGCCGGTCCTGGTGCAGCGGGTTGACGGCCTTGAAGGTGAGCGTCGGGACTCCGTAGGTCCAGGCGGCGATCTGCTCGGCCTCGAGCGCTTCGACGTCGGTGTCGTGCTGGGAGAGCACCCATCCGGCGTCGGCTCCTTCGGCGGCCATCCGCATCGGGAGTCCGAACTGGCCGTCCTGGGTTTGGTAGGAGCCGGTCGTCTTGCCGATTCGGTAGTCGTTGCCGCGGCGCATCAGGTACACGAGGTACTTGCCTCGGAAGGCTGCGTCGACCCGGACCACGCAGCGGTGGTTTCCGGTGTAGCTCGAGCGGTGGCCGGCGACCTCGACGTCGACAAGGTTCCCGGAGTAGGGGCGGGCGGCGACGTCGGTGACGACCGAGCCCCGGCGCTTCAAGAACGACTTGGCCATCCCGAACGAGACGACGCGGTCACCGATCTTGATGTTCTCGATCGGCTCGTCGTGCCAAACCGACGGGGCCTTGCGGTGGCCGACCGTATCGACCACGGTCACCATCGTGCCGGTGGGCTGGCACTGCTGCGAGTCACCGACGAACACGAGCTGGGTGCGGGTCGCTTGGGCCTCGACGATCGCCAACATCACTTCGGAAACGTCTTGGGCCTCGTCGAACATGAGGAAGTCGCAGGCGATGGTTGGGTCGTTCAGCTGCCACTGCTTGAGGTAGCGGGCGGGGGAGTAGCGGAGCCGGCCGTTGATGTCGAGGGCGTCGGCCCACGCTTGCCGGAGCTTCGGCTCGAGCAGGGCCTGGAGGGCGTTGTTGTTGCCGTAGGTGCGGCGGCCGTCAGCGGCCGGGAGGTCGATGCCGTCGACGTAGGCGAAGTGCTGGCGGGTGGGCTCTGGGTCGGCGCTCTTGCAGAACTCGTCGAGGGCCCGCATCACCATGCCGGCGAGCTGCCCGGGCTGGAGGACCTTGCGCTGCGACCCGTAGGTGACGGTGAACGGGTCGATGCTCAGGATGCGGGCGATCTGGGCGGAGGTCATGCGGGGCGAGTCGAGCCGGTGGGCGTAGTCCTTGCCGGTGGCCCGGAACGCGAGCGAGTGGATCGTGCGGGCCGACACGTTGGACGGCATCTTGCGGTCGGCCTCGTCGACGATCGCCCGGTTGAAGGCGACGTACTGGCCTCGGCGGGTGGTGGAGCCGGCCATGAGCTGCAGGGTGCTGGTCTTGCCGGTGCCGGCGCCGGCCTCGACGGCGAGGTTCTCGCCGGTGGAGAACAGGTCCATGGCGCAGGCTTGCTCGTCGGTGGGGGTGAAGGTCACGGGGGTCCGATCAGAGGCCGAGGGCGGCGGTGAGGGCTGCGTCCTCGGCCTCGAGGGCGGCGAGGTGGGAGCGGGCGAAGTCGAGGCGGGCGAGCAGCTCGGGCGACGGGTCGGTGACGGCCAGGCCGGCGAGTTCAGCCACGGTACCGGTGGCGGCGTCGACGAGGATCTCGAGGGCGAGCCAGCGGGTCCGGGAGACGGGAGGGGCGAGGGTGGCGGTATCGGTCATGCCACCACTGTAGCACGTGGGGTGTCAGTTGCAAGATCAGTCGTCGTCCCCGTCGAACACCAGGTGCATCTGCTTCGCGAGAGCAGCTCTCGCCTCGGCCACGATCTGCGTGGGGTCGAACACCTCGAGGGGCGCCCGCCCGTCGTCAATGGCTCTGGTTGGTGGTTCTAGTTCGCCGGGTCCCTGACCCGGGGTGCCCCGGGTCTCTGACCCGACCCCCCCGGGTGCATGCCCCGGGGTCTGTCCACACCCCGGGGCACTGGCCCGGGGTCCGCCGGCGCCGTCCACAGGGTTCTCCCCAGGGTGTGGGGGGATCGTCGGGGGCCGGAGCAGCACGTACTGGTGGGCCTTGCCGCGCCGTGGCGTGAAGCTCACCCACCCGTAGCGGGCGAGCACGGTGACGGCCTCCCGGCAGGTGCGCTCGTCGGCGCCGGTGTACCTCGAGAGCAGCTCCGCGCCGGGCCGGGCCTTGCCGGTCTCGACCTCGGCGTGAGCGACGAGCCCGAGGTACACGGCCATGACCGTCGACTTCGACGGGCACCGGCACCGGCCCTGGCACCACGTGCACTTCTCGTCGCGCGCCCGCGGCGGGGCGAGCCGCCAGTCCTGCAGGAGCGCCAGGTGGACGCGCATGTGGTCCCAGCCGCGGCCATCCTCGCCGAGCCAGACCGGCCGTGACGAACGATCTCCGGTGGCCATCAAGCGGCCCGGCGCTGGTAAGCTGGCATCTGTCGATCCCTCCAAGGCTGTCGACGGGGCGCCCCTGGCTGGCGAGGCCAGGGGCGCCCATGGTTTTCGGGGGCGGACTCTACGTCGGGGGTGGGGGCTCGCGCCTGGTCAGGACGGCCTTCACCGTCTCCCAGTCGCTGGGCCGCCAGAGGTACTGCTCGACGCCCGGGCACCGAGAGAGCATCTCGAGGACCTTCGTCTGCAGCGGGCGGAGCCGGCCCTTCTCGCGCTTGAGCTCGGCGAACACGATGCGAGGCGGCCGGATCAGGATGAGGTCGGGGAGACCGGAGCGGTTGCGGCGCGAGTCGGTGTCGTGCCACCACCACCAGCCGGCGCGCTCGGCCAGCTCGACCACTTGGTCCTGGAACTGGGTCTCCGGGAGCGCGGCGTGCATCTGCGCGGCGGTCATCGTCGGGGTGACCACGCGGGGCCCGCGGCGGGCGCGCGCCGGTGGGGTCACGTGGGGCGGGTGCCCGATGCGAGGTACTCCTCGAGCACGGCGGCCGAGACCCGCCAGTGGGCGAGTCGTTCCTTCGGGAGCACGCCCGGCAGGGTGCCGGCGGCGGCTCGGCGCTTGGCGGTGGAGACGCTGATCCGGAGCCGGACGGCGGCCTCGGCGAGCGTGAGCACCTCGGGCGGGTCGGTCATGGGCCGGAACCGTATCAGCCCGCGCCACCCCGCCCGGGTGAACGCTCAGGAGCCCGTGGTGTCGATCGGTGCCGGGAGGGCGGCCGGAGCATCCGGGTCGCCCCAGGAGACCGTCACGACGACCGTGGCGGTGCAGTCGTCGGCGTCGACGTCGAGGGGGATGGCGGGGTTCCCGGAGTGGCGGAGGTGCACCGTGGCGTCGCCCTCGGGGCCGGCCACCTGGAGGAGCAGGTCGTCGATGACCAGCTCCACCTCGGGGCCGGTGCGGCGGAACCGGATCTCGCCACGCTGGCGGGTGAGCCGGCCGTCGAGCCGGTACTCGATCGACGTCACGCCCGGACCCAGTCGGCGGCCGGGACCTCGTCGCCGGTGTCGAGGTCGACGATCGTGTCGATCATCCAGTCGGCGGCGTACTCCTGGTCCTGGTGGTAGGTGACGGCGGCGGCGACGGTCTCCCAGGTGGTGACCCAGTAGGCCGGGGTTGAGCGGCGGTTCTCCTCGACGAGAGCGAACCGGCGCAGCTGGCCCTCCCGCTCCTCGGGGTGATCGGCGAGGTCGTACTGGTAGACGAGGACGTCGAACCGGTCGTCTCGGGAGTCCCGGCGGCTCGAACCGAACTGGGGTGGGGTGGCGGAGGTGGTGGGCATGACGGGGTGGCCTTTCGGTCAGTCGGCCAGCGAGAGCTGGGCGAACGGGTTGGTGGCGGAGGCGACGAGGGCCTCGCGGTCGATGCCGCGGGCGGCGGCGCAGGTGGGGCCGATGCCGGCCTTGCGGGACAGCTCGACGGTGAGCCCTCGGCCGCAGGCGCCGCACACCTCGGAGTGGCGGCCGTAGCGGACCAGAGCGGCGACGGGGTCGGCGGCGATGGCCTCGAGGATCGTGGCCCGCTCGTCACGGTCCCGGATCTTGAGCCGGTTGTCGGAGGCGAACCGGGACACGAACGTGAACCCGGCCCAGCGGCCCTCGGTGGGCCGGTCGACCTCGTAGAACATGAGCGACCCGGAGGCGTCGTAGATGGCGTAGCGGCCGGCGGGCACGTCGGGGAGCGGGGCCCGGGGAGCGGCGGCCGGCGGGGCCGCGGCGGCGGGTGCGGGGCACTCACCGGGCAGGTGGTAGACGATCCAGTCGCGGCCGGTGGTGCGGGCGGCGGTGCCGGCGCCGGCGGCCACCCTCTGGTGGCAGTGCCAGCAGTCGCCGGGGTAGCGGTTCGTCATCACGTGGGCGACGGTCGGGAGCGGTCGGGTGGCGGTGGCGGTGTTCTGCATGCCCCAACTGTAGCACACTCACCGTCAGTAGCAACCGGCGAGGTCCGACCGACCGGAGAGGTCGGGATGGTGTGCCATGATACGGCTCATGCCTGAGCCCCGCGTCCTGCTCCTGCCCGCCGACGAGACCGGGTGCGGCGTCTACCGCATGATCTACGTCGCCAAGATCCTCGCCGAACGAGGCCACGACGTGCGCGTCGCGCCGCCAGGCCACCCCGACCGGCTCGCCGCCTTCCTGCGCGCCGAGCCCCGCAAGGTCCAGGGGAAGTGGACCTCCGTCGAGCGCGTCGAGCGCGTCGTCATCCCCGATGCCGACGTCGTCGTGTTCCAGCGGCCCCTCTCCCGGCTCTACGCCGACGCCATGGGCCAGCTGCGCGCCGCCGGCATCAAGATCATCGTGGAGCTCGACGACGACTTTCGGGCCGTGTCCCCAGCGAACGGCGCCTACCGGGCCGTCCACCCCGGGTACTCACCGGAGGCGAACTGGCAGCACCTCGACCGATCGCTGCGCGCCGCGCACCTCGTCACCGTGTCCACCCAGTCCCTCGCCCGCCGGTACGGCCACAAGGGCGTCGAGCGCGTGGTGCTCCCCAACTACGTGCCGGCCTGGTACCTCAACATCCCGCACGACCCGGGCCCGGCGCGCGCCGGGTGGGCCGGCGCGGTCAACACCCACCCCTTCGACCTGCAAGCGACCGGAGGCGGCATCGCCGGCGCACTGCGCCGCGCCCGAGAGGACCGGGGCCCCGAGGCCGGCCGGTTCACCGTGGTGGGCCCCACCACCGGCGTGGCCGCCGCGCTCGGCCTGTCCGAACAGGTCGTCGACGCCTCCGACTGGGTGCCGACCGCCCAGTACCCGACGGAGCTGGCGAAGCGCCTCACGGTCGGTGTGGCCCCGCTCGAGGACACGCTGTTCAACCGGGGCAAGTGCCTCGACGCCTCCACGCGCGTCGCCACTCGACGCGGGCATCTGCTGATCGAGGAGATCGTCGAAGGCGACATGGTCTGGAGCGACGGCCATTGGGTCGCCGTCGAGGCCACCGAGCGCGGCGCCACGGTCCGAGGTGTCGAGATGGTCACGTCGTCTGGTCGGGTGCTGCGCCTGTCACTCCCGCACCGGCTCATGGTCAACGGCTCGTGGCGCCAAGCGGGGGAGGTGCAGGCGGGGGACATGGTCAAGCTCACCCGCGACGCCATCGCTGTGGGCGACCAGGTGCGGGTCCCGTGGCCAGCGGACTCGCGGATGAGCCGCCGCCCTGGAGCCGATCCCATGGGGTTCGTGACTGCCTCCGATGGGCCGACGGTGGAGATCACCGAACGATGGGGTCGAGTCCTCGGCCTGTTCGCCGGTGACGGCTGCGCCTACAGGTCGCGGGTGTCGTTCTCGTGCGACGGCCAGGATGCCGACCTCATCGAGACACTGGCGTCGGATCTGGTCGCGATGGGGTTCCACCCGTTCACCGAGGCCATCACAACGCGGGACGGCAAGGCCGTGCGTCGCCGGTCGGTAACCGTGGCTTCCGCCCACCTCGTGCGGTTCCTACGCCACCTCGGCGTGGCTGACGGGCGTCGCCGCGTCGTGTGCGTGCCTGATGTGATCTGGCGGAGCCCGCGCCCCGTGGCCGCAGCGTTTCTGGCAGGGCTGTTCGAGGCCGACGGCACCATCGAAGGCAGCGGGATGTCGATGACGACCAAGAATCACAAGTTCGCTCTGGACGTCCAGCGCCTCCTCACCGCCTTCGGGATCGAGTCGTTCGTGAAGGAACGGTGGACCAGCGCGACGTCGGGGGGGATCCTGCACCGGTCCTACTTGGTGCGGCTCAGGCGAGCTGGGACGGACCTGTTCGCTGAGATCGGGTTCCTGTCGGAACGCAAGCGAGCCCGGCTGGCCAAGGTCGTGATGAAGCCGCACTCGAACGCTTATCGGCCCCAGGCGTGGGAGGACAAGGTGGTCAGCGTCGAGCCGTGCGTGATCGAGCCGGTGGACCTCCAGGTGGCGGGGTCAGTGTTCGCGGCGAGCGGGTTCGTCTCCCATAACTCGTGGCTCAAGCCGCTCGAGTACGCGGCGCTGGGGATCCCCTCGGTGATGACCCCGCTGCCGGAGTACCAGGCGCTGGCCGAGGCCGGCATCGGCCAGCTGGCCACCAAGCCGAATCAGTGGCAGCACCACGTGGCGAAGCTGCTCACCGACGACGACTACCGCACCGAGGAGGGGGCCCGGGTGCGGCAGGTCGTGGCCGATCAGTTCACGCTCGAGGCCCACGCCCACCGGTGGTGGGAGGCGTGGACCTCGGTGCTCTGACCCGGGGGGCCGGTCAGAACTCGTCGAGGTAGCAGGACGCCCGGTAGGCGGCGTCGCTCACCTGGTCGGCGTAGACGCCGGTGCGCTCGCCCTTCACGAACCGCTTGCCGGCCCGGGTGAACACCCGGCGCACGGTGTAGGTGTCGTCATCGGCCAGGTACACCTCGACGGTGTAGCCCTGCCGGACGGGCAGGATCAGGCCGGTGGTGTCACGGATGATCCGGCCACCGGAGATGGCGAGAACGATGGCGCCGCCGATCTGCTGGAGCAGCTGATCGGCGGAGAACGTGCGGCCGGTGGTGGGCGGGGCGGGGGTGAGGGTGGTGGTGATCTGCATGCCCCTACTGTAGCACACTCACCGTCAGTGCCAAGGGGCGTCAGGTGGGCGGGGCGACCCAGTTGCCGGCGTCGTCCTCGTAGTGGTCGATGACGTACACGCGCTCCCACGGCAGCGGAGCCCCGGGCAGCTGTTCCATCGTCTGGCCGCACGCGCACTGGATGCCGGTGAGGTGCCCCACGTCGTTGGGGTGGAGCTCCATCACGTGGACCGTGGGCGCGCACGAGCACCGGACCCGGATCCGGACCCGGTTCACCTCGCCGGGGCCCGGGGTCGGCGGGTCAGCCACGACCGACCCCGGAACAGGCGCTGTGTGCCCGTCTGAGCCGCTCGGAGGTCACGGCCGGACGAGTAGACCCGGGCACGTCAGGCGGAGTCGTCGGGGCCGTCGTGCGGGGTGGCCAGCGCGACGACCGCCTCGGCCAACAGGGCCACCGCCTTGTGGACCTGCGCGTTCGCCTTCACCGTCGGCGGATCCGTCGCCCGGGACCGGGACGAGGCCGCCTTGTGCAGCTCCGCTGCTTGCGCGGCGAGGAGCGACGCGTAGTTGAGGCGCCGCTCGTCGGCTAGCGCCATCAGCCGGCCTCGCCGAGACGGAGCGAACGACGCTCGGCCCGGGGCAGGAGGGCGTGGGCGGCCAGGCGCCGGGGCCACGACGAGCGCTGGTGGTGGGCGACCTCGCCTCGGCGGAGGACGGCGGTGCGGTCATCGACGATGCGGGTACCGGTGTCCCACGGGGCGGGGTCCTTGTGGCGGCCACGGGCCTGCATCGTGGCCAGGCGGGCCCGGCCCATCGGGCCCTGGAAGGCGCCGGACTTCGCGTAGCCGGCGCGGGGGTGGTTGGTCGGGCGGAACGGTCGTCCGTTGCTCATGGCGAGGATCTCCTGGGTGGTGTGAGGATGAATCGTAGAAGGGGTCTGCCCTATCGGGCGATTGGCTCGTTGCCGGCCCGGCCGAGCACGGCGCAGCGATCGCATGGCCCGTCCTCCAACGGGTCGGGCGGGCAGGAACAGGGCTGCGCTTCGATGAACCGGGCGGCGGCCTCGATGGCGTCAGTGATGATCGACTCGTAGCCGACATCGTCGTCCGGTGGGTTGAAAGCCAGCAGCACCGTGTTGCACACGAACGTGCGGCCAAGCTCGGCGGAGTCGGGTTGGTCGTTGGGGTGCTCGGACAGGGCCTGCTCCCAGGCGCGTGCCGCGACGCCTTCGGTGAGGGACTTGCCATGCGACCGCCGCGTGGCAACGATCCGGTCACCGCCATCGAACAAGGCGAGGAACCCGAGATGTGCGCACGGGGTGAGGTCAACGTTCCACCCGATCAGCGCCGACGGGTGGCTAGCCGCCTCCTGACGGCCGTTCTTGCGAAGCACGCCAAACTTCACTCGCCCGCGGATCAGCACCATCGCCGTAGCGGTCGTGATCGCACGCTGAAAAATCGGTGATGTGTCACGTGACAAACCACGGGCACTCGGTGACCACGCTCCGTTGTCACTACCCCTGCGGATAATCGTGGTGTGTCAAAGTTCAGCGTCCTCGAACTCGCCAGCCGCATCCCCGACGAGGCCAGCGCGTACCGCTACCTCGAAGACCTCCGCTGGGGCGACACGCCGGTCTGCGGTCACTGCCTGAGCGAGAGCGTCACGTACCTCAGCCCGGCCAACGGCACGAGCCGCAAGACCCGCACCGGATCTGTCTCGCAGCGCCGGGTGTGGAAGTGCAAAGACTGCCGCAAACAGTTCTCTGTGCTGACGAACACGATCATGCACGGCACGAAGATCCCGGTTCGGACGTGGGTGTTCGTTCTCTACGAGATGTGCGCCTGCAAGAACGGTGTGGCCGCTCGGGAGATCGAGCGTCGCTACGGAGTCACCCCAAAGTCGGCGTGGTTCATGCTGCACCGCATCCGCGCAGCGATGGACAACGACGGCATCCCGGTCCTGTGGACCGGAACGGTGCAGGCCGACGAGACGTGGATCGGCGGCAAGCCCTCGAACCGCCACGGACACAAGACCGGCAAGGGCGGGCAGGGCAGGACCGACAAGACGCCGGTGGTGTCGCTCATCCACCAGGAGTCGGGCCAGGTGCGCTCGCGGGTGGTGCCCAACGTGACCGGCGAGACGCTGGCCGCAGTGCTGGCCCAGAACGTCGATCCCGCTGGCACGGTCCTGGTGACCGACGAATCCGGCGTCTACTCCAAGATCGGGCACGAGATGGTCGACCACCACACGGTCAACCACAAGGCCAAGCAGTACGTCGATCCCGACGGTTACACCACGAACTCGGCGGAAGGGTTCTTCTCACAGGTGAAGCGGAGCATCGACGGCACCCACCATCACGTCTCAGTGGAGCACCTGAACCGCTACCTCGGGGAGTTCGACTTTCGATACTCCACCCGCAAGCTCAGCGACCTGGAACGGACCGCAGAGTTGGCCGGGAAGATGACCACCAGGCTGAGCTACCGCCCGCTCACTGGTCGGGTTGCGTAGGCCGGAGCATCGCCCGCAGAGCATCTTCGGGGTCAGCCTCGATCTTCAACCTGGCGTCACGTTCGTTCTGGCTGGTCGGCGCGGGGTCGATCAGGCCGATCAGCGGCGAGTTGAGGATGGGCCGACGGTCGGGGTCGTCTCCCACGTTCGTCCAGACCTCGTACATGACCTCTACGGCGTCCATCCACTTCCGAGCCGCGACCGACGAGGACAGCACGAAGGCCGGGTCGGAGGGAAGGAGAAGGTTGCGGATGTCGGTGTCGTCCAGCTTGCCGTAGGAGGTGCCACCAGAGGCGATCCACGACTGGATGCGGACTTCCTCCGAGCGCATAACCGTGAACAGCCACTCCTGCGGGTACTCGTCCTTGAACTGCTCGCGCACCCTCACCACGGCGACCCCATCGGGCGTGGCGACCATGTCGTCGCCGCGGTCCAACAGGACGCCGACGTTGCGCCGCTCGGGACGCACCAGACCCACGATGATGTCGCCGTGCCGAAGCTCGTAGACCATCGGGGACTTGCGCTGAGCGATGGACCAGCAACGCTCGGGGAAGCCAGGGGTGACGATGCCTTCAACGGCGCGGATGCTCTGCCCTTCCACCGGGCGACGGAGGGCGGCGGGGCCGATCTCGTTGAGGTTGATCTTCGCCGTCACGACCTCGGCGATGTCTCCGAGGCGGACGTGCTCGCCGCGCTCGATGGACTGCACGATCTCCAAGGCTCGGGGTACGAGACGCCGGGGCTTCAGGTCCAGTTCCTCGTGGTCAGCGATGTCGGCTCGGGTGGCACCGGACCAGGGGCGGGAGCCGAGCTTCTTGAACTTGGCGTACTCGTCCAGCACGCGGTGGAAGTCAGAGTCGAGGATGACCTCGTTCTCGCTGTCGCGAAGCTCGATGCCGGTTTCGGGGTCCCTCAACGGGATGGCCTCACCGCTCCCGCCGAGGTTGTAGCCCACGGTTCGGACCATCGACGCGTAGACCGGGTAGTTCTTCGTTGTCTTGGCCTTGGAGTCCTTGCGGGCGATGATGATGTTCGACCGGAGGTCGGCGCCTGACTTCGTGAAGATGCGTCGGGGCAGTTCGACCAGGGCAAGCACTTGGAAGTGGTCCAGGAGCCACTGGCGGACGTATCCGTGGGCGTCGGTGGACAGGTAGCCCTCCGGCCAGATGAGGCCCAATCGTCCACCGTCGCGCAGCAACTTCCAGCACCGTTCGAGGAACAGGATGCCGAGTTGTTGGGAGGACGCGATCTCGCTGGTCATCGTCCACTGCTTGCCGTTGCGGACCCAGACGTGGCCGAGGTCGTACTGGGCAAGGATGGTGGCGTCCGTCTCGACGGTCTTGGAACCGAAGGGCGGGTTGCACAGGGCAACGTTCATCTCCCCGGCCCAGCGGGTCGGGTTGCGGATGGAGTCCTCGCAGTGAAGGCCGGACTGGCCGTCATGGTTGAGGATCATGTTCACCACGGCGAGGTCGAACGCCTGCGGGTCGCTGTCGATCCCGAACACGCGCTGCGTGATGTCGTGGTCGAACGGGCGGGCTGCCATCGCTGCGGTCAGGAAGTCGGCGGTCCCCATGGCGGGGTCCACGATCTTGTCGTTGGGGCCGATGTCCACCATCCGCACGACGGTCTCGATGAGCGAGATCGGCGTGAAGTATTGGCTCAGTGCCTTCTGGTTGAACACCGAAGGAACGAACGACATGAACACCTGCTGCATGGTGCTGTTCGACGCCGATGACAGGTCGAAGCCCTGGATGCTCTCCACGAGAGGGCGCAGCACGCGCTCGGGAAGCTGGGAGCCGCGCACGGGGTCGAACAGGGTCTTGGCGTGGCTGTACCGCTGCGCGCTGTCTTCGTAGACCTCCTCGATGCGCTGCATGAAGGTCGGGTCCGAGTTCGGGTACACCTGGAGCCGGAGCACGCCGTCGCCTTCCTCGTGCGCCTGGCGCTCATCGACGTAGCGGGCCAGGAGCAACTTCACGGTCTCCCGGTAGCGCAAGGCCGTGTCGTTGACGCCGTGGCTTCGCATGATGTTGGCGAGATCGAACAGCGCGGCCACCAGGTTGGCTGGGGCCGTGAGCGAGTCAACGGTGATGGCTCGGGTCTGGTACTCCTGCCCCCACATCGGCAGGTTCGCTACCGTGTCGGACCGGACCTCGATGTGCTGCGTCGGTTCTTCGACCAGGACCTTGACATACAGGTCGCGGTGCTGGTCGTCCCAGTAGACGCCGAGGGTCTTCGTGTTGGGCATGACCCGCAGCGCCGGTTCGAGTTGACGGGCGACCCCCTTCGCCTTGGACTTGGCCTCGCGCTTGATCTCGGCCACCAGCAAGATGTGCGGCAGGCGTTCTTCGATCGGTTTCTTGGCGAAGTCTTTGGCGGGACGGTCGTAGACGATCACGTCAGCGCGGAGGTTGTTCTTGCCGTCAGCGCCGAGGTTCTTCAACACCACTGTCTCGACGGCGATGTGGGCGACCGGGTAGTTGCGAGCTTCGATCAGGAAGTGCAGGAAGTCGATGCGCCGAGCTTCCTCGGTCGGGGTCAGGTCGTCCTTCGCCAGCGCCGGAGCGTTCAACTCCCCCCGCACCGGACAGAACAGCAGCGCAGCACCCATTCCCGCTTCCCCCTCCATCACTTCGACTTCTTGACCTTGCGTGGCCGGTCCCAGTACGGGGACTTGCACTTCGGGCACACCGTCGGGTCCTGGTCTCGGACCCGTGGAACCCACTCGTGCAGGCAACGCTCGCAGCGGAACCCCGCGATCTGCACCCTCCCCACCTTCGGGAGTCTCGGTCGCAGTAGGGGGCGAGGTCAAGGACTGTACAAGCGAGGACATACCTGGAGTATGTACCTAGTGGTCATACCCTGTCACCGCTGTCGGCGGCGATAGTTGGCGTCGCGGATGAACCGCTCGTTGGGTAGTTCCACGTCGTGTTGGCCGCTCGCGACCCTCGTGAACGCCTCATGCAACAGCGGAACCACCTGCTTGGCGTCAGCCGCCGTGCGGACCACGGCGGCTACCGGCATCGTCTTCCACGTCAGGTGCGTGGCGTCGATCAGCAGCGGGTTCGCGTAGTCCTCTGGGAGCGCCAGAGCGATCTCGACGCGCTGACCGTAGGGGTACATCGCGGCCACTAGGTCGCCGCCGTGCTCGAACCCGATGTAGATGGTCTTGACGTAGGCGGTGCAGCCGAGGTCCACCAGAGCGTCGTACAGAGACTCGATCAGCACACGGACCTTGGCGGTCGATTCGCCCGCAAGTCGTTCGGCTTCTGGGATCACCGGGGAAACGTAGGTCAGGCCGGGTCGCGTCACCCAGAGTGGCGATCAGCCCGGAGGTTTGTCAGGTGACACATCACCGAAAAATCCTGGTGTCCGTGGCGGCAGGCATGAGCAACACCACCCGGCTTCCGGCCGTAGCCGCTTCGATGCAACGCTCGACCCACCGTTCGCGTGCCTTCGAGTACGGCGGGTTCACGTAGATCGTTGGAGCGTCCCACGGGGCAGACGCGCCGTCGTTCTCGGCCGTGTAGAAGGTGGTCGCTCCGGTCGGGTTGTCGGGCTCCGTGCAGGGGTCAAGGGCGATGGCGCCGCCGAGAGAAGCACGCACGGGTTCGAGCACGTAAGGCGGCGTGAGCTGGCGCTGCGCCTCGTGGTCGTCGGTCCGGTAGCGCACGTCGTTGTTGAACCTGGTGCTGGCGTTCACTTTGCGTCCTCGTGGTCGGGGTACGGTCCAGCCTCCAACGCGCGCTCACGGTGGCCGCGGGCTTCGGCTTCCAGGTGGGCGATGTGGGTGGTGATGATGTCAACGTCGACAGACTGGAGGGTCATGTTCAGGTCCTTCTTTGGTTGGAGGGTGACGGGAGTGGGGAGCGACGACGCGGAACACACCGGGCCACGCCTCTCTTGGTGACCGAATCTGCTGGCAGCCAGGCTGCGCAGCGTCGACACCAGCGTTCGCCTTGGGCGGCGCGAGCTCGCCGTTCCTGTTGTCCGGGACGAGTGGCGTCGCGACGGTGGTAGCGCCGGATCGTCCCGGAGTCGGTTCTAGTTGTTCTCTCGCGTGAGGTTGTTTCCATGATCCCCTCGGGACGTTGTTGACATGGGGTGTCCTGGTTCCTGGGTTTCCGAATGGCTGGGGACTGAGTTTCCACAAATCCGTTGACTTGGTTTCCAACCTGTGGTAACTTGGTTTCCATGAGCGACGCCCCCACCAAGACCCGAGTGCCCAACGACAAGTGCCTCTTCGGCCGCCAGCAGCACCATTGGATGATGTACAAGCACGCAGCGATGTGCGGCTCGTGCGGCCTTGTCAGCGGAACGGGACAGAAGGTCAATCGCAACCAGACCGGCATCCTGATCTACCTGGCCCGTGGCGAAGCGCTCGACGTAAACGGCGCCCCCATCGTGTTCCCTGCTGGCGGTGAAGCGTGACTCGCCGTCGCGGCACGCTGGCCGAAGGCATCGAGTGCCCGACGTGCCTGAGCTGGGCGCAGACGCTCGACGTGACGAATCGCTTCGAGGTGTCGCACCACCACGGCAGCCACGAGCCGCCTCGCTCGCAGCCCAAGGAACACCGGATCTGGGAGGAGCAGCACCCGCACCGGATCCAGCCATGCCCGCTCTCGCCGACCGGCGTGCCTTGCGTGCATCGCGATCGACCCAACCACGGCGGCCTCTGCGCCGACCTGAACGGTCACACCTGGCCCGACCCGAACGTGGGGGGTTGAGGTCCAGATGACTGCAACCCCCTACGATCCGGACGTGGACCCGGCCCTGCAACGACGCCTCGACCGCGTCATCGCAGAGATCAACAAGCTGACCGACGAGCGTGACCAGCTTGTCATCCAGGCCCGCGAGGACGGCGCCAGCCTGCGGGAGATCGCCGCCCACGCCGGCATGACCCACACCGGAGTCAAGAAGCTCCTCGGCCGGCACCTCACGCCCGAGCTCCAAGCCCAGATGGACGACGAGCTCCCCGAGGAGCAGAGCGACCGGCCCCGCGTCGCCGCCGAGAGGATGGCGGCGCGGGCCGAACGGTTCAAGCTGCCCAGGAAGGCCACCGAGACCGTCGAGTAGGCGTCGGTGGCTCACGCCAACGCCCCGCTCACCCCCGAAGGCCGACGCCGGTTGATCGACCGGATCGTGCTCGACGGGCGCCCCATCAGCCACGTTGCCGATGAGGCCGGCGTGTCGCGCCAACGGCTCTCCGTCTGGCTCCGGCGCTACGAACTGCTCGGAGAAGCCGGCCTCGAAGACAGGTCGTCTCGGCCTGCCCGCTCCCCGAACCAGATCCCCGAGGAGACCGGCGACCTCATCGAAGCCCTGCGCCGCACCCACAAGATCGGACCCGACCGGATCTCCGGCGAGCTGGCCCTGCGCAAGATCTACGTCTCCCCGGCCGGCGTCCACCGGGAACTGAAACGCCGGGGCCTCAACAAGCTCCGCACCCTCGACCCACCCACCGGCGAGGACGCCCGCAAGGTCATCCGCTACGAACACGCCGAGCCCGGCGACATGCTCCACATCGACGTCAAGAAGGTCGGCAAGATCCCCGACGGCGGCGGCTGGCGGGTCCACGGCCGGGACTCCGAACAGGCCCTGGCGTCCCGCCGCAAGGCCAACAAGAAGCCCGGCTACACCTACCTCCACGCCGCCGTCGACGACAACAGCCGCCTGGCCTACGTCGAGTGCCACGACAACGAGCGGGCCGTCA